>Ga0182792_1003382_pt1 | contig 10264 bp, 9 predicted proteins | sample Passage237B_FD_130497 | JGI IMG/M metagenome (GOLD analysis project Ga0182792, IMG submission 130497) | Cellulose adapted compost microbial communities from Newby Island Compost Facility, Milpitas, CA, USA - Passage2 37B (version 2) (version 2) ... | reverse complement strand
TTCGGGTTCTGGGAGTGGGGGGGCGGGCGCCTCTCCATGTGGTCGGCCCTCCGCCTGCCGATCGCGCTGGCGATCGGGGCCGAAGGCTTCCGCGCCTTCCTGGCCGGCGCGCATGCGATGGACGAGCACTTCCGCACCGCGCCGCTGGCATCGAACCTGCCGGTGCGCCTGGGCCTGCTGGACGTGTGGTACCGCAACTTCCACCGCTTCACCAGCCGCAGCATCGCGCCCTACCACGCCGCGCTGCGCCGCCTGCCGGCCTACCTGCAGCAGCTGGAGATGGAGAGCAACGGCAAGCAGGTCGACCTGGCCGGGCAGCGGCTGCCCTACGGCACCTCGCCCGTGCTGTGGGGCGAGCCGGGCACCAACGGCCAGCATGCGTACTTCCAGATGCTGCACCAGGGCACCGACGTCGTGCCGCTGGAGTTCATCGCCGTGCACGAGCCCGGCCACACGCTGGAAGGGCACCACGCCAAGCTGCTGGCCAATTGCATCGCGCAGGCGCAGGCGCTGATGGTCGGGAAGCAGGGCGACGCCGCCGGGCCGCCCCAAGGCGGCGCAGCCCCCTCGGGGGGCAGCGAGCCACACGCAGTGGGCGAGCGTGGGGGCCAGATCGCCGGAGGCCACCGCAACTTTCCCGGCAACCGGCCCAGCAGCTTCTTCGTGCTGGAGCGGCTCACGCCCGAGGCGCTGGGCGCCTTCATCGCCATGCATGAGCACCGCGTCTTCGTCAGCGGCGCGCTGTGGGGCATCAACAGCTTCGACCAGTGGGGCGTGGAACTGGGCAAGGTGCTGGCCAAGGATGTCGAGCCGCGCCTGGCCTCGGGCGACATCGCGGGGCTGGATCAGTCCACCGCGGCCCTGGTGCGCAGGCTCGGCCGGATGGTCTAGGCTGGCCCCGCTGTCATCGCGCGGCCGGCGGTGGCCTATATGATCCGCGGCGATTCAACGCAGAAGAGGAGTGATTCCATGGATTTCATGACCGCAGTCAAGACCTGCTTTGCCAAGTACGCCGATTTCTCGGGCCGCGCATCGCGTTCCGAGTATTGGTGGTTCGTGCTGTTCGAGGTGATCGTGCTGGTGGTGGCGCAGTTCATCCACGAGTACGTGTACCTGCTGGCCGCGCTGGCCTTCCTGCTGCCCGCGCTGGCCGCCGGCGCCCGCCGCCTGCACGACATCGGCAAGTCGGGCTGGTTCCTGCTGCTGTGCATCATCCCGCTGGTCAACCTCTACCTGATCTACCTGATGGTGCAGCCCAGCCAGCCGGAGTCCAACAGCTTCGGGGCGCCGCCCACGGTCGCCGCCTGAGCGGGCGCTGCCGCCACGCCTTGCAAGGCCGCCCCCGGGCGGCCTTTTTCATCGCCGGGCCGCCCCAAGATGAAAAGCGCCCCCTCGGGGGGCAGCGGACGACGCGAAGCGGGGGAGCGTGGGGGCCATTTTTCATGGGGCCACGGACAGGCCATTTGCATCCGATTTTGCTGATCTAAGGGAATTCACGGATAAACATACGCAAATCGGTATCGAGATGGGCAAGAGAGCTATCAGCCGCGCAATGCGGCGCATCGAACAATGCGGCACCAGCGGCCCCGGTGCCGTGGAACCCCAGCCAAGGAGACAACCATGCAGCGTTTCGCCCGATCGGGCCTCGTGCTCGCGCTCGCCACCGCCGGCCTGGCCGCCCAGGCCGCCACCGAACTGGTCATCGCCACCGTGAACAACGGCCACATGATCGAGATGCAGAAACTCACGCCGCATTTCGAGAAGGCCAACCCGGACATCAAGCTCAAGTGGGTCACGCTGGAGGAGGGCGTGCTGCGCCAGCGCGTGACGACCGACATCGCCACCAAGGGCGGCCAGTTCGACGTGATGACCATCGGCCTGTACGAGGCGCCGATCTGGTCGAAGAAGGGCTGGCTCAAGCCCATCGCCACCGACGCCGCCTACGACGTGGACGACCTGCTGCCGGCCATCCGCAGCGGCCTCTCGCACGAGGGCAAGCTCTACGCTGCGCCCTTCTACGGCGAGAGCTCGATGCTCATGTACCGCAAGGACCTGGCCGACAAGGCGGGCGTGACGCTGCCGGAGCAGCCGACCTGGCAGCAGGTCAAGGAATTCGCCGACAAGGCCAACGACCCGAAGGCCGGCGTGTACGGCATGTGCCTGCGCGGCAAGCCGGGCTGGGGCGACAACATGGCGCTCCTGACCACGCTGGCCAACACCTGGGGCGGCCAGTGGTTCGACACGGCGTGGAAGCCGCAGCTCGACACCCCGGCATGGAAGGAGGCCATCTCCTTCTACGTCGATCTGATGAAGAAGGACGGCCCGCCGGGCGCCTCGGCCAACAGCTTCAACGAGAACCTGGCGCTGTTCAACGAGGGCAAGTGCGCGGCCTGGGTGGACGCGACCATCGCCGCCTCCTTCATCTCCGACCCGAAGCAGTCGAAGGTGGCCGACAAGGTGGCCTTCGCGCAGGCGCCCATTGCCAAGACGCCCAAGGGCGCCAACTGGCTGTGGTCGTGGAACCTGGCCATCCCGGCCAGCTCGACCAAGGACGAGGCGGCGCAGAAGTTCATCCGCTGGGCCACCTCCAAGGACTACATCCAGCTCGTGGCCAAGGAGCACGGCTGGCACGCGGTGCCCACCGGCACGCGCAAGTCCACCTACGCGAACCCCGAGTTCCAGAAGGTCGCGAAGTTTGCCGAGGCCGAGAAGAAGGCCATCGACAGCGCCAACCCGAATGACAGCACGCTGCCCAAGAGCCCCTACCAGGGCGTGCAGTACGCGGCCATCCCCGAGTTCCAGGCCATCGGCGTGGGCGTGGGCCAGCAGATGAGCGCGGCCCTGGCGGGCAAGGTGACGGTGGAGCAGGCGCTCAAGACCTCGCAGACGCTGGCCGAGCGTGAGATGAAGAAGGGCGGCTACTACAAGTGACGCCACGGGCGCCGCATCGCGCGGCGTCCTGTTCCGACTTCTCCGCGAACCCGCACGCACAGGGAGTGCCGCCATGAACCGACTGCTGCCCCGGGCGCTGATGGCGCCGGCCGTGCTCACGCTCTTCCTCTGGATGATCGTGCCGCTGGCGATGACGTTGTACTTCTCCTTCGTGAACTACAACCTCATGCAGCCCGGCGAGCACCCCTTCGCGGGCATCGACAACTTCCACTACTTCGTCACCGACCCGGACTTCTGGCCCTCGGTGGGCAACACGCTGCTCTTGATCGGCAGCGTCATCGCCGCCACGGTGGTGCTGGGCATCGGGCTGGCGCTGCTGATCGACGCGCCCTTCCCGGGCCGCGGCATCGTGCGGGTGCTGCTGATCTCGCCCTTCTTCGTCATGCCCACGGTCAACGCGCTGCTGTGGAAGCACATGATGATGAACCCGATCTACGGCATCCTGGCCGACGTGTGGCGCTTCTTCGGCGCCGAGCCGGTGGACTGGATGACCGACTGGCCGCTGCTGTCGGTGATCATCATGGTGGCCTGGCAGTGGCTGCCCTTCGCCTGCCTGATCTTCATGACCTCGCTGCAGTCGCTGGACCGCGAGCAGATGGAGGCCGCCCGCATGGACGGCGCCGGGCCCTTCCAGCGCTTCTTCTACCTGGTGCTGCCGCACCTGGCGCGGCCGATGGCGGTGGTCATCATGATCGAGATGATCTTCCTGCTCTCGGTGTTCGCCGAGATCGCCATCACCACCGCGGGCGGGCCGGGCAACGCCAGCACCAACCTGACCTACCTGATCTACAAGCAGTCGCTGATGAACTTCGACGTGGGCATCGCGTCGGCCGGCGCGCTGTTCGCGGTGATCCTGGCCAACGTCGTGGCGGCCTTCCTGATCCGCATCATCGGCAAGAACCTGGACTGAGGGGAGAGAGAAGCACCATGTCCACCTCGCAACCCCCCAGCCAACTGCTGCCGCTGGCGGCCCGCACCGCAGGCGCCTGGGCCGCGGCGCTGCTGCTGTTCTTCCCGCTGGGCTGGCTGTGCCTGACGGCCTTCAAGACCGAGCTGCAGGCCATCGCGGTGCCGCCGCTCTTCGTCTTCGAGCCCACGCTGGAGAACTTCGCCGAGGTGCAGCGCCGCAGCGACTACCTGCTGTTCGCGCGCAACTCGCTCATCACCAGCGTCGTCTCCACGCTGCTGGGCCTGCTGATCGCCGCGCCGGCGGCGTACTCGATGGCCTTCTTCCGCACGAAGCGCACGCGCGACATCCTGATGTGGATGCTCTCCACCAAGATGATGCCGGCCGTCGGCGCGCTGCTGCCCATCTACGTGCTGGCGCAGACCGCCAGCCTGCTGGACACGCTGCCCGCGCTGATCATCGTCTTCACGCTGTCGAACCTGCCGATCATGGTGTGGATGCTCTACACCAGCTTCAAGGACATCCCGCCCGAGATCCTGGAGGCCGCGCGCATGGACGGCGCCACGCTGTGGAGCGAGTTCCGCCACGTCGTCATGCCGCTGTCCGTGGGCGGGCTGGCCTCGTGCGGGCTGCTGTGCCTGGTGCTGGCCTGGAACGAGGCGTTCTGGGCGCTCAACCTCACCTCGGCCAAGGCCGGCACGCTGGCGACGCTGATCGCGTCCTACTCCAGCCCCGAGGGCCTGTTCTGGGCCAAGCTCTCGGCCGCCTCGCTGATGGCCATCGCGCCCATCGTGGTGTTCGGCTGGTTCTCGCAGAAGCAACTGGTGCAAGGCCTGACCTTCGGCGCCGTCAAGTGAAGCAGGAAGGAGACGACGACATGGCATTCCTCGAACTCAGGGACATCCGCAAGAGCTTCGGCGACGCGCACATCATCAAGGGCGTCGACCTGGCGATCGAGAAGGGCGAGTTCATCGTCTTCGTCGGCCCTTCGGGCTGCGGCAAGTCCACGTTGCTGCGCCTGATCGCCGGGCTGGAGCCCATCACCAGCGGCACGCTGATGCTCGACGGGCGCGACATCACCCATGCGCCCTCGGGCAAGCGCGATCTGGCGATGGTGTTCCAGAGCTACGCGCTGTATCCGCACATGAGCGTGTTCGACAACATGTCCTTCGCGCTCAAGCTGGCCAGGGTGCCGGCCGACGAGATCCGCCGCAAGGTGGAGGCGGCGGCCGACAAGCTGAACCTCTCCAGCTACCTGCAGCGCACGCCGCGCGAACTGTCGGGCGGGCAGCGCCAACGCGTGGCCATCGGCCGCGCCATCGTGCGTGCGCCCAAGGTGTTCCTCTTCGACGAGCCGCTGTCCAACCTCGACGCCGCACTGCGCGGCAACACGCGGGTGGAGATCAAGAAGCTGCACGAGTCGCTGGGCGCCACCACCATCTACGTGACGCACGACCAGGTGGAGGCGATGACGCTGGCCGACCGCGTGGTGGTGCTCAAGGACGGCCTGATCGAGCAGGTCGGCTCGCCGCTGGAACTGTACGACCGGCCGGTCAATCAGTTCGTGGCGCAGTTCATCGGCATGCCCTCGATGAACATGCTGCCGGCCGGCGCGCTGCCGGTGCTGTCGGAACTGACCGGCGGCCGGCTGCCGCAGGACGGCTACCTCGGCGTGCGGCCCGAGGGCGTGCGCGTGCATGCGGGCGCCGGCGCCGGCCTGCCCGGCCGCGTCGACCTGGTCGAGGCGCTGGGCTCGGACACGCTGATCCACGTCGACGTGGCCGGCCGCATGCTGATCGCGCGGCAGAACGAGCGGACCTCGCTCGCGCACGGCGACGCGGTGGGCGTGGAGATCGATCCCGCCGTGCTGCACCTGTTCAACCGCGAGGGCCGGGCCCTCCCTGCCGCCTGACGCCGGCACCTGTTCCCCCGGAGTCCGATCTTGAGTTCCTTCCGCGCCCCCGGCCTGGTGATCCTGCACCTGGGGCTGGGCTCCTTCCACCGCGCCCACCAGGCGGCCTACCTGCAGCGCCTCGCCGATGCCGGCGACACGCGCTGGTCGCTGGCCGGCACCAGCCTGCGGCCCGACATGCCCGAGGTGCTGGCCGCGCTGGCGGCGCAGGGCGGCGCCTACACGCTGGAGACGGTCTCGCCCGACGGCGCATGCAGCTACCAGCGCATCACCGCGATCCGCGAGGTCATTCCCTGGGCGCCGAGCCTGGCCGCGATGGTCGAGCGCGGCAGCGACCCGGCCGTGCGCATCGTGTCCTTCACCGTCACCGAGGCCGGCTACTCGCTCGACAGCGCGCACCGCCTCGACGCCGGCCTGCCCGAGATCGTGGCCGACGTCGCGCGGCTGCGCCGCGGCGAGGCGGGCGAGACCATCTACGGCGCCGTCGCCGCCATCCTGCGCGCGCGCATGCAGCGCGATGCCGGCCCGGTGACGCTGCTCAACTGCGACAACCTGCGCCACAACGGCGAGCGCTTCCGCGCCGCGCTGCTGGACTTCCTGGCGCACGTCGGCGACGCGGCGCTGCTGGACTGGGCCCGCGCCCACACCACCTCGCCCAACGCGATGGTGGACCGCATCACGCCGCGTCCCCCGCCCGAACTGCGCGAGCGCGTGCGCGCCGCCACCGGCTGGGACGACGCCGCGCCGGTGATGGGCGAAAGCTTCATCCAGTGGGTGATCGAGGACGACTTCATCGCCGGCCGGCCGGCGTGGGAGAGCGTGGGCGTGCAGATGGTGCAGTCGGTTCAGCCCTATGAAGAAGCCAAGATCCGCGTGCTCAACGCCAGCCACAGTTGCATCGCCTGGGCCGGCACGCTGCGCGGCCTGACGTACATCCACGAAGGCGTGCAGATGCCGGAGATCCGCCGCATGGCCTGGGACTACGTGACGCAGGACGTGATCCCCTGCCTGACCCGCCCCGGCGAGCCCAGCCCGGTCGACCTGCCGGCCTACCGCGACGTGGTGCTGGAGCGCTTCGCCAACCCCGCCATCCGCGACACCAACCAGCGCGTGGCGATGGACGGCTTCTCGAAGATCCCCGGCTTCATCGCGCCCACGGTGCGCGAGCGGCTGGCGGCCGGCGAGGGCATCGACGCGGTGGCGATGCTGCCGGCGCTGTTCCTGGCCTTCCTGCAGCGCTGGCACCGCGGGCGACTGGCCTACGCGTACCAGGACCAGGCCATGGACCCAGCGGTGGCCCATGCCATCTGCGACGCCGCCGACCCGGTGGAGGCCCTGTGCGCGGACGCAGGCCTGTGGGGCGGACTGGCCGGCGACGCGCGGCTGGTGGATGCCGTGCGGCGGGCGTCGGGCCGCGTCGCGCAGTTCGAGGGGCAGGCATGACGCCGCGCCTGGACCAGCGCCACGTGCTGATCACCGGCGCCGGCGGCGGCATCGGCCTGGCGATGGCGCTGGCCTGCCGCGCCGAGGGCGCGCGCTGCACCCTGGTGGACCGTGCGCCGCAGGCGCCGGCCGAGGCCGGCGCGGCCCTGGTGTCGCACCCGCAGGCGCTGCACTACGTCGCCGCCGACGTCACCCGCCGCGCCGACATCGAGCGCCTGCTGGCCGAGGCGGTGGCCCGCTTCGGGCCGGTCCACACCCTGATCAACAACGCCGCCGTCTTCGACCTCGCGCCGCTGCTGGAGTCCGACGAGGCCTCCTTCGACCGCCTGTTCGCCGTCAACGTGAAGGGCATGTTCTTCGTCATGCAGGCCGTGCTGCGACACATGGTGGAGGCGGGCACGCAGGGGGCGTCCGTCATCAACATGGCCTCGCAGGCGGGTCGCCGCGGCGAGGCGCTGGTCTCGCACTACTGCGCCACCAAAGCGGCCGTCATCAGCTACACCCAGAGCGCCGCGCTGGCGATGGCGCCGCACGGCATCCGCGTCAACGGCATCGCGCCCGGCGTGGTCGACACGCCCATGTGGGAGCAGGTCGACGGCCTGTTCGCCCGCCACGAGAACCTGCCCCGGGGCGAGAAGAAGCGCCAGGTCGGCCTGGCCGTGCCGCTGGGCCGCATGGGGCTGCCGCAGGACGTGGCGGGCGCCGCGGTCTTCCTGGCCAGCGACGAGGCGCGCTACATCACCGCGCAGACGCTGAACGTCGACGGTGGTAATGTGATGAGCTGAAACCCCCATGTCGAGCCTGCCCGTGTCCTTCCGCGCATCCGGTTCCCTCATGCCCGCCATGCGATCCCAGCCCGTCCGGCCCCGCCAGCGCCAGCCCGAGATGGAGCAGGACTTCTCTCGCTCGCCCGCGCTGGGCTACGAGGCGCCGGAAGAGGCCGGCCTGGTGCGCTGTCTGGCGCACGGCTATCCCACGCCGCTGGCGCGCTGGCACTTCCACGACGAGTACGAGCTGCACCTGATCGTCGCCACTTCGGGCAAGGCCTTCATCGGCGACTGGATCGGCCCCTTCCAGCCGGGCCACCTGGTGCTGTGCGGGCCGCGGCTGCCGCACAACTGGGTCTCGCTGGACGCCGGCGAGGAGGGCGTGCCCGAGCGCGACCTGGTGATCCAGTTCCGGCACGAGCCCCTGGCCCGCGCGGCCGAGCACGTGCCCGAGCTGCGCGAGGTGATGCACCTGCTGGAGCGCGCGCGCAACGGCATCGAGTTCTTCGGCCTCTCGGAGCGGGCGCGCGAGCACTGGACGGCCGTCAAGTCCAGCCGCGGGATGATGCGCTTCGCGCGCTTCTGCGAATTCCTGGACGACCTGGCGCGCTGCACCGACTACCGGCTGCTGTCGTCCGTGCAGATCCAGGGCGCGGAGGGCGATGCCGGCACCGAGCAGATCAACCGCATCGTCAACCGCATCACCGCCAACGTGGCCGAGCCCATCAGCGCGGGCGACCTGGCGGCCGAGCTGGGCATGAGCGAGTCGCGCTTCTCGCGCTTCTTCCGCCGATCGACCGGCAACAACTTCACCGACTTCGTCAACCGCGTGCGCATCAACAGCGCCTGCCACCTGCTGATGCAGACCGACCACTACGTGACGGACATCTGCTACCAGGTCGGCTTCAACAACGTGGCCAACTTCAACCGGCGTTTCCTGGAAATCAAGGGGATGACCCCGACGGAATTCCGCCGCCAGGCGGATCACCGTTTCAGCGGACGGCACTGAGGCGAGCGCAACGCGCGAAGCCGCACGGCGACGCAGCGCGAAAGCCGTGCACCCATGTCCGCCGCTTGCGGCGCGTGGGCGCTGACAATTGCGCGAAGCGCTTGTCACGCGCCCACAAAAAAGCCGGGCTCTGCCCGGCTTTTTATCTGACTGAACAGAACCACAAGAAGCGCGAAGCGCTTCTTGTGAATTACATGCCCATGCCGCCCATGTCACCCATGCCGCCCATGCCGCCAGGCATGCCGCCGGCCGGTGCTTCGTCCTTCGGCGCCTCGGCGACCATGGCTTCGGTCGTCAGCAGCAGCGAAGCCACGGAAGCGGCGTTCTGCAGCGCGGTGCGGGTCACCTTGGTCGGGTCCAGGATGCCCAGCTCCAGCATGTCGCCATACGTGTCGTTGGCAGCGTTGAAGCCGAAGTTGCCCTTGCCTTCCAGCACCTTGTTCACCACCACGCTCGGCTCGCCGCCGGCGTTGGCGACGATCTCGCGCAGGGGCGCCTCGATGGCCTTGAGCACCAGCTTGATGCCGGCGTCCTGGTCCACGTTGTCGCCCTTGACCTTGTCGCCCACGGCCTGCTTGGCGCGCAGCAGCGCCACGCCGCCGCCGGCCACCACGCCTTCTTCCACCGCAGCGCGCGTGGCGTGCAGGGCGTCTTCGACGCGGGCCTTCTTTTCCTTCATCTCGACCTCGGTGGCAGCGCCGACCTTGATCACCGCCACGCCGCCGGCCAGCTTGGCCACGCGTTCCTGCAGCTTCTCGCGGTCGTAGTCGCTGGTGGCTTCCTCGATCTGCACGCGGATCTGCTTCACGCGGGCCTCGATGTCAGCGGCAGCGCCGTTGCCGTCGATGATGGTGGTGTTTTCCTTGCCCACCTCGATGCGCTTGGCCTGGCCCAGGTCGGCCAGGGTCACCTTCTCGAGCGTCAGGCCCACTTCCTCGGCGATCACCTTGCCGCCCGTCAGGATGGCGATGTCTTCGAGCATGGCCTTGCGGCGGTCGCCGAAGCCAGGCGCCTTGACGGCCACGACCTTCAGGATGCCGCGGATGGTGTTCACCACCAGGGTCGCCAGGGCTTCGCCCTCGACTTCCTCGGCGATGATCAGCAGCGGACGGCCGGCCTTGGCCACGGCTTCCAGCGTGGGCAGCAGGTCGCGGATGTTGCTGATCTTCTTGTCGAACAGCAGCACGAACGGGTTCTCGAGAACGGCGCTCTGCTTGTCGGGGTTGTTGATGAAGTAGGGCGACAGGTAGCCGCGGTCGAATTGCATGCCTTCG
>Ga0182792_1003381_pt1 | contig 10264 bp, 8 predicted proteins | sample Passage237B_FD_130497 | JGI IMG/M metagenome (GOLD analysis project Ga0182792, IMG submission 130497) | Cellulose adapted compost microbial communities from Newby Island Compost Facility, Milpitas, CA, USA - Passage2 37B (version 2) (version 2) ... | reverse complement strand
GTGGAAGGATGCGGCGACGCGGCGACGGCCGCGCTGCAGATTTGCTGCAGCAAGCCGCGCGTGCCCGGGAGTGTTGAACTGCACGCCGTCCAGCGCGAAGAACGCACGGGCGGTCGCATGAAAGCGAAAGGCGTTGCCCTCTCGCAGGACGATACCGGCAGGCTCGCCCCAGACCTCGACAAGGAAGGGTTCGGACATGGCTCCGCTCCTCCCGCCCAGCACCCCCGATGGGAGGCGGCCGGTCGCTGACTTCAAGAATTGTCTTCGGAAGTGACGGCTCGGCGAGCCGTCAGGTCATGCGGCACATGCCGCGTCGACACGACATGCCGAGGAGAGATGCGGAAGCACGGGACATTGGTGTCTCCACCGACTTTTCAACGTTCCCAGAAATGCCTGCATCGACGCTACAGAACAATGGTTTGCGTTGCCAAAGTTGCAGGCCAGCGAAGAACCATTGCCCCTGGATGCGTGGCAAACATGGAAGAGCCTTTCCTCGGCGCGCTGCGCCGGAACACGGCAAGCCATCCTTTCGACGTATCGAAGCTTGCCTGAAGGAAAAAAATTTCAGCGAGCCGACGGCGTACCAGGAAGACCACAGGCCGTCGGATCGTGGTATGATGACGGCAATGAAACGGACCTATGTCTGTCTGCCCGGCGCCTGGATGGGCGCGTGGTCGTGGCAGTTCGTGCTGGAGCGGCTCCAAGCGGCGGGACACGATGCGCTCGCCCGCACCTTTCCCGGTCTTGGCAGCCGTCAGGCGGAGCTGGCGCCGCACCTCGACAACGACGTCTTCCTCGACGACACGATCGCGGCGATCGAGCAGGCCGATCTTCGGGACATCTTCCTCGTCGGGCACAGCTTCGGCAGCCTGATCGCCGCTCTGGTGGCCGACCGCATCCCGGAGCGCATCGCCCACCTCGTGATCATCGATGGCGGCATCGCCCAAGACGGCCAATCGATCTTCGGCCGCATCCCGCCCGAGATCGTGGCAAAGCGCCGAAAGCTCGTGACGGTCGTGAACGGCACCGAGGTGCTGCCCTTCGCGCCGCCCGGCAGCCTCATCATCGACGATCCCGATCTCGCCGCCTGGACGCATCGCCAGCTCACACCGCATCCGCTGGCCTGCTACACCAAGCCGGTCCGGCTGCACCGCCCCGCCGGCAACGGCCGGCCCATGACCTACGTCGCCTGCACCAAGCCGCGCTACCCGGTGTCGGCCGGCATGCACGAGAAGGTGCAGGCCATGCCGCACGTACGCTACCGACCGATCGAGGCCGGCCACAACTGCATCCTTTCCGCCCCCGACCTGGTGGCGCAAGAGCTGCTGGCCCTTCCCGGATGACCGCCACGGCCCCCCATCCGACGGGCGGCTGGCGACGCTGGCGAGACGATCCGCTGGTGCGGTCGGTCAACGCGCTGGGCATCAGCCAGATCACCGCCTGGGGCACCAGCTTCTACTGCCTGGGCGTGCTGGCGAAGCCGATCGCGGCCGACACGGGCTTGGCTATCAGCACAGTCTTCCTCGGCTTTTCGGTGGCCCTGGTGGTCATGGGGCTGATCTCGGCCTGGGTCGGACAGCTGATCGACCGAATCGGCGCCCGTCAGGTGATGTCGATCGGCACGATCATCGTCTCGGCCGGCCTGCTCGCCCTCTCGTCGGCGAACGACATGGCTGTCTACTTCACGGCCTGGGCGGTCGTGGGCGTCGGCATGCGCTGCTGTCTCTACGACGCTGCCTTCGCCGCCCTGGTGCAGGCCGTGCCCAGCCGAGGCCGCACCGCCATCTCCTATCTCACCCTGTACGGCGCCTATGCCTCGACGGTGTTCTGGGTCATCGGCCACTATCTCAACACCGCCTACGGCTGGCGCGGAACGCTCGTGATCTTTGCCGCCATCAACCTCGCGATCTGCCTGCCGCTCAACTGGCTCGGCCTGTCGCGGCGCGAGCCGACGGCGGCCAAGGCCGAAGCAACGGCCACCGCCGCGGCGGCGTCGGAAGGCCCGGCGCTCGAGGGGCGGCTGCGGGTCATCGGCATGGTGCTGTTCGCGCTCATCATGTCGCTCAACGGCTTCGTGTTCGGCGTGATCTCCCTGCAGCTCGTTCCGCTGCTGGAGGCGGCCGGGCTGGCCGGTGCGACGGCGGTGTGGATCGCCTCGCTCAAAGGGCATGGCCAGTTCGCCGGCCGGCTGGTCGAGATCTTCTTCGGCCGGAACCTGCGGGCCATGACGATCGCCCGCATCGCCATCGGCGTGCTGCCACCCTGCCTGCTGCTGCTGATGCTTGCGCACGGCCAGCTCGTCCTGCTCGCGGCCTTCACGCTCCTGCTGGGCGCCTCGCAGGGCGTCATCACCATCGTGCGCGGTGCCGTGCCGCTGGCTCTGTTCGGCTCGAAAGGCTACGGCGCCGTCCTCGGGCTGATCGCCACGCCGATCCTGCTGGTCAATGCCTTCTCGCCGGCGCTCTACGCCCTGATCGTCGACCAGGTCGGCTGGGAAAAGGCGATCTACGCGTTGCTGGGCTGCGCCATCGTGACGTGGATCGCCATCGAGCTGATGTCCCTCTGGTACGAGCGGGCCCGCCGGCAAGGCACCTGATCAACGTAGAACGGTTCCGGCAGGAAACCTTCGAGCCCATCGCACATTTCATCTCATCTCATCGCACCGCATGGCCCCGCCGTGCGGACGTGGAAGACACGACCGGCGGTGTGACCCATCAGTGGTGGAAGCCGTTGCTGAAGGAGACGACATGGCCGCTCCCCTTGCCGCATCTGCCTCCCGCCGCCGCCGACGGTTCGCGTCGGACCGTCCGATCGGCCGCCTAGAAACAGTGTTCGAATTCGACGCCGCCATGCCGACGGGCGTCACGGTCTCGTCCGAGGGCCGGATCTTCGTGAACTTCCCACGCTGGGGAGACGACGTGCCATTCACCGTGGGAGAGATCCGGAACGGCGCCATGCACCCCTACCCCAATGCCGCCCTCAACACGTTCGATCCAAGCCGACCACGCGAAACACTGAGCAGCGTCCAGAGCGTCGTCGTCGATGCCCGCGATCGGCTATGGATCCTCGACACGGCGGCACCGGGCTTCGCGCCGCCAACGGCCGGCGCCACCAAGCTGGTCGCCGTGGACCTCGCCACCGACAAGGTGACGAGCACCATCGTCCTGCCGGCCGAGGCGGTGCTGCCCACCACCTATACCAACGACGTGCGCTTTGATTTGCGCCGAGGCGACGCCGGCATCGCCTACATCACCGACTCGTCGCTCAGCGGGCCAGGCGGCATCATCGTGGTCGATCTGGCCAGCGGCGATAGCTGGCGCAAGCTGTCCGGCCATCCGTCGACGGCTCCGGATCCGACGTTCGTCCCCATCGTCGAAGGCGAGCGCATGGCGGTGCGCGAGCGCGGCAAGCCGCCCGCCCCCTTCGCGGTGGCCTCGGATGGCATCGCCCTGTCGGCGGACGGAGAGACGCTGTACTACTGCCCGCTCTCCAGCCGCCATCTCTTCTCCGTGCCGACCGCCCTGCTGCGCGAGCGCAACGCCAGCGACGGCGCGGTGGCGCAAGCCGTCGTCGATCTGGGCGAGAAGGGGGCCTCGGACGGGCTGGAGGCGGACGACAAGGGCCGCATCTACGCCGGCGACTACGAACACAACAGCATCCGCCGCCGCGCCACCGACGGCGAATGGAAAACGATCGTCCACGATCCTCGCGTGCTGTGGCCGGATACGCTGTCGGTGGCGGCCAGCGGTCATCTCTACTTCACCGCCAACCAGCTCCACCGGCAGGCGCAGTTCAACGAGGGCGAGGATCTGCGCGAGAAGCCCTATCTGCTGTTCCGCGTCCGTATCGATGCGGGCCCTGTCCTGCTGAAGTGACGGGGCCGTTCAGAACGGCTCCCTGTAGGGCCTGAGATCGATCTCGTGCGTCCAGGCGCTGCGATGCTGGGTATGGAGGTACCAGTAGCTGTCGGCGATGGCGTCGATGTCCAGCAAGCCGTCAGGGCCCGCCTTCTCCTTGCGGTCGGGCATGCGCGTCAGCAGGCGCTCGCCCGCGATTCCGCCGTCGATGATGGCATGGGCGATGTGCAGGCCCTGGGGACCGAACTCGCGCGCCAGCGACTGGACCAGCAGGCGCAATCCGCCCTTGGTGGCGTTGAAGGCGGCGAAGCGCGGCCGGCCGCGCAGCGAACCCGACGCGCCCGTGAAGATGACGGTGCCGCGGCCCAGCGGCGCCAGGCGGCGCACCGCCTCGCGGCCGAACAGGAAGCCCGCGAAGCAGCCGACGCGCCAGGACTCCTCGAAGTGCCGCGCCGTCATCTCGCGGATGTCGACGGCGGCATTGTTCCCCATGTTGAAGACAGCGAGATCGGCCGGCGAGCCGTCGCCGTCATCGGCAACGGCACGGTCCCACAACGCGATGACCTCCGCTTCCTTGGTCCCGTCGACGGCCACCGGCGTCGCCGAACCGCCGGCCAACCGGATCGCCCCGGCCACCTGCTCGATCTTGGCCGCGGTGCGCCCGGCCACCAGCACGTGGTAGCCCTCTTTCGCAAAGCGGCGGCTCGCGGCGGCACCCAGCCCCTTCTCCGCCCCCACGCCCAGCACGACGGCCTTCGGCTTCTTCGCCATGTCGATTCCTTTCATCAGCAGTGGCGATGGAACTTGCGGCGCGAGGGCAGGCTTCGCTACGGTCCGCCCGCATGAAATTACCTCCCTACCCCATGATCGAACTCGATCTGTCGGCTCCGTTCGACCAGCATCGCGCGACGGTGCTGCCCGAATGGATCGACTGGAACGGCCATATGAATGTCGGCTTCTACGTCGTGGCCTTCGACAAGGCGACCGATACGCTGTGCGCCCAGTTCGGCTGCAGCTGGGACTACACGAAGGCCGAGATCGGCATGACCTTCGTGTTGGAGGCCCACGTCACCTACGACCGCGAGGTCAAGGAGGGCGATCCGCTACGCATCACCACGCAGATCCTCGATCACGACGCCAAGCGCCTGCACTTCATGCATTGCATGTATCACGGCACCGAAGGCTATCTCGCCGCGACCAACGAGCTGATGCTGATGAACATCGACTACGAGAGCCGCCGCTCAGCGCCCTGGCCGGAATGGGCGATGGACCGGATCGAGCGGCTCGCTGCCGCCCACAAGCGGCTGCCCGTGCCTCGCCAGGCCGGCCGCCTCATCGGCATCCGACGGAAATAGCCCATGCTGGACTCGCTGCCCTACGAGCTGCCCGAGCTGGTGACCCGGGCACCGCTCGACGTCCATCGCTCGACCGTGCTGCCGGAATGGGTCGACTGGAACGGCCACATGAACGTGGCCTTCTACGTCGCGGCCTTCGACCAGGCGTCCGGCGCCTTCATGCGCAACATGGGGCTCGGCCGGCGCTACGTCGATGGCAAGCTCGGCATGACCTTCGTGCTCGAGACCCACGTCACCTACGACCGCGAGGTCCGCGGCGGCGCGCCGCTGCGCTTCACGACCCAGCTCCTCGCGCGCGACGCCAAGAAGGTCCATCTCTTTCATGAGATGTTCCATGACGAGCAGGACTACCTCGCCGCCACCAACGAGGTGATCGTCATGAACATCGACTATGCCACGCGCCGTTCCGCACCCTGGCCCGCCCCTGTCGCAGAGCGCCTGGAAGCGCTCTGGTCCGCGCACAAGGACCTTCCACGCCCTCTCAAGGCAGGCCGCGTGATGCGGCTGGCGAAGAGGCAGGAGCCTTCTTCCGCCGCCGTGTGAGCCGGTCGAGATAGAGGAACACCACCGGCGTCGTGTACAAGGTCATGAGCTGGCTGACGGCGAGGCCGCCGACGATGGCATAGCCCAGCGGCTGGCGGATCTCCGAGCCGGCGCCGGTGCCCAGCATCAGCGGCACTGCACCGAGCATGGCCGCCATGGTCGTCATCAGGATCGGCCGGAAGCGCCGAAGGCAGGCCTGGTAGATCGCCTCCTCCGGCGACAGACCCTGCTGGCGCTCGGCCTGCAGGGCGAAGTCGATCAGCAGGATTCCGTTCTTCTTGACGATGCCGATCAGCAGGATGATGCCCACGATGGCGATGACGCTGAGGTCGAAGCCGAAAGCCATCAGCAGCAGCAGCGCGCCGACACCGGCCGACGGCAGCGTCGACAGGATCGTGACGGGATGGATGGCGCTCTCGTAGAGCATGCCGAGGATGAGGTAGATCACGACCAGAGCCGCCAGGATCAGGAGCGGCGTACTGGCCAGCGAGGCCTGGAAGGCTTGGGCGTTGCCCTGGAAGCTGGTCGCGAGCGACGCGGGCTTGCCGAGCTCCTGGCCCACGCTCTGTATGGCGGCGACCGCCTCGCCGATCGAGACGCCGGGCGCAAGGTTGAAGGAGATCGTCACCGACGAGAACTGTCCCTGATGATTCACCACCAGCGGCGAGACCTTCACGCTGCTCTGCGTCAGGGTCTTGAGCGGCACCTGCTGGCCGCCCGTCGAGCGGACGTAGATGTCGGCCAACGCCTCCGGGCCATCCTGGAAGCGCGGCAGCACCTCCAGGACAACATGGTACTGGTTGAGCATGGTGAACATCGTCGAGACGATGCGCTGACCGAAGGCGTCGTCCAGCGTGTTGTCGACGGTCGCCGGCAGGATGCCGTAGCTCGAGGCCACCTCTCGGTTGACGACGATGTCCAGCAACGGTCCGGCGCTCTCCTGATCGGTCGTCAGGTCCGTGATGCCGGGTATCGTCTTCATCCGCTCGAGGTACATCGCCGCCCAGCGATCGAGCTCGCCGGGATCGGCGTCGGACAGGGTGAACTGGTATTGCGTCTTGGCCAGGCGTGCGCCGACGGTGATGTCCTGGGCGGCCTGCATGTAGAGCCGGATGCCCTCCACCTTCGCGAGCCGTCCCTGCAGGCGGCGGATCACCTGGTCCGCCGAGACGTCCCGCCGGTCGCGCGGCTTCAGCGCGATGAACATGCGGCCGGTATTGACGGTGGTGGTGCCACCGCCGGCGCCTATCGCCGAACCGATCGACGCGACCGCGGAATCCTCCAGGACGGCATCGATCAGCGCCTGCTGCCGCTGGGTCATGGCCGCGTAGGAGATGTCCTGCCCTGCTTCCGACAGGCCGATGATGAGGCCCGTGTCCTGCTGTGGGAAGAAGCCCTTGGGAATCGCGATATAGAGCCAGCCTGTCAGGATCACCGTGCCGATCATCACCATGAGCGTCACGAAGCGGTGCTTCAGGGCGACCTTGAGCCCTGCCTCGTAAGCCGCCAGCAGGCTGTCGAAGGCCTTCTCGGAAATCCGGTAGAGACGGCCGTGCCGATCGGGTGGCGGCTTCAGCAGGCGGCCACACATCATCGGCGTCAGCGTCAGCGATATCGCCAGCGACAGGACCAGGGAGACGCTGACGGCGACGGCAAACTCGCGGAACAGCAATCCGACATAGCCGCCCATCAGGAAGAGCGGAATGAAGACGGCGATCAGCGACAAGGTGATCGAGACGATCGTGAAGCCGATCTCGCCGGCCCCCTTCAGCGCGGCCTCGACCGGCGAAGCGCCCTGCTCGAGATGGCGGACCGTGTTCTCGATGACGACGACCGCGTCATCGACCACGAAACCGACCGCGATCGACAGCGCCATCAGCGACAGGTTGTCGAGGCTATAGCCCAGCACATAGAGCACCGCGAAGGTGCCGATCAGGGACAGCGGCACCGTGATGGCGGGAATGACGGTAGCCCAGACGTTGCGCAGGAAGAGGAAGATCACCATCACCACCAGCGCGACGGTGAGGCCGAGCGTGAACTGGACGTCGGCCACCGACGCCCGGATCGTCTCGGTCCGGTCGGAGATGACGCTCACCTTGATCGCCGCCGGGATAGACGCCTGCAGCACCGGCAGCATCGCCTTGACCCGTGCCACCGTCTCGATGACGTTCGCGCCTGGCTGGCGCTGGATCGCGAGGATGATGGCACGCTTGTGATTGAACCAGCCCGCCACCAGCAGGTTCTCCGGCCCGTCGAGGGCCCGGCCGACGTCGCGCACCCGCACGGGCGAGCCGTTGCGATAGGCCAGGATCAGCGCGTCGTAGGCCTGTGGATTGAGAAGCTGGTCGTTGGTGTCGATCGTGTAAGTCTGGCGCGGCCCGTTGAGCGTGCCGCGCGGCATGTCGACGTTGGCCTGGGCGATGACGTTGCGCACGTCCTCGAGGCTGATGCCGCGGGAGGCGAGCGCCTGCGGGTCGAGCTGGATCCGGATCGCCGGCTTCTGCTGGCCGCCGATTCCGACACTGCCGACGCCGGAGATCTGCGAGATCTTCTGCACCAGGATGTTCTCGGCATAGGCGTCGACCACCGTGAGCGGGAGGCTGTCGGAGGTCAGCGCGAGCACGAGGATCGGCGTGTCCGCCGGGTTCACCTTTCGGATGGTCGGCGGATAGGGCAGCCCGATGGGAAGCTGCGCCGACGCGGCGTTGATGGCGGACAGCGCATCCGTCGCGGCCCCATCGATCGACCGCCCGAGGTCGAACTGCAAGCTGATCTGCGTGACGCCGAGCGCGCTGGCGGACGTCATCTGCGTCAGGCCGGGAATCTGGCCGAACTGCAGTTCGAGCGGAGTCGCCACCGAGGAGGCCATGGTCTGCGGATCGGCACCCGGCAGCTGCGCGGTCACCTGCAGCGTCGGATAGTTGACGGTGGGCAGCGCCGCCACGGGCAGCAGCGGATAGGCGACCAGGCCGGCCAGCAGCACGCCCACCATCAGCATCACGGTCGCGATCGGCCGGGCGATGAAGGGAGCCGACAGGTTCATGGGATGGGCGTGCGCTGGGCGTCCTGGGCCGCCGCCTCGATCGCCGCCTTGCCCTGCAGCGGGACGACGCGGCTGCCGGCCTTCAGGCGGTATTGGCCATCGACGACGACGCGTTCGCCGGCCGCCAGTCCCTTGGTGATCAGTGCCTGGCCGTCGCTCACTTGACCTACAGTCACCGGCCGTACCGAGACGGCGCTGTCGGGTCCGATGACGTACACGTAGGCGCCGCCAGGCCCCTGCTGGACGGCCGATGGAGCCACGGTCAGCCCGTCATGCAGGACCTCGAGCCGCAGCCAGACATCGATCAGCTCGCCCGGCCACAGCCTGTGGGCCAGGTTGGGAAATTCGGCCTTGAGACGAACCGACCCGGTCGTCTGCAGGATCTCGTTGTCAAGCAGCGCGAGGCGGCCGCGGCCGAGCTCGATCCTGTCGTCCTGGCTGTAGGCCAGCACCGAAAGGGGGCCACGGGCCATCTGCTCCTGAATGCGCGGCAGGTCCGTCTCGGGCAGCGTGAAGATCACCGAGATCGGCTGGATCTGCGTCACGACCACCAAGCCGCTGGGATCGGCGGGATGGATGATGTTGCCGATGTCGATCTGGCGCACGCCGGTGATGCCGCTGATCGGCGACGTCAATCGCGTGTAGCCGAGCTGGAGGCTTGCCGCCTCGATGAGGGCCTCATCGGCCTTGATCGCACTCTCGAGCTGCGCGACCTGTGCGCGCTGCGTGTCCACGAGCTGCTGGCTGGCCCATCCCTTGGTGCCGAGCTCCGTGTAGCGCGCGAGATTGGCTTCGGCGTTCGCCAGTTGCGCCCGATCGCGATCGCGCGTCGCCGTCACCTGGTCGAGCTGGGCCTGGAAGGGGCGCGGGTCGATCTCGGCCAGGAGGTCGCCGGCGTGGACCGGCTGTCCCTCGGTAAAGGCGATGCGCGTCAGCTCGCCCTGGATCTGGCTACGGACGACCACCGTGTTGTAGGCGATCACCGTACCGACGCCGCGAAGGTAGATCGGCACGTCGTGGCGCAAGACCTCGCCGGCGACGACCGGAACGGCGGAGGCCACGGGCACGGCAGCACCGCGGTGCGAGTCCCGGCGATGAGCGATCGCCAGGCCGCCGCTCACGAGCGCAATGGCGACGACGGCAAGGACAACCGCCAGGAAGGGTCGCGACAACGCCGCCTCCTCTCAGCAGGTACCGGGCGTCGTGGCGCCACCCGCGGTCGGCGCCGATATCGTCGGGCAGACGATGGCCGACGATGCCGTCCCTGCCGGCGCTCCCATCGGAGCCGTGGCGGCGGGCGACATGAAGGCCGGCGGCATGGCGGGCGGGACCGGCGGGCGGGTCACCCCGGGCGGGTCCGGGGGGGGGGGGGGGGCGCCCCCCCCCCCATTCCCCCCAACCAGCGGGGAATCCGCGCGGCCCCCCCCAGGGGGCGACCCCCCCCAGACGGCCGCGACGGGCCACGG
>Ga0182792_1003379_pt1 | contig 10267 bp, 11 predicted proteins | sample Passage237B_FD_130497 | JGI IMG/M metagenome (GOLD analysis project Ga0182792, IMG submission 130497) | Cellulose adapted compost microbial communities from Newby Island Compost Facility, Milpitas, CA, USA - Passage2 37B (version 2) (version 2) ... | reverse complement strand
GGGCGCCGGCCTCGCGGGTCGGGCGGGGGCCCGCCACGTTGGCGGTGCGCCCCGTCGCCCCCCGCAGCCCCCGGCCCCCGCCCTCGCGGCGGGCCGCGTCGATCGCGGCGCCGAGGCCCGCCGCCCCGTCCACCGTCGTGCAGGCGATGCCGTGGGCGGCGCAGAGGGCGGCGAGGTCCACGCCGTGCGGGGTCCCGAACAGCCGCTCGAAGCGCTCGGCGGGCAGCGCGGTCGCCTGCGGGAGGAAGCTGAAGATGCCGCCGCCGTCGTTGTCGACCACCACCACGAGCAGGTCGACGCCGCGGCCGGCGAGGCCGAGGAGGGCGTTGGTGTCGTGGAGGAACGCCACGTCGCCGATGAGCACCGCGGTCCGCCCGGGGCCGCCCCGGCCGGCGAGGGCGACGCCGACGCCGGTCGACAGCACGCCGTCGATGCCGTTGGCGCCCCGGTTGGCGCGGACCCGGGCGTCGATGCGGCCGCCGAACCACTCGACGTCGCGGACGGGCATGGACGACGACACCACGAGGGTGTCGTCCAGGCCGAGGCGACCGCAGAGGATGCGGGCGACGGCGGGCTCGGTCAGCTCGGCCCGGTCGGCCAGCACCCGCTCGACGGCGGCCGACGCCGCGGCCTCGGCCCGGGCCCAGCGGCCCGACCACGCCGGGTCCTGGGGGTGGGCGATCACGCAGGAGAGCGCGTGCGCGGCGGCGGACGGGTCCACCCGCAGCACCGCCGCCGCGGTGCGGTCCGGGTCGAACCAGCGGGCGTCGCGGGCGATCACCACCTGCTCGGCGCCCGAGGCGGCCAGCCAGGCGCCGAGCACCTTGGAGGCCGGCGGCTCACCGAGGCGCAGCACCACCTCGGGCCGCAGCGCCTCGGCCGCGGCCCGGTCCCGCAGGATGGCGTCCGCGTGGCAGATCACCGCCGGGTGGTCGAGGCGGCAGCGGGCGCGCGGGTCCGCGAGCACCGGCCAGCCGGTCGCCTCGGCCAGCGCCAGGACCGTCGCCGGCTCCCCGGCGCCCTCCCCCGCCACGATCACGCCCCGGGGGCGGTCGAGGAGGTGTTCGAGCAGCCGGGTCCCGGTGCGGTCGACGGCGGTGCGGTGGCCGCCGCCGCGGTGCCACGGCTCCCCGCCGGGGCGGGCGGGCGGCAGCTCCGCCGGCTCGCCCACCAGCGGCTCCCGGAACCCGAGGTTCAGGTGCACGGGCCCGGCACCGGCCGGGTGGTCCATCGTCTCGATCACCGCCCGCGACGCCAGGGACCGCCAGGTGCCCGCGGTGGCGGCCACGGGCGGGCCCGGCTCCGCGGACCAGCGGACGGCCTCGCCGTAGAGCGCGGTCTGCTCCACGGTCTGGGGCGCGCCCACCCGGCGAAGCTCCGGCGGCCGGTCCGCGGTCACCACGAGCATCGGCACCGCGGCCTGGTGCGCCTCGACCACCGCCGGGTGCAGCTCGACCGCGGCGGTGCCGCTGGTGCAGACCAGCACGGCCGGCCGGCCGGAGGCGGCGCCGATGCCGAGCGCCAGGAACGCCGCGGCCCGCTCGTCGTGGTGCACGTGCAGCGCCAGCTCGGGCCGGGCCGCCAGCGCGAGGGCGAGGGGCGTGGAGCGCGAGCCGGGCGCCACCACCGCGTGGGCGAGGCCCGCTCGGACCCACTCGTCCACGAGGGTGGCGCAGAATGTGGCCGTGACGGTCCCTGGGTCATCGAGCGGTGCGGGCACGCCCCCATCTGAGCAGCCCGCCCCGCCGCGGCGAAAGGCCGGCGGCCACGGCGGCCCGCGCGTGGTGCTGCTGCACGGCTTCACCCAGACCGGCGTGTCGTGGCGGCCGGTGCTCGACGCGCTCCGCCCCCTGCTGCCCGGCGTCGAGGTGGTGGCCCCCGACCTGGCCGGTCACGGCGCGGCCGACCCCGCGCTCGACGGCAGCGACCTCGCCGCGAGCGCGGCGGCCGTGGCGGCGCGCTGCGGCCGGGCCCTCTACGTCGGCTACTCGATGGGCGGCCGCACCGCGCTGCGCCTGGCGCTCGACCACCCCGGCGCGGTCGCGGGACTGGTGCTGCTCGGCGCGACCGCGGGCATCGACGACCCCGCCGCCCGGGCGGAGCGGCGGGCGGCCGACGGCGCGCTCGCGGCCCGCATCGAGGACGGCGGCGTGGCCGCGTTCCTCGACCGCTGGCTCGCCCTGCCGCTCTTCGACGGCCTGGAGCCGGCCGCCGACGACCTGGCCGCCCGGCGCGCCAACCGGCCCGAGGGCCTGGCCGCGTCGCTGCGCCACGCCGGCACCGCCACGATGGACCCGCCCTGGTGGGACCGGCTCGGCGGGATCACCGCCCCGACGACCGTCGCCGCCGGCGAGCGCGACGTCAAGTTCCGAGCCCTGGGCGAGCGCCTGGCGGCCGGCCTCGGCGGCCCGGCCCGCCTGGCCGTGCTGGCCGGCTGCGGCCACGCCGCCCACCTCCAGGACCCCGCCGCCTTCGCCCGCCTCGTCGCCCACGCCCACGCCACCACCCCCTGACCCCACCCCCCTTCTCGAACTTGGCACGGAAAAGCCGCACCCGTGCACCGGATCGGTGCCACGTTCTACGACCCCATCCGAACTTGGCACGGATCTGCCGCACCGGTGCGGCAGATCCGTGCCAAGTTCGTCGGGGTTCGTCGGGGTGGGGGTCGGGTCGGGGCCGGCAGTCGGCTCAGACGATGATCGAGAGGCCGAGGGCGAGGAGGGCGCCGAAGGCGAGCTGGACGCGGCCGGTGGCGCCCAGCACCGGGATCAGCTCGGGGCCCCGGGCCCCGCCGAGCACGGCGGTGACCGGCCTGGTGGCGAGCAGGAGCGCCGCGAGGGCCAGCGCGCCGGCGGGGCGGCCGCCGAGGCCGGCCACGAACGGCACCGCCACGAACGGCAGCGCGAGCAGGGCCGTGTAGAGGACGCGGGTGCGCCGGTCGCCCAAGCGCACCGCGAGGGTGCGCTTGCCGGAGGCGGTGTCGCCGGGGATGTCGCGCAGGTTGTTGACCACGAGCAGCGCGGTGGCGAGCAGGCCGACCGGCACCGAGGCCGCCAGCCCGAGCCCGTCGACGTGACCCACCTGCACGTAGGTGGACCCGGCGGTGGCGACCACCCCGAAGAACACGAAGACGAACACCTCTCCGAAGCCGGCGTAGCCGTAGGGCCGGGGCCCGCCCGTGTAGAACCAGCCGGCGGCGATGGCGAGCGCGCCCACCACGAACAGCTCCGGGCCGACCGCCACGGCGAGCGCGGTCCCGGCGAGGCCGGCCACCCCGAACGCGGCGAACGCCGCCAGCTTCACCGACCGGGGCGAGGCGAGGCCCTGGCCGACGAGGCGGACCGGGCCCACGCGGCGGCCCTCCGAGTCGGTGCCGCGGACGCCGTCGCTGTAGTCGTTGGCGTAGTTGGTGGCGACCTGGAGGGCGAGCGCCACGACCATCGCGGCCACGGCCCGCCACCAGATGAGGCCGCCGTCCACCTTGTCGACCGCGCAGGCCGTGCCGACCGCCACGGGCACGATGGCGGCGGGCAGGGTGCGGGGGCGGGCGCCGGCCACCCCGACGTTCAGGTCCATGGGCGCCGATTCTGGCCGCCCGCCGCAGCGGAGCCCGAACCGGCGCGTGCCAAGCTGCGCTCGTGCACCGCCTCGTCGCCCTCGACCTGCCCGCCGGGCCCGCGTTCGTCGACGCGCTCCGCCGGACGTGGGACGACGGCGACGCGGTGCTGCCGGTCGACCGCCGCCTCCCCCCGGCCGCCCGGGACCGGCTGCTGGCGGCGGCCCGTCCCCACGCCGTGGCGACCGAGGGCGGCACCGTGCCCCTCGACGGCCGGGCACCACCGGTCGAGACCGGCGACGCGCTCGTGATCGCGTCGAGCGGCACCACCGGCGAACCCAAGCTCGTGGTGCACACCCTCGACGGGTTGGCGGCCCACGCCCGGGCGGTGCACGAGCACCTGGCGGTGACGAGCGCCGACCGCTGGCTGGCCTGCCTGCCCCTCGCCCACATCGGCGGCCTCGGGGTGGTCCTGCGCTCGGTGCTGACCGGCACGGGCCTCGACGTGCTCGACGGGTTCGACGCGGCCGCCGTGGCCGCGGCGCCCGAGCGCTTCGGCTCCACGCTCGTGTCGCTGGTGCCGACCGCGCTGGACCGGGTGGCAGCGGACCGGTTCCGCTGGGTGGTCCTCGGCGGCTCCGGCGACCGGCGGGACCGGCCGGCGAACGTCGTGCGCACCTACGGCCTGACCGAGACCGGCGGCGGCGTGGTCTACGGCGACCACCTCCTGCCCGGCGTGGAGGTCCGCGTGGACGAGGGCGGCGCGATCCTCCTGCGCGGGCCGATGCTCGCCCGGGGGCTGCGGGGCCCCGACGGCGCCGTCGCCCCGATCACCGGCCCCGACGGCTGGCTGCGCACGGGCGACCTCGGCCGCCTCGACCCCGGCGACCCCGGCGAGCACGACGAGCACGGCAACCCCGGCGGGCACGGCGCCTCCGGCAACCCCGGCGGGCAGGGCGGGCACGGCCCCCGGCTCGTGGTGGACGGCCGGGCCGACGACCTGATCGTGACCGGCGGCCAGAACGTGTGGCCCGAACCGGTCGAGGCCGCGATCGCGACCGTGGCCGGCGTGGTCGAGGCCGCGGTGTTCGGCCGCGACGACCCCGAGTGGGGGCAGCGGGTGGTGGCGGCGGTCGTGGTGGACGGCGACGCCCCCACCCTCGCCGAGGTGCGGGACCGCGTGCGCGAGGTGCTACCGGCCTACGCGGCCCCCAAGGAGCTGCTGGTGCTCGACGCGCTCCCCCGCACCGCGCTCGGCAAGGTCCGGCGCCGCCACCTCGCCGCCCGGGCCCCCGGCCCGCCCTGACCCCCGGCGGCCGTCCCCCTCCACAAGCCGGTTCAGGTGACGCATACTGGAGCGCACAGCCGCACAGGAGGTGCCTCCCATGCACGTCAGCCTGGTGTTGCAGGAGAAGGGGTCCGACGTGGTCACCGCCGGCCCGTCCACCCCGCTCGCCGAGGTCGTGGCGACCCTGGCCGACCGGCGGATCGGCGCGGTGGTCATCATCGAGGCCGACCGGGTGGTGGGCATCGTGGCCGAGCGCGACGTGGTCCGGGTGCTGGCCGAGCGGGGCGCCGACGCGCTCCGCGTGGCCGCCGCCGAGGTCATGGACCGCGAGGTCACGACCTGCGCCCCCGAGGCCCGGGTGGAGACGCTGATGGAGGTGATGACCGAGCGCCGCGTCCGCCACATCCCGGTGCTGGAGGAGGATCGCCTCGCCGGCCTGGTGAGCATCGGCGACGTGGTGAAGTCCCGCATCTCCAACCTGGAGCACGAGACCGAGGCCCTCCACAGCTACATCAGCAACCCCTACTAGGGACCGCCGGCGAGGCCGTCACCAGCGGTTGCGGTGGACGACCTCGTAGAGCGGCGGGCGGGGCCGGGCCGCCGAGCGGCCGGGCTCGTCGGGCAGGGGGTGGCCGATCGCGATCGTGGCGACGAGGCGCTCCCCGTCGGGCACGCCGAAGGCGCGGGCCACCGCGGGCTCGTGGTCGAAGGGCCCGAACAGGCAGGCGCCGAGGCCCCGGTCGACCACGCCGAGCAGCAGGTTCTGCGCCACCGCGCCGGCGTCGACCCACCAGTACGGGACCGGCCAGCGCTCCGTGCCCCCGCCGAGGCCGGTGGCGGCCTTGTCCGCCTCCGCGTAGCGAGCCGGGTAGGCGTCGGGTCGCACCGCCACGAGCACGAGCACCGGTGCCCGCAGCAGGCCCGGCCAGCGGAACCCGCGGCGCCGGGGCTCGGGGAGGGTGGTGTCCCAGTAGCGGGCGACGGCGTCGGGCCGGTCGAGCACGAGGAACGACACGGCCTGGGTGTTGCCGGCCGAGGGGGCCCGGCGGGCGAGGTCGCACAGCCCGTCGATCACCGCCGGCTCGATCTGGCGGTCCGACAGGTCGCGCACCATCCGGCGGCGACCGATGGCGTCCGCGAGCTCCACGGGGCGTGCGGCGGAGCCGGGCGGCCGGTCAGGCCAGCTTCAGGAGGTCCTCGGCCAGCGCCCAGCCGAAGGCGATCAGGGCGTCGCCCCGGTCGGTGTCGACCTTCTCGAAGAACTGCTCGAAGCCCGGGTCGATCTTCTCGGGCTTCAGCGACTCGTGGTCGAGCACCTCGGGGAAGCGGTGGTCGCCGGTCACCACGAAGCTGTGCTCGTCGTAGGCCGAGGCGTCGATGCCGAAGCGCTTGGCGAGCCGCCGGCCCCAGGCCCGCTCCTCGCCGGTGGCCACGTAGTCGGGGCGGGGCACCACGTCCACGAGCGAGCGGAACGAGTCGTAGCCCGACACGGTGGCGAAGCGGGTGCCGACGAGCACGTCCTCGTCGGGGAAGGCGAGCACCGCCCGGCGGAGCTGGTCGTTCACGATGGCCCGGAGCACCGTGTCGCGCTTGGCCACCCGCTTCAGCACGGCGAGGCCGACGATCACGCTGGGCGTGCCGCCGATGCGCTCCAGGGTGCTGAACGAGTAGCCCCAGAGCTTGCCGTTCTCCCGGGCCTGGGTGACGAGCACCCACGACTCCTTTGCGCGGGTCAGCGTGTCCAGGTCGTAGCTGCTCGGCCCCTCGGCGCTGAGGTCCGCAAGCTCCGCCAGCTCGTCGTCTGCGAGTGCGGTGCAGTCCTTGGTCTCCGTCTCGATTGCCATGGAGCTGCCTCGACCCTCCGGGTTCGGGTGTACACGTGGCTACAAGTCCAGTCGACCCGGCCTGCGCGTGCAAACCCGCACGTCAGCCGCTCGGGTGCCTCCCGTGGACCCGCGCGGCCACCGACCGGCGCGCTCCGACGAGCCGGGGTGCGCGAGGATGCTCCCAGCCGGCCGGTCCCCCAGCTCGGAGCGCCAATGCCCACCGCCCACCGCCAACCGTCGAAGTGCCGTCCCCCCGCGGGGAGCGCCCGTTGAGCGCCACGGCGCCGCGCCGCCTCGTCGCCGTCGGGGCCTGCCTGCTGGCGCTGCTCGCCGTGACCGGGTGCAGCGAGGACGAGCCCGATCCGGTGGCCGAGCGCCTCGACCGGTTGCAGGGGCGCCTGGAGCAGACGTTCTCCCGGGACCAGGCGTCGTGCATCGTCGGTGAGCTGGAGCCGGCCGAGGTGCAGCGGCTGCTGGCCTCGACCGACCTCCCGACCGACGACGGGGCCTTCGCCGCCTACTCCGCGGCGGTGCGCTCGTGCGTGGTCGGCGCCCCGACCACCACGGCCGCGGCCACCACGACCACCGGGGCCTCCACCGACGGCGGTTCGGCGGGAACCGACGAGGCCGGGGGCTGAGGCCGGGAACTAGCGTCGGCGCCATGCCCTCCGGGATCGACGAGCTCGACGCACGCCTCCTGGTCGCCATGAGCCAGTCGCCCCGGGCCGGGGTGATGGAGCTGGCCCGTCGCCTCGGCGTCGCCCGGGGCACCGTGCAGGCCCGCCTCGACCGGCTGCGGGCCACGGGCGTGGTCACCGGCTTCGACCCCGACCTCGACCTCGCCACGCTCGGCTACTCGGTGACCGCCTTCGTGCTGCTGGAGATCGCGCAGGGCGGCCTGGAGGCGGTGGTCGAGCACCTGCGGACCATCCCCCAGGTGCTGGAGGTGCACACCACCACCGGCCCCGGCGACCTGCACTGCCGGGTGGTCGCCCGCTCGAACGAGCACCTCCAGACCGTGCTCGCCGAGGTGCTGGAGGTGACCGGCATCCGCCGCACCTCGACCCAGATCGCGCTCACCGAGCAGATCCCCATGCGCACGCTCCCGCTCGTGCAGCAGCTCATCGTCGACGCCTGAGCGACGCCCCACCCGATCGGGCGCCGGAAGCGGTCGGTCCTCCGGGAGCCGGCCCGAGGCCGGATCGGGCCCGGGACGACGGCGGCCCCCGACCGAGGTCGGGGGCCGGTCCCGGTTGGAGGCGGCGCCGGGAATCGAACCCGGGTACAGGGATTTGCAGTCCCTTGCCTAAGCCACTCGGCCACGCCGCCGGAACCCGGACACCTTAGTCGCCGCCGCGGGGGCGCACGTTCCCCGTGGCCCGGCTCGGATCGGCGGGGTCCACCCGCCCCACCTCGCCCCGGGCGAGCGCCGCGGCGGCATCCGCCACCTCCTCCGGTTCCAGCGGCGACATGAGGATGTCGATCGCCGACCAGATCGTGCGCGAGTACGGGTAGAAGAACGGCGGCACGACCACCGCGACCACGAGGCCGGCGAGCAGCGGGACCCGGGGGTCGGCATCGGCGTCCACCGCCTTCATGGCCACGAAGCCCATGCTGAGCACGAACAGCAGGACCACGGTGACCGCGAAGTTGACGAGGTAGGCGCCCACGAAGAAGCCCGGCTCGCGCTCGAAGCGCAGCCCGCAGCCCGGGCAGCGCTCGACCATGCGGAACCAGCCTCGGTACAGCCGCCCGGCCCCGCAGTTGGGGCAGTGCTTGAGGGCGCCGCGGCCCAGGAGCCGCGCCCAGGTGCGGGCGTCGCGGGCCGGTGCGGGCGTCGGCCCGCTGGGTGCCTCGGTCATGGCCCCAACTCTCGCCGGAGCGAGCGACCGAGCGCCAGACCGCTCGTGCCGGTAGGGTGGTGCCCGGCGCGCCACACGGGCGCCCACCTATAGAGAGAGTTAGTACACCGATGGCTACCGGTACCGTGAAGTTCTTCGACAACCAGAAGGGCTTCGGCTTCATTTCCCGCCCCGACGACAAGGACCTGTTCGTCCACTTCTCCAACATCGCCGGCAACGGCTTCAAGTCCCTGGAGGAGGGCCAGAACGTCGAGTTCGACGTGGCTCCCGGCCGCAAGGGCGACGAAGCCCAGAACGTCCGCGTCGTCTGACCCGGACACCCCACCGAAGCCGTCGGGCCGCCCGCGAGGGCGGTCCGACGTCGTTTTCGGCGCAGATCCCCCGGTCCGGGCACCGAAGCCGCGGCCGAGCGGGCAGACTGGTCCCATGTCGAACAACCCGGCGCTGAACGACCAGATCCTGAAGCGGGAGGCCCAGGCTTCGGGCCGTGGCGGCTTCTCCCCCGCGTGGGGCTCCCCGGCCGACGAGCTGCCGCCCGGCGTGTTCGGCGTGCCGCCGCAGGCCGGTCCGGCCGGCGGGACGGTGCCGCCGCCGCCCGACCACCGCCAGCGTGGCCCGGTCGAGGGGGCCGCCACCATGACCGTGGGCGGCTCGCTCGTGGCCACCGCCGTCCTGCTCGCGATCGTGGCCGTCGCCTTCGTCTTCGGCTGGTCCCTCGTGAAGCCCACCTACGGGCCGGTGATGCCCGACGGCACGCAGTCGGTCGACCCGAACGTCCCCGGCTGGCTGATCCTGCTGACCCTCGCCGGCCTCGGCATCGCCATCTTCAACGCGTTCAAGCCCCGCTACTCGGTGATCGCCGGCCCGGTCTACGCCCTGCTCATGGGCACCGTCCTCGGCGCCTGGTCCCACGCCTACGAGTCGATCTGGGACGGCATCGTCGTGCAGGCCGTCGCCGCCACGCTCGCCGTCTTCACCGTCATGCTCGGCCTCTACGCCACCCGGGTCATCCGGGTCACCGACCGGCTCCGCAGCACCATCGTCGCCGCCACCGGCGGCATCCTCGTGCTGTACCTCGTCGCCATCGGCCTGCGCCTCCTCTTCGACGTCGAGGTCCCGTTCCTCAACGACTCGGGCCCCCTCGGCATCCTCCTCAGCGTCGCCATCTGCGGGATCGCCGCCTTCAACCTGCTCCTCGACTTCGACTTCATCGAGCAGGGCACCCGCATGGGCGCGCCGCGCTACATGGAGTGGTACGCGGCGTTCGGCCTGATGACCAGCCTCGTGTGGCTCTACCTGGAGATCCTGCGCCTCCTCGCCAAGCTCCGCGACCGCTGAGCCGGCGGTTGCGCGCACGTCGGGCGCCCGCATGGGCCAGACTGTGCGCCACTACCCCCAGCCCCTTGGAGGCCGAACCTTGAGCACCACCACATGCCCGAGTTGCCACGCGACCCTGCCCGCCGGTGCCGCGTTCTGCACGAGCTGCGGCCATCGACTCGTCGGTGAGGCTCCCCCGGCGGCGCCGACCGCTCCTTCGAGCGAGCCCGCGACCGTCGACGAGTCCGGCCTCGACGACGAGACCCGCACCTACACCCGACCCGACATGGCGCCGCCGGCCTCGCCCGCGCCGCCCGCCGCACCCGCCGGCGGGTGGGGCGCCCCGCCCGAGCAGCCGCCGCAGGCACCGGGTGGCTGGGGCCAGCCCGCCGGTGCGCCGCCGCACGGCCCCCCGCAG
>Ga0182792_1003374_pt1 | contig 10284 bp, 9 predicted proteins | sample Passage237B_FD_130497 | JGI IMG/M metagenome (GOLD analysis project Ga0182792, IMG submission 130497) | Cellulose adapted compost microbial communities from Newby Island Compost Facility, Milpitas, CA, USA - Passage2 37B (version 2) (version 2) ... | reverse complement strand
CCCGCTAAGCCAACCCCGCGTGAGTAAAGGCTGCTTCGAGGAACTGTCCAATGGTGATCCCGCTTCCTGTCGCCAAGACGAAGTCCTCGGGTTCGTCGGCCTGCAGCATGCGCCACATGCCTTCTACGTACTCTGCGGCGTAGCCCCAATCGCGGATTGCGTCCAGGTTGCCCAGGTAAAGCTCGGACTGGATGCCCGCCTTGATGGCCGCAACGGCACGCGTAATCTTGCGGGTCACGAAGGTCTCTCCGCGGCGCGGCGACTCGTGGTTGAAGAGGATGCCGTTGACGGCAAACATGCCATACGCCTCGCGGTAGTTCTTCGTCACCCAATACGAGTAGACCTTGGCAGCGCCGTAAGGGCTGCGGGGATAGAAAGGAGTTTCCTCATCCTGGGGTGGTGGACTGGCACCGAACATCTCTGATGATGATGCCTGGTAAAAGCGCGTATCGATACCGGCTTGGCGCACTGCCTCAAGCATGCGCATAGAGCCGATTCCAGTGACGTCGCCGGTGTGTTCCGGTTCGTCGAAGCTCACGCGCACATGTGACTGTGCCGCGAGGTTGTAGACCTCGTGAGGCTGTATCTCGGCGAGGAGGCGAACGAGTCGCGAGCCATCGCTCAGGTCGCCGTAATGGAGGAAGAGCCGCGCAGTCGGGTCGTGCGAGTCAACGTAAAGGTGGTCGATTCGCGATGTGTTAAAGGTGCTCGCTCTCCGAATGAGGCCATGAACCTCGTATCCCTTGCGCAATAGCAACTCGGCGAGATAAGAGCCATCCTGCCCTGTGATACCTGTGATGAAGGCGACTCGTGTCATAGGCGTTTACCCTACCGGGGCTGGATGACTAGCTACGGGACGGCGAGACCGATTTCCGAGAGCTCCCGCGCGAGGCGCGTCTTAGCGCGGGGTGCCGCTAGTTCGGCACAGCGGTCGCGCGGCACTCCGAAAGCGGCAAGCACGGCCTCTCCAAGACCCTGCGGGCTTCGTGACCGCGCCACAGAGCCATTGACTCCCTCGATAATCCAGCCGTCGGGATCTGCTTCGGCAGGGACGGCGCACGGAAGTCCGGAGGCGCCCGCTTCAATGAGCACGATTGGGGAACCCTCGTAGTGCGAAGACATCAATAGCACGGTGGCATCTTGCATCTCTTGCGCAACGTCGGCCCGCGTTAGCCTCCCCGCGAAGTCAACTGAAGACTCGAGTCCGGCGCGCGAGACCTCATCTCGTACCCTCGCTTCGAGCGGACCGTCTCCCACAAACCGTAGGCGGGTTCCTGGTCGGCGCTTGGCAACGAACTCAAATGCTCGCACCGCGAGCACTGGATCCTTCTGGCGATCTAGCCTTCCCACCCAGAGGACGACTGCGGGCCCTGGTCGCGGCTCGCCCCGGAGAGCGAACAACGAATCGTCGAACCAAGTGACACCGCGACGTACGGACGGGTAGTGCGTTGCGAGGCGTTCGGCCCCTGGCTTGTTGAAGACGACTACGTGCTCAGAGGCTCTCACCGCAAAGCGCTCAACAGCGTAATAGAGGCGTCCGAGGCGTCGCCAAAAAGAGTCAGACTCTGTGCTAACCAGGCTAGTTGCGTCGTTATGAAGGAAGAGTGCTGCGACACGGATTCGGAGGACCCGCGCAACTAGCGCAACCTCAGCGCGGTGGCAGTGCGCGGGCGCGCTGGGGAGTTTCTTCCTGTGGCGAAGCAGCCCCCAACTGAGTGCGAGCGCGTCAGGGAGTTTGGAGCCATCGGGGGCGTGCGCCACTGCTAGGAACGCCACTATGCGGCCACCGGTATCGACGTGCCTCCAGTGCCCCACTGCCGCTCGGCTACTTCGGGTGAGGCCCACTACGTACATGTCGTCGGCACGACTCACCCGCAGAAAGTCACGCACGACGCTTTCGATTCCCCCTGGCCGGGACTCGTCGAGGTCGAACTGTTCTATGTATATGAGGGCGCTTCTCGACGGATCACGCGAATGAAGGTCCATACCTAACCTTCGGTTCGGACGCTGAAGATCTCACCAGTCGGCTTTCGCACGCTTGCAGGTACTGGGCTCGTTGCGACCGGGTTCCCTATACCAATGCCGACCGCAATTCTCTCAGCTGGCGGTAACCCTAGTGTCTTCGCCAAGCGTCTCTCCGCGGCGTAACTGTTGCTGAACTGGAGCAGGCAGGTCCCGATGCCCTGCGAGTGGAATGCAAGCACTAGCGTCATGGTGAATAGCCCGGCGTTGAGGAAACCCTGGTTGCGCTCTCCGTAATAGGTGAGGGAGGACGCGTCGTAGGTGACAACGCCGTACCTTCCCGTTTCGTAGTCGAGACCACCTGTTCCCAAGAGCGTCGAGTACAACGCACGCTTTTGCTCTGGCTCATCAAAGACCCGAAGCTTAACCATCTGACGGTTGCACGCCGACGGCGATGTCTTGGCGACCGCGACGGCGCGGGCAATCGCCTCATCATCTACAAGTTCCGGCCCGTAGTGCCGGATTGAGTGCCGAGTCGAAGCCAGCGCGGCGAACGCTTCCGCAGCGAATGCAGCGTCGCTGGGGGCCTCCGGGATTATCACCCCAGCAGGAAGTCGCTGGGCTCCCCGAGCCTCCCATTCGTCAAGGAACCCCCTGACAGTCTCTACGGTTGTTGGTGAGTCGTCCGGACGGTCGTCGTGGAAATCGAGCCACGCGGACAATGCCCCGAGCGCCATGCGAACGGCGGTGGAGTGGCGCTCGTCTGTTGGGAGCGCGTCAAGCAGGCGCGCTAACTCGCGCGCCTTCTCAAAGCCAAACGCGCGAGGATTGCGGTAAGACAGTCCCTTCTCAAGGGAGTGGACAAGCAGCAGGATCTCGTACTGACGTCGGGCAGGGTCGGAACTGACATCTAGCATGTGCCGGTTCAGGTGCCTGATGTCGTGCAAGTACTCGATAACGATGCGCCCACGCTTCACGATCCTGCGCAGCCACGCGATTCTCTTGAGCCGGTCCTTCACCTTGTCCTCCACTTGGCCGATACCCGGCCCCGGCCACCTGAGGTGCCAAGGAAAATGAGAGCACCGACTGCCAAGAACGTGACGATCGGGACGATGATACCTCCCAATGCATCGAACTCACCCACCGTATCCGGGCCGAGGATCGCACTGACCGCAACCGCGACGAGAGCGGGCAACTGCACGGCCAAGACCTTCCGCCAGGGGAAGGGAATGTCGTCTAGGCTCCTTGCCGCGAAGTGGACGCCTAGCGCCATCATGGCGCGAAGTGCGAGCTGCGACCAGGCCAGCCCCATGAGACCCAACGCAGCCACTAGGGGTACAGCGGCGCCAATAGCGAGTGCGGTGCTCGTCAAGGAAACCATGAGCACGCGCCGGGGACCACGCGGTGCCTCCATCAGCACGGCAAGCTTGGGGTAGTACAGGCCTTTCACCAGCATCGAGAACGCAAGGAGCGGAACGAGCAGGATCGAATCCGCGAATGCACGAGGAAGTACCCAAGCGACTGCAGGTGCGGCGAATAGTGCCACAGCGGAGACCACCACCGCGTTCACCGCGATCATCTGCACAATTCGATGCCGGACCTGTTGCGTCATCGACTCGGGTGCTCGGTCGCGCAGGGAAAAGTACCATGGCGCAAGAGCCCGATAGAGGCCAGTTTGCACTGCGTCAATGACACTCACGGCGTACATCGCGATGGTGAATACTCCGGCTGCAACGGCCGAAATCAGATGTACAGCCACCAATCGCAGGGCAAGCGCGGAGCCCTGGAGCGTGAGCGTGTGGGGCATCATCGGCAAGGAGTAGGCGAGAAGAGATTTCACGCTGGCCGTACTCACGCGCGTCGTCAGGTATCCCCACTTACCGCTGACAACTAATCCGATCGCCGCGAATAGGGCGCCCGACAGCGCAAGTGCGATGGAGACGGAGGCAAGGCCATCGCGAGACACAAGGATTCCCAGCACGGAGCTAACTGCGAAGGTCACAAAGTACCCGATGGACAGCGCCGCGAACCACCCTGCGCGCTCACGGGCTTGCATGAGTGCAAGCACGCAGTACATTACTGCCTGCGATACGAGGGCCACGAGGACCCATGCGATAGCGTCGGACGGCTGCGTACCAGGAAAGAGCGTCGGAAGTACGAATGGTCCTCCAGCGGCCAACAGGAGTGCGACGCCGAGGCTCGCGCATCCAGCGAGCGCTACGGCACTTGAGAACCGAGACGCGAGGCTGACAGTACTCCCGGGCGCTTGACTATCCATGCCTCGACTGGTCGAGCACGCTCGCACGATCCCGTGGTCGAGGCCGAGCATGACAACACTAAGTGCGAGCGCGAAGGCGGTTGACAGGACGCCGACGAGCCCGTACTCGGCGGGAGACAGGAGGCGTGTATAGATTGGCAGCAGTAGTAAAGCGGAGAACTTCTGAACGGCGGTCGACAGTACGTAGAGAGCCGATCGAGTGCCCACGATTCGCATCAGATGCGCGCGCCAATCTCTGAGCGGACGTGTTCGCGAATACTGCGGAGGTAGTCCAAGGACTTAGATCGTTCGAGCTCGAGGAGCGCCAAGTCGAGAGGTGCAAGTGGTTCTACCCCAGACACGGCCTTGAGGGCCGCCCGAACGACATCTTCTCGAGCTTCGCGATCGGGGGTTCCAACAAGGTTCAAGTAGTTGCCGTCCAATCCCAGGCGCCGCGTCACGTCTGCGATCTTGCTCTCTACACCCATGTAGCCAGGCTCGCGATCGAAGGCGAGAAACTGCTTGCCGGCACGAATGCTGAGGCAGGTTCCGTGGAAGAAGTCGGTTACTACGAAGTCGACGTCCTCGAACGCGCGCATGAAGGCGAGTGGATCGGCACTTAGAAACTGAGTACCCTCATGCCGCTGGAAGCCAGAGAAAAGCGAGTGCGTCGCGCCGAGTTCATTTACAAGCGCGCGCGCGATTGGGCGATCCCGAACCATCAGCAAGACGCGCCTACCCTGAGGGTTGGATGGGATGATCCGACGGGCATTGCCCAACTCAGGGAACTCGTAGATCAAAGTCGGATCGAGTGTGTTGACGACCTCGCTGTGTTCTCCCACCGCCCGCTCCACGACTGACCGAGTAAAGCTGTCGCGAACTGAGATTAGGCTATAGCGCGCGAGTGACTGTGCAACTACTTCCCAGGTCGACGACGTGATCTGGTCAAGCCGCAACCTGTTCGCGGAAGTTGACAAGCTATAGCGCGGCCCGGGTAGTTCAGGCGGTAGGTAGTAGATACTCGACGCTCCCAGGTATGCGAGATTCCAAACTTCGTCTGATCCCGTGACGTATGCATCGAAGTTGCGGGCGAGGAGTCGGGTAACTCGAGACCGCCGACTTGCGTTGACGAACCCTCTCCTCTGACCGCCGTACTCACGCATGAACCGTCGCATGGAGAGGAAGTTCGATGCCCTTGTGAGCGAAAAGCTTCCGGGTCTGGGTGTCATGACTGACAGGAAGCGCCGGAGCCGGACCTTGAGGGGGTCGGTGGGGACCAGCGTTACTTCAGCGATGCCGTCGAGGGCGCGCGACAGCAATTGTCGAGTCGCGAACGCCTGTAGGACGGTGCCGTAGTTTTCTGACTGGGTAAGGGTAAGGATGGCAACCCTGGCTTGTGTGCGGGTCAAGTACGGACCTTTCTGAAGGTGGAGCGGCGTGCTCGCCGAGATGGAGGTTCGAGTTCCGCGGCTGGCGAGTTGAGTGGGGGCAAGGCGGCGCTGCGCCGCGTCTCACTCGCCACCCGCTCCATGGCGGCGAGAGCGAGGAATAGGACTATCCAAAAACTGAAGTGGGTAATCAACCGTGAAGTCACCAGAACGAACATTGCGTAAGTCACCAGCAAGAACGAGAGGCGCGAGGATCTGGCCGCGAGCACAAGGCCGCCAATGTACAGCGCCAGACACACGATCCCGACCTCCAAGTACAAGCGCAGGGTGTCGTTGTGTAACTGGTTGTTCCACACGGTCCCGAAGTGCTCGCCCACAAAGCCCGAGAGTTGGGCGTTGGTCGACCCGAGTCCGGGTGACGAGTCCACGTAATTTCGAACGATTTCATAGATTGTTCGCCGCCCCATCGAGAACTCATCGAGGTCAACGTCGAAGGTCGACTTGAGCCACGACGTAAACCAATCCGAATAGACAGCCATTACGAGGAACGGACTGGCCACGCCGAGGGCGAACAACGTGACCAGAGAGCGCGCGCCCGGTGGCTTGATCCCTGTTTGCCGACGATGCCAGAGGTATAGAGCGGGCGCTGCTAGGAACGAAAGCCTCTTCAGACTCACCATTGTGAAGAGCATGGATACGACGGCGATAACACGCCTTTGGCGGAAGAGGAAGTACGCCTCTAGGACTAGGAGGTCGTGGGCGGATGAACTCTCGAACGGCGAGCTCGAGTCAAACCAGTCAATCTGGGCGATTGCCGAAAGGCCGAGAGGCACGTCCGCCGTTGTCACAACCACCAAGATGTAGCGGACTAGCAGGATGACCATGTAGACATCTAGTTGACGCAGACTCGTGTTGTTGACGACGACGAGTGCGACTACGACGGGGATTGCGATGTAGACGGAGTCGTAGATTGCCGACGTGTTGAGACGGTCGTGCGTGACGAAGTCCCGCACGAGTGAATAACTCAGCATCGTCGCCACCGCCACAAGTAGCAATGCGCCGGGCTGCCCAAACGTCAGCCGGGTGAGCCGCCGCTTCCGGACGGTTAACATCCAGAGGAGGCGGAGTCCCGCAAATCCAGAGAAAGCGAAGAGCGTGGCCAAGTAAGCCGACTGAGTTAGGTAGTCGTTCATATAGGCGACATAGGTGGCGTTCTGCACGACGAATAGCGCGATCAGCAACAGGTTCGCCGGTCGCATGGGGTGCTCGTTCAGAGCGCCGTCCGACCTCGGAAGCCTTCGCGGGTGCGCACTCGAGGTCGGTGGCGTAACCAAGTCAGCTTCCAGCCGTCGCATCTCGCAAGTACTTCCAAGAGTCTGCTCGCAGTCCGTTTAGTTTGCGCCAGACAACTTCGGGGTCGTAAACCGCCTGGGAGACGTCTACATCCTCACCGCGGACGATATTCCGGTCGAGGCCGACGCTGTCCAAGAAGTCTACGATCCGCGTCGAGCCCGCCGATGGTAGGACTGCCAAAAAGGGCGTTCCAAACACGACACTGAAGACCGCGCCATGGAACGAGTCAGTAACCACGCATTGGGCGTCTGCGAACGCGCGAACAAACGCTTCGGGACTGGCGAGGTAGCTCCGTCTGCCAGGCAGGAGAACCTGTTTCTGGTCCGCGGTGACTCGACTTAGCAAGGTTCCGAAGTGCCGTTGGGCGTGCTTCGCGACCCTCGTTACGCCGGGGGTTCCAAAGTGGACCTGGTAGACCAGTGTTGAGGGCGCAGCATCCGCGGGAGACCCCGCGAACGCGAACTGTGACCAGAACCCTCGGTCGTGCAGAAGGACGGGGTCGACGTCAGCTCGCCCCTCTAGCCCCACCTCTGACAACCACGACAATGACGACGCTTCGCGTACCGAGATCGACTCGAAGCTTGCGAGCATGCGGGCAACTGCGTCCGCGTCATCGGGATTTGGCCTCGCATTGCCGAGGCTAGCGGCATACGACAACTTGCGAGTTTTCGCCGACTTCACGGGATCGAGGAAGTACGTAGGGTCCAGGCTCCCGTGCACTCGGTTCCACAATTGGTCACTTCCAGCGAAGACGGCGCCCATGCCCTCTGTTACATGCGCAATCTGGCTCGTATCGGAGAATTTGGTCGTCAGCGGAAGAAGGCGCTCCTGGTGACTGCGGAACGTGCGCGCGGCGCGGGCCAAGCCACGGCCCTCAACAAGGCGAAACGCTGCCCGGGTGGCTACATTGCTGCCCATGCGCGACGCACGCAAGCGAGACGCCACGAGGTTGGATGGCTCATCGGAACGTGGGACGTAGTCGATAACCCTAGGTCGATGTCCAACCCTCTTGACAGCGGCGGCGAGTGCGTACGCCTGAAGCAGGGCTCCGTAGTTGGGGTAACAGTGCCTGGTGATGATTCCGATATCGGCCACGCGATGGTCTCCCGCAGGGTGTGGTCATGGCGGCTCGGCATGGCCGACGTTTGCGTGTCGAGTGTACCGGCCCCCACCCGGCAGCCCTCAGTCACCCGCGGCGGGCGGCTTTGGATGTGGTGCTTCGACGTGCCCTGAAAGAGTCGAGCAATGCTAGCCAGAGAAACTTGGAATTGCCGAAAAGGTACCGACGCCAAAGGCGCCGGGGTTCCGAGAGGAGCCGGTAGAGCCACTCCAGTTGGAGGACCTGGACCCATCGAGGTGCCGTGCGCTTCGCACCTGACAGGAAGTCGAACGCAGCGCCAACACATGCGAACGTCGCGTCGATCTGGGTCGCCAACGCGTCCCCGACCAGGTCCTGCTTGGGCGTACCGAGCGCAACCCACACAATGTCCGGGGCGGAATCCCGGATGCCAGCGACGATTGCGTCGGAGACAAGTTGCTCGGCCGTGGCGTGGGGTGGCGCGAAGGTGCCGACGACTTCACAGCCGGGGTACTTGTCATCGATCGCCTCGCAGAGCCGGGTAAGGGTTTCGTCATCGGTTCCGAAGAGATAGTGCCTGACTCCAAGTGCTCGGCCAGTGTCCAAGGCTTGCTCGAAGAATGCGGGACCACGCACATGGACGCGCTCAACGGCGCTTCGCCTTTGTAGTATGCGCGCCACGGGGGCGCCATCTGCGAAGTTCCATCCCGGGCCATTGAGGGTGTGCAGGTACCTATCGTCGCGACTTGCAAGTACAACTGACCACGCGTTGACGAAGCGGACCGAGTTGCCTGAGCCGGTGTGGATGAGGCTACGTCCCAACACTGCTGCAACCGCTTCGGGAAGCTGCATCTGCACTAGCCGTATTCCACAGACGTCAGTCGTCGGTAGGGATTCTGAGGGGTTGATGGCAATCTCCAAAGGCGCCTCGCGCTCGAATAGTGGAGGTATCACGGGCGGATGTAGTGAGACCTTAGTCTAGGAGGTGACGATTGAGTTGTTCGAATACGCCCATGGAACGCTAGCGAGGCGCAATGTGGCCATAAGTGCACATAGTCCATTGCCCATTGCTGGCACACAGTTCGCACACGCACTGTGCGCGGTCCGATCAACTTCGGCCCTCGTTCGCTTGTTGTCGGTCAAGGGGGACTCGGCACTGTTCTACGGACTGCGGCCGCCGCGAACGACTGCCGATGCGGATGTCTTGGTCGAGCCATCGCGAGCGAAGAGCTTCGCCGAGGCGCTGGCACTTTGCGGATGGGGGCCGCGACCAGCTTCGGAAAGCGCGAGCGCAGTGGTGACGCATTCCGTAGCGCTGATCCATCCTGACTGGCCCTGCGATATCGACGTGCACTGGACCTTTCCCGGCTTCCTAGGCGACCCCGGGTACGTGTTCGACGTTCTCTGGGAGCGGCGTCAAACCATGACGCAAGCGGGCGTCGAGGTGTTCATTCCGGATCGCGCGGGCGCAGTCTTGATCAGCGCACTGCACTCGCTTCGCACCCCGGTGCAGACTCCCCGGCACGCGGAGGAGTTCCGCATGCTCGTTAACGTCTGCGCGGAGTTGAGCGAGGCTGAACGCCGCGACATCGTCGACCTCGCCATCCAGACCACCGCCGTTGACACCGCGCGCCCGTTCCTTGAGACCCTCGGCGTCCCACTCCCGGATCCCACGCCATCAGGCGTCAACCCAGCGCTCGACGAGTGGCGCGCTCGCGTCGCCGCAGACGGCGTCGTCGGAGCTCAAGCTCTCATCGCGGCCCGCCGTCTTGCCTGGTACAGGCGCCCTGCGGCGATGTGGCACATCATCTGGCCCAGCGAGCGAGACTTCCGCATCGACCACCCAGAGGTCGCCCCCGGCCGCGGGCCACTCCTGCGCGCCCGTTTCGCCCGGTTCGGCCGCGGCATCCGCCAAATCCCTGCCATCCTCCGCGGCCGCCGGCAAGCTCGCCGCGGCATCACCGAAACCTCCATGCTGGACGGTGACTCGTGAACCCAACCCAAGCGTCGGGCCTCGCCTACGTCGCCCACGACGACTATGCCGTGGTCCTCAACCTCCCCCGCATCGAGGAACAACAGTCCCCCTACGTCTTCGAGGGTGCCGCGTTCGAGATCTGGTCGCGCATCGATGGAACAAGAACAGAGGACCAGATCGTTGACGAGTTAGTTGAGGCCACCGGGGCTGAGCGCGAGGTCGTTGCCCGGGACACACGCGACTTCCTTGCGACGCTCCGGGGCCTCGGCCT
>Ga0182792_1003372_pt1 | contig 10286 bp, 6 predicted proteins | sample Passage237B_FD_130497 | JGI IMG/M metagenome (GOLD analysis project Ga0182792, IMG submission 130497) | Cellulose adapted compost microbial communities from Newby Island Compost Facility, Milpitas, CA, USA - Passage2 37B (version 2) (version 2) ... | reverse complement strand
TGCCTCAAGGTCTGTCAGAGCCTGACGTCAGCCTGGGCCGCTACGAACTGCCGCGCCGCTCCGGCGAGGCGCACCTGTACCGTATCAATCACCCGCTGGCCCTATGGGCTGTGGAACGGGCCAAGTCCCGTCAGCTGGGGAGTGCCCGGCTGGTGTTCGACTACGACGGATATGGGACCAAGATCAGCACCTTGGAGCCCTATCGTGGCAAGACCGGGTGGCTTACCTGCAAGCTGATTTCAATCGAAGCCTTGGGCAATCAGGAACAGCACCTTCTGGTCTCGGCCGTTACCACCGATGGGATCGCCCTGGCAGAGGACGACCCGGAAAAACTGCTGCGCCTGCCGGCCACCGAGCAGCCCGCAGAACTGCTCGACAGCGCGGAGTCTCCTGCGTTGACCGCCGATATTGAAAGCAGGCGAACGGCAATCCTGAGGGAAATCAACCAGCGCAACCTCGGCTACTTCGAGCAGGAAGTCCAGAAGCTGGATGCCTGGGCGGACGACCTGAAGCTCGGCTTGGAGCAGGAGATCAAGGAGATCGACCGCGAGATCAAGGAAGTGCGCCGAACCGCCGCGACCTCACCGACGCTGGAAGAAAAACTGTCATGGCAGAAGAAGCAGCGCGAACTGGAAGCCAAGCGCAGCAGGCTGCGCCGCGAGCTGTTTGCCCGGCAGGATGAAGTTGAAGCGCAGCGCAATGAATTGATCAGCCAGCTGGAGGAGCAGCTACAACAGCAGGTCGAGGAGCGCACGCTGTTTACTGTCGAATGGGAGTTAGTGAGATGCTTCTGACCCACTTAAAGATTGAGTACTACAGGGGCATCAAGTCGCTGGAGCTGGCCTTAGGACCAACGACCGTCTTGGTTGGTGAGAACAACTGTGGCAAGACCACAGTGCTGCATGCACTGCGTGCGTGCCTGCAAACGCTGCGTTCTTCTGGTCGTGCGTCCCCCTTTGATGAGTTTGATCTGCATTTTGATAGCAAGGCGACAGACCCGACGACCGCACCGCCAATTGCGATTACGTTAACTTTTGAGGAGTTGACTCCTGGTGAATGGCCTGAGGAGGTGGAACAAAAGCTAGGCGGTGATGGGGGCGTGATTGCCTTGATGCAACCGGATGATCGCAGCAGGATCCAATTGCGCGTGAGTGCCGAATACTCCAAGGTCACCCAAGAGATCGAAACTAACTTTGAGTTTCTCGATGCTGCAGGCAATCCGCTGCCACCAAAGAATCGAAGTCGATTAGGTAGTCTGCAACAACTGCGCCCGCTATTTTATCTTTCTGCGCTGCGCGATGCGGGTAAGGAATTTTCCCGAACCTCGCAGTTTTGGTCCCCGTTCGTCAAGAATTCACAAATCGACGAGACGACAAAGGCTGATATTGAACAGCAGCTTGAGGCTATCAATACCCAGATTATCGAAGCGCACGGCACCTTCAAGGGTGTACGCGAACATTTGGGCAAGGTGCAGGAGCTGGTGGCGTTGGGCGGACAAGATGTGGTTAGTGTCGATGCGGTGCCTGCGCGGGTGTTCGACATGCTCAACCGAACTCATGTCAGCATTGCATCCGCAACGGGTGCGCGCTTACCAATCGGCAGACATGGTGAGGGCACTCAGAGCCTCACGGTATTGATGCTTTTCGATGCCTTTCTAAAGTCTGAGCTTGCCAGAAAGCAAGGCGTGAAGGAGTCCAAGCCTATTGTTGCACTGGAAGAACCGGAGGCGCATTTGCACCCAAATGCAGTGAGGGCGTTGTGGAAGACGATTGATGACATTGACGGGCAGAAGCTCGTTGCTACGCACTCTGGGGATTTGCTGTCGGAGGTTGATGTTTATTCAATTAGGCGTTTGTACAAAAAGGGCATGAATGTTCAGGTTGGCTCTCTGCAGGCCGGCATTATGGACGAGCGCCAGATGCAAAAATTTGACCACTTCGTTCGCCGAACTCGCGGCGAACTATTTTTTGCAAGGGTTTGGATTCTGGTTGAAGGCGAAACTGATGTAATCATCTTGAGCGGAGCCGCCCGAGTTCTTGGGGTCGATCTTGAGCAATCTGCGGTGCGTTTGGTGGAGTACGCCCAGGTTGGTCTTTCCACTTTTATTGCCGCTGCGGACGCGCTCGGTATAGCTTGGCATGTTTTCTCTGATGGCGATGATGCGGGTCGTAAAGCAGAAAGAATAGTAAGGGATGCTTTGAAAGGAAGGTCCGAGGTCGATCATTTGACGCTACTTCCAAACGGTGAGCCGATGGAGCCCTATCTATGTCGGAATGGTTTCATAGATATCTATGAGCTTCATGCAAACGAACAGAAACGGCAGCTCCATATCACCGTGAGTAAAGAAGACGATGCCTATCCAGTGCAGCTGTACAAATGTCTGCCAAATAATGGCAAGCCATCGGCTGCTCATGCAGTAGTTGCAAAAATGCAGAGAGATGGGGCGGCTACTATTCCAGAAGTCATCACGAATTGTTTGAAGACTGTAATGGCCCTTGCAGGGGGTAAACTATGAGCTTCTTGGCTAGGCTGAATGCCAATCAACGTGCTGCTGCACAGTGGAATGAAGGGCCGCTGCTTGTTCTTGCTGGGCCGGGATCAGGGAAAACAGCTACGTTGACGGCGCGCGTCGCGCGATTGGTAGAACAAGGGCAGGATGAATCCTTCCGAATTCTCTGTCTGACTTTCACGCGCAAGGCGGCTGCGGAAATGCGGGAGCGTTTGCTGAGGCTGGTGCCTGATGCAAAAGACCGGGTGTTGCTGACGACTTTTCATTCTTTCGCTACCGATATTCTGCGGCAGCATGGAAACCACTTCGGCCTCAGTCCAGATTTTGAAATCCTTGAAGAGGCTGAGCGTGTCAGCATCGTTAAGTCAGTGCTGGAGGAAAAGGCGGGGGAAGTTACAAAGTTTGTATCGGCAGAGAAGGCGTTGACGGCGATCGACTTTCTGTTCAGGAATGTGACACCTGATGACAAGGTGCCCACACTATTGAAAGACGTTGAGGCAGGCCAGCAGCTACAGTCGCTCTTCGTCCGGTACAAGGAACTCTTGAAACAGCAAAATTGCCTGGACTACGGGGCGATCCTTTATTTTTGTGAGGAACTGCTGCGCGAACGGCCGCGCGTTAGTAAACAGCTCCGCACGGTGTACCGGTACATCTGCGTTGATGAGTTCCAAGACACCAATGTGGCGCAATTCCGAATGCTTCGCGCCATTGCGCCAGACAGGGACGCCAACGTCTTCATTGTTGGAGATGATGACCAGGTCATCTATCAATGGAACGGTGCTAGCCCGAAGCGGGTGAAGGAGCTGGAGCTGCACTACGACCTTACCATCATTCAACTGCCAGAAAATTACCGATGCCCGCCAGAAGTGGTGGCTCTGGCGAATGCACTCATCGTCCATAACGGTGAACGCTCGCCGGACAAAAGGCCTTTGCTTTCGATGAAGGCGGGTACTGATTCCTATCCTATCGAACTGCTTTCATTTGACGATGACCAGCAGGAGGCCCGCGGTATCGCGGATCGGGTGGCTGCACGGTTGCAAAGTGGAGCAAGTCCATCAGACATTGTGGTGCTGGCGCGTGCCACAAAACTGTTGGAACGGGTGCAGCAGGCATTGAGCACGCTGTCGGTTCCAAGTCATGTTCAGCGACGCAAATCACAGTTTGAGAGTGCGCCTTTGCGGTTTGTGGTGGCGGCGCTGAAATTGGCGTTGGTACGGTCTGATGAAGACTTAGCAGCCACGGTCACTAAGGCGCTGTCCGATTGCGTGGCTCACGACGCCAGTGGCGAAGACCTAGCTGGATTTTCTGCGGCGCTCAATGGCGATCAACTGGAGGCGCTGGGTGCGCTGGTTGCGGCTAGCGACGTGATGCCTCAAGAACTGCGTCAAGCGGTCGCCTATCTCGTTCAGGGGCAGTACGCCAGGTTCATCCAGTTGGCGCTAGCGTACTTTGACGGAGTGGAGAAGGAAGTGCAGAGCGACGGCAACGAGCAATATGCCGAATACGCGACGGAGAGGACTGTATGGCAGGGCATTCTTCGCGAAGTGGGTGGTGAGGATGATGCTTACTCGTTGCCTTTAGGACAATTTTTGCAAGAGCTTGCGTTGGCAAATAAGACGCCAGAAGCACCGTCCAATGCTGTGAGATGCCTGACTGTTCATAGTTCCAAGGGCTTGGAGTTCCAGCACGTGTACTTGGTTGGCATGGCCGAAGATCAACTGCCCTCTTTTCAGAGCAAGAAGTTAGGTGATAACAGCCGCGAGATGCAGGAAGAGCGCCGAAACTGTTTTGTGGCTATTACTCGAACCATTGAGACACTGACGATGAGTTATGCCCAGAAGTACAACGGATGGCGCAAGCAGCCATCGCGTTTTCTTTATGAGATGGGAATTTTGGAAGCTAACGACTGAAGGTCCGTATTTTGGTAGCTTCCTAGATATTCGAGGCAGAACAGCTAGCAATGAGAAAACAAAAACTTGAACTGACATGGATCGGCAAGGAGAAACGGCCCAAGCTGGAGCCGCGCATCCTGCTGGAAGATCCGGAAAAGTCATATCACGCCAAGCATCGCGTGACGGACAACGACATCTTCGACAACCGGTTGATCTTTGGTGACAACCTGTTGGCGTTGAAGGCGCTGGAGCAGGAGTTCTCCGGCAAGGTGAAGTGCGTATTTATCGATCCGCCGTACAACACGGGCAGCGCATTCACGCATTACGATGATGGGCTGGAGCATTCTATTTGGCTAAGCTTGATGCGTGATCGACTGGAGATTATCCGGCGACTGCTTTCTGAGGATGGCTCGCTTTGGATCACCATTGATGATAACGAGGCACACTACCTGAAAGTGTTGTGTGATGAGGTATTTGGACGTCAAAACTACAAAGCAACAGTAACTTGGCAAAGGAAGTACAGCGTTAGCAATAACTTCCAAGGCATAGCCAGTATCTGCGACTTCATTCTGGTGTACGCGAAAGGCGCCGAGTTCAAGAACAATCTGCTTCCTCGAAGCGAAGAGTCTGCGGCCCGATATAGCAATCCAGATAATGACCCGCGCGGTCCTTGGAAGGCAGTTGATTATCTAAACCAGGCAACACCTGAGAAACGCCCGAACTTGTGCTACGACATAGTCAATCCGAACACAGGAGCTGTCATCAAGAACACCAAGAAGGCTTGGAAGTACGATCCAAATACACACAAACGCCATGTTGAAGAGGGGCGCATTTGGTGGGGGCGGGATGGTCGCAACACCGTTCCTGCGTTGAAGCTGTTTCTTTCCGAAGTTAGAGACGGAATGACGCCACATAACTGGTGGCCTCATGAGGAGGTTGGGCACACCGATGAGGCTAAGAAGGAGATGATTGGGCTTTATGGTCCACGCGACGTGTTCGACACGCCTAAGCCTGAGCGACTTCTGAAGCGAATTCTTGAAATTTCCACAAATGAGGGTGATCTCGTTCTCGACTCTTTCGCTGGTTCCGGCACAACCGGCGCGGTCGCGCACAAGATGGGCCGTCGCTGGATCATGGTGGAACTGGGCGAGCATTGCCACACCCACATCATCCCGCGCCTGAAGAAGGTTATCGACGGTGAGGACAAGGGCGGCATCACCGAAGCCGTGACCTGGAAAGGTGGCGGTGGCTTCCGCTATTACCGCCTCGCGCCCAGCCTGATCGTCAACGACCGCTGGGGCAACCCGGTCATCAATCCGGAGTACAACGCGGCGATGCTGGCCGAGGCGCTGGCCAAGCTGGAGGGCTTTACCTACGCGCCGTCGGAAACGCACTGGTGGCAGCACGGCCACTCCAGTGAGCGTGATTTCATCTACGTCACCACCCAGAACATGTCCGCCGAGCAGTTGCAGGCGCTGGCCGATGAAGTCGGCCCGGAGCGCAGCCTGCTGGTGTGCTGCGCCGCGTTCCATGGCGTTACCGCGGCCAAGGCGGCGGAGCGCTGGCCGAGCCTGACGCTCAAGAAGATCCCGAAGATGGTGCTGGCCCGCTGTGAGTGGGGGCAGGACGATTACAGCCTAAACGTGGCGAACCTGCCGATGGCCAAGCCTGATCCCGTTGAGCCTTCGGCTCAGGCTGAAACGAGCAGAAAAAAAAGTAGAAAAGCGTCGGCTGCGGATGCGGGCCAGGGCGCGTTGTTTGGGGAGGATGAATAATGAACAGCCGCGTTCTGCACGCCGTTACCGGCCGCCTGTCGCTGCGACCGCCGCAGGAGGAATCGCTGAAGCGGCTGGCGCACGCCATTGGGGCCGCGCCCGAGCTGTTGAGCCACGATCGGGAGGTGGGAGCCATTCTTTCCACGCTGAAGGCCGAGTTCCCCACGCTGGAGGACTTCGAGCGCGAGTTCCCCTCGCTGTGCTTCGCGCTGGCCACGGGCGTGGGCAAGACCCGCCTGATGGGCGCCTTCATCGCCTACCTGCATCTGGCGCATGGCATCAACAACTTCTTTGTGCTCGCACCCAACCTGACGATCTACAACAAGCTCATCACGGACTTCACGCGCAACACGCCGAAGTACGTGTTCAAGGGCATTGCTGAGTTCGCGCAGCAACCGCCGCTGATCATCACGGGCGACAACTACGACCAGACCGGCGCGGCGGTGGATGATCAATCTATGGGCTTTGCCCACGACGTGCGCATCAACATCTTCAACATCTCCAAGATCAACTCCGAGGTGCGCGGCGGCAAGGAGCCGCGCATCAAGCGGATGAAGGAAGTGCTGGGCGACAGCTACTTCAACCACCTGGCTAGTCTTTCTGACCTGGTGCTGCTGATGGACGAGTCGCACCGCTACCGGGCCAGCGCCGGCGTGCGCGCCATCAACGAACTCAAGCCGCTATTCGGTCTGGAAGTGACGGCGACGCCGTTCGTCGAGTCCAGCCGTGGGCCAGTCCCGTTCAAGAACGTGGTGATGGACTACCCGCTGGCGCGCGCGATGGAGGATGGCTTCGTCAAGGAGCCTGCCGTGGTCACCCAGCGCAACTTCGACGCCAAGGCGCACACGCCCGAGGAGATCGAGAAGACCAAGCTGGAAGACGGCGTGCGCCTGCACGAGACCACCAAGGTCGAGCTGCTCACCTACGCCCGCGAGAACAGCGTCAAGCCGGTCAAGCCCTTCATGCTCGTCATCGCGCGCGATACCACGCACGCGGGGCAACTCTTGGCGCTTCTGGAGTCGGAAGCCTTCTACGAGGGGCGCTACCAGGGCAAGGTGATTCAGGTCGATTCCAGCCGTACCGGCGCGGAAGAAGAGGAGATGATCACGCGCCTGCTAGCCGTGGAGAGCGTGGACGAGCCGACCGAGATCGTGATTCACGTCAACATGCTGAAGGAAGGCTGGGACGTGACCAATCTCTATACGATCGTTCCGCTGCGCGCGGCTAATGCCCGCACGCTGATCGAACAGTCCATTGGACGTGGCCTGAGATTGCCCTACGGCAAGCGCACGGGTGTCGTGGCGGTGGATCGCTTGAACATCGTCGCGCACGACAGGTTCCAGGAGATCATCGACGAGGCCAACCGCGGCGACTCGCCGATTCGCCTGAAGCAGGTCATCCTCGATGCGCCGAGCGCCGACGACAAGAAGGTCAGCGTGCAGGTCGAGTCCGGAGCGACGGCGCGTCTCGGTCTGACGGAGGCACCGGTCTTGGTTACAGGGGTTTCATCCGTCGAAAGTGGAGCGGAAGTCCCCGCGCCCAAGCCGGTGTTCACCACGGAGGCGGAGAAGCAGGCCGCGCGTGTGGTCATGGACGTCATCGGCAAGTACGAGGTCAAGCGCGATCTAGTGCCCACCAGCAGCGCGCTGCTGAGACCCGAAGTGCAGAAGGAAATCCTCGCGGAGGTGGCGGAGCGGTTGAAGCCGCTGCAAGGCGAATTGCTCGCGGGCGTGGATGAATCAGTCCCTGCACTTGACTTGTCCGCCGTGGTGGCGAAGACCACCGAAATCGTGGTGCAGCAGACCATCGACATCCCGCGCATCGCAGTGGTGCCGACTGGCGAGGTCACGACCGGCTTCCACGCCTTCAAGCTGGATGTGAGCCAGCTCCATCTCCAGCCGGGTGAGCGCGAGATCGTCATCCATAACCTGCGCACCAACGAGCAGGATACCCTGGCCGCCGAGGTCGGGCTCAAGGAGCTGCGCCCGGAGGACTACATCGTCCACGCGCTGGTGGACTTCGACGACATCGACTACTTCACCCACGCCGACCTCCTCTACGACCTCGCTGGCCAGATGGTGCAGCACCTGCGCAGTTATCTGTCCGAGGAAGAAACCATCAGCGTGCTGGATCGTGACCGCCGCCTGATCGCGCGGGAAATTCACGCCCAGATGATGGACCACTTCTGGGAAGAGGCGACCGGGTACGAGGTGCAAGTCAGTCGCGGCTTCACCGAACTCAAGCCGTGCAACTACACCGCCACGGCGGGCCAAACGGCTCACCACTTCCGGGAGACCGTGACCGAAACCAGTCGCATCAAGCAGATGCTCTTCGGGGGCTTCTCGCGTTGTCTATACCCGCTACAGAAGTTCGATTCGGACACTGAGCGGCGCTTCGCCATCATCCTGGAGCGCGATGCCCTGAAGTGGTTCAAGCCTGCGAAGGGGCAGTTCCAGATCTACTACAAGCTTGGCACCGAGCAGCCGGAGTACATCCCCGACTTCGTGGCCGAGACGGACGCGACCATCTTCATGGTGGAGACCAAGGCGCGCGCCGACATCAACACCCAGGAGGTGCAGGCCAAGGCCGCAGCCGCCATGCGCTGGTGCAAGCACGCATCCGATCACGCGGCGAACGTAGGCACCAAGCCCTGGAAGTACCTGCTGGTGCCCCATGACGAAATCAACGAGTCGAAACGGCTCGCGGATTACCTGCGCTTTGAGGTCAAGGCGTAATTGAGTTGCCCTCGATCGACGTCGGTGAGCAAAAGCGATTCCGGCAAAGCACTCATGCGGCCGGAATGATGGACTTCGCCGGTCACTTCGGCGCGCAACCCTCGTGGCCACGGCCGCACGATCACCAGAGAGGCAGCCCATGGCACGAATCAGAAAGATCGAAATCGCCAACTTCCGCGGTATCCAGTTGCTGGCGTGGTGCCCGGCGCCTGGCATCAACTGCCTGATCGGCCCGGGCGACAGCGGCAAGTCGACGGTACTGGACGCGATCGATCTATGCCTGGGAGCCAGGCGCAATGTCCAGTTCTCGGATGCGGACTTCTTCGGCCTGGACATCACGACCCCAATCAGCATCACGCTGACGCTCGGCGACCTCGATGACAGCATGAGGACGCTGGAGGGCTTCGGTGCATTCCTGCGCGGATACCACGCCAACACTGGCGTCGTCGAAGACGAACCCTCTGCCGCCGCTGAGGTTGTTCTCTGCCTGAACCTGACGGTCGCCAGTGACCTGGAGCCCTCGTGGACCCTTGTCTCCGACCGCGCCGCACAGCAAGGCATCGTCAAGACGCTCGCATGGAAGGATCGCGTCGGGAGCGGAGACGTCCCGAGGGGTTGAACATCGAAAGCACCCGCGTCGTGGCGACACGCGTCCGCGGTGAAGGTGCGAAGCGGACTGCATCGGTCAACGCGGCGAGGCGCGTTGCAGCCTTGAAGACCGGAGCTGCCAGGGCATGGTGCTGAAGACCATCAGCGACACATGCGGGAAGGATGGAAGCGCGGCGGCGCACCGTCGCCGATCAAACGGAACCGCGCGCCGTCCGGTTTGGCCCGAGCACTGCCGGCAGCAGCAATGCACGATCCTTCCGCCCACGACAAAGGCGCCGAAGCCCCGTAGGGCTTCGGCTGGAGAAGAATCAATCCACCTGTGGGCTGCAAGCAGGCCAGGCCGTCGTCAAAGCCATTCGCTGCGTCAGCAATCTCACCCGGCCCGTTTCGTGGCTGGGGCCGGCATCCTCTGGCGTGCATCCACACACAAAGGGAACCCGTTGTTCCGCCGGCGGGCACCGGCACCGAATACCGTCGACCGCAAGCGGTCTCCTGGCACCTCGCAGCCTTGCGGGCCAAGGCGTCAGGAGACCGCTCGCGGATGGACGGAAGCACTTCGATCAGCGGAATCGCGGCGAGCGCGATTCGACGAAGCAATGACCTTCTCGCCCTGCAAGCCGTGATTGGCCTGTGCAGGACGCGCACACCGTTTCAGAAGGAGACGCGCGCTTTGGAGTCCCGCGCGGTGCGGGACGTTTGCCTCGCCGCCAGTGAAGTGGCCGGCGCGGCAGGGGGAAGCGAGGATCAGGACGCCTTGGAGGCAGCG
>Ga0182792_1003368_pt1 | contig 10291 bp, 12 predicted proteins | sample Passage237B_FD_130497 | JGI IMG/M metagenome (GOLD analysis project Ga0182792, IMG submission 130497) | Cellulose adapted compost microbial communities from Newby Island Compost Facility, Milpitas, CA, USA - Passage2 37B (version 2) (version 2) ... | reverse complement strand
CCAGAAACCCCTCGCCGCCGGCCACCAGCGCCTCCACCATGTCCTCGGGCGCGGCCTCGCCGTCGGCCGCCGCCTCCACCGCCGCGGCCACCGCCTGGTGCTCCGCCTCCACCACGGCGGCGAACAGCGCCGTCTTGTCCGCGAAGTGGTGATAGAGCGCGCCGCGGGTGACGCCGGCGGCCGCCACGATCTCCGGCGTGCTGGTGGCGGCAAAGCCCCGTTCCGCGAACAGGGCGCGGGCCGCCGCCATCAGGGCCCGCCGGGTCGCTGCGCGCCGTTCTTCCTGCGTGCGTTTTTCCAGTTGCATACATACAGCCTGTATGTTAGATAGATTGATACATGCAGTCTGTATCTAAAGTCCACGCTTTGCAACAGGAACGACGATCATGCAGTTCAACAGCCTCTACCCCCTGCTCCAGGTCCGCGACGTCGCCGCCACCGCCCGCTTCTATCGCGAGCATCTGGGCTTCACCCCGGTCTTCGAGAGCGACTGGTACATCCATTTGCGGGGCGACAGCCCCGCCGTCTACGAGCTGGCCGTCATCGCCCATGACCACGATTCCATTCCCGAGCGCGGCCGCCGGCCCACTTCGGGCCTCATCCTGAGCTTCGAGGTCGGGGACGCGGCGGCCGCGCACGACCGCCTGGTCGCCTCCGGCGTCGAGGGGGTCCAGCCCCTGCGCGACGAGATCTTCGGCCAGCGCCATTTCATCGCCAGCGATCCCAACGGCGTGCTGCTGGACATCATCACCCCCATCGATCCCGATCCCGCCTGGCTCGCCGCCCAGCAGCAATAGCCTGCGGCCCAAATCCCGCCCCGGCGCCGGCGCCGGGGCTTTCTGCCGACTTCCTTCCACCGGGGGACTTCCGACTCTGCCCGTCACCCTGTAGCCTGAGGCACGTACGTCTGGGAGGAGTGCGCAGATGAGTGCAGCGCGCCTCGGTATCGGCTTCATCGGTACCGGCAACATTTCTTCGGCCTATCTCAAGGCCATGCTCGGCCGCGACGGCATGCCGGGCTTTCCGATGCTGGAGATCAGGGGCCTGGCCGACATGCGCCCCGAGGCCGCCCAGGCGCGCGCCGCCGAATTCGGGGTGCCGGCCATGAGCGTCGATGCGCTGCTGGCCGATCCGGCCATCGATCTCGTGGTCAACCTCACCATTCCGCGCGCCCATGTCGAGGTGGGGCTGAAATGCCTCGCCGCCGGCAAGCACGTCTATTCCGAAAAGCCGCTGGGCATCAGCTATGCGGAGGGGCGCAAGCTGCTCGACGCCGCCCGGGCGGCCGGGCTGCGCATCGGCTCGGCGCCCGATACCTTCCTCGGCGGCTCGCACCAGCAGGCCCGCGCCGTGGTCGACAGCGGCGTCCTCGGCCCCATCGTCGGCGGCACCGCCTTCTTCCAGTGCCCGGGGCACGAAAGCTGGCATCCCGATCCGGCCTTCTACTACGACATCGGCGGCGGCCCCGTGCTCGACATGGGCCCCTATTACATCACCGACCTCGTCAACCTGCTCGGCCCGGTCGCCCGCGTCTCGGCCATGAGCTCGCGCCTGCGCGCCGAGCGCACCGTCACCTCCGCGCCGAAAAGCGGCCAGGTGATCCCGGTCAGCGTCGACACCCACGTCACCGGCTCGCTCGGCTTCGCCAACGGCGCCATCGTGCAGGTGGGCCTGTCCTTCGACGTGCCCGCCCACAAGCATGTGCCGCTCGAGCTCTACGGCACCGAGGCGAGCCTGATCGTGCCCGACCCGAACTTCTTCGGCGGCCAGGTCGAGCTGCGCAGGCGCGGCCGCGACGAGCAATGGACGCCGGTGCCGGTGTCCCGGCCCTATGCGGACGCCAACTACCGCTCGCTGGGCGTCGCCGACATGGCCATGGGCATTCTCGAGAACCGGCCGCACCGCGCCAATGGCGATCTGGCCCTGCATGTGCTCGAGGTCATGGAGGCCTTCGAGACCGCCTCGCGCCAGGGCCGGGTGGTCGAGATCGCCACCCCGGTCGAGCGCCCCGAACCGCTCGCCGCGAGCCTGACGGAGGGCCGGCTCTAGGCCGTTTCACGCCGGCGCCCCGTCCGCTACCAGTACCACGCCAGCGCCTCCGCGCTTTCGGCGTCGAAATGCAGCGTCACCGCCACGTCGTTCGCGGGGTCGTGCACGCCGCCGGTGAACTGCCGCTGCAGCAGCGTCACGGTCCGGGCCGCGGCATCGGCGCCCTCGAACAGATAGTCGAAGCAGTCGTTCTCCTCCGTGCCGCGATAGCCGATGATCTCCTGCTTGAGCGCATGGAGCTCCCGCCCACCCACCGGGCTGCCGTCGTCGCGGCGGAAGGCGCGCACCGTCGGCACCCAGTCATAGCCGGTCTCGCAGATATAGCGGCCCTCCTCGAAGGTGCCGTGATCGGTGAACACGATGTCGTAGACGGCGTTCCAGGCATTGCCGATCTCGTAGCTCGCCCCCTCCGCCGTCACCTCGAGATAGATGTCCGACCAGGAGCAGCCGGCATCGGTCTGCCGGTAGCACCAGCGCTCCGCGCCCCGCATCAGCGTCGCCACCTCGGCGATGGGCACCAGCTTGCCGGTCTTCATGCGGTCGACCACCGCCTGGCTGTCCGCGTCGAAGCCGAAAGCCGGCGTCAGGCCCGTGAGACCCATGAGGCCGATGGTCAGGGTGGCGGCGAAGCGCTGCATGGCATTCCTCCCGGATGGTCCCTCGCCTTGAGCCTAACCCGATCCATCCCCCATCGGAAGATGCTTGACAGGCCGGTCTATATGTAACAATAAAAGTTACATGAAGCGATCCAGCCGTCTCTCCATCGCCCTGCACGCCCTGGTGCATCTGCATGCCCAGCCGGCCCGGCAGCTCACCTCGGCGGCCCTGGCCGGCTGCCTGATGACCAATGCCGTGGTGGTCCGCCGGGTGCTGGGCGAGTTGCGCGAGGCGGGGATCGTCGCCGCCAGCAAGGGACCCAATGGCGGCTGGAGCCTCGCCCGCCCCGCGGCGGAGATCACCCTGCGGCAGGTCTACGAGGCCATGGGCGAGCGCCTGCTCGTCCGCACCGAAAGCGATCCGGGCGACGTCACCTGCGCCATCGTGCGCTCGGTCGACCGGGTCATGCGCGACTTCCTCGATGACGCCGAGGCGCTGCTGGCCGCGCGGCTGGCGCGGGTCCGCCTCAGCGACATCGCCACCGAAGCCATGGGCGCGGGGTTTCCGCGCCTGGGCTGAATTCAGATCGGCCGCGCATCGTTGCCGGCGCCGCCCCGCGGCGCCGGAGGGATGGTGTGCGCCCTTGTCCAAGGAGTTTTCCATGCAGGATGTTGTCATCATCGGCGGCAGCTTCGCCGGCCTTTCCGCCGCGCTGCAGCTCGGCCGCGCCCGCCGCAAGGTCATCGTGCTCGACACCATGACGCCGCGCAACCGCTTCGCCGCCCATGCCCATGGCGTGCTCGGCCATGACGGCAAGCCGCCGCACCGGATCCTGGGCGAGGCCATCGCCCAGATGCGGCCCTATGGCACCGTCCGCTTCATCCAGGCCCGCGCCGAGACCGTCAGCGGCGGCAAGGACGATTTCCGCGTCACCACCGCCGATGGCGAGACCATCGCCACCCGGCGCGTCTTTCTCAGCCACGGCGTCACCGACATCATGCCGGACATCGAGGGCTTTGCCGAATGCTGGGGGCAATCGGTGCTGCACTGTCCCTATTGCCATGGCTTCGAGGTGGCCGACCGCCGGCTCGGCGTGCTCTATTTCTCGCCCCTCTCCCAGCATGTCGCCGCCATGCTGGGCGACTGGACCGGCGATCTCGCCGTCTTCGCCGACGGTCACGAGATCGCGCCCGACTTCCGCGAGACGCTGCGGCGCAAGGGCATCGGCCTGATCGAGCCCAAGGTGGTGCGCCTCATGCATCAGGACGGCCGGCTTGCCGCCGTGGGCCTCGCGGACGGCTCGGAGGTGGGCCTCGACGCCCTCTTCGCCGGCCCGCGGCAGCGGCCGTCGGCCGATTTCCACCGTCAGCTGGGCCTCGCCATGGACGAAGGCCCGCTCGGCGCCGTCATCCGGGTCGGCGACAGCTACGAGACCAGCGTTCCCGGCATCTATGCCGCCGGCGACGTCGCCAGCATGAAGCAATCCGTGCCCCTGGCCATGGCCCACGGCAATGTCGCCGGCGTCTTCTGCCACCACTCGCTGCTGGACTGAGGCCGACCCGCGATGCCCATCCCTCTCCCCCTCGGGGAGAGGGTGGCCCGGCCACAGGCCGGGACGGGTGAGGGGCCGCGGCAATCCTGCAAGCCCCGGCCACGGGCCGGGACGGGTGAGGGGGCCTAGCGCAGCCAGCCCTGCGGCCGCGGATGCAGCTCCATCTGCCCGTCCTTCGTCGCCGCGTCGATGGCGGCGATCTCCTCGGCGCTCAGCTCTAGATTGTTGAGCACGCCCAGATTGTCCTTGAGCTGGTCCAGCGTGCGCACCCCGATCAGCGCCGAGGTCATCTCCGGCCGCCGCAGCACCCAGGCCAGCGCCAGCTGCACCAGGCTCTGCCCGCGCGCCCGCGCGATCTCGCCCAGCCGGTCCACCGCCGCCAGCACCCGCGGCTCGATATGGCTGGCGCGCAGCGAGCCGTTGGGATTCTCCCCGCGCGTGCCCTCGCGGTTGCCGGTGGAATATTTGCCCGACAGCACCCCCTGCGCCAGCGGCGAGAAGGCGATGACCCCGATGCCCAGTTCGCCGCAGGCATCGATGGTGCCGTCCTTCTCGATCCAGCGGTTCAGCACCGAATAGCTGGGCTGGTGGATGGTGGTGGCCACCCCCATCTGCTTGAGGATGCGGTGGGCCTCGCGCGTCTCCTTCTCGGGATAGGAGGAGATGCCGACATAGAGCGCCTTGCCCGAGCGCACCGCCTGGGCCAGCGCCCCCATGGTCTCCTCCAGCGGCGTGTCGGGGTCGAAGCGGTGCGAATAGAAGATGTCGACATAGTCGAGCCCCAGGCGCCGGAGGCTCTGGTCGAGGCTGGCCAGCACGTATTTGCGGCTGCCCCACTCGCCGTAGGGGCCCGGCCACATGTTGTAGCCGGCCTTGGTGGAGATGATCATCTCGTCGCGATAGGGACGGAAGTCGCGGGCCAGCACCGTGCCGAACAGTTCCTCCGACGATCCGGCCGGCGGCCCGTAATTGTTGGCGAGGTCGAAATGGGTGATGCCGTTGTCGAAGGCATGGCCCAGGATCTCCATGGCGCTCGGATAGTCGCGCGTGCCGCCGAAATTCTGCCAGAGGCCGAGGCTCACCGCCGGCAGCTTGAGGCCGGATCGGCCCGAGCGGCGGTACTGCATGGTGTCATAGCGTGCCGGATCGGCCCGATAGGTCATGGTGGTTCTCCCGATGTCGTGCATGCGGCCGCCCGTGACGCCGGCGCGGCCAGGTGATATGAGCGGCGCAATGACCGCGCCCGTCTCGACTTCCGCCGCCACACTGCCCCAAGCCAATCATCCATACAAGGTGATGGCGCTCTACAAGTTCGCCGCCCTGCCCGATGCCGCGGCGCTGAAGCCGCTCCTGGCCGCCTTCTGCTGCGCGCGGGGCATCAGGGGCACGCTGATCCTCGCCCCCGAGGGCATCAACGGCACGGTCGCCGGCGCCCCCGGGGCCATCGACGCCCTGGCCGGCTACCTGTTCGCCTCCGGCCCCTTCGGCGCGCGCCTCGCCGGGGCCGAGGTCAAGTATTCCGTCGCCGGCAGCCCTCCCTTCCTGCGCATGAAGGTGCGTCTCAAGCCCGAGATCGTCACCCTGCGCGCGCCCGAGGCCGATCCCTCCCGGCGGGTCGGCGCCTATGTCGAGCCCGAGGACTGGAACGCGCTGATCGCGCGCGACGACGTGGTGCTGGTCGATGCCCGCAACGCCTACGAGGTGGGCCTCGGCACCTTCCGGGGCGCGCGCGATCCGGCCACTGCCAGCTTCGTCGAGTTCAAGGATTATGTGGCGCGCCACCTCGATCCCCGGCGGGACAGGAAGGTCGCCATGTTCTGCACCGGCGGCATACGCTGCGAGAAGGCCTCGAGCTACCTGCTCGGCCAGGGCTTCGAGCAGGTGTTCCATCTCAGGGGCGGCATCCTGCGCTATCTCGAGGTGGTGCCGCCCGAGCAGAGCCGCTTTGCCGGCGAATGCTTCGTCTTCGACGAGCGCGTCTCGGTGGGTCATGGGTTGCAGCCGGGCACGGCGACGCTCTGCCGCGCCTGCCGCCATCCGCTCACCCCCGAGGACCGGCGGCACGAGCACTATGTCGAAGCCGTCTCCTGCCCTTATTGCGCCGGCGATGCCGCCCGGCGCGAGGCGGCCGCCGAGCGCCAGCGCCAGATGGCCCTGGCCCGCCGGCGCGGCGGCGTCCATCTGGGCGATGCCGCCGCGGCCGACGCCGAAGCCGGCCGGGCGCGCAAGCGGCGGCGGGCGGAACGGTCGCGCCAGGCCGCCCGGCGGGGCGGAGAAGGGCCCTGCGTCGGTTGACGTATAGACAGAGCCTATGGGCTGCGCGATATTCCGGACGTGACCAGCGTCCCGCATAAGCCTTTCCAATGGATCTCGATCAGCTCCGCACCTTCGACCGCATCGTCCGCGAGCAGAGCTTCACCCGCGCCGCCGCCCATCTCAACATCACCCAGGCCACGGCCTCCATGCGCATCCGCGCGCTGGAGCAATTGCTGGGCGTGCCGCTTTTCGTGCGCGGCCGCACCGTCACCCTCACCGATCAGGGCATGACCTTCCTGCCCTTCGCCCGCCGCATCATCGGCACCGCCCAGGAGGGGCGCGAGGCGCTGCGCCGGGTCGAGCGCGGCCGCGTCTGCATCGCCTCGCTGCGCAGCCTGGTCTCCCCGCTCGTCACCGAGAGCCTCTTGCGCTTTCAGGACAGATATCCCTCGGTGGACGTGGTGGTGAACGAGGGCCGCCAGCCCCAGATCGCCGCCATGCTGCACGAGCGCGAGGTGGAGATGGGCATATTGTGCTGGCCCAATCTCGATCCCCTGGTCGTCGATCTCGAGCCGCTGGTGGTCATGCGCGAGCGCGTCCCCCTGGTGGTGGCGCCGGAGATCGCCGGGCGCCTGCCGGCCCGGCCCACGATAGAGCAGGTGCTGGCGCTGGTGCCCCGCGTCATCTCGCTGCGCTGGTGGCAGGCCGAGCCGGAGACCGCCGCCGCGCTGGTGCGGTTGGCCCAGACCAGCGTCGAGCTGCCCACCGGGCCGGCGCGGCGCCTCGCCATCAAGGGCGAGGGCGTGGGCTTCTTCGTCAATTCCGCCATTGCCGACGACGTCCGCGCCGGCCGGCTGGTCGAGATCGCCCCGGCCGGTTTCGAGCCGCTCCACCGCGACACCGCCATGGTGGTGCGCTCCCTGGCGGCGCTGGAGCGGCCGGTGCTGGCCGATTTCGTCCGCGAGATCGCCCGCGAATGCGCCCGCATCGGCATCATCCTCGACAACCGGCTCGACCGCGACGCCGCCTGAGCCGTCCTAGCCCGGCCCGCTCTCCGCCCAGAACGCCAAAAGCGCCTGCCGCCAGGCCTGGGTGGCGTCGAGATTGGCGCAGTGCCCGCCTTCGGGCAGTTCCACGATCCGCCAGTTGCTTCGCCCGGCCAGCGCCGGCAATTGCCGGCGCAGCGCCAGGTTCACCGCCCGGTCGGCGCCGCCCACCAGCACCAGGCCCGGCCCGGTCCAGCCCGTTGCCGCCGCCGTCCGGTCATAGCGGCAGATATGGGCGACGATGCCGGCGGCGGTGGCCGCGTCGTAGCGGGCCAGCATCGCGGCGATCAGCGGCCGGGCCGCCCGGTTGCGGGTGGTGGAGCGCGCGGTGATCGCCGCCGCCAGCGCCCGCCCCGGCACCCGGTCGAGCAGCGGCAGCATCACGCCTGTCCGGGCCGGCAGGTTCAGCGCCAGCGCCGTGCCGAACAGGGCCAGCGAGGCGAACCGCCCGGGCCGGGCCGCCACCAGCCCCAGCCCGATTATGCCGCCCAGCGAATTGCCCACCCAGTGCACCCGGCCCGCCCCGGCATGGTCGAGCATCTCGGCCAGGTCCTGCTCCAGCCGTTCCGGCGCGCAGGCGGCGGCCGTCACCGGCTCCGGCCGCCCCGAGGCCCCGTGCCCGCGCAAATCCGGCAGCAGCACGCGAAAACCGCGCGCCGCGAAATGCTCGGCATCGTCCCGGAACTGCCGGCCCGCCGCGCCCAGCCCGTGGCACAGCACCACCACGGGTCCGTCCTCCGGGCCCGTGGCGCCATAGCGGAGGGGCGTGCCGTCGCTGGCGATGAACCGTGTCTGCACCCCGCCTCAGCCCGCCGTGACCTCGATGAAGCTCCGATGCACCCAGCCGGACTTGCACGGGCCGCGATAGACCTGCCGCGGCAGCACCGGGCTCGACACGCCGCAGTCGCGCCCGCCGCCATAGACGATGCCGTACCAGTCGCCCTCCCCGCTGCACAGGAACACCGCGTCGCCCATGTGCAGGCTGTCGATCTGGGCGTGCCGGGTGCCCGGGCCGCTGCGCACGGCGAGGAAATTGTCGCCCCTGGGGTTGAGCCCCGCCACCCTTCCGTTCGAGGCGCAGGCGTCCATGTCGTCCCCGCCCAGCGTGACATATTGGGCCGCCGCCGCCCCGGCCAGCCCCATCCAGATCGCCATCGCCGCCCCCGCCATCGCCCGCATGCGTCCCTCCCCCGTGTGAGCCCACGGGAAGGAGCCTAGCGCCCCGCGCGCCCCCGCGCTAGGCGCTGCCGATCAGGATGCCGGCGGCGAAGACCAGCGAGCCCCCCAGCACCACCTGCAATACCGCCCGCCAGAACGGGGTGTGCATGTAGCGCTGCTGGATGAAGGCGATGGCCCACAATTCGATCAGCACCACCGCCACCGCCACCGTGGTGGCGATGCCGAAATCGGGCACCAGATAGGGCAGGGCATGGCCCAGCCCCCCCAGCGCCGTCATGATCCCGGCGGCCAGCCCCCGCTTGATGGGCGAGCCGCGCCCGGTCAGCCTGCCGTCGTCCGAGGCCGCCTCGGTGAAGCCCATGGAGATGCCGGCGCCCACCGCCGCCGCCAGCCCGACCAGGAAGGTCTGCCAGGTGTCGCCGGTGGCGAAGGCCGCCGCGAACACCGGGGCGAGGGTCGAGACCGAGCCGTCCATCAGCCCGGCCAGGCCCGGCTGCACATAGGTCAGCAGGAACTGGCGATGCGCCTCGTCCTTCTCGCTGTCCCGCCCCGCCGCGCCCAGCACGGCCTCGTCGATCCGGTCGGCCGCCTTGGCATGGCCGCGCTCGGCGGCGGCGAGATCGCCCAGCAGCTTGCGGATTTCCGCATCGGTGGTCCGCCCCGCCGCCTCGAGATAGAAGCGATAGGCCCCCTCCTCCATCTCCCACACCAGCTGGCGCGCCTGCTCGAGGCTCAGCGTCTTCAGCAGCCACACCGGCTTGCGGTTGAGAAAGCCCCGCACATGCTCGCGGCGGATGGGCACCAGCCGGGTGCCGAAGCGCGCCACATACAGGTCCAGCAGCCGCCGGCGGTGCTCGTCCTCCTCGGCCGCCATGCCCTCCAGCAGGGCCGCCGAGCCGGGATAGGTGTCCCCCAGCCGGATGGCCAATTCCGAATAGATGCGTCCGTCCTCCTCCTCGGCCGCCACGGCCAGGGCGAGGATCTCGCGTTCGGAAAGGCTGGAAAAGTCGCGGCGGCTGTCGGGCCAGAGGGAGAACACGGCGCCTCTCATAGTTTAGAATGATTCCAAACATTGTTTAGAACCATTCCAAAATTCGCGCAAGCCGTCGCCGCTGCGACATCGTGGACCGCCCTCCCGGGGAAGCCGCGGCTTGAGCCCGGCGTCCCGAGGCGCTATGCCGGACTAGGAGGAGGCGCCGCATGCGCAGCGACTGGCGGATCATGGGCAGGCAGACGGGGGCCGCTCTGGCGGTCCTGGCGGTCTATCTGCTCGTCCTGCTGCTGCCGCTGCACCAGGCCGCCGGCCTCCAGCGCGATCTGGCCGGGCTCGGCTACGACAGCCTGGCGGATTGGTCCGTCTGCGCCCCCCTGGCCGAAGATGCCGATGACGAGCCCCGGGCCGCGGCCCTCGCCTGCCCGCTCGCCGGCCTCGGCAAGCACGAGCTGGCCGCGCCGCTGCCCGCCATCGTCCGGCTGCTGCCGCCCCCTGCCGCCGATCCCCTCCGCCATGCGCCGGGCGGCCGGGCATCGGCATCGGCGCTGCCCGACCAGGTCGGGTAATCCCGCGCGCGGCCGGTCGCGGTCTGAACGCCTGCCCCCTTCAGACCCTCAT
>Ga0182792_1003366_pt1 | contig 10293 bp, 11 predicted proteins | sample Passage237B_FD_130497 | JGI IMG/M metagenome (GOLD analysis project Ga0182792, IMG submission 130497) | Cellulose adapted compost microbial communities from Newby Island Compost Facility, Milpitas, CA, USA - Passage2 37B (version 2) (version 2) ... | reverse complement strand
TTTTCCTTATTTCATTTCAATATCTTGCTGTCGTTCATTCGGTTTTTCATTGCGTTTTCCGATCCGACGAACGGCAGGCTGTTGGTCCTGTCATGGCCCCGCTCAGGTGAACGACGGTGCGCGCCGCATCGCGCGGCGGATGTGGAGCGCGTAGCCAAGCTGCGCCAGTTCCGGGTCGCGGCGTGCGAGGATGCGCTCGGCGAGCGGCAGGAAGTGCGTTTCCTCGAAGCGGGCGTGCTTGCGGTAGCCGGTGAGCAGGCCGGTCAGGGCCTCGGTGTCGGGCGACTCGACGCCGCCCTTCACGATCCGTTCCAGGCCTGGCCGGATCGCGTTCCATTGCTTTTCCAGCAGGCGATGGTCGGCGGTCAGGCGTTCGACGAGGGCGGTGACCTCGTCGCGTTCCGGCCCTGTCGCGGCGGCCTTGCGCACGGCGGGGAACAGCTCGCGTTCCTCGTCCTCGTGGTGGGCGATGATCTCCTCGTCGAAAAAGGCCAGCGCCTCGGCCGCGAGCCGGCGCGCGCGGCGGGCGGACTCGAGCAGTCCGTCGAGCTGTTCAAGCCCGTCGAGGCAGGACAGGAGGCCGGTGTGGCAGTCGGCGAAGCGCTCGATGGCGTTGGGGGTGGTGCGGTCCATGGCGTGTCATCGGGTTGTGGGAATGGGCCGATGCTACGGTATGCATGAAATATATCAGTTGACCTGCATCAAATGCCCGAGGGGCGGAAGCGGGATCCGCGCTTGCATCCGGGCGCCCGGTGCTCCACAATCGCCCAAGTAATATATTAGTAGTATCCAACAGAGAGGCCGCACGGCCGGCAGCGGACAGGTGATGCATGGCGGAAGGCAGGACGACGGAACCCGGGGCGCAAGGCCGCTCGTGGGATGAGCTGAGGCAGCGTTACGCGGCGCGCATGGCGCGCGGCGCGGCGATCGCGGACGGCAAGGTGGTGGCGCCGCAGGACACGGTGGCGCTGCTGGAGGCGGTGATCGAGCCGGGCGACCGGCTGTGCATCGAGGGCAACAACCAGAAGCACGCCGATTTCCTCGCCGAATGCCTGGCGCGCACGTCGCCGGAGCGGCTGCACGGCCTGCACATCGTGCAGTCGAACATCGCGCTGGCGCCGCATCTGGACGTGTTCGAGCGCGGCATCGCGGAACGGCTGGACTTCTGCTACTCGGGCCCGCAGGGGCTGCGGCTGTCCCGGCTGGTCAAGGAGGGGCGCGTCAAGGTCGGCGCCATCCACACCTACCTCGAACTCTACAGCCGCTATTTCTGCGACCTGACACCGCACGTGAGCTTCGTCGCGGCCGACGCCGCCGACCGCGACGGCAATCTCTACACCGGCCCGAACACCGAGGACACGCCGGCCATCGTCGAGGCCACGGCGTTCAAGTCGGGCATCCTGATCGCGCAGGTCAACCGTATCGTCGACCGCGTGCCGCGCGTCGACGTGCCGGGCGACTGGGTCAGCTTCGTCGTCGAGGCGCCGCGTCCGTACTACATCGAGCCGATCTTCACGCGCGATCCGGCGGCGATCACCGAGGTGCAGATCCTGATGGCGATGATGGTGATCCGCGGCATCTACGAGAAGTACGGCGTGGCGCGGCTCAATCACGGCATCGGCTTCGACACGGCGGCCATCGAGCTGATCCTGCCGACCTATGCCGAGTCGCTGGGACTGCGCGGCAAGATCTGTCGCTACATGTCGGTCAACCCGTGCCCGACGCTGATCCCGGCCATCGAGTCGGGCTTCGTCGAGGGCATCCATTGCGCCGGTTCGGAGCTGGGCATGGAGCGCTACGTGGCCGAGCGTTCGGACGTGTTCTTCATCGGCCGCGACGGCTCGATGCGCTCGAACCGCATCTTCTGCCAGCTGGCCGGCCACTATGCCGACCTGTTCATCGGCTCGACGCTGCAGATCGACCTCGAGGGCAATTCGTCCACGGCCACGCTGTCTCGCATCACCGGCTTCGGCGGCGCGCCCAACTTCGGTTCCGAGTCGCGCGCGCGGCGTCACGGCAGCGAGCCCTGGCTGAAGGCCGGCGCCGAGGCGCGGCGCGGCCAGAAGATGCCGCGCGGACGCAAGCTCGTCGTGCAGATCGTCGAGACCTTCCGCGAGGGGCTGTCGCCGACCTTCGTCGAGCGCCTCGACGCCTGGACGCTGCAGGAAGCCTTCGACCTGCCGCTGCCGCCGGTCATGGTCTATGGCGACGATCTGACCCACATCGTGACCGAGGAGGGCATCGCCAACCTGCTGCTGTGCGATGGCCCCGAGGAGCGCGAGCAGGCCATCCGTGGCGTGGCGGGCTACACCGAGGTGGGCATGGCGCGCGACCGCGCGATGGTCGAGCGGCTGCGCGCCAAGGGGGCCGTGGCCTATCCGGAGGATCTGGGCGTGGACCCGCGGCTCGCGACACGCGACCTGCTGGCGGCGCGTTCGATCCGCGACCTCGTGCGCTGGTCCGGGGGGCTGTACGACCCGCCCGCGCGCTTCCGCAACTGGTGAGGTGAGCATGGAACATCTGGAATTCACGTTCGGAACGGACGGCGCGCCTCCGCCGGGCGAATTCGCCTACGCCGGCGTCGTCGGCTCCGGCAACCTCGAGGTGCTGCTCGAGCGCGAGCCGCTCGACGGCTTGTGCGTGGCCGTCGTCGACACCGCGATCCACGGCTTCGAGCGCACCTGGCAGCGCGTGCTGGCCGACTTCGTCGAGCGGCAGAGGCTGGCCGACGTGCGCATCTCGATCAACGACGGCGGCGCGACGCCGGCCGTGGTCACGCTGCGGCTGGATCAGGCCGCGGCCGAACTGAAGCGGGGTGCGGCATGAGGGTGGCGCGACACAGCTATCTCGAGGCCGGCGCCCGCGCGCGCATCCTCGGCGTGCTCGATCCCGGCAGCTTCCGCGAGTTCTGCGGTCCGCGCGCGCGCTGCACCAGCCCGCACCTGCCGCTGCTCGACATGCCGGTGGCGCTGGACGACGGCGCGGTGGTCGGCGAAGGGCGGCTCGCGGACCGTCCGGTGCTGATCGCGGCGCAGGAGGGCGGCTTCATGGGCGGCTCGGTGGGCGAGGTGCATGGCGCCAAGATCACCGGTCTCGTCGAGCGTGCGCTCGACACGCGGCCCGACGGCGTGATCCTGCTCGTCGATTCGGGCGGCGTGCGGCTGCAGGAGGCCAACGCCGGACTGATCGCGATGGGCGAGATCCAGCGCGCGGTGCTGGTGGTGCGCGCGGCGGGCATCCCGGTGATCGTGGCCATCGGCGGCAAGAACGGCTGCTACGGCGGCATGTCGATCATCGCCCGCTCGTGCGACTGGATCGTCGCCAGCGAGGAAGGGCGCCTGTCGATCTCCGGCCCTGAGGTCATCGAGGCCGTCGAGGGCATCGAGGAATTCGACTCGCGCGACCGCGCGCTGGTGTGGCGCACGATGGGCGGCAAGCACCGCCGGCTGCTCGGCGAGGTGGACGTGCTCGTCGCGGACGACGTCGAGGCCTTCCGCGCCGCGCTGGCCGGCTGCCTCGGCCGCCCGCGCGCGCTCGACCGCGCCGCGCTGGAAGCCGAGCAGGTGCGGCTGGAGGCCCGTGTCGCGCGCTTCGCCGACTGCCGCGACGGCCTCGACGTGTGGGCCGCGCTGGGCGTGGCCGAACCGCGTCGCGTGCCGGAACTGGACGCCGACGATTTCGAACGGATGGTGCGCAGCATGGAGGACGCGCGATGAACCCGGACACTCCGCTCCACCCGGCCGACGCGCTGCTGCGCGGGCTCTTCGGCGAGGATCACGCGGTCCGGCGCGAGGGCAAGCTGCTGGCCGGCACGGCGCGCGTCGGCGCGCACACGGTGTCGGTGGTCGGCACGACCGAGCAGGCACACATCGGCGTCGACCTCGCGCTGGCGATGTCCCGCCACGTGCTCGACACGATGCGCGACGCGCCCGGACGCCCGCTGGTGCTGATCGTCGACAACGCCGGCCAGCGCCTGAGCCTGTGGGACGAGCTGATGGGCAACAACGGCTGCATCGCCCACCTGACCAAGTGCCTGGACGTGGCCCGGCGCAGCGGCCACAAGGTGATCGGGCTCGTGCACACGCTGGCGATCAGCGGCGGCTTCATGGCCACCGGCATGGCCACCGGCGCGTGCTACGCGATGCCCGGCGCCGAGCTGCGGCTGATGGCGCCGAGCGCGATGGCCCGTGTCACGAAGATCCCCGAGGAACGGCTCGCGGAGCTCTCGCGCACGCAGCCGGTGCTGGGGCCGGGCGTCGACAACTTCGTGCGCATCGGCGGCCTGCACGGCGTGTTCGCCGGTGATCCCCGTGCGGCGCTGCTGGCCGCGCTGGAGGCGGAGGACGACGGCGACGATCCGCGCCGCCGCCTCGGCGCCGAGCGCGGAGGGCGGCCGCACGCGCAGGCCATCGCCGCCCGCGTGCGGGCCGGGATGCCCTGACATGGGTTTCGCGCAGGCCCGTCCTGCGCCCAGCGCCGCGTGGTCGGCGCGTCTCGCGCGCATCGACGGACTCGCGCGCACGGCGCTGGCGCAGGAGCTGGCCTGTCCGTACAAGCCGGGGCTGGTCTCGCCGCAGGACTGCGGTGCCCACCCGGACATGGACGCCGCGACTTTCGTGCGCAGCATCGCCGCGCTGCGCGGCTGCTTCGCGGAACTGGCCGGGGCCGGCGCGGACGGCGCGCGCTTCGACGAGCTGGCGCGCGTCGGCCGTGCGGCGGAAGCGCGCATGCTGCGCGCCACCGGCGGACGCAACACGCACCGCGGCGCGATCTTCACCCTCGGCCTGCTGGCCGCGGCGGCCGGACGGTTGCACGCGTGCGCGCGTGCGTCCGCGCGCCAGCTGTGCCGGACCGTGGCGCAGGAATGGGGCGCCGACATCCTGCGCGCGGCGCCGGCCGGTCCGGCGCGCACGCATGGCGACTTCGTGCGCTGCCGCTACCGCGTGCCGGGCGCGCGCGAGCAGGCCGCCGCCGGCTTCCCGGTCGTGCTCGACCACGCGCTGCCGGCCCTGCGCGCCGCCTCGCCGGCGGGGCGCAAGCGCGCCAGCCTCCAGGCGCTGTACACCATCCTCCTCGTGCTCGACGACAACAACCTGCTCTATCGCGGCGGCGAGGAGGGGCTGGCATTCGCGCGCGCGGAGGCGCGCCGCTTCCTCGAGGCCGGGGGCATGGCGCAGCCGCGGGCATGGGCGCGCGCGGCCGAGGTGCATCGGCGCTTCGTCGCACGCAACCTGAGTCCGGGCGGTGCGGCCGACCTGCTGGCGGCGACGCTGTTCGTCGACGCCTGTGAACGCCGGGGGTGGGAGACATGAGGGTGGCGGTGCTGTGCGCCGGCCAGGGTGGCCAGCATCCCGGGATGTTCGACCGCCTGGCGGCGATGCCGGCCGCCGCCGAAGTGCTGGAACAGGCCTCGGCGCTGGCGGGCTTCGACGTCAGGTCGCTGGCGGAGCGGGACGCTCGCACGTTCGCCGACAACCGGCTCGCCCAGATCCTCGTCGTCGCGCACGCGCTCGCCGGTATGGCGGCGCTGCGGGCGGAGGGCGTGGAACCGGTGGTGTTCGCCGGCTACAGCGCCGGCGAGATGGCCGCGCACGGCGCGGCGGGCGTGTGGGACGCCGCGACCGCGCTGGCGTTGACGGACCGGCGCGCGGCGGCCATGGACGAGGCCGCCGCGGCGCAGGCCGGTCCGTTCGGCATGGGCGCCGTGTTGGGGTTGTCGGAGGATGAGGCGGTGCGGCTCGCCGAGGTGGCCGGCGTCGCGCTGGCCATCGTCAACGGCGCGCGGCACGTCGTCGTCGGCGGGCCGCTGTCGGGACTGGAGCGTTTCGAGGCCGAAGCGCCGGCGCACGGTGCCACCCACGTGCGCCGCCTCGACGTGCGCATCGCCTCGCACACGCCGTTCATCGCCGCGGCGGCGGAGCCGTTCGCGCGCGTGCTGGAGGCGGCGCCGTGGAGCGCGCCGCGCGGCGTGCTGCTGTCGGGTCTGGACGGCCGCGCGATCACGCGGCACGCGGACACCGTGGCGCTGCTCTCGCGCCAGCTTCACGCGCCGTTGCGTTGGCGCGACTGTCTCGACGCGATGTTGGAGTACGGTATCGATGCCGTGCTCGAGATCGGCCCGGGGCGCGCGCTGGCGAAGATGGTGGAGGAAGCCTTCCCCGGCGTGCCGGTGCACGCCTTCGACGAATTCCGCAGTGCCGCAGGGGCGGCCCGGTGGCTGGAACGGGCTGGCGGGCGGGCGCTGTGAACGATTGACGGACCGGGCCAAAGAAAGCTTGACCCCCTGCCTGCATGTTCTTACCATGCAACTGGTACATATCTAATATATTAGATCTTGGGCGCGTCCCCGGTGGTGGCGTTGGCGGGGAAACGCCGTGTGCGACATAACTACGATAAAGACCAAGGAGACGACGATGCAGACCAGACTCACCAAGTTCGCAGCGCTGCTGGCGCTGGGCCTGAGCGTAGCGACGACGGCCGTCGCCGCCGACGTGAAGGGCTATCCGGCCCGCAACGTGGAGGCCATCAACCAGTTCGGACCCGGGGGTGGGACCGACCTCTTCATCCGTGCGATCGGCCAGCCGTTCGCCGACATCACCGGCAAGTCGCTGGTGGGCGTGTCGGTGACGGGCGGGGGTGGCATTCCGGCGGCGACGCAGTTCTTCTCGCGCCGCGCCGATGGCCACACGCTGATGGCGCTGGGTCCCGAGGAGGTCATCAACCACGTCAAGGGCCGCATCGACGCGGGCAAGTTCATGCCGGTCGCCCGCGTGCAGTATGACCAGGGCCTGTTCTTCGTGAGCGCCGACAGCCCGATCAAGACGCTCGACGACCTGATCGCCGCGGCGCGCAAGAACCCCGGCAAGCTCAGCATCTCGATGACCGGCGCGGCCGGCTTCGACGAGACCCTGGTCGGCCTGTGGAACATGCGTTCGGGTGCGGAGCTCAACCCGGTGCCGTTCGATTCGGGCGCCGAGTCCGTGTCGGCCGTGCTGGGTGGCCACACCGACCTGATGTACGAGGAGTACGGTCCGTCGCGCGCGCTGATCGAGGCCGGCCGCCTGCGCCCGCTGGTGGTGTTCTCCGAGCAGCGTCTGCCCGTGCTGCCGGACGTGCCGACCGCGCGCGAGGCGGGCATCGACGTGACGCTGGGCCGCTGGCGCGGCTTCGCCCTCAAGGAGGGGGATGACAAGGCGCACGCCGCCGCGCTGTTCGAGATCTTCGAGAAGGCCGTGAAGGACCCGCGCTACAAGGCCATCGAGGAGAAGAACGGGCTGCAGTACCGCTCGGTGCTGCTCGGACCGGATGAGTTCAAGGCCTTCCTCGACAGCGAGATCGAGACCTACCGTGCCGTGCTGAAGGCCCTGGGCCACATCTGATCGACCGGGGGCGGTTCCAGTTCGATACTGGACCGCCCCCGTCTCGCATTCCGGGGTTCCTCATGAAGAAGCTGTTCGCAGACACGGCCTTCGCGGTCATCCTGTTCGTCGGCTCGGTGTATCTGTGGTCCGTCGCCGACGGTTTCCAGCGCTTCCCGCGCTACAAGGGCATCGACATGGACTTCTGGCCGAAGATCCTGCTCGTCGTCGTGGCCCTGCTGGCCCTCGCGCAGATCGCCCAGAACGTGCTGAACATCCGTTCCCGCCTCGCGGCCGGCAAGGTCCGGGAAGAGGGGGGCGAGGCGTTCAACTGGGCCAAGCTCGGTGCGTCCGCCGCGCTGGTCGTCGCCTACTTCATCGGCCTGCAGACCGTGGGTTTCATGATCGCCACGGTCGTGTTCCTGTTCTTCGCCACGCGGCTGATCGGCTATTCCAACCGGGTTCTGGGCCTGGTCTATCCGTTCGCCTTCACCGCGCTCGTCACGCTGGCGTTCGTCAAGCTGCTCGAGCTGCCGCTGCCGCGCGGGATGGGACCGTTCGAGACCCTGAGCCGGATGTTCTATTGAATGCATGAGGCCGGCCCGAGGCGCCGGCCCCGAGGAGAAGTCTCGTGATCGATGGTTTTCTGACCGCCTCGCAATACATGCTGAGCCACCCGTTGACCTTCGTGTTCATCGCGGTCGGCATGATCTGGGGCATTGCCTTCGGCGCGCTGCCGGGGCTCACCGGGGTGGTCGGCGTCGCGCTGCTGATCCCCTTCACCTTCGGCTTCGGGCCGATCGAGGGCCTGCTGCTGCTGGGTTCGGTGTATGTGGGTTCGACCTTCGGCGGATCGATCTCCGCCATCCTGTTCAACACGCCGGGCAGCCCGGAGGCGGCCTGCACCGGCCTGGACGGTTATCCGCTGGCCAAGCGCGGCGAGGCCGGCAAGGCGCTCGGCATCGCGCTGGCGGCGTCGGCGATCGGCGGGGTGTTCGGCAGCGTCGTGCTGATGCTGGCCGCGCCGCCGCTGGCCAGGGTGGCGTTGAGCTTCGGTCCGGCGGAGTACTTCGCGCTGGCGGTGCTGGGCATCACAGCGATCGCGTCGATCGGCGCCAACTCGGTGTTCAAGGCGCTGCTGGCCGGCCTGATGGGGCTGATGATCGCCACCGTGGGCATCGATCCGCTGACCGGCGGCAGCCGCTACACCTTCGGCAACGACATGCTGCTGTCGGGCATCGGCTTCATCCCGGCCATCATCGGGATGTTCGCGCTGTCCGAGGTGCTGGTCCGCTTCAGCGAGCGCCTGGTCGCCGGCGAGCGCATCACCAAGGTGTCGACGACGCTGCCGAAGGTCCGCGAGATCGCGGCGATGAAGGGCACGCTGACGCGCTCGTCGATCCTCGGCACGATCATCGGCGTGCTGCCGGGCGTGGGGGCGACGACGGCGGCCTTCATGAGCTACAGCGAGGCCGTGCGCTGGTCGCGCCATCCGGAGAAGTTCGGCACCGGCATGCCCGAGGGCATCGCGGCGCCGGAGTCGGCCAACAACGCCGCCGTCGGCGGCTCGATGGTGCCGCTGCTGGCGCTCGGCATCCCGGGCAGCGCGGCGACCGCGGTGATGATCGGCGGCCTGACCATCCACGGCATCGTGCCCGGGCCGATGCTGATGGTGCAGAACAAGGAGCTGGTGTATTCGGTGTTCATCGGCATGCTGGTGGCCAACCTGCTCATGATCTTCTTCGGCATCAAGGCCTCGCGCTACTTCGCGAAGATCCTCGACGCGCCGTACGCGCTGGTCGGCCCCGGCATCGTGGTGCTGTGCATGACCGGCGTGTACGCGCTGCGCAACAACGTCATGGACGTCGTCGTGATGCTGGTGTTCGGCGCCTTCGGCTTCCTGCTGCGCAAGCTCGACTACCCGATCGCGCCGCTGATCATCGGCCTGGTGCTCGGCCCGGTCGCCGAGATCAGCCTGCGCCGCGCGCTGATGCTCAGCAACTTCGACTGGTCGGCGATCCTGACGCGCCCGATCGCCGGCACGCTGCTGGCGCTGAGCGTGGTGTCGCTGATCTACGGGCTGTACGGACAGTTCAGGCGGCAACGCGCCGCGCGGCGGGCGATGCTCGCGGCGGCCTGACGGAGGAGATCCCATGGACGCGAACGAACACGTGCGCCGCTTCATCCGCGGCATGACCCAATGCGTGGAGCAGGCCCCTTCCGAAGCGGCCTGCGTGGAGCGGGCCCGCGCGCTGATGGCCGACCTGATCTCGCGCGACGACTGGCTGCCGGACGAGTTCGCGCAGCCGCATCCGCAGCACTACCAGCAGTACCTGCTGTACTGCGATCCGCTGGAGCGCTTCTCGCTGGTGAGTTTCGTCTGGGGGCCGGGACAGGCCACGCCGGTGCACAACCACACGGTGTGGGGGCTGATCGGGATGCTGCGCGGCGCCGAGCTGTCGCAGCCCTACGAGCTGACCGGCGAGGGCCGCCCGATGCGTGCGCTGGAGTGCGTGCGCATGGAGCCCGGCGACATCGAGATGGTGTCGCCGTCCACCGGCGACATCCACCGCGTCGCCAACGCCCATCCGGACCGCGTCAGCATCAGCATCCATCTTTACGGCGCGAACATCGGCGCCGTGCGGCGCAGTGTGTTCGACCCGGAAACCGGCGCCGAGCGGAGCTTCATCTCGGGCTACGCCAGTCCGCGCATTCCCAACTTCTGGCAGCACGCCCGCGACTGACGCGGGCGGCGCTCAGAAGTCCGATAGCACGGTGGCTTTGGTGAATTGTTCCATGAGGTCGAGGAGTCGGTCGATGGCCTGTCCTGCGCCGTCGACGTCGGCGCGTGCGATGGCGTCGGCGATGGCGGCGTGCAGTCGGGCGGTTTCGGGCAGATCGGCGGCCTGCTTGTAATGGACGTACCAGAATCGGC
>Ga0182792_1003364_pt1 | contig 10302 bp, 8 predicted proteins | sample Passage237B_FD_130497 | JGI IMG/M metagenome (GOLD analysis project Ga0182792, IMG submission 130497) | Cellulose adapted compost microbial communities from Newby Island Compost Facility, Milpitas, CA, USA - Passage2 37B (version 2) (version 2) ... | reverse complement strand
GACCTTCGTGATCTTCGACGAGCGCTTGAGCTTCCCAAGGCCCTTGCGCACCCGGTGCTTGTTGACGATGCGCAGGATCTCCTTCTCGATCGCCTTGTGCTTGGTCTTCTTGCTCGAGACCTTGTGCGAGCTCGAGCTCGCGAGCACGAGGGCGGTCGGCGGTGCGGCGGAGGCCGGGGGTGCGGCGGCCGCGCCGGGGGCGAGCAGCGCCGTGGCCAGGAGGGCGGCGAGCGCGATCCGCGCGAGTGGTCCCAGTCGCATGAGGGCTCCCTTCGGGTGTCCGTGAAGCCCTCATCGGCTGTTCGGCGTGTCGACTTGACCAGTTTGACGGTTTTCCTTCACCCGCGCGCGGTGAGATCGCTCCGGGTGCGAGATTCGCAAAACGGGCACATACTCTGCTCCGTGGACGCGCCCGCCCGGGCGCGCCCTCTCGGACGGGGCGATCGACGCAGCTCGCACGACGGGCACGACGCCGTGCCGCTCCTGCCGGATCTACGCCACGAGCGAGGAGATGACGGTGTCCCCACTGCACGGCTCAAGCACTCACAGGAGGTGGCGGCCGCGCAGGCTCGCCATCGCGGCGGCAGTGACCGTCGCTCTCGGTCTCGTCGGCTTCCAGCCCGCGAGCGCAGCCCCCGACGGCTCCGGCGTCGTCATCAACGAGGCCTTCCTCTCGGGCGGCAGCTCCGGCGCCGCCTTCAACGAGAAGTTCATCGAGCTGTACAACCCGACCGACCAGGACGTGAGTCTGGACGGCTGGTCGCTGCAGTACCGCGCGGCCGGCAGTTCCGGCAGCTTCTCCGGGGTCACCGCTCTCAGCGGCACCATCAAGGCCGGGGGCTACTACCTCGTGGCGGGCGGCTCGAACGGCACGAACGGTGCGGACCTGCCGACGCCGGACGTGGACGGCTCGATCAACCCCTCGGGGACTACGGGCACGATCCTGCTGGCGAACGTCGCGAGCGCGGTCACCCTCCCCACGGGCTCGATCTCCACGGGCGGCGTCGTGGTCGACCTGCTCGGCTACGGGGGCTCGAACACCTTCGAGGGCGCTCTCGCCACCGCCCCCTCGAGCAACACGAACGCGCCGAGCTTCAACCGCTCGGACGGGATCGACACCGACAACAACCTCGCGGACTTCACGCTCTCCTCGACGATCACGCCCACGGCCTCCGACGGCGAGGGCGGGGGCGGCGACCCCGACCCCGACCCGGAGGACCCGCAGGAGCTCTCGATCGCCGAGATCCAGGGCACGGGGGACGCGAGCGCCTTCGTCGGCCAGACCGTCACGACGAGCGGCGTCGTGACGGCCGTGTACCCCACGGGAGGCTTCAACGGCTTCTACCTGCAGACCGAGGGCACCGGCGGGACGCTCCCCGAGGACCACGACGCCTCGCACGCGATCTTCGTCTACGGCTACACCGGGGTGCAGATCGGTGACCACGTGCGCGTCACGGGAGGGGTCTCGGAGTTCAACGGGCTCACCGAGATCACCGTGAACGCCGCAGGGGTCGAGGTGCTCGCCGAGCCCGCCGAGGCCGTCAAGGCCACGGTGACGACGTACCCGCGCACCGCGGACGAGCGCGAGGACCTCGAGGGCATGCTCCTCGAGCTCGAAGGGGACTTCGTCGTCTCCGACCCGTACCCCACGAACCAGTACGGCGAGATCATCCTCGCCTCGGGTACGAGCCCGCTCGTGATCCCCACGGACCTCGCGGACCCGGGCAGCCCCGAGGCTGCCGCGCTCGTCGAGGACAACCTCGCGCGCCGCGTGGTGCTCGACGACGGCGCGACGACGAACTTCCTGAACGCTGCGAACCAGGGCATCCCGGTGCCGTACCTCTCGCTCACCAACCCGGTGCGCTCCGGCGCTGCCGTCAACTTCGTACGGCCCGTGATCCTCGACTACCGCAACAACGCGTGGAAGTTCCAGCCGACGACGCACCTCACGCCCGCGAACGCGGACGAGGTCCAGCCGGCCGCCTTCGAGAACACCCGCACCGCGGCGCCCGAGCCCGTGGGCGGGACGGTCAAGCTCGCGACCTTCAACGTCCTGAACTACTTCACGACGACGGGCGACCAGCTCTCGGGCTGCACGTACTACCGCGACCGAGACGGCAACCCCATCACGGTCAACAGCGGCTGCGACGCGCGTGGCGCGGCGAACGCCGAGAACCTCGCTCGCCAGGAGGCGAAGATCGTCGCCGCGCTCTCGGCGCTCGACGCGGACGTCGTGGGCCTCGAGGAGATCGAGTCCTCGACGCGCTTCGGCAAGCCGCGCGACGCCGCGCTCGCGGACCTCGTCGAGGCCCTCAACGAGGCGGTCGGTGCGGGGACCTGGGCCTACGTGCCCTCGCCCTCCGCGGTCCCTGCAGGGGACGACGTCATCCGCACGGCCTTCATCTACAAGCCGGCCGTGGTCGAGCTCGTGGGCGAGTCCGTGATCCTCGACGGCTCCGCCGCGTTCTCGAACGCCCGTGAGCCCCTCGCCCAGGCCTTCAAGCCGGTGGGTGAGGACGGCGTCTTCGTGGCGATCGTCAACCACTTCAAGTCCAAGAGCTCGGGCGGGGCGAGTGGTCCCGACGCCGACCAGGGCGACGGGCAGGGCGCCTACAACGCCGCGCGCGTGGCCCAGGCGACGGCGCTCGTGGAGTTCGCGGACCAGGTCGCGGCAGACGCCGGCACCGAGTCGGTGTTCCTGCTCGGCGACTTCAACGCCTACGGCCACGAGGACCCGGTCAAGGTCATCGAGGCAGCGGGCTACGTCGACCAGGCCTCCAAGACGGGCAAGTCGACCTACGTCTTCGGCGGGGAGGTCGGCTCGCTCGACCACATCTTCGCCTCGACCGCGGTCGACGAGCACGTCACGGGCGTGGACGTGTGGAACATCAACGCCGTGGAGGCGCTCGCCCTCGAGTACTCCCGGTACAACTACAACGTCCTCGACTTCTACGACCCCTCGCCCTACCGGTCCTCCGACCACGACCCCGTGATCGTCGGCTTCGACCTCCCGGCTGTGGAGCCTCCTGGCCCTGCCGAGTCGACCACCTCGCTCGTACTCACCCCGGACACGGTGAAGAAGGGCGCCACGACCGTCGCGATCGCCCAGGTTCAGGTCGACGGCGCGCCCGCGAGCGGCCAGGTCGAGTTCCGGGTCGACGGCAAGCTCCTCGGCACGGTGGACCTGGTCTCGGGTCTGGCCGGGATCACGGTGGGCGAGAAGCTCAAGAAGGGCACCTTCGAGGTCACGGCGAGCTACCTCGGCAGCGAGGACGTGGCCGGCTCGAGCGCCTCGGCGACCCTGACGGTGACGGACAAGACCCCGCCGGGACCGCCGACGCCTCCCGGGCCGCCCCACCCCCCGGGCCCCCCGAACCCTCCGGGGCCGCCCCACCCTCCGGGGCCTCCCCACCCTCCGGGCCCTCCTCCCGGCAAGGGGCCGAAGGCGGTGTGAGCGCTGAGAACTGAGCGCTGAGAACTGAGCTTGAGGGGCCGCACGCGGAGCGCGTGCGGCCCCTCGGCACGTCCGGGCAGCGCGACTCGGTCCGGCGCGCTCAGCGAAGCCCATAGGATCGTTTCGACCCGTCCGGCACCGTCGCCCTGGAGGAAACCCGTGCCCACCACCTTCGCCATCGTCGGCTCCGGCTGGCGCTCGCAGTTCTTCCTCCGACTGGCCCAGGCCACTCCCGAGCAGCTCCAGGTCACGGCGGTCGCGACTCGCTCCGCCGAGCGTGGCGAGGAGGTCACCGCGCAGTGGGGTGTCCCGACCGTCCGCACGCTCGCCGAGCTCGTCGCGAGCCGCCCCGACTTCGTCATCGCCTCCGTGCCTTGGGGCCAGATGCCGATCACGGTGCGTGAGCTCGTGGGCCTCGAGGTCCCGGTGCTCGCCGAGACGCCGCCGGCCCCGGACGCCGAGGGTCTGCGCTCGCTGTGGACCGAGGTCGGTTCGAGCGGGCTCGTCCAGGTTGCGGAGCAGTACCTGCTCATGCCGGGCCACGCCGCGCGCCTCGAGGTGCTGCGCTCGGGCAAGATCGGCGTCCCCACCCACGTCCAGGTGTGCTCGACGCACATGTACCACGCGACCTCGCTCATCCGTGGCTTCCTCGGGACGGGCTTCGAGCCCGTGACCGTCAGCGCGCGCGACCTCGAGGCCCCGCTCCTCGACCCGCTCACCGGAGACGGCTGGACGCGGGAGACCGAGCCGAAGCAGGCGACTCGCCAGCTCGCGATCCTCGACTTCGGCCAGGGTCGCTCGGGCCTCTACGACTTCACCTCGAACCAGTGGTGGAACCCGCTGCTCGGTCGCCGGATCCAGGTGCGCGGCTCGCTCGGGGAGATCAACGACGACCTCGTCGCCCGCATGGCCGACCCCGTTACTCCCATCGCCTCGCACCTCGAGTACCGGCGCGCGGGCAAGGACCTGAGCCTCGAGGGCTCGGACCTCAAGTCGATCTCCTTCGAGGGCGAGGTCGTCTACCGCAACCCCTTCGCGGGCTCGAACCTCTCCGAGGACGACGTTGCCGTCGCCGACATCCTCGTGCGCACGGGCGCGTGGGCGCGCGGCGAGGGCCCCGAGCCCTACTCGCTCGCCGAGGCCTGCCAGGACCACATGATCGCCCTGGCGATCGCCGAGTCCGCGCGCGAGCGCCGAGAGGTCACCGTGGCGGACGAGGTCTGGGCGCGCTAGGACGCTCCCAGCTCGGCCCGCGAGGGCGCTCCCGCCTGAGACCGCGAGGGCGCTCCCTTCCGGGCCCGGTGGTCAGGGCACGAGGTCGAGGGAGAAGCCCTCCCCGACCTTGGCGAAGCCGATGCGCTCGTAGTAGGGCGCGGCCATCGCGGCGGGCACCTCGATGTGCGTGAAGCCGAGAGCCGCCAGGGTCTCGCTGCGTCGGAAGACGAACTCGCCCGGCGTGAAGTCGCGGTACCGCTCGGTCACGTAGTCGAGCTCGACCACGCCCACGCCGCCCGGTTCGGGCCGCAGCGCGACGACGCCGACGGTCTCCGAACCACGCAGCACGAGGAACATGCGCAGCGGTCCCCGAGTGCCCTCCTTGTCGATGCGGCCCTCGAGAGAGAGGCGCTTGCCGTCGAGGTGCGCGTTGAAGGCCGCGACATCGCTCGCGTGGGTGCGCAGGAAGTGGCGCGCGTAGACGTCCTCGGGGGAGACCTCGAGGATCTCGTAGCTCGCCTGGTCGTGGCGGGTGCCCAGCATCTGGCGCAGGTAGTACAGGTTGATGACGGCGAGGACGATGTTCAGCCCCATCATCGGCCACACACCCACGAGGGCGTTGTAGGCGATGAGCAGCACGCAGCCCACGAGGTTGATGAGCCGCAGGCGCAGGATCCGGGTCTGCAGGAGTGACCACACGAGGACGGCAGAACCTGCCCATCCGAGGATCTCGAGCCACGTCGTACCGTCCATCACAGCAGCGTACGACGCCTAACGCCCGGCGGCCGTGGCGTTGCCGTCGATCGCCACGACGTGCTCCTCGGCCGAGGCGACGAGCTCGGGGGCCGAGACCATCGACAGCGCCGTCTCGAGCGGAGGTGCCCCCTCGAGCTCGCCGTCGACCACCCCGAGATCGGCGAGCCGGCGGGCGCTCACGAGCACGCGCCTCTCGAGCGAGCCGACGGTCTCGTTGTACGCGCTCGCCGCGGAGCCGATCGCCCTCCCGAGCTTCGCGAGGTGCGAGCCCATGGTCGCGAGGCGCGAGTGCAGCTCCTTGCCGAGCGTGAGCACCTGCTGGGCGTTCTCGGCGAGGGCCTCCTGGCGCCACGCGTAGGCCACCGTGCGCAGGAGAGCGAGGAGCGAGGTGGGGGTCGCGAGCAGCACGTTCTTGCTCATCGCGTACTCGAGCAGGCTCGGGTCCTCCTCGAGGGCCGCAGCGAGGAAGGCCTCGGCGGGCACGAACATCACCACGAACTCCGGCGCGGGGGAGAACTGCCCCCAGTAGGCCTTCGGGGCGAGCGCGTCGACGTCCCCGCCCACCTGGCGGGAGGGGGCGGCGAGCCGCTCGGCCCGCACGCCCTCCCCGCGCGACTGCTGCGCGTCGAGGTAGCCGAGGAAGGGGACCTTCGCGTCGACGACGACCTGCTTGCCGCCGGCGAGGTGCACCACGAGGTCGGGGCGCTGAAGGCCGTCGTCGGTGCGCACCGAGGGCTGCTCGGTGAAGTCGACGCGGTCCAGCATCCCCGCGGCCTCGACCACCCGCCGCAGCTGGAGCTCGCCCCAAGCCCCGCGCGTCTGCGCCGAGCGCAGGGCCGTGACGAGCTGGCTCGTCTCCCCGCGGAGCAGCTCGGAGGTCTGGCGCATCTGGGCGACCTGCTCGGCGAGGGTCGAGTGGCTCGCGATCCGGGCGCGCTCGGCCGCGTGCACCTGCTCCTTCATCTCCTCGAGCGAGTGGGCGATCGGCTCGACGAGGGCGCGCACAGCCTCCTCGCGCTGGGCGAGCTGCGCGTCCTGGCGCTGTCCCGCCTGGGCGAGCGACTGCCCGGCGAGGGCGAGGAACTGCTCGTTGTTCTTCCGCAGGGCCTCGGAGGCCACCGCCGTGAAGCGCTCGCTCGCGAGCGAGCGCTCGGCCTCGAGCGCGGCGCGCGCCGCTCCGGCCCGCAGCTCGGCGTCGTGCACGCGCGCGGAGGCGCGCTGGCTCGCGAGCAGCCAGCCGATCACGAGCCCCACGGCGAGGGCGGCAAGAGCGATGAGGATCTCCATGCCCGTCACGCTGCCAGGTGCCACCGACACCGCAGCCGAGCCCGTCGCCGTCGAGGGTCGTGCGGCGATCAGGCGAGCAGCTTGACGATCGTGTCGAGCTTGCGCGTCGTGACGTGCTTCTTCACGCGCGCCGAGCTGGTCTTCTCCGCGAAGGCGCTCTTGGTCGTCAGTCCCTTGGGCACGCGCCAGTACACGCCCACCTCGGCGGCCACGATCTCCTCGACCGCAGGGTCCAGCTCGGCCTCGAGCAGTCGCGCTCGCACCTCCTCGTCGTCGACCAGGACGAGGTAGTGGTGCACGTCCGGGGGCGCCTCGTCCCACAGGGCGTCCTCGAGCGCCCTCTCGACCGCCTCGGCAGGCCACACCTGCACGATCGCGTCGTAGTCCCACTCGGCGGACATGAGCCTCTCGAGCTCTGCGCGCACGGCGGCCACGTCCTCGGCGATCGCCGTCGGCGGGTCGAGAGCGAGGTTCCCCGAGGCGAGCACCGTGCGCACCCCTGTGAACCCCGCCTCCTCGAGCAGCGCCCGGAGCCGCGCCATGGGCACCACGCGCCCGCCCACGTTGATCCCGCGAGGGAAGGCCAGCATCCGCATGACTCGCACGCTAGCCCTCAGGCCCGACGTCGGCCCCTCGGGCATGCGGCCTGGCGGCCCCGAGCGCCCCCGTAGACTTCCGCCCATGGCCCTCACCCTCGGCATCGTCGGCCTGCCCAACGTGGGCAAGTCGACCCTCTTCAACGCCCTCACCCGCGCGACGGTCCTCGCCGCGAACTACCCCTTCGCGACGATCGAGCCGAACGTCGGCATCGTCCCGCTGCCGGACCCGCGCCTGCAGAAGCTCGCCGAGGTCTTCGGCTCCGAGCGCATCGTGCCCGCGACGGTGTCCTTCGTGGACATCGCCGGCATCGTGCGCGGCGCGAGCGAGGGCGAGGGCCTGGGCAACCAGTTCCTCGCGAACATCCGTGAGGCCGACGCGATCTGCCAGGTCGTGCGCGTCTTCGCCGACGGTGACGTCGTGCACGTCGAGGGCCGCGTCGACCCCGCGGACGACATCGAGACCATCAACACCGAGCTCATCCTCGCGGACCTGCAGACCCTCGAGAAGGTCGTCGCGCGCCTCGAGAAGGACGTGCGCAACCGCCGAGCCGAGCCCGAGGACCTCGCGACCGCCAAGGGCGCCCAGGAGCTCCTCGAGGCGGGCACCACGCTCTTCGCCGGCGCCGCGAAGGCGGGGCTCGACCCCCAGGGGGGCCCCCAGCTCCAGCTCATGACGGCCAAGCCCTTCGTCTACGTCTTCAACTCCGACGACGAGGTCCTCGCGGACTCCGCCCGCCAGGCCGAGCTGCGCGAGCTCGTGGCCCCCGCGGACGCGATCTTCCTGGACGCGAAGTTCGAGTCCGAGCTCGTCGAGCTCTCCGAGGAGGAGGCCGCCGAGATGCTCGAGGCCAACGGCCAGGAGGAGTCCGGCATGGACCAGCTCGCTCGCGCAGGCTTCCACACCCTCGGCCTGCAGACCTACCTCACGGCTGGCCCCAAGGAGGCGCGCGCCTGGACCATCAAGCAGGGCTGGACGGCCCCGCAGGCGGCTGGCGTGATTCACACGGACTTCCAGAAGGGCTTCATCAAGGCCGAGGTCATCGGCTTCGAGGACCTCGTCGAGGCCGGCTCCGTCGCCGCCGCCCGTGCTGCGGGCAAGGCGCGCATGGAGGGCAAGGACTACGTGATGAAGGACGGCGACGTCGTGGAGTTCCGCTTCAACGTTTAGCGTATTTCATGGTTCGATCTGGGCAGTAGTTCGGGGGGTTGCGCCCCGCGTCGATAAGTTCTGCCGGCACGACTCTGTGAAGTGCTGAGGCTCAGATCGCGATAGGACCGACTCGTTTGCTCAGCCGTGCGCATTCGCGGGGTTTCCCGGTCACGGTCGCCCAGACGAGTCCTAGTTCGCCGGCGGGCCACACCTGTCGGCCATCTCTGATCGTTCGCTTCAATCTGCATCGGACCCAGGGCGCAGTGCCTCGCCTGCGAGTTTTCGGAGGGTTTCCTCCACTACGAGGGCAAACTTGGGCGCGCCAGCATCGCGGAGTGCTTGAGTGAGGGTCTTCGCCGGAGTCCGACCTTCGCGCGAGTACTGCTCCGAGCGTGCGCTCCAGTATTTGACCTGGTCAATCGTCACCGCCTCAACCGAGGCTGGGTCGTTCTTCCAGATAAGGTCGAACAGTTCGTCACATGAGTAGAGGTCGAAAGGGAGGAGATGTGCGACTGGGCTGAAGTCCTTCGTGTTGCTGGTGACGAGGATCTTCGCCCCTGCGGCTTGGGCGGCGTGTACGACGTGCCAGTCCAACTCGTCGGGCATCCCGTCGATTGGGCCGCCCGGGTAGTCCGTCACCAGGTCGTGCAACGACGTCTCAATGAGTTGATGTATGTGACTTATCTTGCTTCCGGGGGCGTGGGGGTTTCGCCTGCGGATGTTTGCGACCGCCTCCGTGACGCAGTCTCGCGAACTGATAACCGCGAAGCGCTTGCACTCCCTGCCGAGCATCAAGGTCCAGTCACGGAGCGTCCTGCTGAATAGGACGTTCGCGTCTACGAATACGAGATGCACGGGCAAGACGATAGCCCCTGGCCGTGACATGGCCAGGGGCTATCTCGGGCCTCAATCGAGATCGAGATCCAGGTCTGAATCCATCTGACGCAGCTCTTCGAAGGCGGCCGCGCGCTCCTGTTCGCGCTTATCGCGCATCGCAAGCACGTCGTGGACGTTGAGGCGATGGTGAGTGCCGACCTTCGTCGCAGGCAACTCCTCGGAGGCAATGAGCTTCATCAACGTCGGCCGTGAGACGCCCAAGATGCCCGCGGCAGTAGTGGTGGTGAGTTCTTCGGGCATCGCGCGCATGGTCACTCTGCCCTGTGTCATGCCCTTCAGGGCGAACAGGAGCGACTCGGCCAGCTGAGGGGGCAGCGAGATCGTCGACCCGTCCTCGAGTTCGACAGCGAAACCGACGGGCTTGCGGTCGTGCGCCTTCGCGATGACTTCGCGGGCCTCTTCCTGAACCTTCTCGTCGAACAGAACCTGCTCGGTGGGTGCGCCAGACCGCGCCAGAAGCTTGGCGTTCATGAGTCGCTTTCCTTGTCGCCTTGAGGCACCAGGATCAGTGGTGTGGTGGATCTGCCCAGTTCTGCGGCGGGGTGTTGGGTGTGGGTGAGCATGTGCCGTGGGCTTCAAGATACGGGGTTTCAGATACATCTGCAACCCCGTAGCGGTGGTCGCTCGCCAGAGGCGCATTGCCTACCACGCCGACCCGACGATAGCCCTAGGTTCGTTGCGGCCCGTAGCGTTTCGGGCTTGTAGCCGAGCGACCGCTTCGTGCCGTGCGACTGGCCGGGGCCCTAGGAGATTGAGAGACCCGGGGAGACTGGGGCCCGAGGTTGCGAGACAGCCGCTTCGGTTGGGCGCGCAATTGGTGCGCAGCGGGCTACCCTCGTCGCGGCGGCTCGTGCTGCCAGAGCACTTCCAGGCCCCGACGGCCTGAATCATCACGGAGAGGCCCGACTCGCTCGGGACATGTCCGGATGGGGTGCGACGCACCG
>Ga0182792_1003363_pt1 | contig 10302 bp, 9 predicted proteins | sample Passage237B_FD_130497 | JGI IMG/M metagenome (GOLD analysis project Ga0182792, IMG submission 130497) | Cellulose adapted compost microbial communities from Newby Island Compost Facility, Milpitas, CA, USA - Passage2 37B (version 2) (version 2) ... | reverse complement strand
TATATTTGTTGCCGCCATTGTCATAGACATAGATGCCTTCCCCGCGCTCGATAATCATCGGCCCCGTGGTGCGGAACGTATCGAGATTGGTATAGGGATGGATAACCGTCTCGATATCACGAACGGCGGCATTGGACAGGCTCATGCGAGTATTCCTCGACTGCGTGTGGCTATGTTGCCCGCATAATGGGGCGGGCGGGGAGAGAGTGTCAAAGGGACTTGCAGCTTCTCACTCTCTGTTGCGTCGTGACCCAGATAGTCGGACCATAGCGGTCTAACGTATGTCGGCGAAATCTCTGATAGGGGGAGGTCATGGAGACAATGGATATTGTGCCCTGGCTAATTGGCTGGTTGGGGATGGCGGTAGTTAGCGGTGCAGGTGCGTACCTTGGTTCGTACCTCTCCAAGAAAGGTGAGAACCTCGCGACGTCGGAGGACATTGAAAAAATTACGCGTCTTCAGGAGGAAGTTCGGTACGAATATAGGGAGACCATCGAAAAAATTAGGGCGGATGAAGCGTTGCGACTGGTTGCTGCTGAACGTCGTTTGCAAGCGTATCAAGAGGCTTATGCGCTGTGGGCCAAGCTTTTCCATGGCGTACACGATGCGGATAATCAAGCACGGGTACAAGAGTGCCAAGTGTGGTTAGAGGAGAACCGCTTGTACTTGGATCCTAAAATTAGGGACTCATTTCGAGATGCCTTTACAGCAGCACATTTGCACAAAGGTCTTTTGGCGTCTCCGCGTGATGAGAGTACCAAGATGTTGATAGCAGAAAATTGGAAACGCATTCAAAAGGTTGGAAGCCTCATAGACGAGGCTATAAAGCTCCCTTCGATTGGGGTTCCCTGCCGCGAGAACGCAGCCGAAATTGAGTAATTCTTCCCTCACCACCCCTTCGGCGGCGTGAACCCGCCGAGGATTTCCTCGAACATCTCCGCCACCGCAATCGTCGTGTAATCCTCAAGATGCGGGCCGATGATCTGGATGCCGACGGGCTTGCCCTCGCTGGTCACGCCGACTGGCGCGACGGAGGCGGGGAGGTAGCCGACAACGGCAGGGCCGGCCCAGATAAGCACATCCATATAAGGGCGCTTCACGCCGTTCACGTCCAGCACGCGCTTGTGCCAGTTCGACTGGTGGTCATGCTCAAAGGCGGTGCGCATCAGCACGGGCGAGAGTACCACGTCATAGCTCTTGAAGAACTCATGCCACTTCCAGCGCATCTGCGCCTGCACTTCCTTCCAGATCACGCGCTCGGCAAGCGAGAGTGTGCCGCCAATCGCTTGCAATGCGGCGTGGCTCTTGTCGTCAGCGGCGAAACTCTTGCGCAGCTCCGCCCAATGATTGCGAACGCTTTGCGGCATACCCGCGCCGATCTGCGCATGGAGCAGGACGAGATAACATTCGGTGATTTCGGCGAGCGTGAGCGCAGGGCGCGCCTGCCAGTCCACATTGGCGCCTGCATCCTCAAGCGCCTTTGCGGCATTGGTGAGGAGGCCCACACTTTCCTTGTCGATGTCACAGAACTCATCCTCGATCCAGACAGCGACACGAAGCTCTTTCGGGCTCTTTGCGCGGGCAGGCGGCAGGTCGAGTTTCCAGCCCGCTGCATTGTCCCAGTCCGGCCCGGCGGTAAGCGATAGCAGGAGACGCAGATCCTCCGCGCTGCGGGCAAGCGGGCCTGCCACGGAAAGATCGCTGTCTGAGAGCGCGCCGGGGGGGCCGGGCAGGTGCCCGCGCTTCGGCACGATGTTGAAGGTGGGCTTGTGGCCGAACACGCCGCAGAGATGCGCAGGCGTGCGGATGGAGCCGCCAATATCGGAGCCGAATTCGGCAGCGGCAAAGCCCGCCGCAAGCGAGGCCGCAGAGCCGCCGGAAGAGCCGCCCGGTCCACATTCCAACGCCCAGGGATTATTGGTCGTGCCGTAAATATCATTATAGGTCTGAAGATCGCCGGAGAGGAAAGGCACGTTGGTCTTGCCCATGACGATAGCGCCAGCGCGCTGCAGCCGCTCGATGGCGGTGGCGCTGCGGGCGGGCACATGGTCTTTCCAGAGCGGGTTGCCCCCTGTTGAAGTGATCCCCTCCACCTCATAGGCATCCTTGATGGTCACGGGCAGGCCATGCAGGGCCCCGAGAGTCTCGCCCCGTGTCCGCGCCTCATCGGCCGCTCGGGCAAGGCTCCGTGCCCGGTCGAAATCCCGCGCCACCACGGCATTGAGCTTTCCGTCAAGCTTTTCGATCCTCGCAATAAAGTGATCGAGGAGTTCGGCGCTCGAAATCTCGCCCCGGCGGATCATGCGGCCAAGCTCGGAGGCAGAGCGGAAATGAAGGTCGGTCATGGAGGTCCCCTGTTCCGGTGTTATTGGGCCCATTAGAAGGGGCCGCGCGACCACAGGCAAGGATTCGCGGCAGGCTGGCAGCGGCGTTGTCCGGCCCCCGCTTCGCCGCTAGACTGCCCGCAAACGAGAAAAAGCCGGGAAGCCCCGGCGTCAAAAAACAAGGACGAGGGAACAGAACCCATGAAGGGATTGATGCAGGATTGGCCGCTGCGGGTCAGCACGATCATTGACCATGCAGCGCGTTTCCACGGCGATCGTGAGATCGTGACGCGTTCGATTGAAGGGCCGATAACACGCACCACCTATCGTGAGGTCCATCTGCGCGCGCGCAAGGTGGCGCAGGCTCTGACCCGGCTCGGCATCAAGGAAGGCGATATCGTCGCCACGATGGCCTGGAACACCGCACGCCACCTCGAAGCCTGGTACGGCATCATGGGCATGGGCGCAGTGTGCCACACGCTGAACCCGCGCCTCTTTGCCGAGCAGCTCGTTTACATCATCAACCACGCAGAAGATAAGATCATCTTCCTCGATCTTACCTTCGTGCCGATCCTTGAGGCGATTGCCGACAAGCTGCCCAATGTGAAGTCCTACGTCATCATGACGGACCGGGCCCACATGCCGGAGACGAAGCTGCCGAATGTGCTCTGCTTCGAAGAGATCGTTGAGGCGGAGGACGGTAATTTCAAATGGGCGGAAGTGGATGAGAACGCTGCCTGCGGTCTCTGCTACACCTCCGGCACGACGGGCAACCCGAAGGGCGTTCTCTATTCGCACCGCTCGAATGTGCTTCATTCGATGGCCGCGAATATGGGTGATGCGCTCGGCATGAAATCCACGGACAGTATTTTGCCCGTAGTGCCCATGTTCCATGCGAATGCCTGGGGTATTGCGTTTGCTGCGCCCGCCGTTGGCGCGAAGATCGTCATGCCCGGCGCAAATATGGACGGGCAGAGCATCTATGAGCTTCTCGACACCGAAAAGGTGACGGTCACGGCGGCGGTGCCGACGGTGTGGCTCATGCTTCTGCAATATCTCGAAAAAACGGGTGCGGAGCTTCCCGCGCTTAATCGCGTCGTCATTGGCGGCTCGGCGGCACCGCGCTCCATGATCGAGGTCTTCGAGAAGAAGTATGATGTGAAAGTGTTCCATGCCTGGGGCATGACGGAAATGTCGCCCATGGGCACGCTAGGCGCGCTGAAGGCGGGCATGGAAGACTGGCCGCTTGAAAAGCAGATCGATGTGAAGGTGAAGCAGGGCCGCGCCATCTACACGGTTGAAATGAAGATCACCGATGATGATGGCAACGAGCTTCCCTCGGATGGCAAGGCGTTCGGGCACCTGATGGTGCGCGGCCCGGCCATTGCAGGCTCCTATCTGAAGGGCGAGGGCGGCAATATTCTCGACAAGGATGGCTGGTTCGATACGGGCGACGTCGCCACGATCGACGAGCAGGGCTATATGCAGATTACCGACCGAGCAAAAGACGTGATCAAGTCCGGCGGCGAGTGGATTTCTTCCATCGAGATCGAGAACCTTGCCGTTGGCCACCCGAAGGTTGCCGAAGCAGCGGTGATCGGTGTTGCCCATCCGAAATGGGATGAGCGTCCGCTTCTCATCGTTGTGGCGAAGGAAGGCGAGACACCGACCAAGGACGAAATCCTGCGCTACATGGAAGGCAAGATCGCCAAATGGTGGATGCCGGATGATGTCGTCTTTGTGGACGAAATCCCGCACACGGCTACCGGCAAAATCCAGAAGCTGACGCTGCGCGAGCAGTTCAAGGATTACAAGCTGCCGACAGCCAACGCCGCCGAGTAGGAAGGCGCGCCGGGCAAGGCAACGAAAGGCTCCGCCAGCAAGGCGGAGGAAAACAGAAAGCAGGTCGCCATGAGCGCACGCAAATCACGTGTCGCCACAGTCGGGGTGTGGCTCGCTGTCCTTTCGCTTGTCGTGCTCGTCCTTTCCATTCTGGGCAACCGGATGGAATTGGTGCATTTCGGAATAGCGGTTCGGGGCATGGCGATCGCGGCGCTGGTTGGCGTTGCGGCCGCGCTTCTTTCCGCTGTCGGTCTTGTGCTGACATTGGTGACATCACGGCGCGGTGCGCGCATGGCGATGGCGGGGCTCGTTATCTCTCTGCTCGTCGCCGCGCCCGTGGTGCAGGCCATGCTGGTGGGTGCGAAGGTACCACGCATTCACGACATCACGACCGATCTCGACAATCCGCCCGCTTTCAAGGCGGCCCTTCCGGTCCGGGGCGAAGGAGCCAACCCGCTTGATCGCACGGAGCCTGCGGATCTCGCGGAACAGCAGCGTGCCGCTTATCCCGACATTGTCACGCTGGAACTCAACCAGCATCCGGGAAAGGTTTTCGAAGCGGCTTTGCGCGCCGCGAAAGCTTCAGGCTGGGAGATTATCAGTGCGGATCCGGCAAGCGGCATGATTGAGGCTGTCGCGACAACACCCGTCATGGCCTTCAAGGATGATGTGGCAATCCGCATCACCGAAACGGAAACGGGGACGGCGGTTGACATGCGCTCTGTCTCGCGCGTCGGAATGAGCGATCTCGGCGCGAATGCAAACCGCATTCGCAGCTACTTCCACACGCTGAAAAACCATCTCGCGGATATGTAAGAGCGCAACTGCCGGTATCAGACGCGGCGATACTCCGCGCCGAGCGTCGGCTTGCCATCGACCCGCACAAGGCCGCGCGCAACGAGATGCTCCATATGGGCAAAGACGGAGCGCGCCGCAGCGGGGTAGAGGCGCTTGTCCACCGCCGCATACATGATCGGCACCATGTCCTGAATGCGCGTGCGCCCGGCTTCAAGCTGCGCAAGTATCTGTCGCTCTCGGTCCTCGCGATGCGCAATGAAGGCGCGCACAAAAGGTTTCGGGTCCTTGATCGCAGGCCCATGTGTCGGCCAGTAAATTTCGTCGTCGCGCTCCAGCAGCAAGCGGAGCGAAGCCATGTATTGCTCCATATTGCCGTCAGGCGGGCTTACCACGCTGGTGGACCAGCCCATGACGTGATCGCCGCTGAAAAGCGCCTTCTCTTCCTGCAGCGCAAAGCACATATGGTTTGAGGTATGGCCAGGCGTGTAAACGCATTCCACCGTCCAGCCATCGCCTTCGATAATGTCGCCATGCCGCACTTCCACATCCGGCACGAACTCCATATCGCCATCTTCCTCGACCTGCACATCGTCTGAGGCATGCTTCTGGCCTGCGCCATGTGGCCCGAAAGCATAAGTCTGCGCGCCGGTCAGCGCCTTGAGCGGCTTCGCGGCGGGAGAGTGGTCGCTATGCGTATGGGTGATGAGGATGTGGCTTACGGTCTCGCCTTCAAGCGCCCGCAGCAGCGCTTCCACATGCGCGCCGATCATCGGGCCGGGATCGACCACCGCCACTTCGCCGTGACCGATGATATAGGTGCCCGTTCCCATATAGGTGAAGGCAGACGGATTTTCCGCGACGACCCGGCGGATCAGCGGCGAAACCTCGTCGCAGGCGCCATAGTCAAACTTGATGTCGCGCACATATGGAATTTCTACAGCCATGGGGCCTCCCGTTTCGGCGCAGAGTGGACTGTCCCGAACGTAACTGCAATGCCCTGTCGGCTGTGTCAGCTCGCCTTGCGGAGCGGTATCGGGCGCGAGCGGGTGCCGCCCTGCGCCATGCGGCTGAGATTGCTGCGCATCCGCACCAGCATGTCGATGAAGTTGCTGCGTTCCTCATCGGTGAAGCCTGCATAGGCTTGATCGAGAATCTCGTCGCCCGCTTCCCACATCTGGTCGAGAAGCGGCTGCGCCTTTTCGGTGAGGAAAAGCTGCTGCGCGCGCCGGTCATTGGGATCGGGATGGCGCTCCACCACGCCCAGCGCGACCAGCTTGTCGATCAGCCGTGCCACCGTGATCGGTTGCACCTCGAGAAGGTCTGCAAGTCCCACCTGATTAAGCCCCTGATGGCGGGAAAGCTGCGCAAGCGCGCCCCATTGCGCCTGTGTGAGTCCGCTGACGCGCTCGGTGAAGGCGGCCTTCATGAAGCGGGAATTGTCACGGAGCAGAAAGCCCGTGCTGCGGTCGGGGTTCTGGGTGCTGCGCGTACTGGAAGCCATCGAGTGATCCGGCAGGTTGCTGTGTAAGCCATCTAATAAGCAAGGCTTATTGTATCGATCTGCCCTTACGCTGCGCAAGCGCGGCATAACCCTAGAAAACATAGGGAAAAATGCGAGAAAGGGCGGGAGAACCCGCCCTTTCAATTGTCCGCTCGAACTCCAGTCAGATGCGGCGGCCCGCCTGTTCCCAATAGGGTTCGCGGAGCTTCCGCTTGAAAATCTTGCCTGAATCCTCGCGCGGCAGATCGGTACGGAACTCTACCGTCTTCGGCACCTTGTACCCGGCAATGCGACTCCGCAGGAAACTTCTCACATCATTGGCAGTAAGCGTCACGCCCGGTTGCGTCTGAACAACAGCGCAGAGAGATTCGCCAAATTCCTCATCCGGTATGCCGAAGACCGCACAATCGGCGACGCCCGGCATCTTGTGCAACTCTGCCTCGATTTCGGCGGGGTAGATGTTCACGCCGCCCGAGATGACCATGTCCTTGGCGCGGTCGCAGAGATAGAGAAAGCCCTCATCATCAAGATAGCCGATATCGCCAAGCGCGATCAGGCCTGCCTTCTCGGCGCGGCGGCGCTTTTCATCATCGCCGTGATAGGTGAAGTCAGGAATGATGGGGGTGCGGCACACGACTTCGCCCGTTGCGCCACGCTCAAGCTCTTTCCCGTTCTCATCCAGCACCATCACCTTCGCACCCTCAATGGCGCGGCCAACGGTGCCCGGGTGGGCGAGCGCTTCCTCCGAATTACAGAAGACGACCGCGCCTGTTTCCGTGCCGCCGTAATATTCGTTGATGACCGGACCCCACCACTCAATCATCGCCTGCTTTACATGCACGGGGCAGGGCGCTGCGGCATGAACGACAAAACGCAGCGATGTGAGGTCGTATTTCTTCTTCACATCTTCCGGCAGTTTCAGCAGCCGCGTGAACATGGTCGGCACCATATGGAGATGCGTGACCTTGTGCTTCTCGATGAGCTGCAACAATTCTTCCGGATCAAAGCGCGGCTGGAGAATGGCATTCGCTCCGACGCGGAAGGCATAAAGCCCATAGGCATTGGGCGCGGAGTGATACATCGGTCCCGTTATCACGGTGGTCATTTCATGCGGCGCGCCATAGGCATCGTTGAAGCCCATCACATGCCCGATGATGCGCGCCCAGGCAGCGGCCTGTTCTGCAGTCGGCGCATTGCGGCGCACGCCCTTCGGGTGGCCGGTTGTGCCGGATGTGTAGATCATGGAGCCGGGCGGCTCGGTCGGACCAGCCTCGATGGGCGAGAACTGCGACAGCCACGCATTCCACTCGGCAGTGCCTTCCGGCAGGGCCGCATCGGCAGGCGAGATGCCATAGGCGGACACAATTTCGGGCGGCGTTGGCACCACAAAGACCGGGACATCTTTCGGGATCGCCTTTTCGATGCCGCGATAGAGATCGGCATGAATGACAATCGCCTTCGCGCCGGAATTCTCGAAAATGTAGCGAGCTTCCTCGGTGGAGTTGTGCCAGTTCACCGGCGTCGAATAGGCGCCGACCAGACCCGCCGCGACAGAGGCTTCAAAGAAAGGGAAATCATTGCGGAGATAGACCGCAACGACATCGCCCGCCCCGATCCCCAGCGATTTGAACCCGCTCGCCGCCTTGGCTGCTCGCAGCGCAATCGCCGCATTTGCCTCGGCGCGCGCGCCGGACATGATCCTCGCTTCAGACATCGTCTCCTCCCCAGGGACAGCCGTGTTTTCGGCAAAGTGTAGCAGGCGGGGCGGAAGCGAGAAGGGATTTTGCGGGGTGCTACACCGCATTCTGAAGGCCCGGAATCCGATAATGCCGGGAAATCGGATGGAACCCTGGCCCGGGCCGAGCGTTCATTCTGCGATCCGGCCGGGTGGTACTGCCCCCGACGCCGACGGCTGTGGCCACAAATGGAGACGCTCAATGTTGCGCAAGACACTCTTCAGCATCGCCCTCATCCTGCCGCTCGCAGGCGGGCTTGCTGCCTGTGACGATCAGGGTCCGATGGAAGAAGCGGGTGAGAAACTTGATGAAGCCGCGAACACGGATCGCGGCCTGTTCGAGGATGGCCCGGCTGAAGAATTGGGCGAGACCATCGACAACGCTACCGACAACTGATTTTCGCAGCGCCTTCTGCCCCCCGGGAGGCGTAGCGGCTTGGGCCTGTTCCTTTGAGGAACAGGCCCATTTTTATGCGTCAGCTGTAGCGCGCTTCCCGCTCCTTGCCCTTGTCGCCGCCCCTCACCTCGCCGAGCGCCCATTCGAGATCGGTGAGATATGTGTCGGTCACGCTCGCATGGAAGGGCGAGAGCATGAGGTGAAGCCCTTTCGGCTCGGTCGTCAGGCTCGTGAACCAGCCGCGCTCGAAGAGTTTGCCCCAGATGGCGAAGGGGTCCACTTCATCATGGGTGAAGGAGACGATGCCGAGCTGCGGGCGACCGAGCACGCGGAAGCCGAGCTTCGCAACGCCCGCTTCAATCGTCTCGCGCGCATCCGTCACCTGTTTGTGTTTCGCGCGGTAGCCTTCCTCGCCGAGAAAATTCATCACCGCCCAGGCAGCCGCAATCGCGCCGCCCGGTCGCGTGCCTGCGAGCGTCGGTGTCACCATCCGCCCGCCCGGCCAGTCCGAGCAGTCAAAGATCATATGCGCCCGCAGCTCTTCCGAACGGAAGAGAACGGTGGAAGCCCCCTTCGCGCAATAGCCATATTTGTGAAGATCGGCAGACATGGACATGACGCCCGGCACTTCAAAATCGAAGGGCGGTATGTCACCGCCATTCATGCGCACGAAAGGCGCGATATAGCCGCCCACACAGGCGTCCACATGAAGCCAGAGGCCGCGCTTCTCCGCGAGGTCGCCAAGCTTTTCGATAGGGTCGATCAGCCCGTAGGGGAAGCAGGGCGCGGAGCCGACAAGCATGATGGTGTTGCCATCCGCCGCCTTCCCCATCGCCTCTGCATCGGCGAGAAGATCGGCGCAGGGCACGCGGCGCATCTCGATCTCCATCATCTTCGCTGCCTTGTCGAAGGCCGGATGGGCAGACCACGGCGCGACGATGTTGCAGCCGCCGGTGACGCCTTTCACCTTCCGCGCATAGTCGCGCGCGGTCTTCACCGCCATGGTGATGCTGTCCGTGCCACCGGAAGTGATGTTGCCGGCTGAACCTTCTGGCCCGTGCAGCAGGCCGAGACCCATCGCGACGACCTCATCCTCCATCTGCTTCAGGCTCGGAAAGGCCATCGGGCCGAGGCCGTTCTCCGACATGAACATCGTGTAGGCCTCTTTCTGGACCTCAGCGACATCCGGCCCCGCATTAAAGACATAGACGGCTGTCTTGCCTTCGCGCCACTTCACGTCATTGGCGCCGCGCGCCGTCATCTCGTCTTTCAGCTTGCCCCATTCCGTGCCTTTTTTCGGCAGCGTCACGCCCATGTTCTTGCTCCTGTCGTTGAGGTGACAAGACTAGCAGGGCGGGGCGAGGCATCAATGGTGATGATGCCCGCCGCCATTCTCATGGATGAGATGAAGCATGGGCGCAGGCCGGGCAAGAGAATGGGGGTCCATGTCCGGCGTCGCAATTTCATCCCAGTTTACCGAGCCTTTTTCGCAGACCTGCTCCACGGGGAAGAAAAGCATCATGATGTCTGCATCATTCGGCAGCTTCGTCATGAAGGCGAACTCATCAAACATGTCATCGGCAAGCGGCCCGCCTTCCCATGTCACCTTGACGACACCCTCGTTCACCTCGCGGCCATGCAGCGTGTAGCTTTTCTTGTAAGCCGCCTTTTCGGTGATGACGGTCCAGCCATGCTTTGGCTGCGG
>Ga0182792_1003362_pt1 | contig 10305 bp, 13 predicted proteins | sample Passage237B_FD_130497 | JGI IMG/M metagenome (GOLD analysis project Ga0182792, IMG submission 130497) | Cellulose adapted compost microbial communities from Newby Island Compost Facility, Milpitas, CA, USA - Passage2 37B (version 2) (version 2) ... | reverse complement strand
TGCGCGAGAGTGACCTGTAATGAACCCGGAATCGTTCGGGGAGAGGACGGAACGTAAATCCTTATCACACGCGCAAGAGATCTTTTACCGACAGGTTGCTGCTCGCCAACCGGTAACAAGGCAGCTAAAACCTTACCAGTTGATGATTAATGATGGTTATCCTGATGCGAGAATTGCGCCGTTAGATTTGATAATCGATCGGTACAAATTTTTGTCAAAAAGAACGAATATCCACAGTAAATTATTAGCCGACGGCTCGCACGGAAGCAATTCGTTGAGAACGGAACTTGCGTTGTTTTTGTCGAAAACCAGGGCTTTGAATATCACTCCTGAGCAAGTTTTGGTGACCCACGGGGCACAATTAGCTATTTCTGTTGCTGCAAGTATGATTCTACGGCCCGGCAGTACCGTTATTGTCGGCGACGTAAACTATGTTTTAGCTGATAGACTTTTTGAGCAGTTGGGTGCTAAGCTTATAAAGGTTAAAGTTGATCAAGATGGCATTGATGTCGATGCAATTGAGAGCATCTGTAAACAATCAAAGCCTAGCCTCTTGTACATTATTCCCCACCACCATCACCCGACGACTGTCACACTCAATGCTGAAAGGCGAGTCAAACTTTTAGATATCATTCGCCGTTACCGTCTTCCTGTAATCGAAGATGATTACGACTATGATTTTCACTATGAAAATGCACCGATATTACCCTTAGCCAGTGCAGAACACGATGGCTATGTTCTTTACGTTGGATCAATTTCTAAAACATTGGCTCCAACGATCAGGCTGGGGTATTTGATTGGAGGAGAGAATTTCATATGGCAGGCAGCTAAACTCAAACAGGTACTGGATATTCGGGGCGACGTACTATTTGAAGAATCTGTTGCCCACCTTTTCGATATGGGTGAAATGCAAAGACATCTGCGACGATCGGTAAAGCTGTACAAGAAGAGGCGGGATGAGTTCTGCGAGATTTTAAGTGCTTCTATTGGAAATGTTGCCAAATTCAATTATCCAAAAGGAGGAATGGCGGTTTGGACCTTATTTGATCCCGAATATTCCATACCCCACCTCTCCGAAAGGCTAGCCAACCGCGGTATTTATATGAACGATGGAAGCCTTCACAAATACAGAATTGATGTCAACGGAATAAGGTTTGGTTTTGCTTCCTTGAATTCAAACGAAATGGAAACTTTCGGCCAAGCCCTTAAAGAATCTATATAAGCTCCCTATTATGTTCTTTTCCAGTCATCGAACCTTATCTTACCCGGATAGAACTCGCCAGAGGGAACTAGGCCTGATTTTGAAATGCTTTGGAACATGTATTTGTCGTCCTGATTAGATACTACAACTTTATCTTCACCTTTCGCCTTCAAATAGCTTTCCACGAAATCGCTCATCAAGCCGCGGTCAGGTCCGGCTATCTCCACTATCTTGTTTTTGGGTTGCTCCAAAGCGAACCTTACCACATAATTTACCACGTCCTGCAACGCTATCGGCTGATAGTCAATTGTCGAGACGTGGACGTTCCGGCCTTCACCCTGAACAGCGATAATGGTTCCTATATGCTCATGGAATTGGGTCGAGCGGATGATAGTATAAGGTATGCCGGATTCGACTAAGGCATCTTCCTGATACTTTTTTGCTTGCAGGTATCCTATATGTTGTGCCCGATCTGTTCCGACAATAGAAAGTACCAGATGATGCTTGATATGCGCAAGCTTCTCTGCCCCAATGAGGTGTTTAGCGGCCGTACGAAAAAAATCTAAAGCGATTTGATCATCTGGTGATTTTGAATTGGAAAGATCAATTACAATTTCGGTTCCATCCAAAGCTTCTTTAAGACCTTCTCCCGTCAAGATATCAATGCCGGCTGAGGGTGCTCCTACGATTACCTCATTACCCATAATTTCCAATTTTTCACACACTCCCTTGCCGACCTGGCCGCTTCCTCCGATTACTAAAATTTTCATGATTAAACTATTTAATAAAACTTGTTGAAATAAAAACAGATTCCATTTATCAATGCGAGCTACCGTCTTATTGATTTACAAAAAAAGAGATAAAATAGACGACGATGACCATCCACTATTCAGATTTGCGGCAGTCCAGGTCCTAACATTAGTGTTCGAACTTGGGTAAATTGTTGGTGGGGTTGGTTGTAAACAAAAAAGCCACCGCAAGCGGTGGCTATGTTCGATTGTAAAGAAACTTATTTGTCTTTTTTCTGGAGGTCCTCGCGGACTTTTTCGACGAAGTCGATGGATACTTCGGCTACCTCGGCAGCCTGTTCGTTCGTTAAACCAAGCTTAACGATCAGGTTTTTTACAAATTGATAACCAGCTTCCTCCTTCCCTTCTTCTTTTCCTTCACGTCTAACCGAATCAAACGCGTTTTGCGTATCCCACTTAGCCTTTAAACTTGCTTCTTATGCCATCCGTTCCTCCTTTTTTAATTTTGCCACTTCCGATATCTTAAAAATCAGCTGGAAAGCCCGCTTATCCAGAAATGTCGGCACTTTGTCCAGCGTGCTCATGTGCTTCAACAGGTACATCCACCTATCCATGTCGGTGAGCAGATCATCCTCTTCCATTACAAAGTTAGTCAATTCCAAAAACTTAAAACCCAACTTATTGTAAAAAGGTTTGTAGGCGTGCTTATCCATTAAAGCAATATTGTGGAAGTACCGGTCCTGTTCACTGGCATCCATACTGAACTCAAGAATGCCGATTAAGTAAACTTCCGGCAATTGGTAATCATTGGACGCCTTCCCCTTTCTCAGCAGCCGCTGAATGAGCCGCGATACGTAAAACAGTGCCCTGTCCTTGAAGTGATCCTGCCGGATGCGTTGCATCTCCACAATGAAATATTCGCCGTTGTCGCCCCGGCAGTGCAGGTCGAAAATGACGCGCTTATCCGTAACGTCGTCCCCATCATATTCATTCGGTGCATACGTTAGATCAATGATGTGTTTCTCGCCCTGGAACAGGTCGTTCAGGAATTCGATCAGAATCTCTTTGTTGGGTTCCTGCCCGAAAAGACGTCTGAACCCCCAGTCGGTGAGCGGATCAATGAATTTCCCGATTCGGGGTTGTTTGGGTTGTTGGTTTTCCATAATCCAGTTTTGATTGGTTAATGGGACAAAGATAGGAAACCTATAACCAATTCAAATTTTCGGTTACCGGATAGAAACTACGTATTAAATCAGACGTTAAAAGGAAGATTAATAGGCTTCTGAAAGATTTTCGTTTTCAGCTTTGTGATCTCAGGAGAAAACCGAACTGGTCACAAATTGTGACCAGCTCAATAAATTAAAGCATGGCGTACTCAGAAGGCCGAACAATGCCCGATGGTTAAAAAAACATGGAGGGCACTGGTTTGAAATGCACGTGTTGATCAATTACGAATTTGTTTTTACCTTTAACCAGCCAATATGACCTATTGACAGCTCAAATGAAAAAAACAGTTAACCTGAATCACAATAAGACTATCTATCTCTTAGCATTCTCAAGGATGGCAGAACGAGCTGCTTACTTTGGGGTACATACGTTGATCACGCTTTATATGATAGACAGCGTAGGTATGACTCAAAGTGAAGCAATAGTCGTGTTTAGCATGTTGCTGGCCTAACTTCCATATTTCAGATCGTCGGTGCGGTACTCGGAGACCTCATTATCGGCAACAGAAAGATCATACTGGCTGCAACCATCGTTCAGGCCGTTGGTGCTTTCCTGCTCTGTTTATCCAGTACGTTTGGATTGTACGGAGGTTTGGTACTCGTCGCGATTGGAGGAGGCGCTTACGGCGCAAATTTAGCGGCTGCGTTCGGAAAGCGTCTCCTTGATAGGAGGAAGTTGCTGGACTCCGGATTTACCCTGTTATACTTGGCCGCATCGGTCGGATCAACAGGCGGTATCCTGTTGGTCGGCCTGGCCGCAGAACGATCTAATTGGGAACTCGGCTTTGCACTGTCCGGTTCCTGTGCTGTGCTGAGTCTTTTACCACTACTTTTTCAATCTCCAGCTTTTGAGAAAGCCGTACCCGAAAAGGCTATGCAGACTTCTTTCTCTAGGCGATCGATAATACTTGCTGCTTGTTTACTAGTTGGTTTGTACTCGGCATTTGTCAAGCTAGGCGGCAGCTATAGCGAAATAATAAGTTCTGCTTTCCATGAAATCGATACAATAAATCTCCCGGAATTTTTGTGGTCTTCGTACGGCGCATTATTCACTGTCCCGCTCTGTATCGGCGCAGTTATCCTATGGTCGTTTACTTATACCTCGCAATTCATTAAGTTATTTATGGGATGTTTAATTGCCGCCCTGTCGCTTGGATTATTATTGTTCATACCAACTGCTCCGGGACAGCAAGATGTAGCTCTATTCTTTACCTCCTTGTTTATCCTGTGTATAGCGGAAGTTTGCATAGCGCCGATTATCTTTTCTGTATTAACAGAGTACGCCAATCCGAAGTATCTGGCTACGTTGATAAGTCTGGCCTTTCTACCGGCTGCAACTTTTACGTCTGGCTTGGATATTACAATAGGTTTGGTGACTCGAGACGCTGTGCTGCAGGTTTGGATTGGGATGTTGGCTTTGGTAGCATTTGGATTTATTATTCTTGGGATTGTTCGGAGGGCTTCGTCAAAAATTATTGATAGCCCTGACAATTAGCTACAAAATGAGAGATTTTAGACTTAATATCATTTTTGGCTCCGTAGCAACAGTGTTGCTTATAACGTTGCTAGACAAGCTGAAGTCGATACCGGGAGGGTTAATTCTATCAGGGCTTTTTTTAGGATCGATGATACTTGCCGCAATCGTCATAAGTTGCTTGCTACTAACACCAGCTGTCAGAATACTGCTTAGGAACTATTCTTTCCTAACGGTGTTCTGTATATTGGTAAGTGTCTCCTTCTTAGCGTTTCATTATCATTTATATTCACCTACTTTAACGATAATCGTTCCGAATGGATACACCGGTGAAGTTTCACTGGTATTATCCAAAACGAAAGATAATATATTGACGGTGGACAGCAATGGAATCGGATACTTTAACCGTTGGACATTCAGCAAGGTTTATACGAAACCCATTGTAAGGCAAGCCGACGGACGAAATCTTGAAAAAAATCTCGTAGGATTTAATGCTTCGGCATTTTTTGGAACCGGCAAATCTTGTTGTATAGATGGATTGTTCATCGAAAGTATAAACTTTGAAATCGTACCCGATGATAAAATAGGGAGAAAACAATACTATTCGAAAGACCTGACAACTTTGGTAGACAGACGATTAGTGGCGTTGTCAAAACCGGATAAGTACACGAAAGTGGATACCGGACTGGTGATATTGGATACGGTTGATTCCAATATTAATCCGGTTCGTGGCGATAACTAACAGATCATTAATGAGTATGAGCGATACACGAAATATTGAATTAATCGAGTTCCTTAAGAGGGTTCCCGGCGTTAGAGGGCATATTGGTGACGGATTTTCGGAAGATTCTTTCGTGGAATTTTCGGTCGGGAAAATTAGATAAGGCATCCCGGCCAGAATTTGATTCGTTCCTCAATATCATCAAGCCGCTGCGCTATCGCACATTCCGAGAAATCGACAGCGGGGAGGGATTCGAAATATGGAGTATATCTGTCGTATAAACAAAAAAGGCAATGCCACTGCTGGCAAAGCCTCCGTTACAAAGGTAAGGAATAAAGTTGGTATAATGAAAATAATTTCTTTTCCTGGGGAAAATCATCATGTCCCCCGCCACGGATCTATTCTTTATGAGCATCAAAACGACCCAAAAGTTCCGCATATGCATCCAACCTATAGGTTCAATTTTACTCCCCGGGCCTTAGCTGTAAGGTCCAACGACCCATTGGCCAGATCTATTACCGGTACTTTGGCATCGGCCTGGAACGAAATGAAGTAGCTATATGTGAAGAACTTTTCGTCTTTCGTATTGTCTGTTCGGTAGTTGATCTTAAAATCTTTCAGTTCGGCTAGCTCGGAAATAGTTGGTGGTCGCCCAGCTTTAAGGGGAATCCGGGCTCGCATACGCCATATAATACTTTCTGGTTTTTCTTTACGGCATCCGAGTAAACCCGGGCAATTGAATTTGATAGGATTAGTTCCTTTAGGTGAATACGTGATTAATTGATCTTGGTATAAAAGTAGGTGGTTGAAGTTGGTTGTGGAATACCTAGTATTGGGTATTTTTTGGTGGTTTTATGGCTGATGGGGTATATTATTGTGGGGCTGGTTGTAAACAAAAAAGCCACCGCAAGCGGTGGCCCTGTTCGGTTATAAGGAAACTTATTTGTCTTTTTTCTGGAGGTCCGTACGAACCTTCTCCACGAAGTCGATGGATACTTCGGCTACCTCCGCAGCCTGCTCATTAGTTAAACCAAGTTTAACGATCAGATTTCTTACCACTTCGGTTTTGCCTTCTATTCTCCCTTCTTCTTTCCCCTCACGCCTCACGCTGTCAAACGCATTCTGTGTATCCCACTTAGCCTTTAAACTTGCTTCGTATGCCATTCGTTCCTCCTTTTTTAACTTGGCCACTTCCGATATCTTAAAAATCAGCTGGAAAACCCGCTTATCCAAAAATGTTGGCACTTTATCCAGTGTGCTCATGTGCTTCAACAGATACATCCACTTGTCCATATCCGTGAGCAGATCATCCGTCTCTTTTACAAAGTTAGGTAATTCCAAAAACTTAAAACCCAACTTATTGTAAAAAGGTTTACAGGTATGCTTATCCATCAGAGCAATGTCGTGGAAATAACGGTCTGTGGCCACGGAATCCATGCTGAATTCCAAAATGCCGATGAGATACACTTCCGGAAGTTTGTAACTGTTGGTTTCTCTCCCCTTCCGCAGCAGCCGCTGGATGAGCCGCGATACGTAAAATAGTGCCCTGTCCTTGAAGTGATCCTGTCGGATGCGCTGCATCTCCACGATGAAATATTCGTCGTTGTCGCCCCGGCAGTGCAGGTCGAAAATAACGCGTTTATCCGTAACGTCGTCCCCATCAAATTCATTCGGTGCATACGTTAGATCAATGATGTGTTTCTCGCCCTGGAACAGGTCGTTTAGAAATTCCACCAGGATCTCTTTGTTGGGCTCCTGCCCGAAAAGACGGCGGAACCCCCAGTCGGTGAGCGGATCAATGAATTTTCCGATTCGGGGTTGTTTGGGTTGTTGGTTTTCCATATCTAGTTTTGATTGGTTATGGGCAAAGATAGGGAAAATTGATGGTTTTAACTAATATTTTTAGTTAAAACCATAATTTAAAAAAATCATAACTTTGTAATATCATTCTGCCCAACATCAAAGCTGCAGATGTAGCTGATATTGATCGGATATTTAAACGGGCTTTTTATACCCAACTGCAATATGATGGATTTTTTATTTCCTCGGACAATGTTAATCGCCTGTTGAATGATGTTCACCTCTATCCTACCGATAACGACAGAAGCACAACCGCCTATCAAAACCAGCGATTACTCGATTTGGATTACTGAAAACACGAATACCAAGGCCTGGACTATTGGCGAATGATGCGGTTGCCTCGGTTTTTTATTGAATGCGCATTTGGCAAAAAATTATTATTCGACTGATTTAACAAACTGTTTTTGTCATGGGTTATACCTCAGGCAAAGTCTTTAGCAACTCTTTCGCTGGTACATTCTGGATCTCACCATCCCGTTTGATGACGAGGCTTCCTCCTTTCGCAGCGGTTTCTTCACAAAGCTTACGTAGCGCCTTCTTCACCCCATAAAGCACTTTATCCGAGAATGAGGTGCCAGGAGGGAACAATATCGGGTGGTGTTTTTCATCGCGGATCGCCTTGCCCTCCTTCTGGCTATTGACGAACCTCCTGAGCATTCCAACAAAAGATGCCTTCTCCAATTCATCGAGTTGGTTGAAGTAGCTAAGCATTTCGTGTTCAATACCCTGTTGTTTGGAATCGGGTAATTCGGATATGGGCTTCATGGGAACAAAGATACATTTTTATGAGAATCCGCTCATTTTTTGCCCAATTGCTCCATCAATTCTATCGACAATTGCATCGTTATTTTTGCTAACTCTTGCTATGACTCTTGCCGTCACTCTTGCTGTGTGAACTCCTGCTGCAAGGATTTTACCGCCTGAACGTATTTTCCTACGAACGTTTCTTATCAAACTTTTTGACTAAGTAATAATTTAACAACAATGCTACTCTATTCCAGTACGCGTAAACCCCATGAATCGTGGATTCTAATAAAAAGGTATACCGATGATTATAAATGTTTGGTTTACCTTTTTCGTTGCTGCGTAACTTATTAAATAACAAACTTGCTTTCAGACCGAAAAGAATTTGGCTACTTAGGCCCTTAATTTCATACAAAAAATGATATCCATTTGCATTCATATTGTGACCAAAAACAGAAAGCTGACCAATCTTATTCCAATATGAATTGTCGTCATATTTATCATCTTCGGTTTCAAGATCTGTTAAATCATATTCCTTTTCAAGCTCCGACAAATGGGCGTTAAATTCTTTGAGCCAGCCTATCTCCATAATGTATTATCAAATATTTTGCTATTGCTCCACAGCCTTGCAAAACAACACCTACACCAATTCCACCGACTGTAACTCGGCCGCCAACCTATGAAGACCGTCTTCGATTTTTTTCAATTGGGGTTGCCGAGGTTTCTTAAGACCAGAAGAATAATGTTGAAGCTGACGCTGGTTGATACCCGTGATTTTTTCCAAAGCGGCATTGGTAAATATGCCTTTGTAATAGTTCAAGAAACTCTCGGCATCAAAATGATAAACGATGTTGTAATCGCCTTTCAGAAGCGCGGGAATATCATCTGAGGTATTATATTCTTTCAATAATGCTACACTTTCCAGTATGGATTGTTTTGCATCCTCCACAGTATCCCCACCCCCATAAATACCCGGAACATTCTCTGCATAAGCACTGAACATATCAGCACTCCGCTCAATGATAATTTTCAGTGTTTTCATAATATAATGCGATGTGTGACAAATAAGGATATGGGGATTATTTCAGCCCCAAATCCTTAATGATTTTTCTACGGAGACCTTCTCCCATTTCCTTGTTACCATGATACGGAATGGGATAAGTCCTCCCCTCCTTTTCATAAATATAATGACTACCACTGGTACGGATATGAATCCAGCCATTCTTCCGCAGAAACCGATGGAATTCACTCGATTTCATAAGGAATCAAATTTAAGTGTGGACAAATATTTAGCCTCAATAATTTGAGCCACGCCTTATACCATCAGCGAGACAAAGGTAGTAAAAATACTACCACACAAACAAGGATTATTTTTCTTTTGCGGCGTTCTTTGGGGTTCTCGGTTCAGATTCTGTGATAAAATAGTAATTGAAAGGAATTTTGGATCTAGGATGACAACACCGTTCATCTAAATTTCCTACCCACTCCATCAGTGATTTATCAGGTCTTTCCATTCCTGCAGCGACTTTAGGCCACGTCCTATTTGATACGCGTAATCTGGTACAGTATGAACCGTCCCTGTCACTTTAGATTCGGCCCTTGTCAAAACAAGCCTGTTCAACTCTTAGTAAGTTTTTCCTTCGATTCATATCGAATTGGTGTGTATAGCCTGACAAATCACACTAGCGTTTTGGTTCTGGCACTTAATTGTAATCTTCAAATGGGTATTCCAATTATAAAATGCATATCGGTAATCAATTGCCGCAATATCTTGAATTTCATAGAAACGAAATTTCAATGGTTATCAGGCTCAGTCGTCCAGTTCGAGTTGGTGGATCTGCATCATTGAGCCTCTTATTGAAAAAAAGAAATCTCGAAGGTATTCGAGAGAACGATCAAGAATCTCTACTTGGCTGGGATAGTCAATGAAATGCCCCGCACTTGCGCCGTAGGACCTGCCGTCATCGGAAATTGCCCCCCTTCTGTCTGAACTGAGTTTGGAAAATTTATGTGCGAGAGAATTGCGAATATCATTCGCTTCTTTCAAACCGTTATATGCCTCATTCACATAGCTATGGATTTCCGCATGACCGTTTGTCTTTAATTTTAGCAGTATTTTGTCGCCCTTGACCTGGTTTTCCTTAATGTCAAGATCAAAGGCAAGTGTAAACTCGGAAACAAAAAAAGTCCGGCTCCCTAACAATGTGTTGGAAAGATTGCTTGACCTATCCATATCAACTGCGAGGGGAATCATTATCGCTAAATTTCTCACCTATTGAAAATCGTCTTGCTTCGGGAGAGTTTTAAGTAACTCTTGTGCGGGCACTTTC
>Ga0182792_1003360_pt1 | contig 10311 bp, 9 predicted proteins | sample Passage237B_FD_130497 | JGI IMG/M metagenome (GOLD analysis project Ga0182792, IMG submission 130497) | Cellulose adapted compost microbial communities from Newby Island Compost Facility, Milpitas, CA, USA - Passage2 37B (version 2) (version 2) ... | reverse complement strand
ATATAAGCGGCAGTGTCATTTTCTTTTCTTTGATATCAATGCCTGTTGGCTTGCCGATATTGTCATTACCATAATCGAAAAGGTCGTCCTTAATTTGGAAACTAATGCCTATTTTTTCTCCGAATGTATGCATTAGCTGGGTTTTGTGTTCGTCCTGGCTGGCCGACCAGGCTCCGGCAGCACAAGCGGAGGCTAATAGCGAAGCGGTTTTACTTCTGATGATTTCGAAGTAAAGTTCTTCTTTAATATCCAGCTTCCGGGTTTTTTCGATTTGCATCAATTCGCCTTCGCTCATTTCTTTTACAGCTGTAGAGACGATCTTCAACAATCGGAATTCATCATTATCCAAAGCGAGTAACAATCCTTTAGAGAGCAGGTAATCTCCAACTAAAACGGCTACTTTATTTTTCCATATAGCATTGATGGAAAAAAAACCCCGGCGGGTGCTGGCATCGTCCACCACATCATCATGAACCAAAGTGGCAGTATGCAGGAGTTCTATAAGGGAAGCCGCTCTATAGGTGGTATCGGATACATTTCCGGCAATCCTTGCTGCCAGAAAGACAAACATAGGGCGCATTTGTTTACCCTTACGGCGTATAATGAACTTCATGATACGATCCAGCAGGGCATTGCTACTTTGAACATTTTCGGAAAATTTCTGTTCAAATATTTGCAGTTCCTGAGCTAAGACTCTTTTGGCGGCGTTCATTTCGTTCAAAAATTATAAGGACAAGTGGGTAAAGGTAAGGCACAAATTCTGCATAACAAGCATGCTTGCCCCTGAGAGAACGTAATTTGTGTAGCAGTTTTGAAACTATTTGTACTTGCAACATTAGCATAAATTTAATAGAGGAAAGTAATTGTTTTGCACATTCTGTTTATACATTTGCTCCGGCAATAAGACTCGGACTCAGAAGTTTAATTATAAATACGGGAGCAAAGCACTTTACTTTGGCTAAGTTTACTTGAAGTGTGTTATTAATTGTCTCGTACTATTATGAAAACAATGGGATTGTGTCTTTTCAGGTATGAGAAAAAAATAGCAAATAAATTTTTTTATTTCAAGATAGTCTTGTACTTTTGCCGTAAACTCGTAATTGATTTTTTAGATTAGCAGTTAACCGTTATTAACAATTAAACATTTTTTTTAAATAAACAACTCTCGTTATGGTCAACAAAAAGTACCTTCTGTTAGCTGGTGTTTGTACGGCTTTGGCTTTACAACCTGCTTTCGCACAGGAATCAAACACAGCCTCTTGGTCCGGTAGGGATATGACTTACCGTGGTCAAAGCTATGACGCGTTGGATACCGCTTTCGTTCCCACAGGAAGGATGCAACAACAGCGCGATTATCTGGACTACAAGTATGCATTCCCTGCAAAACCTCGCAACATGTGGGAACTGGGAATTTCAACCGGACTTTACAATATCAACGGTGACGTTACTTCTAAAACGCCGTTTTCAGCAGTAAGTCCCATGGACGCAATGGGCTTCAGTGCCTGGTTGCGCAAAGCAATCGGACATACCGTATCCTGGCGTGTACAATACGTTTACGGTAGCGCTTCCGGTTTCGATTACAGAATGAGAAAAACTGTAGTAGCTGGTAAACCTTGGACTACTACTGGCGGTTACCCAGGTGGCGTATATGCCAACTACAAAATGAAATCACACGAAATCACCGCTCAGTTGGTGGCTGCTACTAATAACATCAGCTTCTACAGAGCTAAAAACACCGTTAGCCTTTATGGTTTCATCGGTGGTGGTGTTATGATGTGGAAAACAATGGTTTCCGCTGCTAAATCCAACGGAGAATTATACGACTTCGCTAATGCTCCAGATTCTAAGAATTTGTGGAAAGAGCGTAAAGACTTCAATACATGGTACAGAGATGAAATGAAGAATGGTAAATGGACACTCATCAGCAGCCCTGATGGTTCTTGGATGCATTCTGGTGATTACGAAGTATCTCCAGTTCTGACTGGTGGTGTTGGTCTCCAATTTAAATTAGGAAGCCGCGTATCATTGCAAATTGAAGATAAGATTACTTATGCTGGTGCTGACGGTATGGATGCAATTATCAGAGATCCAAACCCAACTGGTGGCTTGTCTGCAGATAAAGACCTTAATAACTATTTTTCTGTTGGTTTAGGCTTTAATCTGGGTAATGCTAAGAAAACAGTTCAACCTTTGTGGTGGGTTAACCCAATGGATCATATCTACAACGAATTGGCTACTCCTCGTCATATGAGATTGCCTGATCCAGTTCTGCCTGATTCTGACGGCGATGGCGTAACTGATCAATTCGACAAATGCCCTGATACTCCAGCTGGCGTAGCTGTAGATTCTCACGGTTGTCCTTTAGATACTGATGGTGATGGTGTTCCTGACTACAAAGATAAACAACTGATCACCCCTACAGAATGTCAACCAGTTGATGCTGATGGTGTTGGTAAATGCCCAGAACCTGAGTGCTGCAAACACATGTCTCCAGTATCTGCTTGCTCTGGTATCATGTCTGGCTCCCTGAGCTTTGGTAAAAACTCCGCTAAATTAAGCGCTACCGATCAAGCTCAATTAGCTAACTTAGCTGCTCAAATGAGATCTAACCCAGATTGTAAAGTAGTTGTAACTGGTAACGGTGGTACAAGCAAAGTAATGCGTCAACGTTCTTGGGATCGCGTTAATGCCATCATCAACTACATGAGCGAAGCTCAAAACATTAGCCGCGATCGTTTCATCTTCCAATATGAAGGTGGTTACGGAGATGTAAATTCTGTAATGTATCGCGTAGCTGCTCCAGGTGAAGAAGGTCCATCTAACTTGCCTCCTCCTCACCCACAATTGGGAACTAAATAATAATTATTTCCAAAACTGAATAAAAGGGTTGACGCTCCGGAATTTTCCGGAGCGTTCCTTTTTTATTTATACTAATTTTGCAAAAACCCTTACAATAATTATCAATTCAATGGAATTTTTCTATTTACACGAGATGATTTTTATTGTAGTAACCAGGCCCTTAGGTGTCCTGAATTTTAATTGTGATTAATCATATACATGTACCAACTCAAAAAAAGCCTGGGCCAACATTTCCTGCATGATGAACAGATGTGCCGGAAGATTGTGGATCAATTACAACTTCTTAACGGTCTCCAACTGCTGGAAGTCGGACCAGGTGGTGGCGCCCTATCCAAATACTTGCTTCAGTTAAAGGGGATCAATTATAAAGCCATAGAAATAGATTCTGAAAAGGTGAATTACCTAAAGAAGACTTATCCTGCAATTCAAGGCAAATTGATTGAGGCCGACTTCTTAAGAACTTCGCTTCCTTTTGATGGCAACTTCTCCCTAATCGGAAACTTCCCCTATAATATTTCCACACAAATCATGTTTAAGGTTCTAGAGTGGGAACATCAGATAGATGAAGTAATTGGTATGTTCCAGAAGGAAGTGGCACTGCGCATTGCATCCGAACATGGCAATAAGACCTATGGAATTCTTAGTGTTTTAGTACAATGCTATTTTAAAGTGGAATATCTTTTTGAGGTACATGAGAATTGCTTTACACCGCCTCCCAAAGTGAAGTCCGCTGTAGTGCGTTTTACCAATCTCCATAACCCTTTTCAGATTGAAAATAAAAGAAGGTTCTTTACCGTTGTGAAAACCGCGTTCGGACAAAGACGTAAAACCTTAAGGAATGCCCTAAAATCTTTGTTCAATGGTAATATGACAGATACTGTATGGAGCAAACGGGCAGAACAATTGTCCGTAGCGGATTTTGTGGACTTATATAAACGCTATTTCGAACATGGCCAATAAGGTGTTTATTGCAACAAAGACCCATCCTGTATTGAATTCACAATTATCGTCTGCAGGTTATATTTGTGTTTCAAGTAATGAGGCCTCATTGCTAGCTATAGCGGATGAACTGGTAGGAATAATTACATCAAATAATTTAGAAATAACTGCTGATTTGATTGATCAGCTTCCACAATTGCAATGGGTAGGTCGGTTAGGGTCCGGCATGGAAATAATCGATGTGGAATACGCACGAGCTAAAGGAATAGCCTGTTTCAGCACACCACAAGGCAATGCCAATGCAGTAGCCGAACAAGCACTCGGAATGTTGCTGGCTTTAAATCATAATATTCTGAAGAGCCATTTGGAGGTCAAAGCAGGAATTTGGGAAAGAGAACGCAACAGAGGTATAGAATTGGAAGGGAAAACCGCAGGTATTATTGGTTATGGAAATAATGGAATGGCCTTTGCGGAGAAGCTCCGTTGTATGGGCGTTTCTGTTTTGGCCTATGATAAATATAAATCAGGTTTTGATGAACCAGGCATTCAATCCTGCCAAACAATAGAACCAATATGGGAACAGGCCAACATTCTTAGTTTTCATGTTCCGCTGAATGCTGAAACCTATCATTACTTTAATAAGTCCTGGTTGCAGAAAATGCAACAGCCCATTACCCTTCTAAATTTATCCCGCGGTTCAGTTGTGGAAACCGAAGTAGTTTTAACCGGAATGCTTTCTGGAAAAATTGTCGGAGCAGCATTGGATGTTTGGGAACAAGAACCTTTACCTATGGCCCCCAAAGAATATAAATCAACTGCTGATGCCTTATTAAAATTACCCAATTTTATTGGCACACCTCATATAGCCGGCTATACTTATGAAGCCCTTTATAAAATGAGTTATATGCTTGCGGAGATGATCTTAAATGGTCGAGGATAAGGAGGAATAATTTGTTTTATTCAATCTATTACCTTATCTTTGTAAGGATATTAAAAATCAACGCAACGCGTTCAGGCAACTGAATGCGTTGTGTTTTCTTTTACACCATTTTAAAAAAATATCTTATGTCTGGAGTTAATTATGTGACCAAAGAAACTTTGGAGCAAATGAAAGAAGAATTGACACAACTGAAAACAATTGGTCGCTCCGAAATTGCAAAAGCCATAGCGGAGGCAAGAGAAAAAGGTGATTTAAAAGAAAATGCAGAATACGATGCGGCCAAAGAGGCTCAAGGCCATCATGAGGCCAAAATTGCTGTATTAGAAAATGCTATAGCCAATTCCCGTGTAATAGATACGAAAGATATTGATACCAGTAAAGTATCTATTTTGAGCAAAGTGAAGATTCTGAATATGAAAACAAAGAAAACAATGGAATACCAAATTGTTTCAGAAACTGAAGCTGACCTAAAAGCGGGGAAAATTTCTGTAGGTTCACCTATTGCTAAAGGTTTATTAGGCAAAAGCGTTGGCGACCTGGCCGAAGTTGTGGTACCAGCCGGTAACCTAAAATTCAAAATACAGGAGATCAGTATCTAAATTGCAGATGGATTGCCATTAAATAAACGACCTCGAAGATTTCAAAAACCTTCGAGGTCGTTTACTATTTCGGATTTGTTATTAGGTAATTCTTATAAAACAGATGTCATGTTTTGCTGAGATCTTACTTATCTTTAATCTCAAATCAAACCAAACGCTTATTTAATAAAAATAGAATTATGCCCTCCATTTTTTCTCAAATTATCTCGGGAAAAATTCCCTCCTACAAGATTGCTGAAAACGATCGTTTCTATGCCTTTCTGGATATATTCCCCGTTGCCAAAGGCCATACATTGGTAATTCCAAAAATAGAGGTGGATAAAATATTTGATGTGCCGGAGGATTACCTCCAAGATTGGTTATTATTCGCAAAACCCATTGCAAAAGCAATAGAAGCCACATTTGATTGCAACCGCTGCGGTATTAGCGTAGTTGGGCTAGAAGTACCTCACGCCCACATGCATCTTATTCCAATAAACGCCATTACTGATATGGATTTTACCAAACCAAAATTAGAACTGAATACAGAAGAATTTGAATCTATTCAACAAAGCATCATCAAGGCAATGTACTGAACAATAAAAAGAAGCCCCGTGTAAATAAACGGGGCTTCTTTTTTAGATAAAAATGGAAAATGAAAAAAGCCGTTAGCAATACATCTCATACGCCTGTTTCAAATTCTCAGCAATCATTGCCGCACTACGACCTTCAATAAGATGGCGTTCAATCATATGCACCAATTTTCCGTCTTTCAGCAATGCAATAGAAGGCGAAGACGGTGGATAAGGCAACAAGTAAGTCCGTGCCTGCTTTACGGCATCAATATCATAACCTGCAAAGGTTGTTACTAATTGGGTCGGTAGCTTCCCTCCTGATTTAATGGATTGAATCACACCCGGACGGGCGGTACCCGCAGAACAACCGCATACGGAATTGATAAAAAGCAGCGTTGTGCCGGATTGCTTTAAGACCTGGTCCACATCTTGCGGCGTAAGTAATTCCCGAAAGCCATTTTCGGTCATTTCCGCCTTCATTGGATTTACTAATTCAGATGGATACATGATTTTTTGTTTCTTTTTAGATAATATTGCAAAACTAAGCTTTTTAATTCACCCCAGCCAGAGCTGTCCATTCGACAAATTCTATGGAAGCTTCATTAAATCTTATGGTGATGCCGGAATTGCACATATTCACTCAGGAAAATATTGCACCCTTAATCAATAAAAGGTCAGGTGAAATAAAGGCTGGCGAACAAATAGCATGCCTTACCTCATCAGATAACTGGGCAGCAGCACTGCAGCTTGTACCGCAACAGTTTGTCATTTTGGGCATTCCGGAAGATATTGGTGTACGTGCCAATGGGGGTATTGGAGGAGCCCATACCGCGTGGCTATCCTTCCTGAAAAGCTTTTTGAACCTACAAGGTAATTCCTTCTTTTTGCCGGAAACGCTCTTGCTATTAGGAGCATTTGAGTTGGATGAAAAGGCGATGACCCAGATTGATGGTCTTGAAGTTTTACGTCAGCATTGTGCACAATTGGATGATCTTGTTTTTCCAGTGATTGAAACTATTGTGGCGGCAGGGAAAATTCCTATAGTAATTGGTGGTGGACATAATAATGCATTCCCAATTATCAAGGGTTGTAGCAAGGCTTTAAATAAGGGGATTAATGCCGTAAATCTTGATGCACATGCCGATTACAGAAATACAGAAGGCAGGCACAGCGGTAATGGATTTCGATATGCAAAAGAAGAAAATTTCCTGAAAAGATATTGTATGTTAGGCTTGCATGAGGCTTACAACAATCAGGACATGATTACAGCTATTCAGCATAATGACGACCTCTTAGCCATTTGGTGGGAAGATGTCTTTTTGAGAGAACAGCTATCCTGGAACGATGCAATCCAACAAGCTATGTCCTTTGTAAGTAGTGCTCCCTTTGGCGTAGAGCTGGACTTGGATTGCATTGAAAATACCTTGAGTAGTGCTATTACGCCAGTAGGCATTTCAGCACAACAAGCTATGAGGTATTTATATGCCTGCGGCAAACATCCTAACGCAAGGTATCTGCATTTGCCTGAAGGTGTAGTGCAGCGTCAGGATGGACAATTGCAGCCCTTAACCGGAAAGTTGTTGTCCTATTTGGTACAGGCATTTTTGAAAGGAAAATGGGAAACATTGGCCAACAAAGCCTGATTATGTACCTGGATTTTAGCAAAGGAAAAATTGGAATAATTTGATTTATAAGAGTAGTTGATTAGAATTTTTTTATCAAAATTAATAGACGCATATAATAAAAAACAGTGAAGGAAAAGGATCAGCAAATGATGATCATTAATCGTCTTCACAAAAAACAAAAATTATGGATCTGTCATTAAAAGGAAAACGTGCATTAGTCGGAGGTAGTACCCAGGGTATTGGGCTGGCTATTGCAAAGGAATTGTCATTATTAGGTGCCTCCTGTACCCTGATTGCCCGCAACGAAGATAGGTTGAAGTCGGCAGTAAATGAATTAGACAAAAATGCAGAGCAACAGCATCATTGGTTGGTGGCTGACTATATGGACTATAAGCAGGTTGAAATTGTCGTTAAGGATTATGTGGTTGACCATCCGATACAAATTTTAATCAATAACAGTGGCGGACCTGCTGGAGGTCCACTTACAGCAGCTCATCCGGAAGCTTTTCTACAGGCCTTTCAACAACATCTGATCTGCAATCAATTGTTAACTCTAGCTGTACTTCCTGGTATGCAACAAGAGCGTTATGGTAGAATTGTCAATATCATTTCAACTTCGGTAAAGATACCGCTTAAAGGCTTGGGTGTAAGCAATACGATTCGGGGTGCAGTGGCGTCATGGGCCAAAACAATGGCCAATGAGTTGGGGCAGTTTGGAATTACCGTGAACAACGTCTTGCCCGGAGCTACCGCCACAGCGCGCTTGGAAAGTATTGTTAGGAATAAATCAGAAAAAACGGGCTTAGCAGAAGATCAGGTGGCAGCATCTATGCTGGAAGAAATTCCAATGAATCGCTTTGGCCAACCGGAAGAGATTGCTGCTGTTGCTGCATTTCTATGTACACCTGCAGCTGCTTATGTAAACGGCACCAGTATTCCGGTAGATGGAGGAAGAACCGGCAGTATTTAGCAGGTGTATTTGACTTTCCAATCCTTTCGGGTTTTTGATATTCCTTAGCCCTAAAAATTGACAATATGTATGGACTGATTGGTTATCCATTGGAACATAGTTTTTCACCGGATTATTTCAAGAGGAAATTTGAACGGGAAAAAATTGTGGAATCGTATCAATTATTTCCAATTAAAAAAATTGAAGCATTTCCGGAATTATTATCCAATCATCCCGGACTGAAAGGGCTGAATGTAACCATTCCCTACAAAAAGCAGATCATTCCTTATTTAGATAACCTTGACCCGGTAGCAAAGGCAATAGCCGCGGTAAATGTTATTCGTATAACTAAATCAGGCTTGAAAGGCTACAATACGGATGTAACGGGCTTTATGCAATCCCTTGAATCCTTATTGAGTTCCCATGATAGAGCTGCCTTGATATTAGGTAGTGGGGGAGCTGCACAAGCCGTTGCTTACGCCTTAAACCAGTTAGACATTTCCTACCATATTGTTTCCAGAAAAAGCATTCCTGATGCCTTGTTGTATTCCGAAATAACGGATGAAGTTATGGAAAGCCACAGCCTGGTCATAAACACCACACCTTTGGGTATGTTTCCGAATGTGCAGGCTGCGCCGGATATTCCATATCAACTACTTACCCCACATCATTTGTGTTACGATCTGATTTATAATCCTGAAGAAACCCTGTTTCTAAAACTGGCAAAACAACAAGGTGCTAGGACAAAACATGGAATGGACATGTTGATATTACAGGCAGAGGCCGCATGGTCAATTTGGAATAGTTAAAATTATTTTTCGTTTTGGTAGCCACCAATATTTTGGCACACATTAAAGCATCAACATTGCTTGTATGTTGTGTAGCCGCACTTTTAAATCATGAAATCAACAAGCAACGTTCTCTCATTAAGAATTAAAGGCGCTGATTAATTCCCAAAGTATTATTTCCTTTTATGCCTCAGCATATCAAATTAGTCCGAACACATAATTTTGCCTAATAAATGTGGATTATTGCAACTGGTAAGATAATTTTGATGATCTGAAAATCTATTAAACATGTCAACTCCTGTACGCTTAGCTATTGTTTCACCCTGCTTTAATGAAGAGGCGGTTTTGCCGGAAACAATCAAACGGATAAAGGAGTTTTTGAACTGCCTGGTGGATGAGCACAAAATAACCTCCGATAGTTACCTGCTCCTAGTAGATGATGGAAGTAAAGATGCTACATGGAGGATTATTGTAACAGCGCATCAAAAAGATTCCCGGATAAAAGGATTGAAACTGTCGCGCAACTTCGGTCATCAGCATGCTTTACTGGCTGGCTTATATCATGTAGATGATGCAGATGTTACTGTATCAATAGATGCCGATCTTCAGAATGATATAGCTACAATTTCCTCCATGTTGGATCGGTATCAGCAGGGCAATGAAGTAGTGTTGGCGGTCCGCAATGATCGCAACACTGATTCGTTTTTGAAAAAATGGACGGCATTAACTTTCTATAGAATCTTGGCTTTTATGGGCGTAGAATCGGTAAGAAATCATGCCGACTTTCGTTTGATGAGCCGGAAAGCATTGCAGGCATTTAAAGATTTTAAAGAGGTGAATCTTTATTTGCGAGGCATGATGCCACTAATAGGATTTCAACAGACAACGGTCAAGTATGATGTGGCAGAGCGTTATGCCGGGGTCAGTAAGTATAATTTTCGTAAGATGCTTTCCTTCGCTTGGAGTGGTATTTCAAGTTTGTCCGTAAAACCGCTTCATTTTGTTACTGCCTGCGGCTTTTTGGTATTCTTTATCAGCATCGTCCTTTCTGGCTATGT
>Ga0182792_1003357_pt1 | contig 10318 bp, 8 predicted proteins | sample Passage237B_FD_130497 | JGI IMG/M metagenome (GOLD analysis project Ga0182792, IMG submission 130497) | Cellulose adapted compost microbial communities from Newby Island Compost Facility, Milpitas, CA, USA - Passage2 37B (version 2) (version 2) ... | reverse complement strand
GGAAAATGGTCTTAAAGGAAAATTGCTTCAGCATATTTAACACCCCTCTGGTATCCCGTTGTTTTTTTAGAAAACTGATGCCACCTCCGCACACGTTGAGTCCCGCTTTCAGAACAGACTGATATCCTTTCAACGACAGCAGGTCCTGAGGCGGTGCAAACACGGTGACTTGATAGTCCACAAGGTCACTCAGATAAGCCACTTCACTACGAATATCTGCTGCATAGTCTAGCTTCGTCAGGTATTCTGCGCAGCGTACATAGTTTTTTTCAACTTCCGGAGGAAGCGTCTCATCTTCATTTCGATGATGCTTTGCATGAAAGCATATGTCGATCTTTTTATCGTGTACCATCGTTCTTAAAAATGAGATCAACATATCGTTTTCATGGATCGGATGCACTTCGTTATCCTGTTCCCAGGCTTGCCAGTCGGTGTTTTGCTTGTGCTTGTATATATGCTCAACCCATTTGGGCCAATGTCCTTTTACTTTGGTAATGACACAGAGAGACGGAGGCATTACATCCCATATCTCCGAATAGCTGTCTGAAAGCTGTTGCGGAGTGGTGAAAAAATTTGTATCGTCATCTCTTATGGCGAAACGCATGGTGTAGTGGTAGTTCTTAAGTTTTGCAAATCTATCATGGCGTAATTGCCGTTCAAGACATGCTATATGTGTTAACTTATCAATTACAATATTCTGAGCCGGGTTTTAGGCTCCTTTAATTTTTTTCAAATAGTCACGGGTTTTTTGTGGGTCGAGAAAGAACCGTCCTTTAGGGTAGAGAAAGCGTTTCACTTCCATTTTTGTTCCTGTAAGGCAGTCGTAATGCTGCAGACCCAACGCAGTGGCAAGCCAGTAATAATGGGAGTTCACACATTCTGCTGCTGTCACTTCCAGTATTTTTGTACGCGGATCGCAAAACAAAATATTCGCCATTGCAGCACCATGTATGGATGCGACGATACCTGCTGATGAGAGTAACGCAATCTGTTCTTCAATGGTCTTGTTTTCCATTTCCGCTATTTCAAAGCCTTCTTCCTCAAGCACCGGCCTGATCTCTTCAAAGTTGGCAATGTATCTTCCTGTTTTCGCAGGGCGGTTAATAAAGATCTTTTTGTTTGGATCAAAAGGTTTGAGATAATCTTTTACCAGATCTTTCACCCACATCCAGTGCGCTGTGGCATATGGCATTGGCTGAAGGATATGGGCCTTCTGTGTGCGTATTATTTCTCCGGCATCCTGCACATACCAGTTGAATTCGGAAGCTACAGGAAGCGTGCTGAAAAACTTAAAAGTGCGTGTTTCACTGATTTCTCTGCTTACGATCAACGGTAGCTTTTTCAGGTGCGTTGATTTTGTATTGATGAGATGTAGTTTGGTAAACACATCGGAGTAAAAATGAAAATAGTTTTTAGACCAGAAATGATCATAGATGACTACCTCCGGCAGTTCAGTAATCTTTCGAGATGATGGTAGTCTTAATTTCTCCGGATAAGCTCCGTAATGATCGAAGACAATACTTTCACGTATAATAGTGCCGTCTGTATCAATTAGAAATCCTGACTTCGGATCGATGATCAGATTGCCGGAAATTTTGAGAATATATTCTTTGTGTTCCCACTTTTCATTGTCACGCACGATCGATGCGACTACATCCTGATCGTCCAGATCGGGAATGGCGTTTTTGAACGGCTTCTGTATGTCCTGCCACAAAACTTCCAGCCGTCCTGCAGGTTTTTTCTTCCAGACATAGGGAGCAGCCCAATAGTTTATTTTCCTGATGACAGACATTGTTACTGTTTTTTGACTAAAACCACTTCCTTCGCAGGTAGTAGAGCATTGTTTTATAGGTTTCCTGATTACTGCTTTGCAGACTCAGTGATTTTCCGAGCAGCATTCTCGCCTGTTTCATATCCCTTTTGTCGATTGCCTTTGCCGCCCAGAGTCTGTATTTCTCTGCCATGAGATTGTTGTTGCTTAACAGTTCTTTCTCATAAGCGCGCATCTTTTCAACTTCACCCATTTCCAGCCAGTCGGTATTTGTTTCCAGTTGTTGTTCGATCAGCTTTTCTATGATCTCAGCCACAATCAGTTTTCGCGGACTGTTGTAAACATTTGTGAGTGAATTCGGGTTGATTCGGTAGTTGTAAAGGATATCTTTTACAAAGTAGATTGGGTATTTCCTGTTCACACGAACAGTCCAGTAGTTATCATCACCAAAGATGCCGCTGAAATATTCGGAGAAAAGTCCGAATTCTTCTATGAGTTGTTTTCTGAACATGAGTCCCGGAAACCAAAAAGGATACTCCTGTTTGATATCGGTGATCAGAAAATCATGATCGTAGTGTTTGGCTTCGAGCGGATGATCATGAAGGTCTATCTGTTGATAATTAGATCCGCAGATTATCACCTCAGGATTTTCGCGGAACACCGCCACCTGTTTTTCCAGACGTTTCGGATCGCAGGTATCATCGGCATCGAGTTGGGTTATCAACTCACCAGTAAATAAAGTAAACGCGTGATTTTTATTCTTCAGGTACCCGACATTTTTCGGTTGCTGATGCAATCGGATACGCGGATCATCAAGATATTTTTCTATCAACGCGACAGTATTGTCGGTGGAGGCATCGTCGCAAATAATCAACTCCCAGTTCTGGTATGTCTGGCTCAGAATGCTACCGATGGCACGATCGATAAACTCGCTTACATTGTAAGCACACATAATAACGCTGACCTTCATTCTTTCTTTGCGCTGATATTCTATAAATAATCCGGCAATGCAAAGATGGTTGAAAATTAACCTGACACAGAATCCGGTCATGTCATTAACTACCGCTTTACATCTTCTCTGCACGCTCTGTAATGTCCGCCAGGCAGACCACAAAATCGTTCATGTCGTAACTGTCTATGACCGATTTTGCGTAAAGTCCCATTTGTGCTGTCCGCTGCGGATCATGGTAAGCGTGCTCTATTTTCTCCTTGATTGCTTTTGCATTTCTGTTTGGTATCACCCAGCCACTTACCCCTTCTTCAACAATATCTTTGGTACCGCAGTTATCACTCACAATTACCGGCAATCCGCAGTGCATTGCTTCGAGAATCGTCACCGGTGCTCCGTCGATAATGCTGGGTAATACGTATATCGATTTGTCGCTGAAAAATGTTGGAATGTCTGTAACCTTTCCTGTATACACTACATTCTTCAGGGTGGCATAACGCTCGTCAATGATCCTGCGCACGTTATCGTCAATGGGACCTCCTACATGCAATTCCATATCCAAATGCTGTAGTTCTTTCCAGGCTTCCAGCACGTATTGTAGTCCTTTCAATAAAACGGTAAAAGCGAGAAAAGCTACCTTAAATCGTGTTGGGGCTTTGTACGCTGACGTGGATTTTCGAAAATCCGGTTTCAGATAACCACGAACGCTGATAAGCTTCTCTCCATAACCTCTTTTTCTATAACTCTCCTCCATCAAAGCGGAATAAGTGACGATCCTATCCACAAGCGGCAGCGATTTATTATAGTGGCTGAGTCGCGGCGCATATGTATAGGCATCATCCTCCGAAATGCCATATTTTTCGTTCTCTTCTACTACCAGTTGAGCGATCAGATTGTCTTCCGGGTTTCCGGGTATAAAATAGATCGGAATACCACGTTTGCGTGCTTTTTTGAATGTTCGATATAAATAAGGAGTGGTAGTTACCAATGTCCCCGTTTCGGGGCGTAGGTGAAAGGAGCAAAACCAGTCATACAATACTTCCTGCAGATGTCTGGATTTGAAGATCTTGATACGAAACAGTCGTTCGAGACGGTGAAGCAGGAAAAGATAGTATCTGGATGTGACGCTTACGGGAGCAGAGGGGAAGGTTGTAGTAAATTTCCCTTTTGCAGAAACTACAAACTCCTGAAGGATTCCACGTCTGTGCAATTCCTTAGCAAGGTGAAAACCCAGATGACCGATTCCGCCGGCGCTGGTGGCGGTGAGTGATTCAAAAGAGGTGACGAGAATTTTTTTTTCCATGGTGGCAGCAAAGCATTAGCTCACTGAGTTTACCAACTCCTGATAGGAGTAGGTGTCGCTGATCATGCCGTCATTGATTTTGTAGATCTTCTGACAGAATTTAAGCGAAGTGTATCTGTGTGCTATGATGATGATGGTGAGATTTTCTTTGCCGAGTTCGTTGATGGCGTCTGTTATTTCTTCTTCCGTTTTTGAATCCAGTGCTGATGTTGCTTCATCAAATATCAATACCTGCGCGCCTTTATAGATTGCGCGTGCTATGGCGATCCGTTGTTTTTGTCCGCCGGATAGATTATTACCACGTTCGCTGAGCATGGTATGAATACCGTCCGGCATTTCTTCAACCAGCGATGAAAGGCTCGCCATACGTACAGCATGTTTTACTCGCTCCTCATCTATTTCTGAAGGAGGAACACCTAATGCGATATTTTCTGCCAGGGTAGTGTTCAGAATAAAGGCATCCTGTCTTACATAGCCAAGTATCTTCCACCAGTTTCTGAAATTGCTTCGGTTCAATTCAACATTGTCTATGAAAATCTTTCCTTCGCTAGGCTGCAAAAAACCAAGGATATTGTTTACCAGCGTGGATTTCCCGGTGCCTGATTTTCCTACGATACCAATCTTCTCTCCCTTGCTAATGGTAAGGTTGCAATGATTAATCACATTCTTCGTAGTTCCCGGATAACGATAGGAAATGTTATCGAAGCGGATCTGGTGAGAGAAAAGAAGTGGGGTAACAGCCTTATCCTTATGATTGTGCGTTCTATCCGGAAAGAAGTCGGGATCGTTCAGCACAAATTCAGCAGCCGTCACATTGTTCATAGCGATCACAAATCTGTTAACAGACGGAATACTTCTATAGGCAATTACCGAGAACAAGGTGATGGTGGTGACGATGTTGTTGATATCCTTAATCACATAAACTCCATAGAGCAGGATAATAGTAATGCAAAGAAAAATGGCTACTTCGATGATGCGCGTGGGAATAAACAGGATGAAGTCTACCTTCCCTTGCATAATACTGAATTTTCTTGCGGTCTCGACGAAGGTCTTTTTAAAATTGTCTTCCGTACCAGCTATTTTGATGTCGGTATAACCGAAGATCATCTCCTGTGCTTTATGATGCAGGTTTACATAGTTCCTGTTCTTTTCGATCCCTGCATCTTTGATCATGTGTTTCACACGAGCGTAGAAAAGGCCGATAGATGGCAATAAGACGCCGATTAGCAACAGGAACAAATGCCAGTTCCAAAAGCAGACAATCACGGCAGTCATGGCGAATATCATTGACTCGTTGAGGATGATCATGATGGAGATAGCCATGTTGCTGCAAAGCATCACCTGAAGTTCCGTTACCTTATTGACCCATTTGTTGGAAGACTCGCCAAGAATTTCAGGCAAAGGTTTTTCATACACCTTATCCAAAACCCTTTCTGTTGAAGTAACGTACAGATTGCGTACGAAGTTTACCTGCAGCTTGTTGATGTACAGTCCAAAAAGATTTTTGAGGACGATCAACAGAAAGAAAAGTCCGACGGCGAGCAACAAGAGCTGTTCTTTATTGAGGCCCGAAAGGAAAGGCACAGCGGACACAAAGCGTTGGTGAAAAGTTTCAGAAAGCACGAGTCCCACGACGGGTATCACAAATCCGAGTCCCACCAGGTCGCTTATAGAACTCAGAAAAGTAAAAACAAGGAGCCATCCAAATTTTCGCTTCTGGCTGTCATTGAAGATTGAATAGAGTTTTCTCAGCGCGGAGAAAACATTGTTGGTCTTTAACTCCATGTTTATCTAACTATTTCCTGAATAGTTTATCTATAAGTGATTTCTTCGGACGAATATCGTCTTCATAGTAGCCGGTGCTGTACTGATATCCATAGCCATACGAACCACCATATCCGTATCCATACTTCTTAAGGTATTCAACGCCATTGAATACAATCGCAGCATTACGAATTTTTCTTTCTTTATAAAGCGTGTCAAAGAGCCTTATTTGTTCTTTCATTGTGTAAGACTGTCGCACAACAAACATGTTGATGTCCGAATGTTGGGAAAGGATGAGCGCATCAGATACAAGTCCTATAGGCGCCGTGTCCATGATGATGATATCAAACATCTCATGAAGTTCTTCGATAAGCTGGTTGGCTGTGGGCAAAACAAGCAACTCTCCCGGGTTCGGCGGTATTGGTCCGCAGTTGGCGATATAAAGGTTTTCGTGAACGCCCGAAGCTTTAATTACCTTTTCTATTCCTACAAGGCCTGCGAGATAAGATGAAATACCACCTTCATTGTGCAGACCCAGATAGCTTGAAAGTTTCGGCTTGCGCAGATCGTATTCCATAATCACAACGCGCTTCTTGGCCAGCGTCATGGTGATACCCAGGTTGAGCGAAACGAAGGTCTTGCCTTCTCCGCTCATGCTGGAGGTAATAAGATAAACTTTCTTCGTGCCGGAAGTTGACATGAATTCCAGATTTGCACGTATGAGGCGGAACTGCTCGGCAACACCTGTACGGATGTGCGGTCCCACCACGATTTGGCGTTTGTCGCTGTTGGGTGTGCGGGCTATCGAGCCGATCACCGGTAGTGTCGTGAGTGCTTCAATATCTTTTTCGTTGATCACTTTGTTATTAAGCATCACCCGGGTAATGATGATACCTCCGGGAATCAGCAATCCGATCAGGATGACCATCGCATAGACATTCTTCCTTACCGGTTTTATAGGCGCATCGATCGAGTATGGCGCAACTACTACCTTCGATTTGTTGGCAGCAGCATACTGTGCAATGTCATTTTCCACTCCGCGTTGATAAAGGTAGAGGTACACATTTTGTATGAGCGGATATTCTCTCTTGGTGTTGTTAATGCTTCTTTCCGCTGCGGGGATAGAAGCCATTGACTCATTGTACTCGGCAATGTTTCGAGAAGCGTTTTGAATACTGATGTTGAGTGATGCAATTACTCTGTCGCAGGCATCGGCTACATTTTTGCGAAGCCCGGCAATATCGTTTTTGATTTTTACCAGACTGGGATGCAGCGATTCTACATTTCGTTCCAACAATTCTTTTCTTGCCACCAGAGTATTGTATTCCGTTACCATGGCTGTCAGTACAGGATCGGATACCCCCACGCCTGCAAGCACTTCAAAACGTGCTCCCGCTCCGTCTATGATATTGTCTTTCAGGTTTTGGACTGCCTGCTTTTGGAGAAGGAACTGCTGTATTTTTTCCTGTTGTGCGGCTTTATTGGTGAGGATACTGGTAGCCTGACTCTTTACATCGATGATTCGATTTTGTGTCTTAATTTCTTCTTCAATAGAATCTCTCGACTGTAATTCGTCGATCAGCATAGTCATTTGCTGATTGACAAATTCACGCGTCTTTTCAGCAGTCTGATTGATGTCTTCCAGTTCTTTTTTCCGGTAGTAATGAATCAGCACATTCATGAAATCGACGCCACGTTGCGGAATATTGTCGGTATAGGTGAGGTCGAGGAGACTGGTACGTCCGTCGCTGACATTTACCTTGAAAACGCCGAGCGCATATCCCACTGTGAATCTTGGCGGCGAAACACGTACGATGATTTCCGTCTGATTTTCAAGATAGCCACGGTTGACCTGAGGTCCCTTGCGGTATAGGATGCGAAAACGCCCATAAGGACGCTGCACCCAACTGCCATAAAGAACATTGCTCTTGATGGTCGCTTCGTTAAATTCAAAAAGTCCGTCGACCGTTTGTGTGAATCGTAACTCTTGCATACCGCTGCCCAGATAGCCCAGGGAGTCGAATTCGACAATGATAGGAGACTTGTCGTACAATTCATCTTCACGTACTCTTCCCTTTGCCCAATACTGAATGTTGAGATCCAGGGAATCAACCACCATACCAATGAGATCCTGAGAGGTGAGCACAAACATCTCATTGAACAGATTGGAACCGTTGCCTTCACCCCCGCCGCTGCTTCCGCCTTCGTTGAATTTGCTCAAGAGACTGGTTACACCTTTTTGTTTGTCTTCTATAAGAAGCAAACTTTTTATCGAATAAAGCGGAGTGGTGTAGCGGAGATAAAGAAAACCCAGAGTAGCTGTGATAAAAAGAGAGAGGACAAACCAGTACCACTTGCTAAGCACCGAGCCGAGCAAACGTTTGAAGTCGATGCCAGAATTTATCTGTCTTAACTTATCTGATATCTGGTTGTTTTCCATTAAGCTTTTACGCCCGGGTTATTGATTGCTGAGCTGTACAATTCCGTACACAGCCAGCAAGGTTGACATGAGTGTTGTGATAGTTGGCAGGTAAAACCTGAAAAAATCGTTGCCTTCCTGACGGCGTATGCGGGCAGGCTCTACATAAACAATATCGTTTTGCTTGAGATAGAAATAGGGACTTGTAAAGACCTCGCGACTGTTGAGGTTGAGGCGCGCAAACTCGCGTGTACCTTCATTCTCCCTGATGACTAGAACATTATCCTTTCTTCCAGTGATGGGAATGTCTCCGGCAGCGGCGATGGCATCAATAATACTCATCTTGTGATTGGGAGCAATGATAGTACCGGCTCTTGCCACTTCTCCCAATACCGTGATCTTGTAGTTGACAATTCTGATCTCCACTACAGGCTCTTTTACAATGGCGCGCAGTTTGTTGGCGATCGCGTCTTTTGCCTGTCTGATGGTAAAGCCACCGACCTTTACCTTTCCCAGAAACGGATAATCTATATAACCTGAAGGATCTACCAGAAAACCATTGGCGCTTGCGGTTCCGCCGCCAAGGGTAGCACTCGGTGTATACGGCGTACCACCACCGTTAAAGATCGATACAGTGGTGTTCCCTTTGTCTTCTACTATTGAACTGGGCGATGTTACATTGATGGCGAGGATATCGTCTGGCTGGATAATAGCCTCTTTGACCGGATCTATTTTTTGTGTCGTCACAGTTGGGTTCACAGGTGTTGCATCTTTGAAATAGATACTTTTCTGTGGACCTGCGCAAGACATTACAAAAAGCAGGACAGCGGCACTTAATGTGGTAAGTATCCAGCGCATAGTTGTGTGAGTTAATAAGCTAAACGAAAAGTTCATTTTCTAGTTTCGTGTTAAAACCTCATTTGTGTGGTTCACGCGGAAATGAGGGTTCTGCGCACAACTCCATCTGTTACTGAATAAACCCCGAAACGCTCGCAAAATAAGCTGAAAAGCTGATAATATCCCTATAAACAGGTATGTGAAAGGATATTTATTAACAGCTTATCCACGCTATGTGAAAACGTTGCCGACAGTTTGTGAAAGAGTGTTTGCCGGATGCAAAAATGTAACGGAAACGCGAAAAATGTTCCTAACAGGTTGTTATTGGAAGATCAGGGGGCAAGGCGTACAATACGCCATTCATCTGCAGAACGGGTAAAGACAATTCTGTCATGCATACGATTGGCGCGTCCCTGCCAAAATTCGATACGATGAGGGATCACGCGATAACCACCCCAATGCTTTGGGCGTGGAATAATACCGCCGGCATATTTTTGTTCGTATACTTTGTAGTTCTGTTCCAGAATCTCCCGTCCGGCAATTACCTGACTTTGCGGTGAAGACCATGCACCTAGTTTACTGCCTTCAGGGCGGGAGTTGAAGTAGGCATCGCTTTCTTCTTCCGATACGCGCTCCACGCTTCCTTCCACACGCACCTGACGTTCCAGTTCCTGCCAGAAAAAAACAAGGGCAGCATAAGGATTGGCATCCAGGTCGTTGCCTTTGGCGCTATCGTAGTTGGTGAAAAACAAAAAGCCCTTTTCATCTAGTCCTTTCAGTAGAACGATACGGGCATGTGGCCGGTTTTGTGCATCTACGGTAGCCAAGGTAAGGGCATTTACTTCGGCCACATCCGCAGCCTGTGCTTCCATAAACCACTTGCCAAAAAAAGCAAGCGGATCAGGCCCGGTGTGCGTTTCGTCTAAAGCAGCAAGCTGATAATCCTTGCGGATAGCAGCAATATGTTCGGAAGAAAGAGACAACGGTTGCTTATTTATCTGAGCGTGAGCCAAGATATTTAGCCATTACATAGATCAGCTCGATCAGCATCAGAAAGATGAAGATGTAGGTAATAACCCAGCCGATGTTGTATTGCATAGCGTCGTAAAACGCATTCAGAATTAAACCTTTCATTACCGGAGAATAAATTTGCGTTGCAAGATACAAACAATGAACATAAATGTCATCACTGCATTTTGCCGTTTTTTGTCGCTAATTTTCGGCGGTCTTATGGGGGGATAAAAGGAGATGTTTGTTCGTCACATACCGTTTCTT
>Ga0182792_1003356_pt1 | contig 10320 bp, 6 predicted proteins | sample Passage237B_FD_130497 | JGI IMG/M metagenome (GOLD analysis project Ga0182792, IMG submission 130497) | Cellulose adapted compost microbial communities from Newby Island Compost Facility, Milpitas, CA, USA - Passage2 37B (version 2) (version 2) ... | reverse complement strand
GGCAACGCCTTCGTGATCTCCCACGACCGCTGGTTCCTGGACCGCATCGCCACCCACATCCTCGCCTTCGAGGGTGACTCGCACGTGGAGTTCTTCCAGGGCAACTACCGCGAGTACGAGGAGGACAAGAAGCGCCGTCTCGGCGACGACGCCGGCCCCAAGCGCCTGCGCTTCAAGGCCCTCAAGTAAGCCAGCGCCACCCGCTGCGACGCCCGCCTCCCAGGCGGGCGTTTTTTTCTGTCCGGGCTCAGGAGGCCTCGCCCGCGCCCTGCCCCGGCAGCGGCGCCGGGCGGCGGCGGTAGAACAGGCTCAGCAGCGGCGAGGCCATCAGCGTGGTCACCAGGGTCATGGCGAACAGCAGGGTGAACAGCTCCGGCCCGATCAGCCCGGCGTCAAAGCCGATCTTGATCACCACCAGCTCCATCAGGCCGCGGGTGTTCATCAGCGCCCCCACCGCCAGGCTGTCGCGCCAGCCGTAGCCGTTCAGGCGCGCACCGGCGGCGCAGCCGATGACCTTGCCGCCCACCGCGGCCAGCAGGATCACCCCGAGCGCGCCCAGGCCTGCATCGCCAAAGGCCTCGCTGGTGGTGTTCTGGCCGGCCAGGGCGAACACCACCGGCATCAGCAGCACCACCGCCAGCGGCTCCAGGCGGCGGGCCAGGAACTGCAGCAGGCGCTCCTCGCGCGGCATGCACAGGCCAAACAGGAAGGCGCCGAGGATGGCGTGCAGGCCCACCCACTCGGCCAGCGCCGCGCAGCCCAGCAGCCCGCCCAGGACCGCGGCCAGCACCTGCACCGATGGCTCACCCTGCAGCACGGCCGGGTCCAGCAGCCGCGCGTAGAGCGGGCGCAGCACCACGAAGACCAGCACCACCAGGGCCAGGCCGCCGCCCAGAGTCCACAGCACGCCCTGCCCGGACCCGTCCCCGGCCACCGCCAGGACCAGGCCCAGCAGGATCCACAGGCAGGCGTCGTCGAATACCGCCGCGCCCAGGGCCAGGCGCCCGGGCGTGCTGCAGGCCAGGCGCCGGTCCTTGAGGATCCGCGCCAGCACCGGGAAGGCGGTCACCGACATGGCCGCGGCGATGAACAGGGCAAATGGCCAGTAGCCCACCGCCGGCGGGGCAAAGCGCGCATACAGGGTCGGGGCGATCGCCAGCCCCAGCAGCAGGGACAGGCCGATGCCGCCGGCGGAGATCGACGCCGCCGCCCGCACCTGGCCACGGCTGCCCTCCGGCGAGCGCAGTTCGGCGCCGACCACGAACATGAAGAAGGCCAGGCCCAGGCTGGCCAGGCCCGACAGCGCCGGCAGCGAGTGCGGAGCGAACAGCACGCCGTGCAGGTCCGGCGCCAGCGCCCCGAACACCATCGGCCCCAGCACCAGGCCGGCGGCCATCTCGCCGATCACCGGCGGCTGCCCCACCCGCCCCAGCAACCAGCCGCACAGCCGCGCCGCTCCCAGCACCAACAGCAGCTGCACCAGCAGCAGCGCGGTGGCGCTCATCCTGGCCCCCGCTGGCGACAGCGCTGCATTGGCGGACGGCGGACCGTCCCTGACCCGGCGTTCACGGCGTGATGTCGATGAAGGTGTTGATCGACAGGCGGCCGTTGAGCGGATCCGGCGGCGGCACCCGCTGGTTGTCGATCACGCCCGAATGCAGGCAGTTGCGCGGGTACATCACCAGCCGGTTGAACACGCCCTCCACCTGGTCGATGCGCTCGAACATCGGCGTGTCCTCGCCGATATAGCCCGGGCCCGGGGCATCGGGCCCACGGCTTTCCACTTCCAGGGTGGTGAAGTAGCGCTCGTAGCGGTCCGGGGTGACGGTCTCGTAGCCGGTGGCACGGTGGCGGTAGAAGGCCGTGCCGCCCCAGGGACCGCGGAACAGGTAGTGCACCGAGGCCAGGCCCTGGGGGGTGACCGAATCGATATGCGGCACCCGCTGCAGGAAGACCAGCTGCTCCGGCGGCTTGGTCACCAGCGAGTAGTGGCACATCGGGAAGCTGAAGCGCCCCGGGCGCAGGCCGAAGAAGTCCTCCACCAGCGGCTGCACCAGGCGTTCGAGGAAGGCCTCGTAGGACAGCGGCGCGCGCATGCGGATGCCCGGGAACATCGCACCCACCGGGGTGAAGACCCCCCGTGCCGCCTTGCGCACCAGGCGGTCCGGATCGGCGACCAGCTGGTCGATCAGCAGCAGCGGCGTGCGCTCCCGGCCCACGTGGAGCTTCTGCACGCGCGCCTGCGGATGCAGCTCGATCAGCATGCCCGGCCTCAGCCCACCACCGACTTGCGGCGCATCTCCCACACCGACGGATCGGCCGGGCAGTAGCGCTGCAGGAACTCCTGGTGCGAGGGCATGGCCTCGACCATGCGCTCGATCGGCTGGCGCACGCCGTCCAGCAGGCGCTTCATGTCGGCGTCACCCAGCGCCCGGGTCAGCAGGTGGTGCTTCTCCGGCACCACGCCCTGGCCGAGCATGCAGTGGGTCCAGGAATCGAGCCGGAACAGCTCGTCCTCGCCCTGCCAGGCATAGGCGCTCTCGCGGAACACCTGGATGCGGTTGGCCAGCTCCTCCGGCAGCTTCATCTCGCGGCAGGCCTTCCACATCGGCTCGTCGCGTTCGTTGAGGTGGTAGTGGAGGATGATGAAGTTGCGGATGTGCTCCAGCTCGGCGCGGCACACCTCGTTGTAGCGCTCTGCCACCGCCTCGTCGATCCCGGCGATCGGGAACATCTGCACCAGCTTGGTCACCGCGCTCAGGGTCAAGTGGATGCTGGTCGATTCCAGCGGCTCGATGAAGCTGCTGGCCAGGCCCAGCGAGACCACGTTCTTGTTCCAGACCTTGCGCCGGCGGCCGGTGCGGAACGGCACCACCCACGGTTCGCGCACCAGGCGGTCGCCCGGGTAGGCGGCCTTGAGCTTGGCCGCGGCCTCGTCATCGGACATGTGCGCGCTGGAGAACACCCAGCCGCAGCCGACCCGGTGCTGCAGGGCGATGTGCCAGCGCCAGCCGGCCTCGTGCGCCACCGCCCGGGTGTAGGGCACCGGCGGCTGCTCGGTCTCGATCTGCATGGCCACCGCGCGGTCGGAGGGCAGCCAGTTGTTCCAGTCGATGTAGCCGGTCTTGAGGGTCTGTTCGATCAGCAGGCCACGGAAGCCGGTGCAGTCGATGAACAGGTCGCCCTCCAGCACCTGGCCATCCTCCAGCACCAGGGCCTGGACGAAGCCGCTGGCCGGATCCTGGCGCACCTGCCGGATCTTGCCTTCCACGCGCTTGAGCCCGCGGCCTTCGCACTTGCGGCGCAGGAAGGCCGCGTACAGGGCGGCGTCGAAGTGGTAGGCGTAGCTGACGTCGGAGCGGGTGAGCGAAGTCGGCGCCTGCACCCAGCGCATCGACCACTGCTGCATGGCGCTGTCGTCCGGACGGAACAGGCCGAAGCGGTTCTTGCGCGAGGCCACCGTCTCCAGGCAGTAGTCGCCCAGGTCGGCCTTGGAGCCGCGGCGGCGGCTCTCCAGCCAGAACTGGTGGAAATCGCAGGACCAGGTGTTGACCCCGGTGGTGCCGAAGGGATGGAAGTAGTTCACCCCCGGCCGGCGCCAGTTCTCGAAGGAGATCGAAAGCTTGAAGCTGCCGGCCACCGCCTGCATGAACTCGCGCTCGTCGATCTGCAGCAGGCGGTGGAAGGTGCGGATGGTGGGGATGGTCGATTCACCCACGCCGACGGTGCCGATCTCCTCGGACTCGACCAGGGTGATGTCCAGCAGGTCGCGGAACTGGTGGGTCAGCGCGCACGCCGCCACCCAGCCGGCGGTGCCACCGCCCGCGATGACCACCTTGCGGATCCTATTCTTTTCCAAAACCCTTCCCCTCCTGCGTAAGTCGATGTCGCGCCGCCCGGGCCGGACCAGCCCCGGGTCAGCGGTTGAGCTTGCCTATCAGGTGCGCGCGCATCTGCCGCGCCAGCGCTTCGTCGAACCTGCCGAGGTAGTTCCTCGCCGCCTCCGGCAGGTGGGCGCCCGCGCGCTCCGGGTCGCCAAACACGTAGTACTCGAACACCTCGCGCCAGGCCTGCTTCTCCCGCTCCGGGCGGTCACGCAGGCTCCAGATGGCGTGGTAGAGCGCATGCATGGGCGTGGGGATCCAGGCCGGCATGCTCGCCCACCAGTAGTTGACCAGCACGGTGAACGGGTCCAGTCCCTGCACGTGGTGCCACCACATGCTGGGGATGAACAGGGCGTCACCCGGCTCCAGCACCACGGTCTGGGCCTGTTCCAGCGCCTTGCGGAACAGCGGGAAGCGCTCGAAGTCCGGGTCGCGGAAATCCACCGCGCTCACCACCTGGCCGCCCGGGGTCGGCTCCAGCGGCCCCGGGTACAGGTTGTGGATCTGGTCGGGCGGGAACAGGGTGAAACGGCGCCGGCCCACCGCGCAGCAGGCGATGTTGCTGGGTGCGTCGTAGTGGCAGGACGCGATGACCCGGTTGCCGATCCAGATCGCCGGCGGGGCGTTGAGCCCGTAACGCTCCAGGCCGAGGTCGCTGTCCTGGCGCAGGCCCGGCAGGCAGTAGTCCACCAGCAGCGAGGCCACGTAATAGGTCGGTGGCCTGGGCTCGTCCAGGTAGCCGGCCAGGTCGTCCAGCACCTGGTCCAGCTGGGCGCGCCGCACCTGGACATTGAGCGCGGTGAAATCCTCGTTGTAGTACGGGCGCCCCTCGGTGGAGGGATCGCCCCAGGAGTAGTACACCGGCTTGCCGTTGTAATGGCCGCGCAGGTGCGCCATCGCCGCCTGCGGCGACTGCAGGCCGGCGCGCACCAGCCCCCAGTCGCGGGCCAGGCCACGCATCACCGTCGGCACGCCTTCGGCCAGCAGGGCCTGCAGCGGGATGGCCTCCGGGCTGCAGCCCTCCAGTTCGCGGACGCGGGACAGCTGCTCGTACATCGCTCAGCCGGCCTGGGCCGCTCCCGCGTCCCCGGCCTCGCGCAGGAGCCGGCGCTGTTTGGCGCCGATCAGGCGCCCCATGTTGTTGAGCGAGGCCACCATCAGGAAGGCGCCCTCCAGCCAGCCCTTGCGGTGCAGCTCCTGCAGCGGTTCGCCTTCCAGGGCCAGCAGGGCCTGGCGGTCCACGCCGTGCAGGCCGGTGATGTTGGCCACGAAGTCCTCGGTGACCTTGACCTGCATGTCCATCGGCCGGATCAGCCCGGCGGTCTCCAGCGCGGCGTACATCTCCTTGCCCGCCTCCACGCCGTAATGGATGCCACGCAGCACGTTGGCGACGTATTCCAGGTAGGGGCTGTTGCCGCCCTGGGGCAGGAACAGGGGCTGGCCCTCGTCGCCGCCGCGCAGCACCCGCGGGTCTTCCACGTCCACGTAGATCACCGGCTCGGCGCGGACCTCGCCGTCCACCTGCTTTTCCTGGAAGCCGATCGCGAACGGGCCGCGCGCCAGCGCGCCCGGCAGGTAGTTGCCGGTCCAGCGCTCGTCCTCCAGGAACAGGTTCTCGTCAGGGGCAAGACCCAGCAGGGCCACGGCCGCGTAGCCGCCCTCCTGGTCCTTGCGCAGGAAAATCGGGTACTCGCGCTGCAGCTCGGCGAACTCGGTGGGGAATGCCGGCACCGCGCCGATATTGGCCCCCTGTTGGGCGAGCAGGCGGGTGTTCACCCGCAGGTCCTGGTGCGCGAGGTTGTTGAGCAGTTCGTATCGGGACATCTGGGTTCTCGGTAAAGCCTTGAAGGGGCCTGCTTGTGCAGCGGCGGCCGGCGGGACATGCATGGCCGAACATAGCCACAAGCGCAATGCAGCCGCAAGCGGGGTTGCACCCATCGTCCCCGGAAAAAATGGGGACCGCTGCCGAAGCAGCGGTCCCCGGTTGCAACACTAGCAGTATTCCACTACCTGGCGGGGCCTCAGAAGTTGTAGCGCAGGCCAACCATGTAGCGCGGAGCCTGGTCGACCAGGCGGACGAACTGCTTCTTCGAGCGCGCGTGCCAGCGGACATCCTCGCCGGTGAGGTTGATGGCCTCGAAGCCGACCGACAGGTTGTCGGTGATGCGGTAGTTCACGCTCAGGTCGAACTGCTGGTACTCCTCGACGAAGTACGGGTTGCGGTTGTTGCCGTTCTGGTTGGCGGCCAGCAGGTACTCGTCACGCCAGTTCCAGGCCAGACGGGCCGACCAGCCATACTTCTCGTACATCAGCACGACGTTGGCGGTGTCGCTCAGGCCGGTGAGGGCGAACACGTCGGTGCCCGGGTCGGCCGCACGGTCCACGCCCACGTCTCCGCGGACGATGGTGTAGTTCGCCTGGATGCCGAAGCCGGTGTCGCCGAAGAAGTACTGGCCACCGATTTCCCAGCCGTGCAGGGTGGCCGCACGCTGGTTCACCGGGCGGTTCACGTCGAACTGGTACAGCGGGTCACCGCGGCTGACGTCGCCGACGATGTCATACGCGGCCTCCAGGTCGAGGATCTGCGCGTTGGAGCCGTTGTAAGCGGCCAGGCCGCCAGTCTGGGCCGCGTAACGCAGCAGCGCGGTGGCGGCGAACAGGGTGGTGTAGTCCTGCTTGCAGCCTTCCGCCGGATCGTTGCCCGCCGCGGAAACCTGGGCGGCGCACGCGGCGCTGGCCAGGAAGGCGTTGGCGGCCTGCGCATCCGGGCCGGTGGTCGGGTCGGCCAGGCCGTACAGGTTCTCGCGAACCACGGTGTTGCCGATGAAGTTCTTGACGCGCTTGTTCCAGTAGGTCACGCCCACGAAGCTGGACGGAGCGAAGTACCACTCCAGGCCCAGGTCGACGTTATCCGACTCCAGCGGCAGCAGGCTCGGGCTCTGGGCGGTGCCGGTGGCGCGGAACTGCTCGCCGTACAGGGTCGAGCCGCCCGGGATATTCGCCACCGGGCCGGCGTACAGGTTGCCGTACGGAGCGCGGGCGATGGTCTTGCTGAACGAGGCACGGCCCTTCAGGTCGCTGGTGAAGTCGATGCTGAAGTCCAGGTTCGGCAGCACGAAGCTGTAGCTGGCGGTCTCGCTGAACGGCATCGCCTCGGGCGAGTTGCGGATCTGGAAGTCGTTGTTCGACAGCCAGGCCATGGAACCCGGGACCTGGATGACCGAGGTGGACTTCACGTCGGTCTTCTCGTAGCGGACGCCCACGACCGTATGGGTCGGGAAGTCACCCAGGGTGCCGTCCTGCTCCCACTGGATGTAGACCGAGTTGGTCTTCTCCTGGACCAGGTTGTCGGCGTCGTACGCCGGATACACCGAGGCGGTGATCTCGGCGCAGCGGTTGGCCGCCTGCCAGGCCGCCGGGGCGTTGCCCGACGCACACAGGCCCTCGGCCCACTGGGCCAGCTCGGTGGCGTTGCCACGCCACACGCTGGACTCGGCGCCGTTGGTGTTGAAGTCCTTGAACAGGCTGGTGATCTTGAACGGACGCAGGATGGACGCCATGTCCGCCACCTGGCCACGGTCGGTGGAGCCCCAGTTGCCCAGGGTCATCAGGTGGGCGTGGCCGTCCACGTTCAGGCGGCGCATGCGGCTGTCGCTGTGGTCGAAGCCGAACAGGAAGCGGCCGTTGTCGAAGTTGAACTCGCCGTCGATACGGCCCTGCTTGATCTCGCTATCCTGGCGGGTGGACCAGATGCGCATGATCTGGGTGCCGAAGGTCTCAGGCGCGAAGTCCGGGTTCACCACGCCATTGGTGTTGGCCAGGGCGTCGGCGGTGGTCGGGTACAGCGTGCGCCACATCAGCGGCAGGCCGTTGTTGAACTCGTATTCCTGGGTCCAGTCGTTGACGGCCGGGTTCGGGGCAAAGCCGCCGAAGCTGAACGCGGTGGAGCTGCCGCCGGTGACCGGGTCGTTCGGACGGCTGTTGACCTTGGTGTTATGGACGTCGAAGTTCAGGCGGAGGCGGTCGGTGACGTCCCACTTCACGTTCAGGCCGAGCGAACCCAGCTTGTACTTCTGCTCTTCATGCTGCTGCTCGAAGCCGAAGTCCTTGCCGCCACCGGCGAGATCGCGGATGTAGACCGGGGTGGCGACCAGCGGATCGCCGTCGAAGCGGACGTGGGTCAGGTTGTTCTGCAGCCACATCGTCTGCTCGCCACGATCCTGCGCGATCTCGTTGGTCGAGTAGGTGTAGTCCAGGGTGAAGGTCAGGGCATCGGTCGGGGCGAACTGCAGCACGCCCTGGGCGTTGACGCGCTCACGCTCGAAGTTCTGGTAGGCGTAGCGGACGTCATTGGGCATGGAGTACAGCTGGCCGATCGCCGGCGCGTTCTCGACCACCGCGTCGCTGCGGAAGCGGCTGTCCGAGCCGGTCCAGCGGGCCACGTTCCAGCCGTTCTCGGTCGCCTGGGCCGAACCGCCGTGGCGCTTCTGGTAGCTGGCGTTCAGGCTCACGCCCCAGGTCTTGTCCGGGTTGGCGTAGCTGAAGATGCCCGAGATCTCGGGGGTGATGTCGCTGCCGATGGTCTGCGAATCGTCCTTCACCGCCTTGACGCCGGCGCTGGCGACCACTTCGCCGCCACGGTTGTTGAACGGGCGCGCGGTCAGGATGTCGATCGTGGCGCCGATGCCGCCGGACGGCTGCGAGGCGCGGCCGGTCTTGTACACGGTCACGCCGTTGATCGCCTCGGAGGCGAGCTGGGCGAAGTTGAAGCCGCGGGTGCCGGAACCGACGCCGCCGATCTCCAGGCCGCCGCCGCCGAAGCCGTCGGCACCCGGGATCTGGCGGCCGTTGAGGGTGACCAGGTTGTAGCCCGGGCCGAAGCCGCGCGCGGTGACCTGGGCGCCTTCGCCGTCGCGGCGCTCGATCGAGATGCCGGTGATGCGCTGCAGCGACTCGGCCAGGTTGGTGTCCGGGAACTTGCCGATGTCCTCGGCGCTGATCGCGTCGACCACGCCGGGCGTGTCGCGCTTGATGTTCATCGCGTGGTCGAGGGAGCTGCGCAGGCCGGTCACCGTCACGGTGTCCAGCTGGGTCGCCTCCCGCGAGTCCTGCGCGAACGCGGGATTGATGACGATCATGCCGCCGACGATGGTGAACATCGCCCGCGAGCGGAGCTTCTTCAGCTTCTTGTGGTTCATCAGTAGGTCCTCAGCACTGGGAATTGACAGCCGTCGGCGTGCGCTGGCGCGTGCCCGACCGGAACCCGGCCGCAGTCACGCCGATAGACAGCGCTGGACATCGGAGACACGTGTACATCCTGTTAAACCTCCCCTCTCTCTGGTTCGAAATGGTGGTTCCTTCCGCCTTTTAGTCGCAGGCGTTACCTGCTTTTCCCCCGGATCGCATTGCCCGGGTGTGTGCCGGCTCGAACGCCTCACCGGCGAATCTGGAAGAAAGGCGCGTTCCACGCCTCCCACGCGCTGGCCGCAAACTGTGAACTCCAGGTGCAGCAGTTAGCGGTACCAGTCAACGCGGGGCGAATGGATAACAGCTGTTTTCCAGGGTGTCCACAGTGCAGCGCAACAGTTTTTTTACTGTTTCGGCGGGAACATTCACGCGCACTAAACAACTGGAACATGACACCGCGGGCCAATATTCCTGGCACGTTCGGCCGATTCCGCCTTAATACGCGACCGCACTTTTGAAAGTGCCATACCAATCAAGGCATTGCGGAATGGAAACGTGTACACGGAATTTCCGTCCGCGCAGGTACGGAAATGCAAGCATTACTTGCATACCGGTCGGACGTAAGCGTCCGGCGCGAACGACAGCGACGGACATACTGCTGCGTCGCAACACAAATCTCCGCAAAGCCGGGCTGCCACTCCGCAACTCAAGCATTGCGCGTGGCGCCAGCCCCGCCCCCGGGGCGGGACGGCTCAGGGCAGGAACGGGAAAACCAGCTTAAGCACGCCGCGCAGGGCACCCTCGGCGCTGGCGGCCACGGCCCTGGCACCGAGGCTGTTGATCGCATTGCGCACGTCCTGCCAGCGCAGGCTGGACACGTCCTTGCGCAGCAGCTCGGCCAGCTCCTGGGAGGCGGGCGCCAGCGCGCGCAGGCGCGCCACCACCGCTTCGGTATCCGGCTGCAGGAAGCCGCTGCGCTCGGCCAGGGCCACCAGGGTGTCGAAGCGCACGGCCAGCACCTCGCGGTTGCGCTCGTAGACCGGCAGGCCGCCGGCATCGAGGATGGCCTGCTCGAACTGCTGGCGGTCGTCCGGGTGCTCGATGCGCACCGCGAGGAAACCCTCATTGCGGCTGCGCTCGCTGACGTGGCTGGGGCCCGGGCGCCGGGTGGCCTCGCCCCGGACGGGGCCCGGGGTGCGGGGCCGGGCGTCGCCCCCCCGCCCGGGCCCCCCCGCCCCCCCCCGCGCCG
>Ga0182792_1003354_pt1 | contig 10326 bp, 10 predicted proteins | sample Passage237B_FD_130497 | JGI IMG/M metagenome (GOLD analysis project Ga0182792, IMG submission 130497) | Cellulose adapted compost microbial communities from Newby Island Compost Facility, Milpitas, CA, USA - Passage2 37B (version 2) (version 2) ... | reverse complement strand
GGCCGATCAGCGCCTGGGCGATGCCGAAGCGCTGGCGCATGCCGCCGGAGAAGGTGCCGAGCTTGCGCTTGCGCACGTTCCACAGGTTGACCTGCTGCAGCAGGGCCTGGACCAGCTCGCGGCGTTCGCCACGCGCGGTCACGCCCTTGAGCACGGCCATGTGGTCGAGCATGGCCTCGGCCGAGACCCGGGGATAGACCCCGAACTCCTGCGGCAGGTAGCCCAGGCGCCGGCGCGCGGCCGGCTTGTCAGCCAGCATGTCCAGGTCGTCAAGGGTGATGCTGCCGCTGCTGGGATCCTGCAGGGTGGCGATGGTGCGCATCAGGGTGGACTTGCCCGCGCCATTGGGGCCAAGCAGTCCGAACATCCCGCGCGGGATGTCCAGGTCGACGTCCTTCAGTGCCTGCACGCCATTGGCGTAGGTCTTGGAAAGCGAACGGATCCGCAGCATTGGCTGGCTTCCTCCCTGGTAGTCTCGCTCCATCTTTGCCGGGCGCATCTGGCCGGCGCCATCGGCTGGAGGTCATGGTCGCAACCGTGCTGCCAGGTATGGTCAGCCGCCGGCGGGCGCGCCTTCCTGAGCGGCGATCCAGGCTTCGATCTTGGCTTCCAGCACGTCCAAGGGTACCGAACCATCCTCCAGCACGCGCGCGTGGAAGGCGCCCATGTCGAAACGCCCGCCCAGCCGCTGCTCGGCCCGGCGCCGCAGCTGCAGGATCATCAGCTCGCCGGTCTTGTAGGCCAGGGCCTGGCCGGGGATGGCCATGTAGCGCTCGACCTCGGCCACCGCCTCCTCCTCGCCGAAGCCGGAGTTGTCGACCATGTAGTCGATGGCCTGCTGCCGGCTCCAGCCCTTGGCGTGGATCCCGGTATCGGCCACCAGGCGGATGGCGCGCGACAGTTCGCTGTGCAGGTAGGCGGCGTAGGCGTAGGGATCCTCGTACAGGCCCAGCTCGCGGCCCAGCGAGGCGGCGTACAGGCCCCAGCCTTCGGTGAAGGCGGTTTCCCCGGCCTGGCGGCGGAAAGCCGGGATCCCCTGCAGCTCCTGCTGCAGGGCCAGCTGGTAGTGGTGGCCTGGGATGCCCTCGTGCAGGAACAGGTGCTCGGCGTCCCAGCTGCGGCGGTTGGCCAGGTCATGGGTGTTGACGTAGAGGGTGCCAGGCTGGCCGCTGGCCATCGGCCGCAGGTAGGCCACCGCCGGCGCCGACGCCGCCCGGTGCGGCTCCACCGCCTGCACTTCCAGCGGTGCGTCCGGGCGCAGCGAGAACAGTTCGCCCAGGCGTGGCGCCACCCGCGCCTGCAGCTGGCGGTAGGCCTGCAGCTGGGCCTCCTCGCTGGCGAAGCGGAAGCGTTTTTCCTGCTGCATGGAGCGGAAGAACTTGTGGCGGTTGCCGCGGAAGCGCACCTGCTTCATCAGCGCGGCGATCTCGTCCTGGATGCGCGCCACCTCCTCCAGGCCAAGCTGGTGGATGTGCGCCGGGTCCAGGTCGGTGGTGGTGCTCTGGCGTACGCTGTAGGCGTACCACTCAGCGCCGCCGGGCAGCTCGCCCATGCCGGCGCCGGCGCGGGTGGCCGGCAGGTACTCGGTGGCGATGAAGCCGCGCAGGCGCCGGTAGGCCGGCATCAGCCGCAGCTCGATCAGGCGCTTGTACTCGGCGGTGATGCGTTCGCGCTCGGCCTCGGCGATGTCCTCGGGCAGGTTGCGCACCGGGGCCCAGAACAGGCTTTCCTCGGCGCTGGGGCGGATGATCGCGTCCAGCTGCGGCAGCACCCGGTCCATCAGCGCACGCGGCTGCACCACGCCGGCGGCGATGCCCTCGCGCATGTTGGCGATGGCCTGGTCGAACAGCGCCGGCACGCCCAGGGCGCGGCGTGCCCAGGCGTCGTAGTCGGCCACGGTGCGGAAAGGCTGGGCGCTGGTGCCCGAGCCGAGCAGGGCGATGACCACGGCCGGGTTGTTGAAGTGGTTGACCGGCAGCATCCAGTCCGGGAAGCGGCCGCCCTCCAGGGCGCCGCGGGCGTTGCGCACGAAGATCCGGTAGCTGAGCAGGTCCTGGCCCTGCAGGCCGTCCTCGCCGATGGCCTCGACCCTGGCCAGCCACTCGGCGGTGAACTCGCGGGTCTGGGCGCGGAAGGCCGGGGCCAGGTAGTTGGGCAGCTGGTCGTTCCAGCGCGCATCACCCTGGAAGGTCGCCTGCAGCGGGTTGAGCTTGAGCGAGGCGTTCCAGTAGTCCTCGTAGACCTGGCGCAGCTGCTGGGCCTTGTCCTGCACCGGCTGCGGTGCCGGTGCGCGCGCGCTGGCGGCCTGGCGCTGCGGCTTGCGCTGCGCCTGCGCCTGCGGCGCAGGCACCGCCAGCAGCAGGGCAAGGGGCAGGGCCAACCAGCGTGACCAGGCAAAAGGCATCGGCAGCTCCCAGACGTGAAGGCCCGGGAGAGTGCCGCATCCGCGCCGATCAGGCCAGTGCGGGTGGCCGGGAAAGGTTCAGGCAGCGGCCTGCTGGCGCAGCTGGGCCGCCCGTTCGGCGCCCAGCCAGGCGGTGATCCCGCGCCGCATCAGGTACAGCAGCGGGATCAGGGCGATGGCGAACAGCATCTTGTACACGTAGTTCACCGAGCTGACCGCCAGGAACAGCGGCAGCGGCCACTTCTGCGGACCGAGCACGAAGGCGATCCAGATCACCACGAAGCTGTCCACCAGCTGCGAGATCGCGGTCGAGCCGGTGGCGCGCAGCCACACCATGCGTTCGCCGGTGGCACGGCGGATGCGGTGGAACACCGCCACGTCCACCAGCTGGCCGACCAGGAAGGCGACCAGCGAGCCGGCCACGATCCACATGCCCTGGCCGAACACCGCGGCGTAGGCGGCCTGGAAGTCCGGCACGCCCTGGGCGCTGGCCGACTCGCGCCACCACTGCGCCGGCACCAGCTCGATGGCGGCGAAGGCGAACATGAAGGCGTAGGCGATGATCCCGGCGGTGAGCCAGGACAGGAAACGCACGCCGCGGCGGCCGTAGAACTCGTTGATGGTGTCGGTGAGGATGAACACCACCGGCCACAGCAGGGTGCCGGCGGTGAAGCTGAGCGAACCGGACTGGCCGAACAGGTTCCACTGCCAGGGCTGCAGGCCCAGGGTGTCTTCCAGGGCAAAGATCTTCACCCCGATGAACTCGGCCAGCACCGCATTGGCGCAGAAGAACGCGGCCAGGGCGATGAACAGCAGGACCGCTCGGTCCTCGATCAGGCGCAGGGCGCCGGCCTGGCTCACTTGCGTTCCCCGGCGCGGGTGAAGGGCATGCTCTCCGGGGCGACCGCACCGCCGGAAATGATGAAGCTCATGGCCTGGTCCACGGTCCAGTCGGTGGGGGTGAGCAGTTCCACCGGCACCACCTCCAGGTAGCCGGACGTGGGGTTGGGCGTGGTCGGCACGTATACCGCGGCCAGCTCGCGCCCGGTGCCTTCCTCGCGCAGCACCCGGGTGACCAGGCCGATGGACTTCATTTCCCGGTGCGGGAAGTCGATCAGGACCACCCGCTGGGTGCTGCCCGGCTTGGTCTGCAGGATGTCCAGCAGCTTGCGCGCGCTGGTGTAGATCACGTTGGCCAGCGGCACCCGCGCGATCAGTGCCTCGAACCAGCCCAGCAGGCGCTGGCCGATCACCCGCCGCGCCAGCATGCCCACGCCCAGGATCACCAGCACCGTGGCCAGCATGGCGATGGTGTTCTGCACCCACTGCGCGTTGAACCAGCCCAGCGAGTCGGGGAAGGACTCGGCGATGCGCTGCGACATCGGCGCCACCCAGGGGCTGCTGATGCCCGAAAGCATGCCGAACACGAACTTCACCACCACCCAGGTCAGCCAGATCGGCAGCAGGGTCAGCAGACCGGTCAGGAACAGGCGTTGCAGCGAGGCGCGCTGCGGGGCGGGGGTGTCGGGGGCCATGGCGGCATTGTACCCGTGGCGCCGGGCTGCACCGGGTGTCCTTGGGTGGCGCGCACACACGGCGGCGCCGCCCGGCCAGGGGCGGGGGCCGGGTGCGGCGCGGAGGGCGAGGGGGGCAGGCCGCCCGGGGTTCCGGGTGGCCGGGTTCAGGCCGGGCGGGGGGCGCTGGCCGCCGGTCCCGGCCGGCGGTCCGGCTTGCGCCGCACATAGACCTGCTTGCGCACCCGGGCGACGACTTCGCCGTCGCGGTCCAGGATCTCGTTCTCGAACCAGTGCAGGTACTTCTGCCCATCGGCGGTGCGCGCCCGGACCAGCTCCAGGATGGCGTCGTCCACCTCGAAGCTGGCCTGGACCGTGCCGCGGCCGGGTTTGACGAACTCGATCTCGGCGGCCTTGTCCCAGACGAAATAGTCCCGGCCCAGGCACTGCATCAGCAGCAGCATCCAGAACGGGTCGGTCATTGCGAACAGGCTGCCGCCGAAGTGGGTGCCCACGTAGTTGCGGTTCCAGGGCCGCATCCGCAGCTCGACCCGGGCCCGGCGCCAGTCCCGCGACAGCTCGGCGACATGGATGCCGGTGAACAGGAACGGGGGCCACAGGTTCATGCCCAGGCGCAGGTGGGAAGGCTTCATGGCGGGGGACGGTGGTGCGGGGCGCCGTACTATAAGGTATGGGGCGTGGGGCCGGCGTTGGCCCATGCGGCCTTCTCCTGCCCCGTATGGTCGCTGCGCTAGACTGTCGCCCTTCCCGGGCCCGGTGGGCCCTGTCGACGGATCAAGACCTCCGAATGAGCTGGCTCAGCAAACTGATGCCCTCGGGCATCCGCACCGATACCGGCGCAAGCCGCAAGCGCAACGTGCCCGAAGGCCTGTGGGAGAAGTGCGACAGTTGCGGCGCGGTCCTGTACCGGCCGGAGCTGGAGGAGAACCTGGAGGTGTGCCCCAAGTGCGCCCACCACCGGCCGATCCGGGCCCGTGCCCGCCTGGCCGCCCTGTTCGACCCCGGCAGCACCACCGAACTGGCCGCCACCCTGGCGCCGACGGACGTGCTCAAGTTCAAGGATTCCAAGCGCTACGCCGACCGCATCAAGGCCACCCAGAAGGCCACCGGCGAGTACGACGCCATGGTCGCCATGTCCGGCCTGCTCAAGGGCCGGCCGCTGGTGGCCAGCGCCTTCGACTTCGCCTACATGGGCGGTTCGATGGGCTCGGTGGTGGGGGAGAAGTTCGCCCTGGCCGGCGAGCATGCCCTGCGCACCGGCGCGCCCTTCGTCAATTTCTCCGCCAGCGGCGGCGCGCGCATGCAGGAGAGCCTGTTCTCGCTGATGCAGATGGCCAAGACCTCGGCCGTGCTGGGCCGCCTGCGCGACGCCGGCATCCCCTACATCTCGGTGCTGACCCACCCGACCACCGGCGGCGTCTCGGCCAGCCTGGCCATGCTGGGCGACATCAACATCGCCGAGCCGGGCGCCCAGATCGGCTTTGCCGGCCCGCGCGTGATCGAGCAGACCGTGCGCGAGAAGCTGCCCGAGGGCTTCCAGCGCGCCGAGTTCCTGCTCGAGCACGGTGCCATCGACCAGATCTGCGACCGCCGCGAGCTGCGCGACCGCCTGGCCGACCTGCTGGCGATGCTGACCCGCCAGCCGCGACCGCAGGCGGACCGGGACGCGGCATGAGCGGGCGGCGCTACTTCGGTACCGACGGCATCCGCGGCCGGGTGGGGCAGGGGCCGATCTCGGCTGATTTCGTCCTGCGCCTGGGCAATGCCCTGGGCCGGGTGCTGGCTGCGGCCCGCCCGGGCCGGCCCACCGTGGTGATCGGCAAGGACACCCGGATCTCCGGCTACATGTTCGAGTCGGCGCTGGAGGCCGGCCTGGTGGCCGCCGGGGTGGACGTGCAGCTGCTGGGGCCGATGCCGACCCCGGCGGTGGCCTTCCTGACCCGGACCCTGGGCGCGGACGCGGGCATCGTCATCAGCGCCTCGCACAACCCGCATTACGACAACGGCATCAAGTTCTTCTCCGCCGAGGGCGAGAAGCTGGACGACGCCACCGAGCTGGCGCTGGAGGCGGCGCTGGACGGCGACTTCGCCACGGTCGAGTCCGAGCGCCTGGGCAAGGCCATGCGCGCCCGCGACGCGGTCGGCCGCTACATCGAGTTCTGCAAGGCCTCGGTGCCGCGCGGCTTCGACCTGCGCGGGTTGAAGGTCGTGCTGGACTGCGCGCACGGCGCGACCTACCACATCGCCCCGCTGCTGTTCCGCGAGCTGGGCGCCCAGGTCACCGCCATCGGCGCGGCCCCGGACGGGATCAACATCAACGCCGGGGTCGGCTCGATGCACATCGACAACCTGGCCGCCAAGGTCACCGAGGTCGGCGCCGACCTGGGCATCGCCTTCGACGGCGACGGCGACCGGGTGCTGATGGTCGACGACCGCGGCCAGGTGGTCGACGGCGACGGCCTGCTCTACGTGCTGGCCCGGGCCTGGCAGGCCAGCGGCCGCCTGCGCGGGCCGGTGGTGGGCACGCTGATGACCAACTACGGCCTGGAGAAGGCCCTGGACGAGGCCGGGATCGGCTTCGTCCGCGCCAAGGTCGGCGACCGCTACGTCCACCAGGCCCTGGTCGAGGGCGGCGGCGTGCTCGGCGGCGAGGCCTCCGGCCACCTGCTGTGCCTGGACCGCGCCACCACCGGCGACGCCATCATCAGCGCCCTGCAGGTGCTGGACGTGCTGCGCCGCGCCGGGCTGGGCCTGCGCGAGGCGGTGGCCGGGCTGGCCATGCTGCCGCAGAAGACGGTCAACGTCCGCCTGGACGGGGCCTCGGCCAAGGCCGTGGTCGAGGCCGAGGGCGTGGTCCGCGCCCTGGCCGCGGCGCAGGACTCCATCCGCGGCCGGGGCAGGGCGTTCCTGCGTCCCTCCGGCACCGAGCCGGTGGTCAGGGTCACGGTCGAGGCCGACGAGGCCGGGCTGATGGAGCAGACCCTGGAAGCACTGGCCGCGGCCGTCCGTCAAGCGGCCGCCTGATCACGATCAAAGCACGGTTAACCGGGGGCGTGGTCAAATCCGCCCTCTGCTTTCCCCTGGAACCACCATGAGCGCACGTATTCCCACCCTGGACATCACCCGGTTCGATACCGACCGGGACGCCTTCGTCGCCGAGCTCGGCGCGGCGTACCGCGAGTGGGGCTTTGCCGGGATCCGCAACCACGGCATCCCCCAGGCCGAGATCGACGCGGCCTATGACGCCTTCAAGGCCTTCTTCGCCCTGCCCGAGGAAGTGAAGAAGAAGTACCACGTGCCCGGCATCGGTGGCGCCCGCGGCTATACCCCGTTCGGGGTGGAAACGGCCAAGGATTCCAAGCACTTCGACCTGAAGGAGTTCTGGCACATCGGCCGCGAGATCCCTGACGACTCCCCGTACCGCGAGGTCATGCCGCCGAACGTGTGGCCGGAGGAGGTGCCGGAGTTCCGCGAGCGCGGCTACGCCCTGTACCAGAAGCTGGACGCGCTGGGTTCGCGGGTGCTGCAGGCCCTGGCCCTGCACATCGGCCTGCCGCAGGACTGGTTCGCCGACAAGACCAACTACGGCAACTCGATCCTGCGCCCGATCCATTACCCGCCGATCACCGCCGACGACATCCCCAACGTGCGCGCCGGCGCCCATGGCGACATCAACCTGATCACCCTGCTGGTCGGCGCCAGCGCCGCCGGCCTGGAGGTGCGCTCGCACGCGGGCGAGTGGGTGCCGTTCACCGCCGACGAGGACACCATCGTGGTCAACATCGGCGACATGCTGCAGCGCCTGACCAACCACGTGTACCCGTCCACCATCCACCGCGTGGTCAATCCCCCGGGCGAGCTGGCGCGCCAGCCGCGCTACTCGGTGCCGTTCTTCCTGCACCCGAACCCGGACTTCCTGATCGACGTGCTGCCCTCGTGCATCACCCCGGACAACCCGAACCGGTACCCGGAACCGATCACCGCGCACGGTTTCCTCGAGCAGCGGCTGCGCGAAATCAAGCTGAAATAAGCGCTGTCCAGCGTTGTCAGGGAGCGGTTTCCCGCTCCCTCACGTATCCTTGCCGGCCTCCCCCTCGTTGTTTCGGAGTCGTGCATGCGCCGCAAGATCGTCGCGGGCAACTGGAAGCTTCACGGCACCCGCGATTTCGCCACTTCCCTGGTGGCCGAAATCGCCGCGGGCCTGCCGGTGGGTGACGTGGAGCTGGTGATCCTGCCGCCCTTGCCCTACCTGGGCGACCTGATCGAGGACTTCGAGGGCAGCCCGCTGCGTTTTGGCGCCCAGGACGTGAGCGCCAACGAGCAGGGGGCCTACACCGGCGAGGTCTCGGCGCGGATGCTGGTGGACGTGGGCGCCCACTACGGCCTGGTCGGCCACTCCGAGCGCCGCCGCTACCACTTCGAGGACTCGGAGCTGGTCGCGCGCAAGTTCCGGGCCGCCATCAACGCCGGGCTGTGCCCGATCCTGTGCCTGGGCGAGCAGCTGGACGAGCGCCAGGCCGGGCGGGCCGAGGAGGTCATCGCCGGCCAGCTGCGGCCGGTGCTGGACCTGGTCGGGGTCGAGGGCTTTGCCAGAGCGATGGTTTCCTACGAGCCGGTCTGGGCCATCGGCACCGGGCATACCGCCACCCCGGAGCAGGCCCAGGCCATGCACGCCTTCATCCGTGGCCAGATCGCCGCCCACGATGCTACAATCGCCGATTCCCTGCCCATCCTGTATGGCGGCAGCGTGAAGCCCGACAACGCCGGCGCCCTGTGTGGCCAGCCGGACGTGGACGGCGGGCTGATCGGTGGCGCCGCACTGGTGGCCGCGGACTTCCTGGCCATTGCCCGGGCGGTAGCCTCCGCCCGGTAGTCGAGACCGCAGACTATGCTGATGACGATCCTCAACGTGGTGTACGTGCTGGTGGCGATCGCCATGATCGCCCTGATCCTGCTCCAGCGCGGCGCCGGCGCCGCCGCCGGTTCGGGCTTCGGGGCGGGGGCTTCGGGCACCGTGTTCGGCGCCCGCGGGGCCTCCAACTTCCTGTCCAAGAGCACCAAGTGGCTGGCCGTGGTGTTCTTCGGCATCAGCCTGTTCATGGCCTGGCACGCGACCCACAACGCCCGTCCGGCGGCCGCCGCCAGCCTGGGCGTGATGTCCGGCGTGGCTGGGCAGCAGGCGGTCCCGGCTGCTGCCGCCCCCGGTGAGCTGGCTCCCGCGGCCGAGGTTCCGGCCCCGGCTGCCGCCTCGGAAGTGCCGGCGGCCCAGGCGCAGGAAGAAAACGCGGAAGAAGGCGCCACTTCTGCGCAGTAACCGCGTACAATGCCGGCCGCGCCGCGCGCCGGCAGCCGTCTTAGCCCAGGTGGCGGAATTGGTAGACGCACTACCTTGAGGTGGTAGCGACGAGAGTCGTAGGGGTTCGAGTCCCCTCTTGGGCACCAATACATCGCCGGAAGGCCTGCCTCCCGGCCCGAAAGCCCGCCCCAGGCGGGCTTTCTGCTTTGAGCGGCATGGATTTTTGGGTGACAGGATTGTCGCGGGAGCGTTTACTAGGCCGGGCGGTAACCGCTACAATTCCGCTGCTGTGCACAAAGCGTGCGGGGAGCGGCCAGGGCCGCTCCCTGTATTGCATGGCGGAACCCCGTGGCCTGGCCGCGGCAGGAAACACGACGGGCGAAGCCGCGCTGGCCGCGGCATCGCCAACCAGGTCCGGCCCGTCCGGACAGAGGCAAGAGAGAACCACACCGTGCTGGCCCAATACCTGCCGACCCTGTTGTTCCTGATTGTGGCGACCGGCATCGGCGTCGCGCTGATCATCATCGGTCGGCTGCTCGGCCCGCGTGCCCCGGACGCGGAGAAGCTGTCGGCTTACGAGTGCGGCTTCGAGGCCTTCGAAGACGCGCGCATGAAGTTCGACGTGCGCTACTACCTGATCGCCATCCAGTTCATCGTGTTTGACCTGGAAATCATTTTCATCGTGCCGTGGACCCTGGTGTTCCAGGATCTGGGCGCCCGCGCACTGGTCACGATGGGCCTGTTCGTCGGGATGCTGTTCCTCGGCTTTGTCTACGTTTGGAAGAAGGGAGCGCTCGAATGGGAGTGATCCAGACCATCGATCGCCTGATGACCAACCCGATCCCGGAAGGGCGGGTGGACGACATCCTGCGCCCCGAGGGTGACAACCCGCTGCTGGAAAAGGGCTACGTGACCACCAGCGTGGACGCGCTGGTCAACTGGGCCCGCACCGGCTCGATGTGGCCGATGACCTTCGGCCTGGCCTGCTGCGCGGTGGAGATGATGCACGCCGGCGCGGCGCGCCTGGACCTGGACCGCTACGGCGTGGTGTTCCGCCCGTCGCCGCGCCAGTCCGACGTGATGATCGTGGC
>Ga0182792_1003353_pt1 | contig 10327 bp, 7 predicted proteins | sample Passage237B_FD_130497 | JGI IMG/M metagenome (GOLD analysis project Ga0182792, IMG submission 130497) | Cellulose adapted compost microbial communities from Newby Island Compost Facility, Milpitas, CA, USA - Passage2 37B (version 2) (version 2) ... | reverse complement strand
GCGTAAGGGCAGTAACGATGACAAGTCGATTAATAAAAGCCTTGACAGTAACAGTAGTGGTAAGAGGTGTTAACATGAGAATGTAAATTTAAGGAGCATATACATAATTTATTGATGGTACCTTTAGTCCATAAGCTATTCAATTCGTCACAACTAATTCAAAATAAGACTACTTTTTATCCAATTTCTTTACGAACCGGGCACTTTTCCTCATGAACATGGATTTTCAGCCTCTGAAATTCGGACTCAAATTAACCGAGTGACCCCTCAGCTGTACACGTTAATACCTGGATTGATCTAGCCGTAATTGGATTATTCAAAGATCAGATAACCTGGACGGCTTCATCTGAGTGTGCAGTATTTATACTAAGAAGCAGGATTCAAAAAGATTTTTTTGGCCATGTTAATGCGTAGTATTTATCGGGCTTTGTTATATATTTGCACGTGTTTAGAATTATTTTAAATAAAATTAACCAACAGATAACCTGGTTTACGATGAAGAAAATGCTCACACTCCTGCTAGCCCTTACTGCGCTGACAGGACAAGCCCAGCAGCCTAATACCCTGATGAGTGCCGATTTCTGGAAGAGCAACCCTGACCTGAATACCGTCAAGGCCGAAATAGCCAAAGGACATAGTCCCTCCCAGCCAAACGCAGCCTCTTTTGACCCGGTAACCATGGCGATTAACAATCGTGCATCGAATGAGGTGATTAAATTCATGATTGAGCAGGAAGGGAACGGGATAACCAAAAAAACGCATCACAGCCGCTCGTACCTCCACTGGGCTGCGGCTTCCGGCAACCTGGAGCTGGTAAATTACCTGATTGCCAAAGGGTCGGACGTACATTATGCCGACAGCCATGGTTATCCCATTACAGCTTACGCTGCCTCAACCGGCAACAAGAATACACAGGTATATGATGCCCTTTTCAAGGCCGGAGTTGATCCCAAACAAAGGTATGCCGACGGCGCTACCCTGCTCCACCTGGCTATTGCATCTGACGAGGAACTGAAACTTACCGACTATTTCATCTCAAAGGGACTCTCACTGAGTGAAACCGACGAATTTGGCCGTACAGCTGCCGATTACGCTGCACGGGCGGGAAAACCCGAACTGCTTGAAAAAATCATCAAAAAAGGGATTCAACCCACCGACCAGGCTCTGTTCTTCGCCGCCCAGGGCTCACGCATGGCGACTGCCAGTCTGGATACCTATAAATACCTGGTGGAAAAACTGAAGCTCAGTCCGACAGCCGTTAGCAAAAAGGACGGTTCGACGATACTTCATTCCCTCGTCCGCCGGCCTAATGCGGAGATTCTGGATTATTTTCTGAGCAAGGGAGTGGACGTCAACAAAAAGGACCATGAAGGCAATACTGCCCTTATGCTGGCTTCCGGTGGAAGGGATGTAAAAGTGGTTGAAATCTTGCTGGACAAATCGAAGGATATCAATGCATTAAATGATAAAGGTGAATCGGCACTAACCAAGGCCGTTGCAAGCGGCTCTGCAGAAGTAGTAAACCTGCTGATCGGAAAAGGCGCTGATGTAAATGTAATCAATAAAGACGGCCATAACCTGGCCTATTACTGGTTTGATTCTTTCCGGGAAGCGCCTCAGATGGGCGGCCGCGAACCAAGTCCTCAGTCGGCCGGGAGAGGTCCGGCTGCCCCTGAGCGAATGGGCAGACCGCAGGTTGAGGGTGAAAGACCAGCGGGTGCTCAAGCCGGGCGGGGCCAGGGCGGTCCGGAAAGAAGCCGTGCGCAGGGGGGCGGTGAAAGACCAGCCGGTGCGCCTCAGGGCGGATTCCCGGTTAACAATGATTTTGACGAGAAAATGACCCTGCTGAGCCAGGCTGGCCTGAACATTGTGGCTCCCCAGAAAGACGGCACTACCCTGTTCCATATCGCGGTAGCCAAAGAAAGCCTGCCGCTTATCAGAAAAGCAGCCCAGCTGGGGGCCAATATCAACGCACAGGACAAGGAAGGTATTACTCCACTCCATAAGGCAGCACTCATTGCCAAGGATGATAAAATCCTGAAATTGCTGGTAGCCCTGGGAGCCAAGAAAGATCTCAAAACCGAATTTGACGAGACTGCATACGATCTTGCCAAAGAAAACAACTTCCTCGCAGGAGGAAATGTCTCGCTCGACTTTTTAAAATAAATTATCCCGACGTGACAGGCCGAAAACGGCCGGTTACGTCCCGTAATCAGTCATGAAGAAACTTAAGATTGCAGGATTGGGCCTGCTGGCCGTACTATTTTCATCAGCCTCCTTTGCACAGACAAGTAAATACAAGTGCATGATCCAGATGCAGGGTTATGAAGGCCTGGAAGCCTACGTCGTTATCTCCCTGATCAATCCAAAGGGCGAGTACGAAAAGACCCTTTACGTACTGGGTACTGACAAGCAATGGTACAACACCCTGAAGGAGTGGCATAAATTCGAAACCAAGGTTAAATCCAAACTCGCTGCCATCACGGGAGCCTCGGTTGCTGCCGGGGACCGTACGGTGAAGACCATCGAAATTGAGGACAGCAAGTTCGACAAGGGCTATAAACTCCGTTTCGAATCGGCCGTAGAAGAACAGAAGTATCATGTTACTGACGTGGAAATTCCGCTCAGTACCGATAAAGTAACCGAACGGGCGGAAGGTAAGGGCTATATCCGCTTCGTCAAACTCAGTAAAGTGCAGTAAACGCGATGAGTTTATCGATCTGGAGGTTCGCGCATCTGGCTTTGGCCGTCATTTCCTCCTTTTTCTTACTCATCCTGTCGGTTACAGGCGTCATTCTCGCGGTAGATGCTGTCAATGAAAACCTGCCCGACTACCGGGCAGCTGATTTTAGTACCCTCACCCTGGCAGAAACGCTGCCTGCTCTTCGGGAGGCGTACTCCGAAATCATCGAAGTATCGGTTCATCCCAACGGATTCGTCGCCGTGGACGCTACCGATACGGATGGAAACCAGGTAAATGCCTATGTAGACCCACATGACGGTAGAATTCTGGGACCTGTTAAGCCGAAAAGTGATTTTATCCAGTGGAACATTGCCCTGCATCGTTCCCTTTTTCTAAAGGAAACTGGCCGTATAGTAATGGGTGTGGTCTCTTTCCTTCTCATCCTTATTGCGCTTAGCGGTACCATCCTGATCGTCAAACGCCAGCAGGGTGTACGCCATTTTTTTGCTAAAATCCAACAGGACTTTCTCGCACAATACCTGCACGTGGTAACAGGGCGCCTCATGCTGATTCCGGTGCTTATCATCGCCGTTACCGGCTCCTATCTGTTTATACTGCGCATCGGCATGATCGATTCACGTATGGAAATTACAGATCCGGTAGTCGAGGTTTCCCCGGAGATAGAACAGGTCGCGTGGAGCGACTTCGCAGTTTTTCAGCAGACCACGCTATCCGAGGTCGAAAAAATCGAATTCCCTTTCATACCCGACGACGCAGAAGAGCCCTTTGTGATCAAGACCAAAGATAAAATTCTCAGGGTTAACCAGCTCGACGGCTCCGTGATGGAAGAAACCCGCTATCCCTACGCTCTGGTTTTGGAACGGCTCAGCATGGACCTGCACACCGGCCGAACCAGCATTTTATGGGCCGTCATTTTGGGACTGGCTTCCCTCAATATCATAGGCTTCATCTATACCGGATTTGTGGTGACATTCCGGCGCATGCGGACCAAAATCCGGAACCGATACGATGCCTCCGAGGCGACGATCGTACTCTTAACTGGATCAGAAAACGGCAGTACCCTCTTCTATGCCAATGAAATACATCAGCAATTAATGGCTGAAGGGGTAAAATCGCACCTGACAGAACTCAACCGGTACCGGCATTACCCGAAAGCCGAACAGCTCGTGATTTTCACTTCTACCCATGGACTCGGTGTAGCACCGGCGAATGCAGTTCATTTTGCAAAGCGGGTATCTGAAGTCCCGCAAAAGCAGGGCGTAAAGTATTGTGTACTGGGATTCGGGTCGAAAAAATATCCCGATTTCTGCGCCTATGCACGGGAGGTGGATTCCTTATTGGAGGAACAACCCTGGGCCAGCCGATTGATGCCCCTGCATACGGTAAATGATCGGTCGGCGGCGGAATTCACCCAGTGGATTAAAAACTGGAATGATCGAACCGGTTTGCAGCTGACCACTTCTCCGGCCCGTTACAGCATGGCGGTAAAGGGGCTGCAGACCATGACTGTTGAGAGCATCACCCACCTATGTGCTACCAATGACACCTTCCGGATCCTGCTCGATCCAGGCCAGGGCATTCGATACCAGTCGGGGGATCTGCTGGCGATTTACCCCGCCGGTGACGGCCGTGAGCGCCTGTATTCCATCGGCGATTGCGACGGAAAAATCCAGCTGATCGTCAAGCACTTTCCGGGTGGACTGGGTTCGGGTTTTCTATGTAAATTAAACAAAGGCGACAAGGTAAAAGCCCGCGTACTGGTCAACGAGGAATTCCATTTTCCGAAAAAAGCAAAGGAGGTTGTCATGATATGCAACGGAACGGGTATTGCTCCATTCCTCGGCATGATCCGGCATAACAATCGGCAGGTGCCCTCCTATTTCTACGGTGGATTCCGCTATCACAATGAATTGGTCGAATATTATCAGCAGACCTTATCGGTAGAAATGGAAAAAGGCAACCTGGCGGCTTGTCGGTTTGCCATTTCACGGGGCGATAATCCGCAATACGTCATGGACCTGATTCATCAGGAAGGCGCGTTTATGGCTGCATTGCTGGAGAATAATGGTGCTGTGATGATCTGCGGTTCCCTGGCCATGCAGAGAGATGTGGAAGGTGTTTTAAACCAGCTTTGTAACGAAAGGAACGGAAAAGACCTGGCCTATTACAAAGCCAGACGGCAGGTTCTCACAGACTGTTACTGATCACTATGCCAGGCTCGCCACTGATCCGGATCTTTTTTATTCTGATTTTCCTGGTGCAGGGCAATTACGCCCGAGCCCAGTCGGAAATCCTCGTGCGGAAACAGGCGTACCTGATGGGTTCTGTCTTCGAGATCAGTCTGACCGGCCGGGACTCCATCCTACTGAATGATCATATCAACCAGGCAATTGCGGAAATTTCCCGGATCGAAAATCTGATTTCGGAATGGAAACCGGAAACACAGGTATCGGAAGTAAACCGCCTGGCAGGAATCAGACCGGTTAAGGTAGACCAGGAGCTCTTGGAGTTGACCCAACGCGCCCTGGAATATTCGAAAATGACAGATGGTGCCTTTGACATCAGCATAGCTGCTATGGACAGAATCTGGGTGTTTGACGGCAGCATGGACGAAATGCCTTCTGAAGAAGCCATCCGAAACTCCGTTAGCAAGGTGGGTTACGTACATATCCATATTGATACTGTGGCGTCCACGATTTACCTCGAAAAACAGGGGATGAAAATTGGATTCGGTTCGATTGGCAAAGCCTATGCAGCCGACAAAAGCCGTGAACTGATGCAGAAACTGGGTGTGGAAGGCGGGTTAATCAATGCGTCAGGAGATATCGCCGTCTGGGGTCACCCACCAGGGAAGAAGAGATGGACCATAGGAGTTACCAGTCCCCATAAGCCCACGAAAATTGCGAAAAAAATCCGGTTGAAGGACGGAGCCGTAGTGACCTCGGGTAGCTATCAGAAATATGTGGAGTTCAATGGCGTCCGCTATTCCCATATCATTGATCCCCGCACCGGTTATCCTGCCAGTGAGCTCAGTAGTGTGACGGTTTCCGGCCCCTCTGCCGAGTTTGCCAATGCGCTAAGCACATCCATCATGGTACTGGGTTCAAGGAAAGGGAGAAAGCTGATGAAGCAGTTTCCGGATTATAGCCTGCTAATAAAATGAATCAGGCCGGAATTGCTTCCGGCCTTCGATCCTTTACTATTCAGCAAAAATCTTTTTCAGCAGTGCCAGTGCTTTGTCACTGTCTTTTTCTTCGGTCAGGTCGAAAATCGAAACAGACCGGCCGTCAACGTCTACATCGATGTTGCTGGTAATTTCGTCGATTTTATCCGGCAGTTCCTTTTGGAGCAGCTTCCCAAAACTAAAGTCAGAAAAATGCTTCTCCCCTCCGGGCACGGAAAAGTCCGAATTGTAGCGACGCAGTTCGACCAGGGCTTCTACCGGGCCGGCTGACAGGTGGACACCGTTAGTACCGGCATCTACGGAGGCAAGTCCCAGTTCCTCCTTTTTTTCCAGCAATGTCCGGCGGATACTGCCTTCGGCCGCGCTGCCCGGATTGGTAGCGCCTATGAAGGAACCCCGTGCTTCAGCCCAGTCAAGGTCCCCTGACAGCGTCATAATCACGATACTCCGTCCCGGAGCTGTGAAATGCTTAAGCTGTTTGGGGTGGAAACCGTTGATCATATAGATGGTTTCATTGTCGAGTTTCACCTTTTCCACATAGGTTCCACCGGCCAGTTTTTTGTTCTCCAGGTTTTGCCAGAGATAGTTCAGTGATATGGCATTGAAATCGGGGTATTGATCGAGCACCTCCAGCCCGCCGAGTACCTTCACATCCTCGACTTTTAGCCCATAGATTTCTTCAAATTTCTCATGAGCCGATTCGGAAAGACTATTGGCGGCATCCCGGGCAATCTTATTGATGACCCCGTAATGCTGGGCAATGATATTATGAGCTTCCAGATAACTGGCGGAAAGTACTTTCGCGTTGTGAATGACCAGTCCATACTCGTCAATTTTGCCGAGAATCAGACTGAGGACTTCTTCGACCTTTACCCCGTTCTTTCGGTCGAGGGCTTCGGGTTTGATGAAAAAGAGAAATTCGTTTCTGCCGGAAGGGCTTTCGGAATCACGGTAAAATTCCTTTATCTCAATTTCCAGATTAGCTGCTTTTTCAACGTTTTCAGCAATGAGATTGATAAGGTCTTGCTTGGTAGCCATTAATGTAAATTGTTTTTTATGTAGTAAACAGACAGGATATTATGGAAGGAATACCGGGTCTGTTGCGGGTAAATATATCAAAATCCAGTACAATGTCGCTGATGCCTCATGAATTTCCAAGTACTTAACCGGGTATTTTACCCGACGAATTGCAACCGTAAAATTTACTACCTTTGCAGCTGATTCGAAAAAATTCTCCCCCTGGGAGCTTGACAGCCTATATTTTCCCAATCCATTGGATACGATTACCGGTACCGATATTTCAGTTGCGGCCGATTTGCTCCGGCAGGGTGAACTAGTAGCGATTCCTACCGAAACGGTGTACGGACTGGCGGCTAACGCCCTGGATGCAGACGCGGCCATCCGGATTTTCGAAGCCAAGAACCGGCCGGCCTTTGATCCCCTGATCGTTCACATCGCCGGAACGGAAGAACTGGATAAATACGCACAAAACATACCGGATACCGCTTATCGTCTCGCGGAAATTTTCTGGCCGGGCCCGTTGACGATATTGCTGCCGAAAAAACCGATTATACCGGATATTGTCACTTCAGGCCTACCCAATGTAGCGATCCGGATTCCCTCCCATCCGCTGACCAACGCCCTGCTGAACAGCCTGGAATTCCCCCTGGCGGCTCCGAGTGCCAACCTGTTCGGCCGGGTAAGTCCGACCCGGGCCAGTCATGTGATGGAACAGCTGCAAGGGCGGATTTCCTATATCCTCGATGGAGGGGACTGTCAGGTCGGACTGGAATCTACCATAATTGGTTTCCCCGAGGATGCACTTCCCACGATCTACCGGCTGGGCGGCACGTCCGTGGAGGACATCCGGAAGGTGGTGGGTGAAGTGCGGATTATGCCGCATTCTTCCTCCAATCCTCAGGCCCCGGGCATGTTGAAAAGTCACTATGCCCCTGGTAAACCCGTGTACATCAACGGGCTTTCTTCTGCTGTCGGCAGCCAGGTGTCCTGTTTGAGATATCGGGATTACGCCGAGGGCATACCCCAGGAAAATCAGCGTATCCTATCACCACAGGGAGATCTGCGGGAGGCTGCCCGGAACCTGTTTGCCTATCTCAGAGAACTGGACCAGCAGGAAACCGTTGCCATCTGGGCCGAATTACTTCCAGAAATAGGCCTGGGTAAAGCGATTAATGACCGAATCAAACGGGCATCGGCCAAAAATTGAGTCGGGAAGGCTATATTTACAGGCAAAACCCGTACATACGTCGTTAGATTCTGACCCTCAAATACTTACTGCAATCTAGTTACGTTTGCACGCATATTATAAAATAAATTCTATCCTGACAGACAAACAGATGACCGTTCAGTAATCCGCTTTTTTTTTTTGGAGGTAAGCTTTTGGTGCTGCCATTCATATTACGGAAACTAATTGTTACATTTGGCTGTTAGGATGGTTCCCGTTCGCGCCCTGACCTATGAGACGGTTTTGCTTTTTTATCGTACTGTTGTTAATCCGGGCAGTAAATCCGCTGCCTGCCCAGCACTGGCAGGGTGTTTCATTGGGAAACTATGCAGGAACCAATTCGCTGTATCACAATCCGGCCTTTGCTGCAGATTCACGTTACAGCGTGTTTGTGAATCTGGCAGGGTTCAATTATTACGTGGCCAACAATCACGTCAAGTGGGACGCGCCTTTCTCTTTTCCCACCTACATCACCAACACGGCTTCAGACGAATACCGGACCGACAAGGGTACCATTTTTTTCCCCAGAAGATACCTCGAACAGCGCCTTAACGGTAATCTGAAATACCTGAATTCCGGGGTTGATTTTCGCCTGCCTTCCCTGCTCATCACGCTGAAGAACGGGAGATTCGGACTAGGTTTCAATACCCGTACCCGCGCCATCCTGAACGTGAGCCAGACGACCCAGGACCTGGCCCGGCTCATACGGGGGAGTACACAGGATGAGGATCTGCACGGAACTGATTTTGTAGAGCAAAGCGGAAAAATGGGCGTCAATGCGTTTGCAGAGTACTCCGCTACGGTAGGTGGCGTACTGATCGATCAGGAAACGATATTTGTCAAGGTGGGAATCACCGCCAAAAGGGTGATTGGCATCGCGCAGAGCAGGGTTGAAATCGAGAAGGCCAACTACCGGATCATCCCCGATCCTGCGTGGAACAACTCACGGTATATGACCCGGGTGATGAGTGTAGACGGAACGACGCATTACACGAGCGACGAAGGGGTAGCCAGTGCATCCCTGAACCCCTCCTGGTGGCTTACGGGCACTTCAGCCCCCGGAAATGGTTGGGGGCTCGACGTAGGAGCTGTGTTCGAGTATCGTCCTGACATCAATTCCTTCAAAAATTTCGGCACCGGGACGGATCCCGTGCGCGACCCCAGTCTGAACAAGTACCTCTACCGTGTGGCGGTTTCCCTGACGGACCTGGGCATACTCAATTACAACAACACCTACTACAATTTCACTCAGACGGCCCAAAATGCCCGGGGAAACCTGGATTACAACAGTTTCAACCCACTGACGAGCATCAATAATTTTTACGACGCCGTCGAGCGGACGCTCAATATCCCCGAAGCAACTCCGGCCAAAACCCGGGCTATGCTGCCCATGGCGCTGCAGGCGAGTATCGATTACAAGCTGAAACCCAACCTATACGTCAGTGCATTGGGGGTATTACCTCTTACACGGGCTGAAAACATGAACATGTATCAGGAGTCGGTTATTTCGCTGATACCCCGGTATGAACGACGCTGGGTCGAAGTATCGGTTCCGATTTCGCTAATGAACCGGTATCGCTCGTTTGGTGTTGGACTGGCCGGACGGGTGGGTCCCCTTTGGGTAGGTACCGATCATATCCCCGCTTTTATAAACGCCGGCAAACCTAAAACCTTCACTTTTTATGCAGGATTGTCCATGGGACTTTTCCGAAAACCTCTTTCTGACGAAATTCCCTGCTGGCCGCCGAAGCAGAATCTGTTCAAGAACTTGTTTAAAAAGAACTGATTATGTGACCTGCAATGTCAGCGGTAAAGCCTCACCGGGTTTGGCCGGGCTTCAGGAAAGCATACTGAAAACCTGAGTTTATCCGTTTTGATTGCGTTATTTGCATTCTGTTTCAGGGCAGGCAACAAAGCTAAAAGACCAAACGCAACTGTATGGGGCGCATCTATGCTTTCTGGAAAAAGTTAACTTCCACAATTTCTGACCTTTACGCTCAGATCCGGAAAAAACTGTCGGATGGTCTGAAACAACTGCTAAAGTGGATTCTCAAGGAACGATACCCAGCGGCGAGAAACTATTATCTGAACACCCGGCAGCGGCTGGCGGCCGAATGGGATAATTTATTCGACAGGGATTCAGCCTATTACAAACCCATTACCCGTTTATGGAAGGGCGTTCTCACCTGCTTTC
>Ga0182792_1003352_pt1 | contig 10328 bp, 10 predicted proteins | sample Passage237B_FD_130497 | JGI IMG/M metagenome (GOLD analysis project Ga0182792, IMG submission 130497) | Cellulose adapted compost microbial communities from Newby Island Compost Facility, Milpitas, CA, USA - Passage2 37B (version 2) (version 2) ... | reverse complement strand
TGGTATATTTCTCTAATAACCTGCGCAATTTTCAACCCGATTGGAAGAAATGGGAATATGCTTCGGCAGAAGACATTACTGCCCGAACCATTCCTGAAGATTTCCGGAATAAACGGATTCATCACTGCTTCCGGCTTGTAAAATGAGTGATAATACAAAGTCAGGCCTTAAACGTTTTAAACCATCGAGATCGCTCTACGACGTGGTGGGTAAGGACACCCACCAAGGCACATCTTTTCAACCTTTTTCCTGATTCCTGAAAAATCATTTATCTAAAGTTGCTATGTGGTTAATTAACCGGAACTTTTTTGACAATTTTTCTAAAGCATCATCTGCTGCTAATTTTAAAAAAGTATCCTGCAAACCGAGCACGATAAGTACATTAAAATTCGCTTCCTGCGCTACGCTTAATCTCCTTTTTCTACCAGGCATAATGTAGAACGGGCAATACCCGCCCTCCGCTACCTCCACAGCCGACAGTTTCCTCCGCTTATGGTGCTAATTAATTTGTGTTCCCATTTTTCCTAAAATGACGGTGTATTTAGGTAAAATAAGTTGTTTTTTTTAATGGGATTGTTTTTTCACCCGCTTCAGATCAATCATGTTGAGGGCATTACTTTGAAGTCCCGTAATGTTTTTTTGGGTGAAATGGAGCATCTCGTCATAAAACAAAGGCACTACCGGCGCAAGGCTGCTCACTAAGCTGTCCATCTTTGCATAAAGCTGAAAACGCATACTGTCGTTTTCCGCCTGCAAACTCGCTTCGTACCACCTGTCAAATAACGGATAGCTGAACCGGGTATAATTGGGCGGTGCCGGCAACCTGCTGTAGAAAAATGCCAGGTAGGTTTCCGCATCCGGATAATCGGCTATCCACTGGGCTTTAAAAAATGGCGCCTGAGACCTGCTCATCATCTGGCGCAGCAGCCCTGGCTGCATCACCTGTATTTGTACGCTGATACCAATGTTTTTCAGTTCGCTGGCAATAAAGTTGCAGATGTCAGCATGGGTTTCCGGGCTAAGCAAAGTAATCACCGGCAGCCCTTTTCCATTGGGGAAACCTGCATCGGCCAGCAGTTGTATAGCTTTTCCCGGATCGTACGGATAACCGTAAGGCAGCTTGTTTTCTGTTCCCGGCATTCCGATAGGTATAAATCCCCGGTTAGCCGGAATACCCACTCCGTTTCTAAAATACGTTACGATCTTTTGCCGGTCAATGGCATAGTTGATGGCCTGCCGTACCTGTGTTTGTTTAAGGGGATTATTCCTGAGCAGCGTATTATTTGTATCTACCAAAATACCCAAATATTCGGTATTGAGGTAAACACTTTTTCGAAGGTTGAATTTCTTTTGGAGCGTCTCTTTCAGCACACCTTTTTTGGTGAGTATAATATCTTTCATGGAACCATCAATTCCATTGATAAAATCCAGTTTCCCTTGCTGAAACAACAAAAATTCAATGGCTCTTGTTTCATGAAACGATACCTGTACGCCATCCAGATAAGGCAATGGTATGCCATGCTCATCCTTTTCCCAGTAATGTTCATTTTTATGCAAAACCAATGTATTGCCTTCATCCCAATATTGAAATTGAAAAGGTCCTGTACCGCAAGGGTGATTGCGAAAATCCTTTCCCCATTTCGCCACTACTTCACGAGGAACAATACTGCAATAGGGCATGGTCAGTATTTCTTTTAAAGGACGAAAAGGCGTTTTAAGATGCAAAACAAATGTTGAGTCATTGGGAGCTTCAAAAGGTTGCTCTTCTCTAATGCGGTCATTAAAAATCCAAGCACCGGCTGATGCAGTTGCAGGGTTGACCAATCGCTCAAAGCTATATACCACATCAGCTGCAATCATCCTTCTGCCCTTGCCCTCCGGGAATGCGGCATTGTTCTGAAAGTAAACATCATTTCTCAAATGAAAAGTATAATGTAACCCGTCAGGAGATACTTCCCAACTACGGGCTATTGAAGGTACTATACGCATATTACTGTCCACTTCGAGGAGGGTATTATAGATAAAATTCACGCCCCACATGATGGCCAGGTTTTTAGCAAATGCCGGATCCAGGGATTCTAATCCACCAATCTGGTTGTAACGGAAAATGTTCCCATTATCCTGTTGTTTATTGTTGCAGGAAGACACGGGCAGACATACCATTATTAAAAGACCTAGCTTAAAGGTTACTGCCAAAAAGAATTGTACACGTTGCAATGTTGCCGTATTTATGGGTTAAAATAACGACATTTTTATAAGACAGGAGGACATGCCTTGTATTTCCCCCTGTAATTAGCGTTAAGATAAAAATAGTCCTAAGGAGAACAAGAAGGATGGGGAAAGTTCAGAGAAATTTTTAAACAATTATTTTAAGCATTCACACCACATAACTTGAGTATCCAGAAGATAGCCATAGCCATTACAGCGCTCAGTGGAATGGTAATGATCCAGGCCCAAAGCAGATTGATCGTTACACCCCAACGCACAGCTGAAAGGCGTTTGGTGGCTCCTACCCCAATAATAGAACCCGTAATAGTATGCGTAGTACTTACCGGAATCTTCAGCATCTCGGTAAAAAACAAAGTAAGCGATCCGGCCGTTTCTGCAGCAACACCTTCAAAAGGAGTTACTTTTGTAATCTTAGAGCCCATTGTTTTAATAATCTTCCATCCACCACTCATCGTACCTAAGGCTATAGCCGAATAACAGGCTAATGGTACCCAGTTGGGCATTTCTTCGAATGTACTGATAGTTCCTTGGGCAATTAAGGCAACTGTAATTATACCCATAACTTTTTGAGCATCATTGCCACCATGTCCAATACTAAATGCTGCAGAAGAAATCAGTTGGACACGTTTAAACCAGCGCTCTGATTGTGCATAATTGAGCCGATGGAGAAACAAGGTAAACAGGGACATACTGCAAAGAATAAAAGCAATCAGTATCCACTTGAAGTTCTCTCCAAAGAGAATGATGTTTAAGGTCTTACTGGCAAATCGGGGCTTATACAGTGTCTCAATTTGCTGCTCCGTACCATTTCGAATAATCTGAAATGTAATTGGATCTTCATACTGATGCACCTGAAGTATCTTATTAAGCTGACTTTTTTCTGTCATTGCAATCTGATCAATACTTACCAACACATCATTTGAGCGAAGACCCATTTGATTTGCCGGAGCCTTATTGGCCACTTCTGTTAGCAGCAACCCACCATCATCGGCCAACACCTCAACAGATTTTATGCCCAGCAATTTACCGTTGCTGGTAACCATGAAGTGATTAGCGAGGCATATCGAACATACGATTACACCAATGGAAACTAGTTTTGGTATAATTCCTTTTCGGAAGGAATTCAAAAACCACATAGAGATGAGTAGTGCAATAAGCATCCCAAGGAATGGAGCGAGAAAGATAAAACTTCCAATCATCAGAATGGTATTACCCTCAATGGAACTGAAGGTTCCTGCATGAGCAATAGCAGCGCCTGCGAAGCCACCAATGAGCGCATGAGAAGAGCTGGAAGGGATTCCAAACCACCAGGTAATCAGGTTCCAGGCTATTGCAGCTAATAGGCCGGCTACAATAACTGTAAGGGTGATATACTCCTGATGAACTGTTTTTGCAATGGTATTTGCAACGCCGTGATCTTTAAAGATAAAAAATGCGGAAAAGTTGAACATGGCTGCCCAGAGCACGGCCTGAAAAGGCGTAAGCACCTTAGTGGAAACTACGGTTGCAATAGAATTAGCCGCATCATGAAATCCATTGATATAATCAAATATCAGGGCTAAAGCGATAATAATAATTAAGAAAGTCATGCCTGATCTTTAGCGCAGTATCTGCTTAATAAAATGCTGCAAGCAAATGCCGTACGGTATTAAGCGTATTTAATAATAATGGTTTCAATAACGTTAGAAGCATCTTCACATTTATCCGTAATCACTTCCATATCCTGGTAGATATCCTTTAGTTTGACAACTTCTAATGCCTCATACTTACCCGAAAATAAGTTTTTAATACTTTGCTCTAATAATTCATCCGCCTCATTTTCATAGCTGTTGATCTGCACACAGGCTTCTGTGATAGCCCTTAGCTTCTTCATATTGCGCAGCTCTTTGATAGCTTTGCTTAAGGTAGATACGGATTTATCAATCGCCACGACCATACTTTTCATATATCCGTCTATCTCATCAATATTATAATTCAGGATTTTTTTTGAAGATGCATAGATGAAATCGGCAACATCATCCAGTGCTATGGCAAGGTAGTGTATATCCTCTCTGTCGAATGGGGTAATAAAATTCTGTCCGAGCTCTACAAATATCTGATGGGTCAATTCATCATTATCGTGCTCACCATCTTCCAAGCGTAGTAAAAGTTTTTTCCGTTCTTCATAATCGGCTGTTTGCAGCGCTTTCCGGAAGTCGGATGCCATTGATGTAAGATTATCGGCCACTTGTTCAAACAATCCATAAAACACTTTATCCTGTGGCAGAAAGGCCTTGATAAAACTATTGAATCCCATAAGATCGAATTTTCAGGTTACGAAAGTAATCAGCAGGATTTAAAGTAAGGACATTTCTTCAAAACTTAATGATTAATTAATATTGGGATAAAGCCTTTTCAATACAGCACACTTCAAATAATGAGTGCATTATAAATTTTTAATTCAGAATATTTTCCATGTTGAAAAATTTTCAGGTGGCAATAAAAACAATAAAGCCTCCGGAAAGATATCCGGAGGCTGTGGCATGAAAGAGTTTACTACAAATATTATTTTGTTGTCTTAACAGCTTGTTTCTTTTCTTTAATACGAGCGGATTTACCGAAGCGTTCACGCTGATAGTACAGTTTAGCACGACGAACGCGACCACGTTTATTCACCACAATAGAATCAATATTGGGTGATAAAAGAGGGAATAAACGTTCAACACCCACACCATCAGAAATTTTTCTTACGGTAAAGGTTTGTGTACCACCTCTTCCTTGGCGTTTGATTACATCACCTTTGAAGGACTGAATACGTTCTTTAGTTCCTTCGATGATTTTATAATTTACTGTGATATTATCGCCTGCCTTGAATTCAGGAAATTCCTTTTTAGCAGACATTTGTTCGTGTACAAAAGCAATAGCTTCCATCCTAATAAGTTTTAAAAAATGAATTTACAGTGTAGCAAAAAGGTTTTATTTCACCTCAGCTACTAATTTTTTGAAGCTTTCCGGCTCATTCATGGCTAAGTCGGCCAGAACCTTACGGTTCAGCTCTATACCTTTTTGGTTCAGCTTATTCATAAATACGGAATAGCTCATACCTTCTTCACGTACTGCAGCGTTGATACGCGCAATCCATAAAGTACGGTAATCTCTCTTCTTCAGCTTGCGGCCAACGTATTTATATCCAAGACCCTTTTCTAATACGTTTTTCGCAACGGTATAGACATTTTTACGCTTGCCGTAGAAGCCCTTGGCTTGCTTCAGGATCTTCTTTCTTCTTGCGTGTGACGCTACGGCATTTACTGAACGTGGCATATGATTATTTTCAAAAAATTATTAATAAAGAATAAAGGTTATTAACGCAGGTTCAACATGCGTTTTACTAAGGGCAAATTAGCCGGATGTACCATTGACGGAATGGCGAGACGACGCTTACGTTTAGCAGATTTCTTGCTTAACAGGTGCTTTCTGAAGGCATTAGCGCGTTTGATTTTACCGCTTCCGGTAATGGTAAATGTCTTCTTAGCTCTTGAGTGTGTTTTAACCTTAGGCATTACTATTCAAATTTGGGACGGCAAAGGTAGCAGTTTTTATTTTCTCAGCAAATTTTATTTAAAATATTTTTCTTTAGCCTCAACAACTCCTTATTATGCCTTAATAGAGGATGGCATTATTAAAAGAAAATAGACTAATAACCGATGCCTATTTTAAATAATTTCGGGAAAGTCAGCCGCCTTCCTCATTCAATAAAATTAATAGGCGCGAGCAAACAAAACCCTCTGCGTGCTAGGCTTTCCAGTAAGGATACAGCGCCCGGCTTCCTGTTCCGCCTCCATAGGAATACAGCGTATGGTAGCTCGGGTTTTCTCTTTTATCAGAGCTTCCGTCTCGGAACTACCATCCCAATGTGCAGCAATAAATCCACCTTGTTGATCCAGGATACTTTCAAACTCTTCCCAAGTATCTGCTTTCCTGATATTCGAATTGCGGAATGACAAAGCTCGGTTAAAGATATTTTGCTGAATGTCATCTAAGAGTTGAACAATATGATCTCCAAGACCATCTAATGACACCGATTGTTTATCTCTCGTATCACGGCGGGCAACTTCTGCCACGTTATTATCAATATCACGAAGGCCTAGTGCCACCCTTACCGGAACGCCTTTCATTTCATATTCAGCAAATTTCCAGCCTGGACGTGCGGTATCGCTGTTGTCATATTTAACAGAAATCCCTTTTGCTTTCAATTCCTTCAGCAGCATATCCGCTTTTTCGTCAATCTTACTTTTGGAATCTTCACCTTTATATATAGGCACAATAACAACCTGTAATGGCGCTATTTTTGGAGGTAAAATCAGTCCGTCATCATCACTATGCGCCATTACCAATGCACCGATGAGGCGCGTACTTACTCCCCAACTTGTGGCCCAAACATATTCCAACTTATTAGCTTTATCAGCAAATTTCACATCAAAAGCTTTGGCAAAATTCTGACCTAGAAAATGCGAGGTTCCAGCCTGTAAAGCCTTGCCATCTTGCATTAGGGCCTCAATACAATAAGTATCTTCCGCACCGGCAAATCTTTCATTGGGCGACTTCACACCTTTGACCACGGGGAGGGCCATATAATTTTCAGCAAAATCAGCATATACCTGCAGCATCTTCATCGTTTCTTCTAATGCTTCCTCTTTGGTAGCATGAGCCGTATGGCCTTCCTGCCATAAAAACTCTGCCGTACGCAGAAATAAGCGCGTACGCATTTCCCAACGCACCACATTAGCCCATTGATTGATTAACAAAGGTAAATCCCGATACGATTGAATCCAGTTCTTATAGGTATTCCAAATGATGGCTTCAGAAGTTGGACGAACCACTAATTCCTCTTCTAACTTTGCATCCGGATCAACCATGAGTTTCCCGGGATGTTCGGGATCATTTTTTAAGCGGTAATGCGTCACCACGGCACATTCCTTGGCAAATCCTTCAGCATTCTTTTCTTCGGCCTCAAACAAACTTTTGGGAACAAATATGGGGAAATAGGCATTCTGGTGACCGGTGTCTTTGAACATCTTATCCAAAATATCTCGCATATTTTCCCATAATGCGTAACCATATGGCTTAATAACCATACAACCCCGAACAGCAGAATAATCTGCTAACTGAGCTTTAAGAATCAGATCATTATACCATTGTGAATAATCTTCACTGCGGCTGGTAATTTCTTTATTCATTTTTTTAAACCCTGAAGCTATGTTAAAGTCAAAACGCGCTGACTGGTTAATAATTTGCAATCCGGCGCAAATGTAGTATTTTTGGGCGGATAGTAATGTAAGAAACCGAAGTCAATCTGACAAATTATTCTGATCAAAAAAAAATTGTAAATAACATGAAAAAGTTGCTGGTACTGGGCTTAATTGGGATGAGCATTTCGCTGTCCGCAACGGCTCAACAAAATGCATACGACGACCGCTACTATTCACCTTCTCAGGCAGAACAGGATGCCGGCAAAGCAGTAAAAGAACAGACGGAAAATCAGGATACTTATCGTTATAATAGCAGCGATAGTTATTATGATAATTCCGTTAGTGAGGATGAATACATTGACTATGATGACGACTCTTATGCAAGTCGTATCAATCGTTTTAATTATCCCATTTATGGAACCGGATATTGGGGCAATATTTACCGCCCTTATTATTATGATCCCTTTTATTATGACCCCTTTTTTGGTATGGGCATGTGGCCTCGTCCTGGAATTAGTGTCAGCTTTGGTTATGGCCCGTACTGGAGTTCATCATGGGCATTCAGCACCTGGTGTGGTTATGGTGGCTATTACCCCTACTATTCCTGGGGCTATGGCTATCCCTGGTATGGTTATGGTGGCTGGGGCGGCGGCTATGGTTTAGGGTACTGGAATGGATTTTACGATGGTTATTATGCAGGCTATTTTAATAATCATCACCATAATAATCATGGTGCCGGCCGTACCATCTATGGCCCTCGAGGCAATCGCTCTACTTTAGGCAATTATCGTAATGCTCGTTTGGCGAACTCCAATCGGGACAACACACGTATTGTAACACCGCAAAGTGGTAATGCACGCATTACAGGAAACCGCCGGAGTTTCCAAACCGACAACCGTAATTCCAATGATAGGATTATTCTAAATAACGATCGCAACACCAAAGTAATCAGCAGTGATAGAAATATAGGTTCAAACGCTAGCGATACCCGTAGAAATGATGGCCGCCAGCAGGTTCAGCAAAACAACCAGCGTAGCAGTATTTTCAATCGCAACAATTCCGGAGGTAATCGTCAACAACAAAGTTCACCAAAACCTTCTTCCCAGCCGAGCCGTCAGTATAACAACAAAAGTTCTTCAAAAAGTAATAATAATTCGTCTTATCAGAATAGCAGTCCATCACGCAGTGGCAGTAGCTACAGTCCATCTTCAGGAAGTCGTAGCAGCAGCTCCTCCTTTGGTGGCAGCCGCTCTTCAAGAAGATAAGTTATTCTCTTATAGTGGTAGCTAAATAGCAATGCTACTTCCATAACCATGCCGGTGTAATGCGCTCCAAGATGTTGAAGTTCATACACCGGCATTGTTATGTTATGGAAATTGCCATAAAGGATCCGCATCATTTTGCCGGAATTGCGAAGCGGTTCAGATTCTTTAAATTCTGGGAGGTAAAGACATCAATAAGGTTGGAAATAATTCAATCAGCAGTGGGGCTTTGGAATTTTTAAAAAAAATCTTCATTTCTATGGCTAAAACATAGCCACCAATATCCGCTCTACGGTTTACCCGTAATCTTTTTTTTGTGTTTTAAGCCCCAATCCGCTAATGCACCCACCACTCCATTGAGTGTGGTGGCATAGTCGGTGGGTAGGTATTCTACTACCACCGGAAATTGGTCTGCCTGTACCACCCTTTTTACCAAACCATTCATCTCTAACTGCTTCAATTCATTGGAAAGCACCCTTGCTGAAATGCCCTTTATGGTTCGTTGCAATTCATTAAAACGATGGTGCCCCCCATGTAATGCAATAATGATGCGCAGCTTCCATTTACCTCCTAAAACATATAAAGCATCCTCTACTCCATTGATATGCTTTGTGCATTGCACTTCTGAATACAGTGTCTTCTCTTTCATATACTAACAGTAAGTAACCTAAATGTTACTACTAACCTATTGTTTACTACTATACTTTGGTTATCAAAGGTAGGTAATTTTGTCCCATCATAAATCAAAAACAGAAAAAAAATGAAGTCAACAAGAATGATCTACTTTACCGCCACCGGACTATTGTCTCTTTCAATGGCATTCTCAACCTTTGCTTATTTGGCTAATCCTGAATTGAAAGCTGGATTTCAACACTTAGGTTTTCCTGATTATTTCCGGATAGAATTAGGCATCGCAAAAGGCCTTGCCGCAATAGCCCTGTGGCTGCCCTTCCGTTTGGCTAGGGAAATGGCTTATTTTGGCTTGTCCATAAGTTTTGTATCAGCCTTTATTGCACACGTTGCTGTTGGCGACCCCATGTTCAATATCGTTTATCCGCTGTTCATTTTGGGCATCCTTGTTACGTCGTATCTAACCTATGGCAGGCTGTCTTCTTCCTTAATCAAAAAACCAGCTTAAAAAGCTAGTTACAACAGTTTCTCTTAAAAGTCAGTGATAGCCTGCCCATCAAAAAGAGGGAACGACTAGCGCTGGCTTTTTCGAACTTAAAACAATTTGGTGCATAGTGATGCTGGCAATGATTTACATGAAAACACACCATCTCCAAACAAACAGGTTTGGTTATAATTAGAACGGTAACCACAAAAAGACGAACATAACTCAACTTTCATCTTCGGCCTTCAGTCCTCGGGGTGTACGCACCAAAAGGAGGATATGGTCACTTTCAAACCTTTACTTTGCAAGCTTTAGGATCTTAAGTGCACCCTTTCCTACAATGTAAAATACTATAGTGCCCACTACAAGGTCAGGATATTTGGATTGAGTCAGGTAAACGAGTACGCCCGCTACAATAACGCCTAAGTTCACGATAACATCATTGGAGGTGAATATCATGCTTGCTTGCATATGCGCTTCGTTGCTTTTGCTCTT
>Ga0182792_1003348_pt1 | contig 10332 bp, 10 predicted proteins | sample Passage237B_FD_130497 | JGI IMG/M metagenome (GOLD analysis project Ga0182792, IMG submission 130497) | Cellulose adapted compost microbial communities from Newby Island Compost Facility, Milpitas, CA, USA - Passage2 37B (version 2) (version 2) ... | reverse complement strand
GTATTTGAAAGTTGTCATGGCCGTTACTGTTAAAAGTGAAACTCGATTATTGGATGGATTTCAAACGAAATAGTTTAATCCGTTATTTGAAATATTAAGGTACAACAACCCGTTTATTTGTCAGGATGCGCAAGATGGAAGAAAGGTTTGAAAGAGATAGGGGGATTTGTATAAACGGCCGGAATTAGGGATAACCGACGAAAGGACCATTATAAAAAAAAGGCCTGGTGTTTAGTCAGGCCTTGCGAATGATTCCAGAGATTTTTTCAAAGTTGTTCGGTAATCACCGCCCGAAGTTTGTCAACCGTGGGAGCACCAGTAGTCTGCCATACAATTTTGCCATCCTTATAGAGATAAATCAGCGGCAGGTACTGAATTCCCAGGTGTTCGGCGACCGTTTTGTTGGCGTCGATATCGATGATTTTCACCACGGCCTTGCCGGCAAATTCCTGCTCGATGGCTTTGATTTTTGGATATAGGGCCTTGCAGGGGGCGCACCATTTGGCAGTAAAGTCGACCAGTACAGGTTTGCTTCCGGAAATGATCTGATTGTACTCACTTACCGGCATTCCTACCAATACTTCATCCGATTTCTTTACACCTTCTACCGGTTTTTTCTCAGAAGTCCATTTGATGTAACCACCTTCCAGTTCGTATACCTGCGTAAAACCGTTTTCGGCCAACAGCTTTGCAGCGGCAGTACTACGGGCGCCACTCAGACAGTATATTAGAACCGGCTCGTCTTTTTTGAGCCCCTCGGTCTGTTTTAAAAAGTCTTCTTTCCTCACATCAAGATTACGGGCGTTAGGGAGGTGCCCCGCACCGAATTCGGCAGCCGTACGCACATCAATCACCTGTGCCGTGGGAGTGGCACTCATTCGCTCCAGAAAAGAATCACCGTTGATTTTTGTTTGAGAGAGGGCAGTTGAAACAGTTAAAAGAAAAATAGTGGCTATTCCAAGAAAGGATTTCATGTTAAACATTTTTAATTAAGCAAGCATGTAAATTTAGGCTAATAATCCAAATGAAGCTTAGTGGCTGTCTGTTTTTTTAACTTATTTTGTAGCAGGAAAGTTTTTTGTCAAAATCTTTTATAATCAATATCTATTCGACAAATGAGCGCAATTCAGTCAGTACATGCCAGGCAGATCCTGGACTCAAGGGGGAATCCTACAGTTGAAGTGGACGTAATTACAGATAGTGGCTATGTTGGACGGGCGGCGGTTCCCTCTGGTGCGTCGACAGGTGTGCATGAAGCTGTAGAACTTCGTGACGAAGATTCGAAAGTCTATCTGGGGAAAGGAGTGCTGAAAGCTGTTGAGAATGTAAATGACATCATATATCCTGAACTGATTGGCATTTCCGTATTCGAACAAAATGAAATAGATAAAACACTTCTGGAGCTGGACGGAACTCCCAACAAAGGTAAGCTGGGGGCCAACGCGATTCTGGGTGTTTCGTTGGCAGTTGCCAAAGCCGCTGCTCAGGAAGCCGGTCTACCTCTGTACCGTTATGTGGGAGGTACCAATGCCAATACCCTTCCCGTTCCCATGATGAACATCCTGAACGGTGGAAGCCACGCGGACAATGCCATCGACTTCCAGGAGTTCATGATCATGCCTGCCAAAGCAGATACTTTCTCCGATGCGCTTCGTATGGGTGTGGAAGTATTCCACGTACTCAAGAAGGTACTTAAGGAAAAAGGATATTCTACCAACGTAGGGGACGAAGGTGGTTTTGCTCCAAACATCCGTTCGAACGAAGAAGCCATTGAAGTGGTTCTTCAGGCTATCGAGAAGGCAGGTTACAAGCCCGGGGAAGAAATCTTCATCGCGCTGGACGCTGCCAGCTCCGAATTCTTCGAGAACGGGGTTTACCACTTCAAGAAATCTGACGGACGTAAGTTCTCTTCTTCTGAACTGGTAGGTTACTGGACCGAATGGGTAAATAAATATCCGATCATTTCCATCGAGGATGGTTTTGCTGAAGATGACTGGGATGGTTGGAAACAAATTACAGATGCCATCGGCAAAAAAGTACAGCTGGTAGGAGACGACCTGTTCGTAACCAACGTTAAACGTGTACAGCAGGGTATCGAATCGGGTGTAGCCAACGCAGTACTTGTGAAGGTTAACCAGATCGGTTCACTTACTGAAACCATCGATACCGTAAACCTTGCCAAACGCAACAGCTACAAAAACATCATGTCTCACCGTTCAGGGGAGACCGAAGATGCAACCATTGCTGACCTTGCCGTGGCATTGAACACCGGTCAGATCAAAACCGGGTCTGCTTCCCGTTCTGACAGAATGGCCAAATACAACCAGCTGCTGCGTATCGAAGAGGAGCTGGGAGACAATGCATACTTCCCCGGTCTGAAGTTCTGATTGTTCTGATTGGAACCTTCGAACCGAATGAGATGTCTGAAATATGCACGGAACCGCATTACCGTTTTCCAGCATGTTTCGGACATCTTTCAAAATCAGAAAACTGTAGAGTTTGCCAGAAGAATCTAATTCCCGATCGGTGATGGTCATTTTGAATTGGCTAAAGTCCGTTTTTAGTAATTTCTATAAAGGGACCTTCCTCGTATGGTTTATCTGGGTACTTTTCTTTGATAACAACAGCATCATCAATGCCGTGAACAGTTACCGGAAAAAGGAGAAACTCATCAGTGATACATTATATTACCATAACAAAATTCTGGAAGCGAGACGGGACAGGGAGGAGGTTTTCGGAAACGACAGGATGCTGGAAAAATGGGCCCGGGAAAAATACCGTATGAGCCGGCCCAATGAAGATGTCTACATCATTGTCGATGAAAACAACCGCTCGCTGGATTTGCCGGAATAAGCATCCCCTGCTCCTCAGGAGATCAGCTGCCGGGCAGCGCCGTTACGATTTACCAATTACCTGCAATGAATAAGAAAGTAATCTTACTGATTCTCGACGGCTGGGGTATAGCCAAAGCCGGAGAGGAAAACCGCTCTGCGATTGCAGCTGCCAGTACACCTTATATCGACAGTCTGATAGCCAGATACCCTAATACCACACTGCGCACCTCAGGCCTGGACGTCGGTCTTCCGGACGGACAGATGGGTAACTCGGAGGTAGGTCATACCAACCTGGGGGCTGGTCGAATCGTGTACCAGGACCTGGTGAAAATCAACAAGTCCATCACGGAAGGTACTCTGGCGAATGATCCGGTACTGAACGCAGCATTAAATTACGCACTTGAACATAAAAAGCGGGTTCACTTTATAGGTCTTGTTTCAGACGGCGGGGTACATTCGCACATCGACCATCTGAAAGGGATGATTTCCATCGCCCATCAGGCCAAGGTCACCGACGTATTCGTACATGCTTTTACGGACGGACGCGACTGTGACCCCAAAAGCGGCGTAGGCTTTCTGACCGATCTCAGACAGCATATGCAGGCCACGACGGGGGAAATCGCTTCCATCACCGGGCGTTATTATGCAATGGACCGTGACAAGCGCTGGGAGCGGGTCAAGCTTGCTTACGACGCCATGGTGTACGGAGAAGGGCAGAAAGTTTATCAGGACCGCCTGATTGCGGCTGTCGAAGAGTCGTATGCACAAAATGTCACCGACGAATTCATCAAACCGATCGTGGCAACCCGTGAAGACGGAATGCCCGTGGCCCTGATCGAAGAAGGCGATGTGGTGATCAACTTCAACTTCCGCACCGACAGAGGGCGTGAAATAACCGAGGTACTTACCCAGCGGGATTTCATCGACTACAACATGTCGAAGCTGAATCTGTATTATGTTACCCTGACCAATTACGATGATACGTATGAAAATGTCAGGGTTATTTTTGATAAGGACAATCTGACCAACACGCTCGGGGAAGTCATTTCCAAAGCGGGTAAAAGACAGATTCGTATTGCTGAAACTGAAAAATATCCGCACGTAACTTTCTTCTTTTCCGGCGGCCGTGAAGAACCGTTTGAAGGGGAGTCCCGGTTGCTGTGCCCCTCACCCAAGGTCGCTACCTACGATCTGAAACCGGAGATGTCGGCTTTCGATATCCGCGACAAAATCGTTCCGGAACTGGAGCGGGAAAGCGCCGATTTTATCTGTCTCAATTTTGCCAATACCGATATGGTGGGGCATACAGGTGTATTTGAGGCTGCGGTGAAAGCTGCAGAAGCAGTCGATTCCTGTGTGGGGTCAATTGTCAATACAGCCCTTCAGCACGGATACGTCACACTGATTCTGGCGGATCATGGTAATTCCGATTACATGATCAACGACGACGGCAGTCCCAATACCCAGCATTCCCTGAACCTGGTACCGTTTATTGTGGTCGATCCTGAGTTCACTGGTCCGTTAAGTGATGGTAAACTTGCCAATATTGCGCCTACCATCCTGAAACTGATGGGCCTGGAAAAACCTCTGGAAATGAATGAAGATAGCCTGCTGTAAAAATATGCGGTTTGCCGGAAGGAGAGGGCTGATTACACTGCTGCTGTGCGGAGTATTAGCCTTCTCCTTCAGTGCTTGTCAGACGGTTCCTGAAACTACGGGAACCGAAGGCTTTTTCAATCTGGAGGATTTTGTGAGCAAGCAGATTGAAAAACTCGCTCAGATCCGGCCTGAAGTAGAAAAGAGACTGATATTGAACGGCGAAGAGGATGTGATCGTCACGAAAGATGTCAACTGGGAGGACGAATTCTCCTACTTTCTCGAATCCGATATCAGCAAACCATCTCTTCGGGACAGTTATTTCGTGGAACGGACTGACGACCATACCGAAATCTATCATCTGAAAGAAGGGCAGCACCACCCGGTGAAGGAATTCAAGGCGGTTTATGATCCCGAGTCGGGTCAGATCAGGCAGCTTTTCGTAAATATTGAGAAAGAAACCCAACTGTTTGACATCAGCAGGGAGCTGAAGCTGGTGCTCAATGGGAATAAGGATGATAACAGAGTCCTCTCCTATGAGATTAAAGGCGTACAGCAGCTGGTATTGTCAGACGATAAAATATTTGAAATAAAGGGTGAGATCAGATACTGACTCGTCCTGTAAATACTAAACTTGAACTTATGATCCGTAAAGCAGTAATTCCCGCGGCAGGTCTGGGCACCCGTTTCCTTCCGGCGACCAAAAGTATGCCCAAAGAAATGCTTCCCATTATTGATATTCCCACCATTCAGTATGTGGTTCAGGAGGCGGTTGATTCCGGAATTGATGATATCCTGATTATCTCCGGAAAAGGTAAAAGGGCCATCGAAGACCATTTTGACCGAAATTTTGAACTGGAAGCGCGGCTGGAGGAAAAGGAGGACCAGGCATGGTTTACGGAAATGCGCCGTCTTTCGGACATGGCCAATATTCATTTTGTCAGACAAAAGGAGGCCAAGGGCCTGGGCGATGCGATTTACTACGCCCGTCACCACGTAGGGGACGAACCTTTTGCCGTCTTGCTCGGTGATACCATTATGGATTCGGTAATTCCGGTAACCCGCCAGCTGGTAGATACTTACGAGCAGTATGGGGGATCGGTGATCGGCGTTGAAAACGTGCCGGAAGACAAGGTAGATCGTTACGGTATCGTAGGCGGTACCCCGCTGAGCGATTCCATTCTCCAGCTTGATACGCTGGTAGAGAAGCCACCGGTCGGAAAAGCTCCGTCCAATTTGGCTATTGCCGGCCGCTATATCCTCTCTCCGGAGATTTTCGATGCTATTGAAAATACTCCCAAAGGAAAGAACAATGAGATTCAGCTCACCGATGCCATGCTTCTGTTACTGAAACGGCAGAATTTCTACGCCCACCTCATTGAGGGAAAGCGGCACGACATCGGAAACAAGATGGATTATCTCAAGACCACCGTGGAATTCGCCCTGAAGCGCAAGGAATTTGCCGGTCCTTTCCGGGAATTTTTAAAAGAAATCCTCGCCAACGAAGTTTAGGCATAACATATTTTTTTAAAAAAAGCCTTTTACAGCCCTTTGGACGGACATTCTCCTGAAAATGGGCTGTTTTTTTTTGTCCAGCTATTGACAAATAAACACTGTTTAGTAAATTTGCAGTGTAATCGATTGAAATAAATTATTCATTATTGACATGGGAATTGCCGAGCGGAAAGAAAGGGAGCGGGAAGAGATGCAGCAGTTGATACTGGATACTGCGCATAAGCTTTTTCTGGAAAATGGTTTTGAGAAGACGAGTATCCGGGCTATTGCCGATGGGATTGAATACAGTCCGGCGACGATCTATCTGTATTTCAGGGATAAAAACGAGATCTTTCTGGCCTTGCATCAAAGGGCCTTTGAGAAGCTGAAAACTGCTTTTCAGCCCGTATTCCAGATAAGGGATCCATTTGCACAGCTGGTGGAGCTGGGGCATGTGTATCTGGATTGGGGCATTGCAAATCCGGGGTTATACGAGTTGTGCTTTCTGATGGAAGCCCCCATGGACGCACTTGCCTGTCGTGATGAAGCCTGGAAAGAAGGACAGACTTCCTTCGGAATGTTGCGGGAGGTGCTGGCAGGCTGCATTGAGGCCGGATATTTTGGCAGGCATGATCTCGATACCATGGCTCTTACTATATGGAGCTATATCCATGGACTGGTTGCCATTTATCTGAGGAAAAGGATGAATGTTTTTGAGGACGACCGTGATATCGAGCGGATGCGGGAGTCTTATACACTTTATGTGAAAATGTTAAGAAACGGTTTGTAATAATTTTTGTCATGAAAAATCTGATTAGACTTGAAGAAGCAGCGTTATGGGCGCTTTCATTATGGATGTATGATTATCTGGGAGGTAGCTGGGCATGGTATCCCCTGCTGCTGTTACTCCCCGACCTGAGTATGGCAGGATATCTGGCCGGACCTAAAACAGGGGCAGCGCTTTATAACTTCTGGCATCATCGCACGGTCGCACTATTGGTCTTCGTGTTGGGCTATGGGTCAGATCATCAGGGGATTATGATTGCGGGCGTGGTGTTGTTCGGCCATGTGGCCATGGATCGCCTGTTCGGGTACGGTCTAAAATACGCTACCGGTTTCCAGGATACGCATTTAGGTAAGATCGGAAAGCAGGCCTAAGACGGCCGTGTTGAAACAGACATTTATCAGGTCTTTTTTTTTGAATAGTTGGTAAACAATGTTCATAATATAAACGATGCAAAAATTAACATTCTTATACCCGTTAATCTTCATGCTGATCGTAAGACCGGTGCTGGGGCAGGAATCGGCCGTGCTGGAATCTTATATCAGGCAGGGATTGAATGCAAACCTGACCCTGCAGCAACAGCAGGCGGAGGTAAGTAAAGCCGTGCAGTCGGTTCGACAGGCCAGGGCTTTGTTTTATCCGCAGGTAACCTTTGCTCCTACCTATTCCCTTGCCTACGGAGGGCGCAGGCTAGCCTTCCCCGTGGGAGATATGCTGAACCCCCTGTTTGCTGCGATAAACGATTTGACCGGCCGACAGGATTTTCCCACAGACGTAGAGAACATCAACGAATTGCTGGCACCCCATAATTTTCATGACACGAAAGTGTCGTTCCAGGTGCCCCTGTACAGTCCGGAGGTCAAGTATAATTACCTGATCCAGAATAGTCTTCTGTCGGCCAGTGAAGCCAGGCTTCGGGTCGTACGGGAGGAAATTGTGTATGCGATCCGGGAAGCCTATTATCAGTATCTGCAGGCATTGCAGGTGAAGGAAATATACCTTTCGGCAAGGACATCGCTGCGGGAACTGGTGCGGCTGAACCAGAAACTTGTCGAAAACCAGGTCATCACCCGGGATGCGGTTCTGGCCGCTGAATATGAACTGAGCAGTCATGATCAGCAACTGGCTGAAATCGAAAAAAATGTGCAGCTGTCGAAGTCCTACTTCAATTATCTGCTGAACAGAGACCTTGCTGCTGATATAGAAGTCGATACCCTCAACGGCAATCAGCAGGTAAACTGGGCGGTTGGCCTACAGGATTTGACAGCCCTTGCCCTAACGGGGCGTCAGGAACTGAAAACGTGGGATTTTTCCCTACGTGCTGCACAGAATGCTACGCAGCTGGAAGAAAAAATGGCCACGCGTCCGACTCTGTTCGTGGGTGGTAATACAGGGTTTCAGGGATATCATTACAAATTTTCGGATCAGGGGTATTTTATCGCACAGGTCGGTCTTCGCTGGGACCTTTTCAAGGGGGGAGAACGCAAAGCCAGGATTGCACAGGCACAGATACAGGAAGACCTGATCGGTATTAAGCGGACCGAGGCAGAAAAAAGGATCGGACTGGAAGTAGCGCAGGCTTATTTCGCAGCCCAGGCTTCTCTGGAGGGACTGAAAGTGGCAGATGCAGCCCTGGAGAAAGCAAGGGCCTATTATAAAGTGGTGAACAGCCGCTATCAGAATCAGCAGGTATTGTACATCGAGTACATCAAAGCCCTGGATGAACTCCGTCGCGCCGAAATCCAGCAGGTCTTGTCACGGTATGAGGTGCTGATCCGAAAAGCCCATCTGGATCGGGTGACCGGGCTTTCCGAAACCCAGTACTGAGGTATTAGCTACAGAAAATTTATTCAGAATCAGATATCCGGAACCATATGAGATTAGTAGAGTTAGTGGGAGCTGCAGCGCTGTTGGTGGGTTGCGCCCCCGGGGAAAAGCTAAAGGAAGTAACGAAGGATGAAGCCATCCCGGTGAGTTTGAAAAATGTCGAATATATCGTTCGCACCGAGCCGGTTTCAACCGCCGGTACGGTAACCTCTCTGCATGACACGCGTGTGTCCTTCAAAATTGGGGGAGTAATAGATCGGATTTTTGTCCGTGAAGGGCAGTCGGTAAAGGCGGGTCAGCTGCTGGCTACCCTGCACCCTGATGAAATCGACGCACAGGTGAACCAGGCGGAAGTCGCGTATGCAAAGGCGACCCGGGATTTCGAAAGGGTCAGCCGGATGCTGAGGGATACGGCAGCGACCCTTGAACAGCATCAGAACGCCCAGACGGCGGTCGATGTCGCCAGGGAGAATCTTCACATCGCCCGTTTCAACCGGGAGTATGCCAAAATTACAAGTCCCATATCCGGAACGGTGTTGAAAAAAATGATGAATGAAGGGGAAGTGGTAGGCCCGGGAACCCCCGTACTGATGCTTTTATCGAACCAGAAAAGCGACTGGGTGATCCGCGTAGGCGTTTCGGACCGGGACTGGGCCCGTCTGGCTGCCAATGACAGGGCAGAAATAGAACTGGACGCCTATCCAGAGGAAAAGCTGGAGGGATATGTAACCTATCTCTCGCAGGCAGCTGATCCGATGACACATCTTTATGAGGTAGAAATAAGACTGACCGGAAGTTTCCCCCGACTGGCCTCCGGGTTGTTTGCCCGGGTAAAACTATGGCCATCCGGAAGCCGGGGTTATTATGCCATCCCGGTCGAAGCCCTGATCGAAGGCAATGGTGAGAACGGGTATGTCTTCACCGTAGAAAACGGGATCGCCCGTAAACGCTCCGTAAAGGTTGGGTATCTCGATCGGGAGCGTGTCCTGCTGGTCAGTGGTATCGACAGTACCGATCAGGTGGTAAGTGGAGGAAGCGCCTTTCTGTCGGAGGGCGCAACCGTAATCGTTTCTGAGCAATAAACCTTGTAACCATGAATATTTCCGAGTTTTCTGTTCGGAACTGGCAGTTTATGCTGGTCCTGTTTGTGGGAGTGTTTGCATTGGGTATCAACTCCCTGATGAATATGCCCCGGTCGGAGGATCCCGACTTTTCCATGCCCTCATTCGTGGTTATTTACGTGTATCCCGGTACGGACGCGGTAGACATGGAGGAACTGATCGTGGACAAGGTGGAAGAGCGTTTCAGTGAGCTGAACAATGTCAAAACCCTCCGTACCACCGTGGATGACGGAATTGCGATCGTAACGATCGAGTATGATTACGATCAGGATGTAGATGAAAAATATCAGGAGGTTGTCCGGGAAGTAAATGCCCTGGAAAAGGATTTGCCCTCCGATATTTTCCGGACTGAAATACGCCGATTCTCTCCTTCGGATGTGAATATTGTGCAGGTAGCCTTACAGTCGGAGACCGCGTCCTATCAGGAAATGGGCGAACAGGCCGACCGGTTGAAAAAGGCATTGTCCAAAATCAGTGGACTGAAAAACGTGAGTACCTGGGGATATCCGGAACGGACTGTTCAGGTGGAACTTCAGCTGGAGAAATTGGTGCTGTTCGGGCTTTCACCCATGCGCGTCATCGGTGCGCTGCAGGCTGAAAATCAAATCATACCCGGCGGTAGTATCCATGCCGGCGGCCGCAAATTCAATGTGCGGACCAATGGTAAATATGAAAG
>Ga0182792_1003347_pt1 | contig 10336 bp, 7 predicted proteins | sample Passage237B_FD_130497 | JGI IMG/M metagenome (GOLD analysis project Ga0182792, IMG submission 130497) | Cellulose adapted compost microbial communities from Newby Island Compost Facility, Milpitas, CA, USA - Passage2 37B (version 2) (version 2) ... | reverse complement strand
CCTAAAATGATGGTAAAGATGAAAATGTATAAAGTAATATTTTTTTCAGTGAGTCTGTTTCTTTTAGCGGTCTCCTGTTCTAAAGAGGAGCCTATTCCTTATGAACCGTATGAAACCGGTCTGCCGGACAACCCGACGGATCAGGCTATATATGACCTGCAACAGGAATACCAGACAAAGATCATCTACCGCTATGACCGTCGGTACGTTTCTACAAGTGCGTTTGCTGTGCCTCCACGGTATGATCTGGTACTGCCCTATATTGAGAATGTACTTCGCAAACTGTTTATCGCACCGTATGATCGGCAAAAAACCGATTTCATGCGTGAACACATGCCTATAGAGATGATCATGTTCGGTACCAGTATCAACTATGTTGAAGGCGGCGAGAGCAATTTCAGTGCTTCTGGTTTGGCCTATGGATTGAGTCGTGTCATTATCACGGGAGTAAACGCCTATGATCTGAACAATCCGAGCTGGCTACGGGGACAGTATGCTACCTTGCACCATGAGTTTGCCCATGTACTGGACAAGATATATGGTCGACCTACAGGATTTGACAATGTGTCCAAGGGACTCTACGCAGGTGGTACAGCGTACGGTGCTTTTTCGCAAGCCGAAGCACGTTCTCGTGGATTTTGGCGAAATTATGGAATGCTGAACGAAAGTGAAGACTTTGCGACCTGGATCGATGGGATCGTGACCACGCCAAAGGAGGAAGTGTTACAGATCGTGTCCGCCAACAATTACCTGTCACAAAAGGACCAATTGGTATATAATTTCTCTTTGGAGAAAGGAATAGACCTGCATGAGTTACAGGCCTATTTACAAAATATATTGGATAATCTGGAGGACTAACTATGGAAAAAATGATGAGACACCTGTCCTGGATATTGTTTGCAGCAGTAATGCTGGTATGGATGGCCTGTGAGAAAACAACTACCCATTTACCGCCTCGGGAAATCTCGCCCGAAGTGGACGAAATAGCAAAAAAATATACGGATGTCCTTGTGCAGTCGCCGCAGGGATGGGTATTGGCGTACAAGCCCGATCAATACGAAGAAACCATCTATTTCCACTTGATATTCAAAAATGAAGGAAAGATAGACGTATTGGCTGGATATAGAGGCTACCACACCCTACAAACGGATATTACGTACTATTTTGAAGGTAATTATATCCCGATTATCGTATTCTCGGGAGAAAATGTTTTTTCTGAGCTGGCAGATTCACACAATGGTGCTTACAAATTCAAGATCTATTACGAGGAGTCATCCGGTACTTTTGAAGTCGTGCGTTCGGATGGATTTGACGATAAGCGATTTGAGCTGACTCCTGCAAATGAAAACAATCTTGCTCTGCTCAATGCTCAGATCGATGATATTCTGGCACAGATCGCCTACGAAGAAGAGCAGGAAAGACTGGCGGCGGAAGTCAGGGCGAAGGTCAAGGCTTTTGTGGAGATAGAGTCTGACTTTTACTTCTACAACCTGACGATAGATGGTTTTTCGGCGGCGATCAATTCCTTTGATACTGTTGCCCGGGAGATATCTTTGACCTATAAGGAAACGTCGACCTCAGCCCCCACTACGACCACTGTTGGCTATACCTTGACCCCTGAAGGCGTTGTGTTGGATCCTGCCTTGGCATATGGAACGGTATCTTTAGAACTTTTAGAACTTGGAGAACTGTTGTATGAAGATCCGGATGATCCCAATAAAGCTACTGCTATAGAAGTTGTGAGTAATGGGAATGTAGGAACTATGGGTTATGCCCACGTAGCACCTTATATTTATACAAATACAGATAACAGGCTCGAGACTGCCGCTCAAATACTATTTGAATATAGAGGTGCAAACAATTACATGTATACAACAAATGAAGCAGAGTTTTATAGTCCTAAAGTCCTAACGCTTCGAGAGCAATTAAGACAAGTGTTTGATGAAAGAACTACTGATATTACAGCTACGAGATTTAATCTTCTGTTTTATTTTCGAAGTGCAACCAGTGAGAATCAGTCCTTGCAATTGAGCAGTAGGAATAGCACCGATTCAGGTAACCGCTTTTATGCTTTATATCTCAATTTGAACCAAGCTAAATTATCGGAAAATATACTGAACTATACCTTAAATGGATCGATCAGTGCCCATGTAGTAGAATGGGAGCAAGAGATAAGGGCCGAATATGAAGAATTCTTTCGCCAACTCTTCCCTGAAGAAGAAGGTGTTACTGTTGTTCCCTATCGTGTAGGAACAACCACACGATTTAGATTAGTCAGTAAGCGAGATAGTCGGATTTGGGTGAATTATATTCATAACATAGCTACTATCAGAAGCATCACATTTAATTAGCAGACTTTATGAAAAGAACGATAGTTTTAATCGCATTTATCTCTCTGCTTTTCACGTCCTGTGAAAAATTGGATCAGAACTACAATAAAATCCCTGCGGATGCCCCTCGTTTAGCGGAGCTGCAACAGGAGTATAAGGAAATGTTGGTGGCCAATGCGGATGGCTGGTTCATGGAATACCAACCCGGAAGCAATAATCCTTCTGTCCCAATTCTTATGAAATTTTCGGCAGACGGCAAGGTCAGCATCATCTCCGATCGGTATGGATTTGATGCAGAAAGTATCTCTACTTACCGCGTGGGTGGTGTGATCGGACCGGAGCTGATTTTTGATACCTACTCGGTATATAGTTCCATTGCGGAGTCCGGAGGAGGTGCCTTTGATTTTAGGATGTATCCGCAGGAAAATGGTGAGTTTGTCCTGAAGCATGCGACAGGAGGATTGGAAATGGAGTTTGTGCTTCGAAAAGCAAGGGCTACTGACCACGATGATATTATAGCAAGGGCTTCTGTAGGGCGTGTGTTGCAAGAATTCAGCGAGAATTCGTCCGCTTATTTCAGAAATCTGGTGCTGGATAATATATCGGCTTTCTGGGAGTTGGATATCAACACACAACAGGTGACATTGACCTGGGAGAACAGTGGGGGAGGGACAACCGCTACCCAAACATTTTCCTATACGACACTTCCGGGCAACGGTATTCGATTGGCCGAACCGTGGACAGCGCCCGGAGGGATAGAAGTCGAGGAGATATTCTTCGGCGATGCTACTCCGGACGGAATAGAAATTACCAGTGCCGGAAACGCAGGCACGGGAGAAATCCAGGTTGCACATATTCCGGCATTTCCCTATCCGGGGACTGCGAAACGATATATCTTGAGTAACTCATTCAATCCAAATCAAGATCCTGTTCGTTTTTTTGCATCCGTTTCGGGTACACGGGAAACAAGTGTGGATAGGATTAGTCCTGCACTTTGGCCTTATTATGAAAAGCTGTGGGCTGATGACGTATGGCCGACATATATACGTTTACAAGTCTATAATTATAATGGAGCTGCCTTTACGAACAGTATACAGTTGTTAGGTGCTATAAATGGTACCAACACTTGGCTACCTTATTACTATGCACTCGATGAGATGGATGGTTCTCACGTGATGGTTCGCAAACGGAATGAAGTACCTACAGATCATCCACATTATGGGGCTACCTATACATCTGGTACGGCACTGACCATGTATAATGACCACCCGGAATTTGCAGATTTTATGGATAGGATCTATCCTCCCGGTATTGGTGTTACGATTGTACCGTTGTCTGGGCAGAATGTTCGTGTAGTCAGTCGGGCAAACAGTTTGTATTGGATGGACTTGACAATCAGTACACCTGCTAATTTTTGGAATAATTAAAAGATAGTAGATTCATATATCATTTTAATTGTCCTCGTTGCTACGAGGACAATTAATTTTTTTATAGTTAGCCTTAAATGATAAAACAATATCGTACTCAAAATAAAAACTGCCTGAAGATAAGGTTCAGCATACTATTCCTGGGATGGATAATGATAGGATTATTCACTTTCTTATCATCTCAAGGGCAGACAGGAGATATCCAAATAGCATATACTAAAAAATGGAACACCATAGGTCCACCCACAGGCACTCTCATGATTATTGGCGGAGCTGCCTCCCAGGACAATTGGCATTATTTTATGGAGCTCGTGGGAGATCCCGAAGCACTTATCGTGTTTATCCCTACTGCAGGAAGTACATTTGATGAGACACATACAGGTTATATCAGTTTGTTGGAAGCGGGGGCAAAAAATGTAAGTATTCTCCATACCAAAGACCGCAATGAAGCTAATACGGAAGCTTTTGCAGCACCCTTGCGCAAAGCAAAGGCCGTGTTCATGGCAGGCGGTTTTCAGAGTCGGCTTGCAGCAGCTTATCTCAACACGTTGACACATCGGCTCATGTTTGAAATACTGGAACGTGGAGGAGTGATTGCCGGAAGTTCGGCAGGTGCCTCCATACAAGGTTCGTATCTCTACGGAGGCTTGCAAGGAGGTGTCGGCGCACAATACGTAGGATTGGGGTTCGTCAAAAACTCGGCTATCGGCCAACACTATATCCGTAGAAATCGCATGGGATCTGTAGCAAAGATATTGAAAAACCAACCCGATCTGTTTGGATTTGGGGTGGACGAAGCTACGGCTGCTGTCGTCCGGGGTAATGAACTTGAAGTCGTTGGCGAAGGAAAAGTCGCTTTATACGACACTAAACGCCCAGAATATGCCGATCAGCCACAACTGTATCTTTTTCCTGGAGACAAATACGATATGGCTGTCCGTCGGATTACCCATAAAGCCGATCCCGTACCGCAGGATATGTGGACGGGAGGAGGAAAAAAACAATGGAAAAACCCGGCCGATTCGTGGCAAACCGTCGGCCCACCGCAGGGCAGACTGCTTCTGTATGGATCTGTAAAAGCTGATTCGGCCTCTATCAGACATTTTTTGCAATCACTGGGCACCTTCCAGGATCCTATCGTGGTGCTCTCTACAGGAAACAACGATATGCGTGCCGAAAATCAGCAGGTCGTTGCCGAACTACGAAAACTTGGTGCAGACCGGGTGTCTTCCTTACACACGATTGACAGCGATATGGCAAACTCACAGGCTTTTGCCAGTGCCCTGGATAAAGCCAAAGCCGTTTGGATCTGTGATAGTAGGAGTTGGCAGTTGGCAGATGTATATCTCTATACACTGGTACACAAAAAACTGTTTGAGGTACTGCGGCGGGGTGGTATCCTGGGAGGCAATGGTGATGGTGCGGCAATCATGGCCTCTCGCTTGTTTGGTGAGCCGGAAAGCTACAGGTGGCATACAGGTTATGGATTGGTCAGGAATACCCTCATTGTCAAGGCGTCACAGAACCGTAAGACATTGTCCGATATGCAGGGGATATTGGATAAAAACATGAAATTGCAGGGTATCGTGCTGGGTGAAGATACAAAGGTCGTCATAGAAAAAAATCGGGTAAAAGTAGAAGGAAACAAGGGAATAAGGATATACCAAAGCGGAGAGAAAGAGCCGGTCATTGTGCCTTCCGGAGAATCGTATGGACTAGGGCTGGAATAACACATTCGAGGTTTCAAAAAAATCGAATATCTTTTGAGCTATGTGATTAAAATGTTACCGAGTTTTGATAGTAAAAAAAAGAAGTTTATAATAGCTTTGCGGGGGTATCTACTAATCATATTTTAAACAAAAACAATAAAAATGAAATTTCTAAAAGCACTTCAGATCTGTGTCATTTCTGGTTTATTATTATGGCAAAGCTGTGCCATCGGTCAAGAATATACAGATTTACGCAAACTCTTGAACATTCCTTATATAGGCGATATCAAAGGGGCTGCCAAAGCAGATAGGATAGTCTTTACGGTCAATGAAAAAGGACATCGTAATATCTATGCCGCCGATGGTCCTAACTATTCGATCCGTAAAGTAACGAGTTTTGACGAAGACGATGCACAGGAGATTACCAGTATGTCGATTAGCAGTGACGGCAATTGGGTCGTCTTTGCGCGAGGTGGTGATCATGGTTCCAACAGTGCTGCAGTCGCGGTCAATCCGGCTTCGTTGACCAGTGCAACCAAGATCGAGGTTTTTTCTCTGTCACTGACGGACAATAAACTCTATAAGGTCGGTGTAGGAGATTTTCCGGTTCTTCATCCTACCAATAAAACAGTCACTTATCTCAGAGGGGGGAATGTGTGGAGCTCTCCACTTGGACGAGAGGGAGCGGGCAAACAACTTTTTGCTATGCGGGGTGCAGCAGGCAATATACAGTGGTCTCCTGATGGTTCCCAGTTGGCTTTCGTTTCCCGTCGCGGCACATACAGCTTTATCGGTGTGTACCAAAATGCGGGTAAACGCCTGAAATGGGTTGGTCCTTCGTTCTACACCGATGCGTTTCCGCAATGGTCTCCCGATGGAAAAAAAATAGCTTTCGTAAGGCGTGAAGCAACAGGAGGAGTTATCGATTCTCTGAATACTGCTATATCACGGTCTTGGTCCGTCATGATCGCAGATCTGTCTTCGGACAAGGTAGAAAAAGTATATGCATCCCCATCCAAGAGACGTGCAGGTTACCCACGCATCGGTGGAGGGGTCAATCTACGTTGGAAAAATGCGAATTACATCACTTTCATGTCTTATGAAGATGGATGGCCACATCTCTATAGATTGGATGCCAGGAGCAAAGCTGTACAGCAGCTGACAAAAGGAAGTTTCACGGTCGAAGATATCGCTTACGATTCCAAAGGAGAGTACATCGTCTTCGCGGCGAATACGGGTAAGGACAAATTCGACTTCGAACGTTCCCATGTCGGCAGGGTCAGCCTGGCCAACGCTAACATGGAAATCCTGACCGAAGGGGAAGGGATAGAATCCTCACCATTCTTCTATCATGGAGACAATCTGATCGGGTTCAAGTCCAGCACCTACGACAAGCCTGTACAGCCCAAAGTGCATGATGTACGTACAGCAAAACAGCTTGCCGTAGCGGATGAACTTTTCAAAGGTGTGCAGACAGGTTTTGTGAAGCCTACGCAGGTATCCATCACGTCGGAAGATGGTGTGAAATTTAGTTCGCAATATTTCAAGCCACAAGGGAACAAGAAAAACCTACCTGCCGTGGTGTATATACACGGCGGGCCTCGTCGGCAAATGTACTTAGGCTGGCACCACCGGGATTATTATTTTTACGACTACATTACTTGTCAATATTTGGTACAGCAAGGGTTTGCAGTCTTGTCCGTCAATTACAGGACAGGTACAGGATATGGGTATGATTTTCAAAACCCTAAAGCAGCCGGAGCGTTGGGCGCATCAGAATACAAGGACATCTTGGCCGCCGGAAAATGGCTGGCTGGACAATCTGATGTGGATCCCAATAAGGTCGGGGTTTTCGGAGGCTCTTATGGAGGGTTCCTGACTGCAATGGCCTTGGCCAAAAATTCGGACGTATTCAAGGCTGGGGTGGATATACATGGGGTACACAACAGGCTTCGTGACAGGGATCCTAACTCCAGTCGAACTGCCAGACTGAATTGGGATTCTTCGCCTTCCCGTTGGGTAGATACCTGGGAATCTCCTGTGCTTTTGATACACGGTGATGATGACGGAAATGTAGGGTTTTGGCACAGTATAGATCTGTACAAAAGGCTGAAAGTCCGTAACGTGGATGTGGAAGTGCTGGTATTGCCGGATGAAAACCACCACTGGCAATTGTTTGAAAACTTGATTAAGGTTAAGGAAGCAACCGTTGACTTTTTGATCCGAAAATTAAAATAAAGTGACGGAGGTGATGATAGTGATGTAGTTATGAAGGCGAAACGCATACCTCCATAACCTCCTTCACCTCCATAACTTACATAACTTTAAAATAAATGAATAAATTAACAGCTATAATCGCTTATTGCATAGGGGCATGTGCTCTGTCTTCTTACAGTGCTGAGGTGCAGGCACAAAATGTATTTGATATCAGCCAGGATGAGTTGCTCAATACGGCACATGTAGGTTTTAAGGTAGTGGATCTAGACACGCGCCAAGTGTTGTATGCGTTCAATTCGGATAAGCATTTTGTTCCGGCCAGCAATACCAAACTGTGGACGATGTACACCACGTTACAATTGTGTGGGGATAGCATTCCCGGATGGTCTATCGCATCGGATGCCCAGACACTCTATATCGAACCTAATGGTGATCCCACATTTCTGCAACGTGAGTTTAAGGAGCAAAAACTGTTTGACCTTTTGAAGAGTACGGACAAGACGATCTGTTTTGTGTTGCCGAGCGCTAAAGGATTCGGACGTTTGGGATCGGGCTGGTCTTGGGGTACTTGGCAATCTACAGGCTCACCCGAACGTAGCGTGATGCCGATATATGGTAATCTCGTACGTTTTTACAGGAATAAGGGGAATAAGGTCACGGCCAGACCATCGTATTTTAATTCCAGTATTCAGCAACCTTCTGTCGACATCATGAGTGATTATGTAACCGTTTTACGGGCAGAGCACAGCAATGAGTTTAACGTGGTGAAAAATACCAAAGGACATAGAGCGGTTCGCCCATTTACACATTTGGACAATGATTCTCTGGTGTATCTGCTGCTTAAAGATACCTTGCAAAATGTGAAGCCAGATGTGCGTATGCAGCTTGTCCGCAAACGTCCCGAAGGAGTGAAGTTTCGCCCATTCCATACGGTGCCGACAGATCAGCTAGCCGGAATCATGATGAAGCGTAGTGACAATTTTTATGCTGAACAGATGCTGTTGATGTCGGGTAAGGTCAAGTTTGGAACGTTTGATGAGGCGAAGATACGTAAGTATATACAGGAGGATCTGCTGAAAGATGTGTGGGTCAGGGGAAAATGGGTAGATGGAAGCGGTCTGAGCCGTGGCAATCTGATTTCACCGGACGAATTTGTCAATCTATTGCAAAAGATCTATAACAGCAAGGATTTTGAGCGGGTAAAGAAAATTTTGCCTGCCGGCAATGAAGGTACATTGGAGGGCTACTACAAAGGCTACGAAAATAATATCTCTGCCAAGACGGGAGGACTCACGAATCATGTGTCTATAAGCGGCTACCTCAAAACCAAGAGCGGCAAGAACCTGGGTTTTTCCTTTTTGGTCAGTAATATTGTCGTGAATAGAGCGGTGTATAGAAAGGAAATGGAAAAAGTCATCATAGGGATTATTGATAATTATTAGGGGATCACAAGAGGCTGTCCAAAAAGGTCTGGCAATTCATATAATCGTCATTTCGAACGAAGAGAGAAATCTAAGGATGAATTAGAATTAACTAATTTTCAACAAGTTGAAAAACTGCTTAACCATAGATTTCTCCTCGTACCTCGTCGAAATGACGGTATGATTGGCTTTTTAGACAGCCCCTTGTGTGCTAGACACAATATGAAACACAAAATAAAGTCAAAAAGCTGAAATATATTATTTCAGCTTTTTAAAAATAATGTTATTAGTTAATGAATTAGAAAAAACACTATTGGGTCAATGCCTTTCTTCTTTCGATTTCTGCTCTTAGATTATTGAACCAATTATTATAGATTTCTGCTTCATATACCATGCTCTCTTTTATGTCTTTATTTTTAGTTCCCCAATAGCCCAGCGACGTAGATTCAGACCCTTCATATAAGGTTAATTTTACTTCTGATAAGTCCTTATTAATGTCTTCTATATAAAAGCTAACTTTTGAGGTATTGGCGTCTTTAGAGGTTCCTGTCCAAAATCTTTGACTTGCTGCATTTTTATTTTCAATTCTTTTTGAAGCTCTAATAAGTCCGGTGTTTTCATTCGCATCCTCTACTAGATAACTTTCGGATTGTAGCAAAGAGATTGTAGATTTGAATACCAGGCTCTTATTGGTTTCAAATTGTTTGGTTGTCATGGCTTTTACCTCTTGAGGTGACTTTGTTACCATTTGGGTTGCACACGAGGTAAGTGTAACCACAATAGAAATTGTAAATATCTTTAGCATTGTTTTCATTATAAGATAAAATTAAAGGTTAAAAACTTGAAGAGATAACAGAATAGTCTTTTACAATATCTTTATCATCAAAAGTGATAATTAAATCGAAGGATTGGTTGCTCGTACTCGCGCTGGCTTTTTGGCCAGCAAAAAAATCAGTACGACCTGTTTTTTCCTGTACGCTCATTTTATTGTAGCTCCACACTTCATTATTGGATTTGTTTTTTGTAACGAGGTTGGGTGAACCAAAAATTTCAAGGATTTCTGACTGAGCAGTTTTTCCTTTCTCAATTTTCGATTTTACTACCCCAAAACACTAGTGTCTACTAAAAGTTTTTAAATTGTTCTTTGATTTCTTGATAATCTGATTGTTGTGGTGTTTTTTGATACGTGACGATTTGAAATTGCTTAGGTTAACCGCAAAAGCGTTTAACAT
>Ga0182792_1003345_pt1 | contig 10340 bp, 10 predicted proteins | sample Passage237B_FD_130497 | JGI IMG/M metagenome (GOLD analysis project Ga0182792, IMG submission 130497) | Cellulose adapted compost microbial communities from Newby Island Compost Facility, Milpitas, CA, USA - Passage2 37B (version 2) (version 2) ... | reverse complement strand
TTATCATGGTTGGCATGACTGGTATTTGGCTGCTAATTTGGGGGAAACGGATGCGTTAGATGGTCACCTGTTGCCGGGATTGGTTCCAAAGGGTGTGCCAAGGGAATTACGTGGCACCTCTGTTCCTTTCCGATACAATGATATTGAGTCTTTCTATTACGCTGTACAACAACTTGGCAACAACTTCGGTGTAGTGGTTATGGAACCCATGCGGTCTCAGGAACCTGTAGCTGGTTTCTTTGAAAAAATTATTGAAACCTGCCGTCAAACAGGTTCGATACTGGTACTTGATGAAGTGACGAGTGGTTTGCGTTATGGTTTCCCCGGCGCACATGAAAGACTGGGAATCACTCCCGATATTGTGGTTTATGCAAAGGCTATGGGCAATGGAATCCCGTTTGCCGCGGTTATTGGTCGTCAAGAAGTGATGGAGGCCGCAAACGATAGCTTTATATCTTCGAGCTATTGGACAGATGGAATTGGGCCTGCAGCGGCATTGGCTACGATTAGAAAAGTCAAGAAGCAACAGGTGTTTGAGAAAGTTTGGCAGAAGGGAGAGAAACTACAGCAGCAACTACGTCTGCTAGCGGCCAAGTATCCGGCTTGTGGTATCGCAATCGGTGGAATGCCTTCGTCACCAACATTGATTTTTCAATTGGATGAACATTCATCGGCGGCGAAGACATTTTATGTGCGTGCTATGGGTGAGCGTGGCATTTTGGCCTCATCTGTTTACTATATCATGTTCGTACATCAAGAACACCATATCCGTCATTTGTTGCAGGCGTTGGATGCTGTTTTCGCAGAATTGGAAAAGGCAATCAAATCGGGGGAATTAGCTGGGATCGGTAGAGATAAGGGTGCTATCCAGCAAGGTTTTGCTCGACTAGCCTAACGTAAATCGACTAACTAATTGTTTATGAATTCTTTGGCAATTCTTGATTGGTTCGTCATCGCTGTGTATTTATTGCTGATGCTAGGTATAGGTTGGTATTACAACAGCAAAAATGTAACTAAAGACGATTATCTGCTTGGAGGTCGTAGGTTGAGTCCCCTCGCAGCGGGTATTTCGTTGTTTGCAACTTTGCTTAGCACACTGAGTTATCTCTCTTATCCTGGAGAGATGACTAAACATGGGCCAGCTATATTTATTGGGATGCTCGCCTTTCCCTTAGTGTATTTTGTGGCTGGATGGTGGCTAATTCCTAAAATTCGGCAAGCCAATGTGACAAGTGCCTATGAGATACTGGAACATCGACTGGGGGTTAAGGTACGTGTATTGGCTACTTGGATGTTTTTGTTTTTGCGTTTTTTTTGGATGGCTACCATCGTTTATGTTACGGTAAACATCGCTTTGCGCACGGTTGCTCCCTTCGCTGTTGACTACGTGGGAATGATCAGCGCTATCATTATTCTGTTTACGATTGTATATACCGTATTGGGAGGGTTAAAGGCTGTTGTGGTCACGGATGTAGTTCAGGCTTGTATTTTTCTGGGCGGGGCATTGATTTCAATTTTAGTCGTTGTGTATCATATAGGTTCCTTTGGAGCATTGTTTCCAGCTGAATGGCCGGATCACTGGAGTTCGCCAAAAATTGGATTTGATTTACACGAACGTTCTACATTCGGAAATGCGTTATTAATGGTGTTTGTTTGGTACATCGCTACGATAGGTTCGGACCAGATGGCCATTCAACGATATATCGGCACAAGAGATATAAAAGATGCGCGAAAGTCTTTAGGTGTTTCGATGTTTACAGGTTTCATTTCTGAAACACTACTTGGTTTTGTTGGTTTAGCGATGTTGGCCTATTTTACCTTATATCCTTCGTTGTTGGAAGAAAGGATCGAAATAGGAAAACAGGCAGATAAATTGTTTCCGCGCTTTATCCTAGTTGGTTTGCCACAAGGTCTATCCGGATTACTTATCGCAGGGTTGCTGGCAGCAGCAATGAGCAGCTTGTCGTCTGGATTGAATGCTGTTTCTTCAGTGATTGCTGAAGATGTTATCGGACGATTTAGAAAAAGGAAAGTAAAGGATGGATTAATGTTAGCCAAAAAACTGACCCTTTTATCCGGTGCGATTGTCCTCATATTAAGTTTCCTGATAGGTTACGTGCCTGGTAATCTTTATGACGTAATTATGAAAGTGGTAAACCTACTGGTATGTCCGCTTTTCGTTTTGTTTTTTCTCGCATTATTTGTGCCCATCGCAACTGAATGGGGCACGGTGATTGGTGGTTTGACGGCAATTTGTATCGCAGTTGCGGTTGCCTATTTTCAGGTGTTTGGTATAACTGTTTTGTGGATTAGTCCGACTGCCCTTGGTGCTGGTATTTTGATGGGTATAATAGCCAGTATAATCGAACGGTTGATATCGAACACACGTAGTAACAGTTAGTTAGGCAGCAATACAAAATAGAGATAAAATGTTATGACAAGCTTTGCATAGGATGAGAACAAAGCAATTGGGTAGGACAGATCTTTTAGTTTCCGAAATCGCTTTTGGTGGGGTGGAGATCGGTGTCCCTTATGGGATAGGCGTGAAGGATGAATCCGATATGCTTTCGGAGCGAGAAGCCATAGCATTGCTGCATCGGGCGGTGGATGAAGGCATCAATTTCTATGATACCGCGCGGCTGTACGGCGATAGCGAGCGCATTATGGGATTGGCATTCAAGGACAGGCGCGAACACGTGGTATTGGCCAGCAAGTGCAGGCATCTGCGCCAAGCTAACGGGTTGTTAGTGCCCTTCGCTGGGCTTGAGCGGTATATCCGAGGCTCGCTGCAGGAAAGTCTTGAGGCTTTACAAACGGACTACATCGATTTGTATATGGTGCATTATGCCGATGCGGAAATCCTGCACACCGAAGAAGTAGAGATGATTTTTTCGGCGTTGAAGGAGGAAGGACTAGTGAGGGCTATTGGTGTATCCGTATATCAGGCGGAGGAAACCGAGCAAGCCCTTGAATCGGGTATCTGGGACGCTATCCAATTGCCGTTTAACCTGATGGATCAGGCGCATGGGGTGCATTTTGAGAAAGCCTATTCTCGGGGCGTTGGTATCATCGTCCGTTCCGTGCTGATGCGCGGTATGCTCACCGATTGCATGGAGAAACTGCATCCTGCACTGTATGCCGTGGAGCAGCATATACGGAGTTACCGGGCATTAATGACGGATAGATTCAGCAGTTTACCACAATTTGCGACCCGGTTCGCGCTGTCGCACGATGTAGTATCGTCGGTGCTCGTAGGGATAGACAAACAACAGTATTTGGAGGAAGCCATAGCCAGTGCACAAGGGCCGCATTTTGATAAGGACTTGTTGCGGCAGGTACAATCTATGGGCTACCCACAGCCGGAGTTTTTAAATCTAGCCGAATGGGATAAAAACGGATGGTTATGATAAAAATCGGCATGATTGGCATGAGTGAGGGCAATGCCCATCCCTACTCTTGGTCTTCCATTGTCAACGGGCAGTTTGACGGTGCTGAAATCAGTCGCGTCGGATACCCAGCTGTGGCCGCTTACCTAGAAGCGAACCGGGATTCACTCGGAATCCCCGGTGCGCGGGTGACACATGTCTGGTGTCAGGAACGACAGGTTGCGGAAAGTATTGCTGCTTCTTCAGGGATTGATACAGTAGTTGATAAATTAGAGGATATGGCAGGAAAAACAGACGCCATCATCCTCGGCCGGGACGACCCTGAAAACCATATGGCGATGGCTAAGCCATTTATCGAGGCCGGCATACCCATTTTCATCGATAAACCGTTGGCCTATTCGCGCGAAGACCTTGAATGGTTTGCCGAGCAGCACCGGCAAGGCAAATTCATCATGTCTTGTTCTTCCATGCGTTATGCCAACGAATGTCGTATCGCCAAGCAGGAACTGGCGGCGTTGGGCCCAATCGAACTCATCACCGCCGTAGGCAAGAAGGATTGGAAGAAATATGGTATCCACCTATTGGAAGCGGTGTTCGCGATACTGGACGATCCGAAACCGGAAAGCGTACAACACATCGGTGAATTGAACCGCGAAATTGTTCACGTGCGGCTCGGCAATGGGATGGACATCACGTTGCACCTATATAATCGCATTTCGGGGACGTTCCAGCTTACTTTTTTCGGGCAACAGGGGTGGAAGCTCGTCGACATCCGCAATTCCTACTCGATGTTTCGGGATAACCTGATCGAGTTCGTGCGGTCTGTCCAGGAAGGTGGCCCCCGTTTGGATTTTGAGAAGACCTATCGGTTAATGAATACGGTTATCGCAGCCAACGAAAGCCGCGAGCAAGGCGGTACCGTTATCCAACTTTAACTCGTTTAATCAGCTTCGCATGAACGTAAAAGAACTCTTCAGCCTAAAAGACAAAGTGATACTCGTTACCGGAGGTTCCGGTATGTACGGGCAGTGCATCGTGGAGGGCCTCGGCGAGGCCGATGCTACAGTGATTACCACATCACGTGAGCTGGCGCGTGCGGAAGACACAGCAGCCGTTTTCCGTGCCGCTGGGCTCGACGTGTGGGCCATGGCGGTAGATCAAGCCAATCCCGCTTCGGTTACAAAACTTGTGCAGGATATCAAAGTCCAGTTTGGCCGTTTGCATGGCTTTGTCAACAACGCGGTGTCGCGGCCGATGATAGGCTACGATGTCCCGCTCGAACAATTTGCCACCTCTATGCAGGACAATGCTACCGGCATGTTCCATTTACTGCGCGAAATGACCGCTTTGATTGTGCAATCGGGTGGCGGCAGTGTCATCAACATCGCATCGATGATGGGGATGAAAGGTCCAGACCTGTCCAATTATGAAGGTACCGATATGGGTAATCCACCGCCCGATTATTTCTTTCATAATGCTGGACTCATTAACCTCACACGATACATGGCAAGGATTCACGCCGGGAAGAATATCCGCTTCAATTGCATCAGTCCCGGCGGACTATATAATAACCAGCCTGAGCAGTTCCTGAAAAATTACTGCAAAAAAGTGCCGATGGGCCGCATGGCCAACCGTGATGATATCAAAGGATTGGTGGTATTGCTCGCCTCTGATGCTGGTGCCTACATCAACGGCGAGAATATCCTGATGGATGGCGGGTTGAATGCTTAAGCAGACTCCAACCCCAACATTCTCCGGTACTCGCTCGGCGACATTCCCATTAGCCGAAAGAAAATCCTTTTTGATAAGATGTTGTGTTTACTCAATTTATTGAGTAATTTTACTCGTCACATTGAGTAAATTCTATTTCATGTTTGAAAGGCCTTATTTACAGCAGCTTATCCGGAGGATGAGCGAGCCTAGAAAGTTCATTCAGGTAGTTATGGGGCCACGACAGGTCGGAAAAACGACCTTAGTGACACAATTAACGGCCCAATACGAGTATCCATTCCATTTCGTTTCGGCCGATGCGGTACCGGCGGTCGGCTCGGCATGGCTGGAGCAGCAATGGGAAGCGGCCCGATTGATGATCGAACAGCAGGAAGCGCCTGAATTCCTGTTGGTAATCGATGAAATACAGAAAATAGCCAATTGGAGCGAGGTCATCAAATTGCTATGGGATACGGATAGCCGCGAACAACGGAACATCAAAGTCATCCTGTTGGGGTCATCCCGACTGTTGTTGCAGCAGGGGCTCACCGAATCGCTAGCAGGCAGATTTGAAATAGCTTACCTTGGGCATTGGTCTTTTTCCGAGATGCATGCGGCTTTCGGTTGGGATGCTCCAACCTATGTGTGGTTTGGCGGATATCCCGGCGCAGCGGTATTGAAGGACGATGAAGATCGCTGGAAACGATACGTACATGATTCATTGATCGAAACGAGTATATCCAAGGATATCCTGATGCTCACCCGCGTGGACAAGCCCGCGCTGATGAGGCGGTTGTTTGAAATGGGATGCAACTACTCGGGAAAGATTGTGGCGTATACTAAAATGCTGGGTCAACTCGTGGATGCGGGCAACACGACCACGTTGGCCCATTATCTTGACCTGCTCAATACCGCCGGTTTGCTCGGTGGGCTGGAAAAGTACGACACCAAACTGATTCGCAAGCGCTCCTCAAGCCCGAAGCTGCATGTGCACAATACCGCACTCGTCAGCGCCCAGCGTGCGGAGCTTTTCGAAGAAGTGCGGTTGAAGCCGGACGTGTGGGGACATGTGGTGGAATCGGCCGTAGGCGCTCACTTGATCAACAGCGCTTATGCTGCAGGATTTGAGGTTTCCTATTGGCGGGAGGGCGGCCATGAAGTGGATTTCGTGCTGGAGCGGCGAGGCAAAGTAATCGGTATCGAGGTCAAGAGTGGGAATACCCAAACTGGGATGGGCATGTCTGCATTCCGCAAGGCTGTTCAGCCTGATCGGATGTTACTGGTCGGGGCGTCGGGTATCCCGTGGCAGGAATTTTTGAAGATAGATCCGGTAGAACTTTTTAAATGAGGCCGAGCATTTCCTGAGGAATTACTGAAAAATAATACCAGTTTTTTGTAAAATAGCATCATTTCCATTGGTTTTTGGTGCATTACCTTTGCCTCCTGAATCTGCCTGCCAACCCTGTTGGCAGCAACCTTGACATAAACTAAAGCCAAAGCCGCAATGAAAAGACACCGTGCTGAGACCTCGCCAGCTATCCAGATTGACTATTACGACCGTTGGGTCATCGTGGGCATCGCGATTTTCGTGGGCATCTTCATGGTCGTGTATGCATTCCATCGACCGTTTGGGGAGGTCATTTGGGAGATGGATTTCTATAAAGCGGCCGTGCCCAGTTGCATCGCATCGGCGATGGTGCTGTTCAAGGTCTCTCGGGCGGTACGCATGCTCGACGCTACCCATCCCTGGACGATTCGTCCGGCGGCACGCTTAGTGTTGCAGCTATACCACGGCGTGTTCCTGCCGGCGATGATCTTGCTCGGGTTTTTTGCTGTTTACTTCATCGAGCGCGGACATGTAGACCGGTTGGAAGCGTATTATCGCCTCGACTTCCCGTTTGCCCTAGTGTTGTTGCTGGGCATCAATGTGCTGTATATGGTATATTACCTATACCGGATTAGGCAACTCAAGCGGGCTTTCCATCAGTGGCGTAGGGCCATGGCTCCGCCGATGACGGGATTGCCTCCGGCACCGGTGATACAACTGTTGGAGGCTACGCCGCCGCCCGCCGACATCGACCCGCTAAGCTTGATCGATCGGGAAGCATTCGTGCTACGCCAGGCAACGAATGTAGCCTATTTCGAGACGGACGGGTTGAAGAACGCCGTATGGGCCAATCGCATGGACGGCTCCAAAGCCATCGAGTTGTTTGCCATTGAGCAGTTGGACCAGCTATTGGCGGGGCCTCATTTTTTCTGCTATTCGAAAGGGAAGGTGGTAAACCGTGCGGCAATCGTGGACGTGAGGCCCCAAGGGCGGAGTTGGGTCATCAGTTTGGGTGGGGCATATGCCGGGATGGAGCTGACCGTAAGCCGCCGCCGGGCGGCAGCGTTCAAAACATGGTGGGAGCAGAGCTGAGGCCCACTTATCCGCACAAGCGGTACATGTACCGTTCGGTAAACCTTGCTATGCACAAATGTTGTTACCCCTTGTTCGGTGCGTTAGTTTTGTTGCAGGTATCCGATACGGTGTCGGGTACAGGTAACCATTTAACCCAACAAACACATGCTTACGCAATTTGACTTTGACCCGCAAGGGGTAGCCGATTGGCAAGCCGCACTCGCGACAAATACCCCAGCGGAACGCCAAGCCGAAGCAGACTTGGCGGCCAGTGGCCTGATTAATTTCTTGCCGGTACGTTTTCTGCTGGACCAGGATCAGGTCGATGATATCGATGAACTCAACCCACAACTGAGCCAACAGTGGGCGGAGGAAATCGCTTATGCGATAGCGAATGAAATCCCCATCGAGTTGGTCAAGCCCGCGCGGGCAGACTCCCCGTCGCCGCGCAGTACGAAATACATCGAATCGGAAGGTAAGAAAGGGACCAATCCCCCGCCGTCGGCCAGGCTTGGCGATCCGGGTTATTTCCTGCGCTTTACCATAAGCTATTGATGGATGTCAGATGAAACCTTGTTTTGCCACGGCATTCCCATTGGTGGATGCTACCGAGGCGGATTGGGCCGTTGTGTGCGCTCGTTTGCAAGCGCTGTACAGCCCGCTGCGCAAGCCGTTGAGTCTCTCGTTTCTTGATGACCTGCGATTTTCCCTCCGCAGGCAGGAACTATCCAAAGGCACCCTGTTGGTCGCCTACGGCAACTACGCGGACCGCGTCTACTTCCTGTCACGCGGTAGCGCGGCGGCATACGGTGGGCCGGGGCGCGATGACCCGTTGCTTTGGATCCGGCGGTCGGGCGATTTTATCCTACCCGAAGGGTTGCTGACGCGGCAGCGGAGTGACGGCGCTGTATTTATCGAGGAAGATGCGGTCTGCCTGTCCCTATCGGCCGAGCGGTACCTCTCGCTCTGCGGCCAGTATGATGACGCCGATAAGCTCACCATCCTGTGGCTGCTCGACGTGAAAGCCCGGGAGCAGGGACGCCATGCGGCGCTGGCGGAGGCCCGGACGGTCGCGGATAAGATTCGCTGGTTGCTGGGGCAGTGGGACGACGCGTTTGCCGTATTCCCGGATGGGGTGCTGGCCAGCTACCTTGGGACCACGCGGGAATGGTTGAACAAACAGAAGGAGGAAGGCTTCCGGCTGCATCGCTCGCGGTAATTCACAGAAGTGTGCGCGAATCTGTGAAGCAGCTTACGCCGAAACGCGCCGTCCTAAGCATATTTTCGGAAATCACCAAACAGCTACTGATATGGAAAAATGCCTGAACTTGTTGGAGGAATTGCTCCACGAACAACGCAAGACCAATGAATTGCTGGAAGTACGGTTGCCCAAACCGTTGGAGGAGGTAAAAATCATGCCCAGGCTGATCGATACGACGTGGGCATGCAGCGAGCTGCACATCGGCCGCACCACCTTTTACAAGTGGGTGCGGAGCAGGTTGCTCCATCCGGTCGATCGGCAGGGCAGCAGCGACTACTACGACGTGGATGAGGTGCACCGATTGTACCAGCGCCACCGGGAGGAGCGCAGGCCGTATCGATACATGCAGCCAGAGGAAAGCCGACGGCAGGCGGCCTGATTGACGGCGGGTTGCGGACGGTAGACAGTCGGTTTATGACGTAAAACGGTTGGCCAATCGAAATGGCCAACCGTTTTCGTTTTTGATAGGAGCGGAAAAAATACCGGAAGAGGTATTGCGTTGGCTTTGTAAGTTGGTATTTCATGACCGCTGGTCAGTAGCTTGGCTTTGCCGTACGCATGCAACGAAAGGTGGACCGGATTCGGAGAGGCAACGGTCGTTGTTGCCACGGAGCGGCCGTTGATGACACAAATCCGGCCATCCGGCTACCGGTGGTGGTTGGCAAATGGTTGGCTCCAATCCAACCGTTTCACAAACTGATCGGCGCATCCGATGTACCGATCGGTATTTCGTGAAAACCGATCGGCGGCGCCACCCAACTGTTCGTCGCAAAACGGGAAATCCGGGATATGGTGAATTTCCCTACAGGCATTTGAAGTTTTTAGTGAAGTGGTTCATATCCTAGCGGTATGGTCGCAGGCTAACTTTGCAAGACATGGCAACGAAACGAAAACCTACCGTATCCTTGATATTGGCCGTATTGGCGGCCGGATTGATGGGCTATTCCGTGTTCATCAAAGGATGGTCGCTCAGCGCGTTCCGCACGGAGTTGGGGCAGTCACCCATGCTTACGCGCTTCGTGTGGCCGGTTGCATACGGTGTGCTGATTGTCGAATCGGCCGTTGCCGTATTGGTCATCTTGCCGTGGACACGCTTGGTGGGATTTTATGCCTTCTATACGCTGATGTTCCTGTTTACGGGATACATTGCCGTGTTGCTCACCTATGGCGGGCATGTGCCTTGTGCGTGCGGAGGCGTAATCGGTGGGTTGGAATGGTGGCAGCACTTGGTATTCAACCTGGTGTTCGTGGGCCTGTCCGTTGCAGGGGTGTTTTTGGTAAGTAAGTGAGTGAGCAAGTGAGTGAGTGAATAAGTGAGTGAGTAAGTAAGTAAGTGAGTGAGTGAATAAGTGAGCATGTGAATAGGTGAGCAAATGAGTGAGTTTGTCCGCATGCAGGCCACAACCTCACAGTCTCACAGTCTCACAAACTCACAAACTCACAACTTCACAACAAAAAACCGGGTAAGCCGAAAACCGGAGCAACAGAGTAGGCATCGTATTAAACAAAGGAGGACAGCTTATGAACAAGCAAATCTGGATTCCGTTGCTGGCTTTCGTTTTCTGCGCCAGCGTCGCTGTGG
>Ga0182792_1003342_pt1 | contig 10342 bp, 9 predicted proteins | sample Passage237B_FD_130497 | JGI IMG/M metagenome (GOLD analysis project Ga0182792, IMG submission 130497) | Cellulose adapted compost microbial communities from Newby Island Compost Facility, Milpitas, CA, USA - Passage2 37B (version 2) (version 2) ... | reverse complement strand
CTGGGCGCGCTGCCGGTGGTCAACGAGAACGACACCGTGTCGGTGGACGAGCTCAAGCTCGGCGACAACGACAACCTGGCGGCGATCGTCGCCGCGCTGATCGACGCCGAGGTGCTGTTCATCGCCACCGACATCGACGGCCTCTACGACGCCAACCCGCGCACCCATCCGCAGGCGCGGCTGGTGCCGGAGGTGGCCGAGCTGACGCCGGACGTGCTGGCCATGGCCGGTGGCAGCGGCAGCGCCGTGGGCACCGGGGGCATGCGCACCAAGCTGGAGGCCGCGGCCAAGGCCGGCGCGGCCGGCATCGACACCGTGCTGTTCAACGGCCGCCGCGCCGAGGTGCTGCGCCTGCTGGCCCAGGACCGGCTGGAGGGCACCCGCATCCGCGCCGCGCGCAGCCGCATCGCCGCGCGCAAGTACTGGCTGCGGCACGCGCCGGTGGAGCCGGGCGCGATCCTGGTCGACGCCGGTGCGGCCGCGGCGCTGGCCGACAAGGGCGCCTCGCTGCTGCCGGGCGGCGTGCTCGGCGCCGAGGGCGACTTCCGCCGCGGCGACATGGTCGAGGTGGTGCTGCGCGAGGCCGGCGGCGAGCGCCGCATCGCTCGCGGCATCAGCCAGTACTCCGCGCTGGACGTGCGCCGCATCGCGCGCCGCCACTCGCGCGACATCGAGTCGATCCTGGGCTACAACTACGGCGGCAACGTGATCCACCGCGACGACCTGGTGCTGCTGTGATCCACCCCGGCCGGGCCGGGACCACGAGGAGGAAGGCATGGCGGTAAGCGACATCAAGACCCAGGCGCTGCAGGCGCGCGAGGCGGCGGTGGCCATGGCCCGGCTGCCCACCGCGGCCAAGGACGCCCTGCTGCAGGCGATGGCCCAGGCGCTGGAGGAGGACGCCGGGGCGATCCTGGCGGCCAACGCGCGCGACCTCGAGGCGGCCGCGGCCAAGGGCGTGGGCAGCGCGATGCTCGACCGCCTGCGCCTGGACCCGAAGCGCCTGCGCGGCGTGGCCGACGCCCTGCGCGAGGTGGCCGCGCTGCCTGACCCGGTGGGCCAGGTCACCCGCGCCTACGACCGTCCCAACGGCATCCGCGTCGAGCGCGTGCGGGTGCCGCTGGGCGTGATCGCGATGGTCTACGAGGCGCGCCCCAACGTGACCGCCGACGCCGCGGCGCTGTGCCTGAAGGCCGGCAACGCGGTGATCCTGCGCGGCGGCTCGGAGGCGATCCATTCCAACACCGCCATCGCCGCCTCGCTCAAGCGCGCGCTGCGCGACGCGGGCCTGCCGGAGGCGGTGGTCACCCTGGTGGAGGACCTGCGCCGGGAAACGATCCTGGAACTGATCCAGCTCAACGACATCGTCGACCTGGCCATCCCGCGCGGCGGCGAGGGCCTGATCCGGTTCGTGGCCGAGCATGCGCGGGTGCCGGTGATCAAGCACTACAAGGGCGTGTGCCACCAGTACGTGGACGCGCCGGCCGACCTGGACCTGGCGCTGGACCTGCTGGTCGACGGCAAGGTCTCGCGTCCGGCGGCCTGCAACGCGCTGGAGACCCTGCTGGTGCACGCCGACGTGGCGGCCGGGTTCCTGCCGCGGGCGGCGCAGGTCCTGCGCGCGCGCGGCGTGGAGCTGCGCGGCGACGCGCGCAGCCGCGCCCTCGTCCCGGACATGGCGCCGGCCAGCGACGAGGATTACGCGGCCGAGTACCTGGACCTGATCCTGGCCGTGGCCGTGGTGGACGGCCTGGAGCAGGCCATCGCCCACGTCCAGCGCTACACCTCCGACCACACCGAGGTGATCGTGACCGCCGACCCGGCGCACGCCGAGCGTTTCGTCCAGGCGCTGCGCTCGGCGGTGGTGATGGTCAACGCCTCCTCGCGCTTCTCCGACGGCGGCGAACTGGGCCTGGGCGCGGAGATCGGCATCTCCACCACGCGGCTGCACTCCTACGGGCCGATGGGGCTGGAGGCCCTGACCGTGGAGCGCTTCGTGGTCCGCGGCGAGGGCCAGGTGCGGCACCCCGAGCTGCTCGCGCGGGGATGAGGCCGGCGGGGCTGATGCCCCGCGTGCATGCTAGACTTCCCGTATGTGACCTGCGTCACATTACAGGGGGAAGCAATGCTCGACAGCCCTACGGCTGCGCGGGCTCCGGAGGAATCCGGGGTCCCGGGCGGCGAGGTTTCGCATGTGCCCGTCGCCGCGCGACGGCGCTTCTACATCCCGGTCCCGGGCAAGTTCCTGCTGGTGCTGCTTGCCTCGCTGGCCTGGACCGCGCTCAGCGTGCGGCTGTCGCTGCCGTGGCTGGACAGCCTCTCGCAACTGGTCGGCTTCGGGCTGGCGCTGTTCGTGATCGCCTTCATCGCCTACGTGCCGGGCTTCATGAACGCGTTCCTGATCGGCTCCATCCTTTCCGACCGGCGGCCGCCGCGACGGCCGGTGGCGGGCTTCCCGCCGGTGTGCGTGCTGGTGGCCAGCTACAACGAGCGCGACAACATCGCCGACACGCTGCTCAGCCTGTCGCGGCAGGATTACCCGGGCCCGGTACGGGTCCTGGTCATCGACGACGGCTCCACCGACGGCAGCCTGGAGATCGCCCGCGCCGAGGCCGGCCGGCTTTCGCGCCCCGGCATGCGGATCGACGTGCTGGCCATGCCGCGCAACGGCGGCAAGTCGCGCGCGCTCAACGCCGGGCTGGCGGCCACCACCGAGGCGCTGGTGGTCACGGTGGACGGCGATTCCTACCTGCGCGCCAACGCGCTGCGCATGCTGGTGGAGCGCTTCCTGTCCGATCCGCCGGGCACGGTGGCCGTGGCCGGCTGCGTGCTGGTGCGCAACTCGCGCGAGAACCTGCTCACCCGCGGGCAGGAGTGGGACTATTTCCACGGCATCGCCGCGGTCAAGCGCATGCAGAGCATGTACCACGGCACCCTGGTCGCGCAGGGCGCGTTCTCGCTGTACACGCGCCGGGCGCTGCAGCAGGTCCAGGGGTGGCCCGAGTGCGTCGGCGAGGACATCGTGCTGTCGTGGGCGCTGCTCAAGACCGGTGCGCGCATCGGCTACTGCGAGGAGGCGTGCCTGTTCACCAAGGTGCCCACCACGGTCCGCCAGTTCGCGCGGCAGCGGCAGCGCTGGTCGCGCGGGCTGATGGAGGCCTTCGCCCGCCACGGCAGCCTGCTGTTCAAACCGCGCATGTCCACGCTGTTCGTGTGGTGGAACCTGCTGTTCCTGCCGCTGGACCTGGTCTACACCCTGGCCTTCCTGCCGGGGCTGGTGCTGGCGCTGTTCGGCTACTACTGGATCGCGGGCGTGATGACGCTGCTGGTGCTGCCGCTGGCGGCGGTCTGGAACGCGATCATCTTCCGCGTGCAGGCGCGCATGTTCAAAAGCCACGACCTGAAGGTGCGCCGCAACCTGGTCGGATTCCTGTTCTACACGGTGGGGTACACGATGCTGCTGCAACCGGTGTGCGTGATGGGCTACGCGGCCGAAGTGCTGCGCCTGCGCAAGACCTGGGGGACGAAGTGAGCGCCCGCGCCGCCTGGGCCATCCTCGCGCTGGCGCTGCTGCCGGCCGCCGCGGGCGCCGCCGAGGCCTACCGCGCGCTGCGCCCGGAGGCGATGCTGTCCAGCGACGCGGACGGCAACCAGGCCTACCGGTACTCGCTGGGCTGGGACGCCTGGCGCCGCGACCGCGAGCATAGGGCCGGGGTGGAGGTGCAGCACGCCCGCTATTCCGGCGCGGGCTGGTCGCACGAGGAGCAACGCGTGTACGCCCGCGCCGCCGGCACGCTCGGCGAGGGAGAACCGGACGACGACACCTGGCGCTGGCAGGCGCGGGCGGGCAGCAACGGCCACACCGCGCTCGGCGGCGCGACCCTGCACACCGAGGGCCCGCGCCGTCGCGAGCTGTTCTTCGAACGCGATCTGCTGGAGACCGAGTCCGGCGTGGCCCGCCGGCAGATGTACAACTACCTCGGGGCCGCCGTGGACCATCCCTTCGGCGAGCGCCTGGGCGGCACCGTGCTGGCCGGCCTGCAGACCTTCGGCGACGGCAACCGGCGCAGCCACCTGCGCGGCAACCTGGCCTACGCGCTGGTGCCGGAGCGCGGGCTCGGCCTGCAACTGCGCACCCGCTACTACCGCAACAGCGAACCCTACGCCGGCGGCTACTACTCGCCGCCGTGGTACGGCGAGGCGCTGGGCGTGCTGGCGCTGCGGCGGGTCGTCGGCGGCCATGCCTGGCGCGCGGCCGCCGGCATCGGCCGCCAGCGTTCGGCCGAGGAGGGCTGGAAGCGCGCGCGCCTGCTGGAACTGGGCTACGAGTCGCCGCGCTGGCGACGCAGCTGGCTGCGGGTGGCCGGCGGCTACACCGACACCCCGGTGGCGACCAGCGCCGGCAGCGGGAGCTACAGCTACCGCTACCTGATGGTAGAGGCGGTGGTCCCGCTCTGACCGGCGGGTTGCCGGGCACGGTGGCGTGAGGCGAGGGTCAGGGGCGGCAGCGGCCGCTTCCGGGGCGGTAGCGCGCCCGGCCGCCGTGCAGGTCCAGGCGCAGTTCGCCTCCGTCCCAGGTCGCCACGCGCAGGGTCGCGCCGCCGTCGGCCAGCACCGGCTCGCCGCAACGCCACCAGCGCGAGGATTCCGAGCGTGGCACGGTCTGCACCGCCGGGCCCAGCAGGGCGGGAAGGTCGCGGATGAAGCGCAGGCGGCCGCGGGCGTCGTACACATGCACCACGCCGCCCCAGCCGAGCCTGCCCCAGGTATCCAGTGCGACCAGGGTGCCGTCGTCGGCGAGCAGTGCGTCCACGGGGGCGGGCTCGTGGTGCAGCCGGTAGCTGGCCAGGGGCCGCAGCCGGCCGTTGCCGGGGTCGCGGCGCAACAGCGTGGCCTGGGCCGATGCGCCGTCCTCGCCGGGCAGGATGCGCGCCACCCGCGCGCCCTGGCCGCTTTCGACCGTGCGCGCCTGCGGCGGCCCCCAGGAATCGGCGGCGGCGGCGAAGGCGAGCGACCACAGCCAGAGCGTCGTGCAGATGCGCCACATCGTCCGGTCCTCCCTGCCGGCCGTCGTGCGCGTCGCCGTCGGCGACGGCAACCGCCGGCCCGCTTCCGGGCACGAAAAACCCGGCGCTGGGCCGGGTTCCTGCGTCCACTGCGATGGTCGGGGAGACAGGATTCGAACCTGCGACCTCTACGTCCCGAACGTAGCGCTCTACCAGCCTGAGCTACACCCCGACAAGGCCGCGCATGATAGCGGATGGGCGCGGCGTTGGGCAAGGACGGGGCGAAAAAATCCCGCCGCCGGGCCCCGCGCCGCGGCGGCGGGCGGGGGTCACTCGCCGGGCTTGGCCGCCGCGCTGGCGCCCTCGGAGGAGGCGCGCCGCGCGAGCACGGCCTCGCGGTGGGCGATGTAGGCATTGGCGCCCAGGATGACCAGCGCGCCCAGCAGGGTCCAGCGGTCCAGCGACTCGCCGAACAGCAGCCAGCCGAACACCGCCACGATCGGCAGCTGCATGAAGCTGATCGGGGTCAGCGCCGAGACTTCGCCCAGTTTCAGCGCCCGCGTCCACAGCATGTGCCCGCCGGTGCCGAACACGCCGGCGGCCACCACCCACAGCCAGGTGATGCCCTGGGGCCATTCCCACACGCCCAGCGCCGGCACCAGCGACATCGGCACCCACAGCAGGGTGGTGTAGATGACGATGCGGTCGGCCGGCTCGACCGCCGAGAGCTGCTTGATCTGGATCGCGACGATGCTGGACAGCAGCGCCGCCAGCAGCGCCACCAGCGTGCCCGCGCTGAAGCCCGCCGTGCCCGGCCGCACGATCACCAGCACGCCCAGGAAGCCGAGCACCACCGCCGCCCAGCGCCGTGCGCGCACCTGCTCGCCCAGCATGGCGGCCGCGGCGATGGTCACGAACAGCGGCGTGGAATAGGACAGCGACACCGCCTGCGCCAGCGGCAGGTGGCCGATCGCCCAGAAGCCGGCCAGCATCGAGCAGATCCCGACCAGGCAGCGGAACAGGTAGCGCGGGAACTGGGTGGTGCGCAGCAGGCCCGGCCCGTGGCGCAGCAGCAGCGGCAGCGCGGCCAGCAGGCCGAAGAAGTTGCGGAAGAAGGCGATCTCGAACGTGTGCAGCGTGGCCGAGGCCAGGCGGATGGCCACCGCCATCAGCGCGAACATCGCCGTGCTGGCCAGCATCAGCAGCGCGGCGCGCCACGGGGTGGGCAGCCCGGTGGTCATGGGCCTACCAGTCCGCGCCGACCAGGCGCGGCTCCGGTTCCAGCGCCACGCCGAAGCGTTCCCGCACCGAGGCGGCGATGCGCCGCGCCAGGTCCAGCAACTGCATCCCGGAGGCACCGCCGTGGTTGACCAGCACCAGCGCGTGCGCGGCCGACACGCCGGCATCGCCGTCGCGCGCGCCCTTCCAGCCGCAGGCGTCGATCAGCCAGGCCGCCGACAGCTTGCGCGTGCCGTCGCCGTCGCCCGGGAATGCGGGCAGGCCCGGATGCGCGGCCTGCAGCGCCTGCGCCTGTGCGGCGGGGACGATCGGGTTCTTGAAGAAGCTGCCCGCGTTGCCGGTCACGGCCGGGTCCGGCAGCTTGCGCCGGCGGATGCGGATCACCGCCTCGGCCACGTCGCGCGCGGTCGGCGCATGCACGCCCATCGCCGCCAGCTCCTCGCCGATGCCGGCATAGTCCAGGCGCGGCCGCGCCTGGCGCGCCAGTTCCAGTTCCACCGCGGTCACGATCCAGCGCCCGGGCTGGCGCTTGAACACGCTGTCGCGGTAGCCGAAGCCGCATGCCGCGCGGTCCAGGCGGACGCGGTAGCCGGCCTGGCGGTCCCAGGCTTCCACGGCGACGATGCGCTCGCCCACCTCCACGCCGTAGGCGCCGATGTTCTGGATCGGCGCGGCGCCCACGCTGCCCGGGATCAGCGCCAGGTTCTCCAGCCCGCACAGGCCGCGCTCCAGGCTCCACGCCACCAGGCCGTGCCAGTCGGCCCCGGCCTCGGCGCGCACGGTGACGCAGTCCCCGCGCTCGCCGGCCACGGCGATGCCCGCCGCGCGCAGGGCGAGCACGGCGCCGGGCGCGTCGCCGGCGAACAGCAGGTTGCTGCCGCCGCCCAGCACCAGCAGCGGCAGGCCGCGCACCTGCTGCAGGTCCAGCGCCTCGGGCAGGGTGGACAGGTCATGGACCTCCAGCAGCCACGGCGCGCGCGCCGCGACCCGGAAGGTGTTGCGGGCGGAGAGGTCGGCGTCGTGGCGCAGCCGGTACAGCGCGGTCATGCCGGATCGGCCGTGCCGCGGCTGGGCGCTTCCTTGCGCCGGCGCATGGCGTCCACGCATTCGCCGACCAGCGCCGGGCCGCGGTAGACGAGGCCGGAGTAGCACTGCACCAGGCTCGCGCCCGCGGCCATCTTGGCCACCGCGTCGGCGCCGGAGAGGATGCCGCCCACCCCCACCAGCGGGATCGACTCGGGCAGGCGCGCGCGCAGGCGGCGCAGCACCAGCGTGGCCTGGCCCATCAGCGGCGCGCCGGACAGCCCGCCGGCCTCCTGCGCGTGGCGGTGGCCCTGCACGGCAGTGCGCGCCACGGTGGTGTTGGTGGCGATCACGCCGTCCACCTCCAGGTCGGAGAGCACGCGCGCGGCGGCGTCGATGTCCGCGTCGCTCAGGTCCGGCGCCACCTTCACCAGCACCGGCACCCGCTTGCCGTGGCGCGCGGCCATGGCCTCCTGCGCCTCGCGCAGCGTGCCGACGAGGCGGCGCAGGGCCTGTTCCTCCTGCAGCTCGCGCAGCCCGGCGGTGTTGGGCGAGGAGATGTTGACGGTGACGTAGTCGGCCAGCGGGTAGACCCGCTCCAGGCAGTAGAGGTAGTCGGCGGCCGCGTCCTCGTTGGGCGTGTCCTTGTTCTTGCCGATGTTGATTCCGAGCAGGCCGCCCTTGCGCTGGGCGCGCTCGACGTTGGCCACCAGCGCGTCCACGCCCTCGTTGTTGAAGCCCAGGCGGTTGATCACCGACTGCTCGGCCGGCAGGCGGAACATGCGCGGCCTGGGATTGCCCGGCTGCGGCCGCGGCGTCACCGTGCCCACTTCCACGAAACCGAAGCCCAGGGCGAGCAGGGCGTCGATATGGGCGCCGTTCTTGTCCAGGCCCGCGGCCAGGCCGACGGGGTTGGGGAAGGTCAGGCCCAGGACCTTGGTCGGCAGCGGCGGGCGCGGGCGCGCCAGCAGGCGGATCGTGCCACTGGCCAGGGCCAGGTCCAGCGCCTTCAGGCCCAGGCCATGGGCGCGTTCGGCATCCAGGCCGAACAGGAAGGGACGGGCGAGCGCGTACATGGACGGCGTTACAGGGTCGCCAGGAAGGCCAAGCCACCGAGGAAGACGAACAGAACGATCACGCCCAGCAGCCAGACCGCGGCCGAAACCCAGCCCAGGACCAGGCCGGCCAGGGCCATGCCGTCGCCGTCGAGGGCGCCGTTGCTGTTGCGGATCTCCTTGCGCGCCATGTGCCCGGTGATGATCGCCGCCACGGTGCCCAGCAGCGGCAGCAGGCTCCAGCCGAGGATGCCGCCCACGAGGCTGACGACGGCCAGGGTGCTGGTACGGGTGGTGGTAGGGGAGGCGGCGTTCATCGGGGCAATGGTCTCGACGGGAGGGGTGCCTGTGGCCAGGACCGGGATGGTCCTGGAGCGGGGGCGGGCACCTGGATTGGGCCGCAATTATTCCAGAACCCGGCCGCCCGCGCCCGGATCAGGGCATGGAGCCGTGACGCAGCGCATGGGCCCAGTCGGGCCGGCCCAGGGCCTGGGCGCGGCGCGCGGCCTGCTCGAACGGGTAGTCCACCGCGCGCGGATGCACCTGCCAGCCACCGGCACCGTGTTCGAGCACGGCGTAGCGCGCATGCGGGCTGCCGGTGCCGGCCCGGTGCGGGCGCGGATGCGCGGTGAAGAAGGCCGGCAGGCCCACGCTGCCGGGATTGAGCACCAGGCGGCCGTCCTCCAGGACCAGGCTGCGCGGAGTGTGGGAGTGGCCGCAGGCGATGGCCCGGGCCCCGTCGGCCAGGGGATGGCGCAGGCGCGCGGCCACCGCGCCGGTACTGGCCGCGGCCAGCCCGCCGTCGGCATCCAGATCGTCGAGCAGGTAGTCCAGGTCGCTTCCCGGCGTGCCATGGCACAGCAGCAGCTCGCCCAGGCGCAACAGAGGCGGCAGCGCGGCCAGCCAGTCCAGCTGGGCCGGATCCAGGGCCTGGCGGGCGTGGGCGTCGGACGGGGCCAGGCCGGCCGGGTCGCCCAGCAGCTGGCGCTCGTGGTTGCCGGCGATGGTGGGCAGGTCCAGCGCCTGCAGGCACTCCAGGGTCTGCCGCGGCCACAGCGGACCGGAGAGGATGTCGCCCAGGTTGACCAGACGGTCGCAGCCCTGGCGGCGGGCATCGGCCAGCACCGATTCCAGTGCGGGCAGGTTGCCGTGGATGTCGGACAGGACGGCGATGCGCATCTCCGGGCACTCCCTGGCTGAAGATGCGGCTGTGATACGCCAACCGCGCCCGGACGTCCATGGTCCGGGGGCGGCGACCGGCAACGGCCGCCGCCGCTTCCTGCGGCTTACAGGTCGAACCTGATGCCCTGGGCCAGGGGCAGGGCGTCGGAGTAGTTGATGGTGTGGGTCTGCCGGCGCATGTAGCCCTTCCATGCATCCGAGCCGGACTCGCGGCCGCCGCCGGTGTCCTTCTCGCCACCAAAGGCGCCGCCGATCTCGGCGCCGGAGGTGCCGATGTTGACGTTGGCGATGCCGCAGTCGCTGCCGGCCGCCGACAGGAACTTCTCGGCGGCCTTCAGGTTCTGGGTGAAGATCGCCGAGGACAGGCCCTGCGGCACGCCGTTCTGCATCTCGATGGCCTCGTCCAGCGAGCTGTACTTCATCACGTACAGGATCGGGGCGAAGGTCTCGTGCTGGACCACCTCGTCACTGTTCTCCAGCCCGGTGATGATGGTCGGCAGGACGAAGTGGCCGGGGCGGTCCAGCCGGGCGCCGCCGGTGACCACGGTGCCGCCGGAAGCCTTGGCCTTCTCGATCGTGGCCAGGTACTGCTGCACGGCCTCGGCGCTGTTGAGCGGGCCCATCAGGTTGGCGGTGTCCAGCGGATCGCCGATCTTGCCCTCGACCTGCTTGTAGGCCTTGACCAGGGTCTCCAGCACGGTGTCGTAGATGGACTCGTGCACGATCAGGCGGCGGGTGGTGGTGCAGCGCTGGCCGGCGGTGCCGACCGCGCCGAACACGATGCCCGGGATCGCCAGCTTCAGGTCCGCGCTCTCGTCCAGGATGATGGCGTTGTTG
>Ga0182792_1003341_pt1 | contig 10343 bp, 9 predicted proteins | sample Passage237B_FD_130497 | JGI IMG/M metagenome (GOLD analysis project Ga0182792, IMG submission 130497) | Cellulose adapted compost microbial communities from Newby Island Compost Facility, Milpitas, CA, USA - Passage2 37B (version 2) (version 2) ... | reverse complement strand
GCGGTCTATGCCGACGGCGTGGAGCTGGTCGTGCAGGCGCCGCCGCCCCGGCAAGGCCTCCCCGGCGAGGCCGGCGACCATTCGGCCGACCCGTGCGTGGTGCTGCGCGGCGTGGGCGGCAGCCACCACGGCCGCAGCTTCACCCTGGGGCCGCCGCGCCTGGTCGGCGCGGGGCGCGAGGCGGACATCCGCATCGAGGACCCGGCCTTCCCGCCGCGCCATGCGGTCTTCGAGCGCCGTGGCGACCGCGTGCTGCTGCGCGACCTGGGCGCGGGCGAGGGCAGCGTGGTCAACGGCGTGCCGGTGCGCGACGCCATCCTCTCGGCCGGCGACCAGGTGGTGTTCGACGGCCGCCACCGCTTCGTGGTCGAGTTCCCCGCCGCGCCCGCCGAAGCGCCGGAGCCGTCGCCGGCGGCGACCGCGCCGGCACCGGCCGCGCCCGAGGCCGGCAAGCCGCCGCGGCGCGGCGTGCGGCTGCCCTGGCTGCTGCTGGCCGCGGTGCTGCTGGCCGGCCTGCTCAGCGCGCTGCTGTGGTTCGGCGTGCGCTGAGCCGCGCCGCGACGCGCCAGCCCAGCAGCGCGGCCAGGATGGCGGCGTACAGCGCCGGTTCGCGCACATCCGATTTCACCAGCCACCAGAAGTGCAGCACCGCCAGCACGCCGACGGCGTAGACCAGCCGGTGCAGCTGGCCCCAGCGGCTCCCCAGCCGCCGCATCCAGCCGCGGGTGGAGGTCACCGCCAGCGGCACCAGCAGCAACCAGGCGGCGAAGCCCACCGTGATGTAGGGTCGCTTGGCGATCTCCTCGAACAGCTGCGTCCAGTAGCCGCCCAGGTCCAGCACCAGGTAGGCGGCCAGGTGCAGGCAGGCGTAGAAGAACGCGTACAGGCCCAGCATGCGCCGGAAGCGCAGCAGCACCGGCTGCCCGGTGAGCCGCCGCAGCGGGGTGATGGCCAGGGTGAGCAGGAGCAGGCGCAGCGCCCACAGCCCGGTGAAGTGCTCGACCTCGGCCACGGGGTCGGCGCCCAGCGCGTCGCTGCCGGTGCGCCAGACCTCGGCCATGCGCCAGGCCAGCAACCCGGCCGGCGCCAGCGCCGCGGCATGGACCGCGGCCTTGGCCGCCACCAGCGCCGGCGAGGCCGGTTCGCGCGGCCGCGCCGGCCGTGGCCGTCCGCGCGGCGCGGTCAGTACCACTTGCGCAGGTCCATGCCGGCGTACATCGAGGCGACCTGCTCGCCGTAACCGTTGAACGGCAGGGTGGGAATGCGCTCGGCGAACAGCTTGCTCCGGGTGCCGGCGATGCGGCGCTCGGTCTTCTGGCTCCAGCGCGGGTGGTCCACGTCCGGGTTGACGTTGGAGAAGAAGCCGTACTCCGAGGGCTGCAGCGCGTGCCAGGCGGTCTCGGGCATCCTCTCCACGAAGCGGATGGCCACGATCGACTTGATCGACTTGAAGCCGTACTTCCAGGGCACCACCAGCCGCAGCGGCGCGCCGTTCTGCTGCGGCAGCGGCTTGCCGTACATGCCGGTGGCCAGCAGGGTCAGCGGGTGCATGGCTTCGTCGATGCGCAGCCCCTCCCGGTACGGCCAGCGGATCGAGCGGTAGCGGATGCCGGGCATCTGCTCCGGGTCGGCGAGCGTGGTGAAGGCCACGTAGCGCGCCCGGGAGGTCGGGCCGAAGCGCTCGAGCACCGGTCCCAGCGGCACGCCCAGCCACGGGATCACCATCGACCAGCCTTCCACGCAGCGCAGGCGGTAGATCCGCTCCTGCGCCGCCTGCCCGCGCAGCAGGTCTTCCAGGCCGATGCGGCCCGGCCTGGCGCACTCGCCTTCCACCGACACCGTCCACGGCGAGGTGCGCAGCGTGCGCGGCGCGCGCGAGGGGTCGCTCTTGCCGGTGCCGAACTCGTAGAAATTGTTGTAGGTGGTGGCGTCTTCGTAGCGCGTCTGTTCCTCCGCGGTGCGGAAGCCGGCGCGGGCCTGGGCCGCGCTCACGACGGTGCGCGGCGGCGGGGGCGGCTCGGCTTCGGCGCAGCCGGCCAGGCCCAGCGCGGGTGTTGCGGCCAGCGCCGCGAGCAGCCGGCGCCGGTCACGGTGGACCGCCTCGTCGGTGATTTCGCTGGACGGAATCCGGGGCAGGCGGAGCGAAGGCATGGCGGCGTTCCCGTGGCGATCCTGGAGGTGGGACCGCGGCGCGGGCGTCGCGGTTCCGCATGCGCGGCAGGCGCCATGGTTGCGCCCGCAACCGCTGCACTGCGGCATACTACGGCACCTTTCTCCTCGGGTGGTTCATGACGCGCGCCTACAACTTCAGTGCCGGCCCCGCGACGCTGCCGGAAGCGGTCCTGCGCCAGGCGCAGGCCGAGATGCTGGACTGGAACGGGGTGGGCGCCTCGATCGTGGAACTGAGCCACCGCGGCGCCGAATTCATGGCGGTGGCGGCCGAGGCCGAAGCCGACCTGCGGCGCCTGCTTTCCATCCCGGACGACTACGCCGTGCTGTTCCTGTCCGGTGGCGCCACCACCCAGCAGGCGCTGCTTGCGCTCAACTTCGCCGCGCCCGGGCAGGCCGCCGACTACGTGGTCACCGGCCACTGGGGCAGGACCGCGATCCGCCAGGCGGGGCCCTACGTGCGCGTGCACGTCGCCGCGGACGGCGGGCCGGGCGGCTTCCGCGACATCCCCGACCCGGCGGGCTGGTCGCTGAGCCCGGACGCGGCCTACGTGCACGTGACCGCGAACGAGACCATCCACGGCGTGGAGTTCCGCGGCGCGCCCGACGTCGGCGGGGCGCCGCTGTTCGCCGACTTCAGCTCCTCGATCGCCTCCGAGCCCATCGACGTGTCGCGCTACGGGCTGATCTACGCCGGCGCGCAGAAGAACCTGGGCCCGGTGGGCATCTCGGTGGTGATCGTCCGCCGCGACCTGCTGGCCCGCGAGGGCCAGCCGCGCGCGGACATCTTCGACTACCGCTCGCATGCCGCGCGCGATTCCATGCTCAACACCCCGCCGACCTGGAACTGGTACCTGCTCGGGCTGACGGTGAAGTGGATGCTGGCCGAGGGCGGGGTGGAGGAGTTCGCGCGGCGCAACGCGGCCAAGGCCGCGCTGGTGTACGAGGCCATCGACGGATCGGGCGGCTTCTACCGCAACGAGGTGGCGCCGGCGGCGCGCTCGCGCATGAACATCCCGTTCTTCCTTTGCGACGACACGCTCACCGCGCGCTTCGTGGCCGAGTCCAGGGAGGCCGGGCTGCTGGCGCTGAAGGGCCACAAGGCCGTCGGCGGCATCCGCGCCTCGCTCTACAACGCCATGCCGCTGGACGGCGCGCGCGCGCTGGTGGCGTTCATGCGCGACTTCCAGCAGCGCCACGGCTGAGCCCCGCCGTCCCGCGGCGCGACCGCCGCGCCGGCCCCCAGAACACGGAACCCCGCAGATGGCAGCAGCGAAGAAACCAGCGAAGAAGGCCCCCGCGCGCGGCGCCCGCGCCCCGGCCCAGGCCGCGACCCCGGACCTGGCCGACGTGCGCGCGCAGATCGACGGCATCGACCGCCAGATCCAGGAGCTGATCGCCCAGCGCGCGCGCTTCGCGCTGCAGGTGGGCAAGGCCAAGGGCAAGCTGGCCGCGGCGGTGGACTACTACCGGCCCGAGCGCGAGGCGCAGGTGCTGCGCATGGTGGTGGACCGCAACCAGGGTCCGCTCTCGGACGAGGTGCTGGTGCACGTGTTCCGCGAGATCATGTCCGCCTGCCTGGCGCAGCAGGAACCGCTGAAGATCGGCTACCTCGGGCCCGAGGGCACCTTCAGCCAGCAGGCCGTGCTCAAGCACTTCGGGCGTTCGGCGCACGGGCTGCCGCTGGCCAGCATCGAGGAGGTGTTCCAGGAAGTGGAGGCCGGCAACGCCGATTTCGGCGTGGTGCCGGTGGAGAACTCCGGCCAGGGCACCATCCAGGTGACGCTGGACATGTTCCTGACCTCGCAGCTGAAGATCTGCGGCGAGGTGGAGCTGAAGGTGCACCAGTACCTGCTTTCGCGCAGCGGCCGCATCGAGGACATCGAGCGCATCTACGCGCATCCGCAGGCCTTCGCCCAGACCGCCGGCTGGCTGCGCGCCAACCTGCCCCGGGCGGAGAAGGTCCCGGTGTCGAGCAACGCCGAGGGCGCGCGCCGCGCGCGCGGTGCCGACGACGCGGCGGCCATCGCCGGCGAGAGCGCGGCGCACGTGTACGGCCTGAAGAAGGTCATCATGCGCCCGATCCAGGACGACAAGGACAACACCACGCGCTTCCTGGTCATCGGCCGCCGCCTGTTCCCGCCGTCCGGGCACGACCGCACCTCGATCCTGGTGTTCATCCACGACAAGCCCGGCGCGCTGTTCGACGTGCTCAGCCCGTTCGCGCGCCACGGCGTCAGCATGAACCGCATCGAGTCGCGGCCCTCGCACCAGGCCAAGTGGGAGTACGCCTTCTTCATCGACCTGGCCGGCCACGTCGAGGACGAGGCCATGAAGCGCGCGCTGGCCGAGCTGGAGGACCGCGTGGCCAAGATCAAGGTGCTGGGTTCCTACCCGGTGGCGGTGCCCTAGGCGGCACCGCGGCGGGCGCCGCCGCCGGCGGCGCAGGTTATCGGACGCGGCAATGCCGCAGCAGAGTACGGAGCAGAGATGTCGCAGTCGTCGCAGCATTGGGTCGCAACCGCGGGGCAGCCGCTGCGCGGCACGCTGGAGATCCCGGGGGACAAGTCGGTCTCGCACCGCTCGGTGATGTTCGCCGCGCTGGCCGACGGCGTGTCCACCATCGACGGCTTCCTCGAGGGCGAGGACACCCGGGCCACCGCGGCGATCTTCGCGCGGCTGGGCGTGCGCATCGAGACGCCCTCGCCGTCGCGCCGCATCGTGCATGGCGTGGGCGTGGACGGCCTGAAGCCCGCCGACGGCCCGCTGGACTGCGGCAACGCCGGCACCGGCATGCGGCTGCTGGCCGGCCTGCTGGCGGCGCAGCCGTTCGACAGCGTGCTGGTGGGCGACGAGTCGCTGTCGCGGCGGCCGATGCGCCGGGTCACCGCGCCGCTGGCGCAGATGGGCGCGCGCATCGACACCGAGGACGACGGCACTCCGCCGCTGCGCATCCACGGCGGCCAACGCCTGGCCGGCATCGACTTCGTCTCGCCGGTGGCCAGCGCGCAGGTCAAGTCGGCGGTGCTGCTGGCCGGGCTGTACGCCGCCGGCCACACCTCCGTCACCGAGCCGCATCCCACCCGGGACTACACCGAGCGCATGCTCTCGGCCTTCGGGGTGGAGATCGAGTTCTCGCCCGGCCGCGCCCGGCTGCGCGGTGGCCAGCGCCTGCGCGCGACCGACATCGGGGTGCCGGCGGACTTCTCCTCGGCCGCGTTCTTCCTGGTGGCGGGCAGCATCGTGCCGGGCTCGGAGCTGCGCCTGCGCGCGGTGGGCCTCAACCCGCGGCGCACCGGCCTGCTGCAGGCGTTGCGCCTGATGGGCGCGGACATCCGCGAGGAGAACCCGTCCACCCACGGCGGCGAGCCGGTGGCCGACCTGGTGGTGCGGCATGCCCCGCTGCGCGGCATCGAGGTGCCCGAGGCGCTGGTGCCGGACATGATCGACGAGTTCCCCGCGCTGTTCGTGGCCGCCGCCTGCGCCGAAGGCGCCACCGTGGTGCGCGGCGCGGCCGAGCTGCGGGTCAAGGAATCCGACCGCCTGGCGGCCATGGCCGCCGGCCTGCGCACCCTGGGGCTGCGGGTGGACGAAACCCCGGACGGGGCCACGATCCATCCGGGCGCGCTGGGTGCCGGAACGATCGAAAGCCATGGCGACCACCGGATCGCCATGGCCTTCGCGGTGGCCGCGCAGCGCGCGGCCGGGGAGGTGAGGGTGCAGGACGTGGCCAACGTCGCCACGTCCTTCCCGGGCTTCGACCGCCTGGCCGCCGGCTGCGGCTTCGGCCTGCGCGCCTGACCCGGGCCCGCCCGCCGCGCTCAGCTGCGGCGGAACTCGATGGGCAGCTGGACGGTGGCGGGCACCGTTTCGCCGTCGCGCACCGCCGGCTCGAAGCGCCACTGGCGCGCGGCCTCGATCGCGGCGCGGTCGAACGCACGGTCGCGGGTGCCGGTACGCCGCACCACCTGCACGTCGGTCGGCGTGCCGTCGCTGCCCACGACGATGCTCAGCACCACGCCGCCCTCGGCGCCGGCACGCAGCGCCGAGCGCGGATATTCGGGCAGGGGGTTGCCGGCCAGCGGCCGCGGCGCGCGGTCGGCCGGGGCGGGGCGCGACGAGGGCCGCGCGGAAGCCGCGGGCTCGGCGCCGCGCGCGGCGGTGGCCGGCTCCGGCGTACCGGCGGCGGGCGCGGCGACCGGGGCGGGTTCGGTGGCCAGCGGCTGGCCCGCCTCGCGCTGGGCGTACCACCAGGCGGCGAAGGCGGCCACGGCAAGCGCAAGGGCGACGAGCAGCGCCGGCGAAACGCGACGGGCCGGCCCGGCGTCGTCGGTCTGCTGGGCGGGCGTGCGCGGAGTGGTGTAGGTGGCCATGGGACTGTCTCCTCGGTGGGTCACGCGACCGAGTGTGTCCGTGGCGGCGTATGCGGCGGGTCGGCGGGCGGTGAACGGGGCGCAAAGCCTGCGCCCCGGTTCATGGTGGTGAGTGCGGCGTGATGCGACGCCGGTCCGGCTATTGCGTCTTGAAGTCGATGGGCACCGAGAGCGTCCCGGGCACCGGCTGGCCGGCAGCGTCGGTGGCCGGCTGGAACCGCCAGCGCGATACCGCTTCGGTCGCCGCACGGTCCAGGTCGCGCGAGCCGCTGCGCTGGTCCACCTGCACCGAGACCGGGTTGCCCTGCGCATCCACGTCCACCCGCAGCACCACCGTGCCGGTCTCGCCGCGGCGCAGCGCGGCCGGCGGATAGCGCGGCGGCGGCGACTGGTCGGGCAGTGGCGCGGGCGTCTGCGCCACGACCGGCGCGGGGGCCGCTTCGATGCTGGGCGGCAGCGATTGCGGCTCGGCCGGCGGCGGCGGCGCCGGCGGCGGCTCGTCGACCAGGCGCGGCGCGTCCTCGTCGGGCGGCGGCAAGGGCGTGGCGGCCTCGCCCGCCGGCACCGGACCGGGCAGCGGTTCGCTGGAGGGCAGGGCCAGCAGCGGGGCCGGACCGGCTTCGGTGGGGGCGTCGCCGCGGTCGCGCACCAGCAGCCACACCGGCACGAACAGCAGCCAGCCCAGCAGGAAGGCGTAGCCGACCAGCGCCCAGCGGCCGTGCGGCACGCGGGACAACGGACCGGGCTGGGAGCGGGAGGTGGCGGCCATCGCGGGTTTTCCTGCGCGCATTCGCAACTGCGGCCGATTCTGGCACAGGCCCGGTGAACCGGCGGCGGCGCGATTGGCGATAATGGCGGGCCGAATCCCAAGCCTGCCCGCCATGCTCGATCCCGCGCTGCTCCGCAACCAGACCGCCGCCCTGGCCGAACGCCTCGCCGCGCGCGGCTACACGCTCGACGTCGCCGCGCTGGAGGCGCTGGAGTCCGAACGCAAGGCGATCCAGGCGCGCACGCAGGAGCTGCAGAACCTGCGCAACACCCGCTCCAGGGCCATCGGCCAGGCCAAGGCCAGGGGCGAGGACGTGTCGGCGCTGATGGCCGAGGTCGCCGGCTTCGGCGACGAGCTCAAGGCCTCCGAGGCCCGCCTGGACGCGATCCGCGCCCGCATCGAGGCCATCGCCCTGGGCATCCCCAACCTGCCGGCCGAGGACGTGCCGCACGGCGCGGACGAGTCCGGCAACGTGGAAGTGCACCGCTGGGGAGCGCCGCGCGAGTTCGCGTTCGAGCCGCGCGACCACGTGGACCTGGGCGCGCGCAATGGCTGGCTGGACGGCGAAACCGCGGCCAAGCTGAGCGGCGCGCGCTTCACCGTGCTGCGCGGACAGCTGGCGCGGCTGCATCGCGCGCTGGCCCAGTTCATGCTGGACCTGCACACCGGCGAGCACGGCTACGAGGAGACCAGCGTCCCGGTGATCGTCAATGCCGACGCGCTGGTGGGCACCGGGCAGCTGCCCAAGTTCGAGGAGGACCTGTTCGCCACGCGCCTGGGCGAGCACACCCGCTACCTGATCCCCACTTCGGAAGTGCCGCTGACCAACATCGTGCGCGAGGAGATCGTCGAGGCCGAGCGCCTGCCGCTGCGCATGACCGCGCATTCGATGTGCTTCCGCTCCGAAGCCGGCAGCGGCGGGCGCGACGTGCGCGGCATGATCCGCCAGCACCAGTTCGAGAAGGTGGAGCTGGTCAGCATCGTCCGCCCGGAAGAATCCGACGCCGAGCACGAGCGCATGACCCGCTGCGCCGAGGTCGTGCTCGAGCGCCTGGGCCTGCCGTACCGCAAGGTGCTGCTGTGCACCGGCGACATGGGCTTCTCGGCGCGCAGGACCTACGACCTGGAGGTCTGGCTGCCGTCGCAGAACGCCTACCGCGAGATTTCGTCCTGTTCCAACTGCGGCGACTTCCAGGCGCGCCGCATGCAGGCGCGCTGGCGCAACCCGGGCACCGGCAAGCCGGAACTGGTGCACACCCTCAACGGCTCGGGCGTGGCCGTGGGCCGCGCGCTGATCGCGGTGATGGAGAACTGCCAGCAGGCCGACGGTTCCATCGAGGTACCCGAGGCCCTGCGGCCGTACATGGGCGGCGCCGAGCGCATCGCCTGAGCCGGCGCGGACGGGGCCGCGACGGCGGCGCCGTCCGTGCTCCGGCGGCGGCTCAGGCCGCCTTGCGCAGCGGCGCCAGCGTGGCCGGGATCGCGGCGCGGGCCGCGGCCAGCGCGTCGGCGCGGTGCTGCGGCGAGTACGCCACGCCCTCGGCGCGCACGAACTCCACGTCGTCGATCCCCAGGAAGCCGAACACCTGGCGCAGGTAGGGCTCCTGGAAATCCGTCGGCGCGCCGGCGTGCAGGCCGCCGCGGGCGCTGGCCACGATCACCTTCTTGCCGCCGGCCAGGCCCTGCGGGCCGGCCTCGGTGTAGCGGAAGGTGCGCCCGGCCACGGCGATGCGGTCGATCCAGGCCTTGAGCGTGGACGGAATCGAGAAGTTGTACATGGGCGCGCCGACCACCACGATGTCCGCGTCCAGGAACTGCTGGAGCGCGCGCTCGGCCTCGGCGGCCTCGTCCGGGTCGGACTGTGCCAGGCTGCCGCCGGTCAGGTGCGGGAGGGGCTCGCGGTCCAGGTCGCGGTATTCCACCTGGATCCCGTCCAGGGCCGCGGTCCAGTGTGAGACGATGGCGGCGCTCAGTTCGCGGGTGACCGAGTTCTGGCCCAGCACGCTGGAATCGATGTGCAGCAGTTTCATGGTGGTGGTCTCGTCCGGGGCGGCGGGGTGCCGCGTCGGGGACCACTATCGGTCGTTGCAATTTTGGGATAAAGGTGGTTATATGCCACCATCTGTTCCGTTCGTGGAAATATCGCCATGCAGGACCTGAACGACCTCTACTACTTCGCCATGGTGGTCGAGCACGGCGGCTTCGCCGCGGCCGAGCGCGCCCTGGGCATCCCCAAGTCGCGCCTGAGCCGCCGCATCAGCCAGCTGGAGACCGACCTGGGCGTGCGCCTGCTGCAACGCTCCACCCGCCGCTTCGCGGTCACCGACGTGGGCATGAGCGTGTACCGCCATGCGCAGACCATGCTCACCGAGGCCCAGGCCGCGCGCGAGGTGGTCGACCGCCTCAGTGCCGAGCCGCGCGGCGTGGTGCGCGTCAGCGTGCCGGTGGCGCTGGCGCAGCAGCAGCTGCCCAAGCTGCTGCCCCGGTTCCTCGACCAGTACCCGAAGGTGCGGCTGCAATTGCACATCGGCAACCGCCGCGTGGACCTGATCAACGAGGGCTTCGACGTGGCCCTGCGCGTGCGCTCGCGCCTGGACGACGACGGCAGCCTGGTGATGCGCAGCTTCGGCCAGATCCAGGAGCTGCTGGTGGCCAGCCCGAAGTACCTGGACCGCGCCGGCCGTCCCAAGGACCCGTCCGAGCTGGCCTCGCACCTCACCCTGAGCATCAACGAGGACGAGGCGCACCAGCGCTGGGAACTGCACGGGCCCGACGGCCAGGTGCGCCGCGTCGAGCTGCAGCCGCGCGTGGCCGGCTTCGATTTCCCGCTGCTGCAGTCCATGGTCAAGGACGGCTTCGGCATCACCATGCTGCCGGAGACCGTCTGTGCCGAGGCCGTGCGCAAGGGCGAGCTGGAAGTGGTGCTGCCGGAGTGGTCGCTGCCGCAGGGCATCTGCCACGCCGTGTTCGCCTCGCGCCGCGGCCTGCTGCCGGCGGTGCGGGTGTTCATCGACTTCCTGGCCGAGCACCTG
>Ga0182792_1003339_pt1 | contig 10356 bp, 8 predicted proteins | sample Passage237B_FD_130497 | JGI IMG/M metagenome (GOLD analysis project Ga0182792, IMG submission 130497) | Cellulose adapted compost microbial communities from Newby Island Compost Facility, Milpitas, CA, USA - Passage2 37B (version 2) (version 2) ... | reverse complement strand
TGTGGTAGTTGCCGGTGCCCAGGTGCACGTAGCGGCGCAGGCGCTTGCCCTCGCGGCGCACGATCAGCAGCATCTTGGCGTGGGTCTTGAAGCCCACCACGCCGTACACCACCTGCACGCCGGCCTCCTGCAGGCGGTCGGCCACGCCCAGGTTGGCGTCCTCGTCGAAGCGCGCGCGCAGCTCCACCACGACGGTCACGTCCTTGCCGTTGCGGGCGGCCTGCACCAGGGCGTCGACGATGGCCGAGTCCTTGCCGGTGCGGTACAGGGTCTGCTTGATGGCCAGCACGTCCGGGTCGGCGGCGGCCTGGTTGAGCAGCTCCAGCACCCCTGCGAAGGAGTCGAAGGGGTGGTGCAGCAGCACGTCGCCGCGTGCGACCTTGCGGAAGATCGCCTCGTCCTCGAGGCGGTTGCGCGGTGCGAACGGCGGGTACTTCAGTTCCGGACGCGAGACCAGGTCGTACACCTGGATCACGCGGTTGAGGTTGACCGGGCCGTCGATGTAGTAGACCGCGTTCTCGCCCAGCTCGAAGTTCTGCAGCAGGGTGCGCACGATCGGCTTGGGGCAGTCGTGGGCGATCTCCAGCCGCACGGCCGGGCGGTAGCCGCGCCCGACCAGCTCGCTGCGCAGCGCCGAGGCCAGGTTCTCCACCTCGTCCTCGTCCACTACCAGCTCGGAATTGCGGGTCACGCGGAACTGGTAGGCGCCGCGCACGGTCATGCCCGGGAACAGCTCGTCCACGAACGCGGCCAGCATCGAGGACAGCAGCACGAACGCCTGCTCGTCCTTGCCGCGCAGGCTCGGCGGCAGCTCGACGATGCGGCTGAGCGAGCGCGGCGCGCGCACGATGGCCAGGTGGCCCGGGCGGCCGAAGGCGTCCATGCCCTCCAGCACGACCACCACGTTCAGCGACTTGTTGAGGATGCGCGGGAACGGGTGCGAGGGGTCCAGCCCCAGCGGCGAGAGCACCGGCATTACCTTGTTGCGGAAGTACGCGCGCAGCCAGCGCCGCTGCCGCGCGGTCCAGCTGTGGCGCCCGAGGATGCGCACGCCGGCCTCGGCCAGCGCCGGGCGCAGCACCGCGTTCCAGCACTGGTACTGCGCGTCCACCAGCTCCGCGGCGCGGTCGTGGATGCGGTCCAGCAGCTGCGCCGGGGCGATGCCGTCGGGCGCCGCGGTGAGGCCGAACTCGGCCGAGTGGCGCACGGTGGCGGCGCGGATCTCGAAGAACTCGTCCAGGTTGGTGCAGGAAATGCACAGGAAGCGCAGGCGCTCCAGCAGCGGCACCTGCGGGTCCAGCGCCTGCGCCAGCACGCGGAAGTTGAAGTCCAGCTGCGACAGCTCGCGATTGAGGTACAGGGAGGGGTCGCGCAGCCCGTCCGTGTCGTGCTCGGGCTCGGTCGCGGCGGTCTGGGGCTCGGGCGGGCGGCTGTCGTGATCCATGGCGGGCCTGGCGTGCACGTTGGAAGGGGGCAGGGCGCGGGACCGGCGGCTCACGGCGCCGCCGGCGCGGCCACCGGCCCATCATGCCGCACCTGCACCCGTTCGGGGCCGAAGTGGCAGGCGAACTCGCTGCCCTGGCCGACCGTGCTCTGGATCGACAGCCGCGCCTGGTGCAGTCCCAGCACGTGCTTGACGATGGACAGGCCCAGCCCGGTGCCGCCGCTCTCGCGCGAGCGGCTGCTGCTGACCCGGTAGAAGCGCTCGGTCAGGCGCGGGATGTGCGCCTCGGGAATGCCGTAGCCGGTGTCGCGCACCGACAGCACGACCCCGCCGCCCGGCTCGCGGGCGAAGGTCACCCGCACCGAGCCGCCGGCGGGGGTGTAGCGCACGGCGTTGGTGACCAGGTTGGAGAAGGCGCTGTGCAGCTCCTTGGTCGAGCCCAGCAGGTCGCAGCCGGCCTCGTCGCGCACCTCGATCGTGTGGCGGCCCTGGCTGAAGGCCTCGGCCTCGCGCTTGAGCGTGGCCAGCATCGGCGCCATGGCCACGGTCTCTTCGGGGAGACTGTCGCGCGACTCCAGCCGCGAGAGGGTGAGCAGGTCCTCCACCAGCTGGGTCATGCGCTGCGACTGCTTCTGCATCTCGGCCAGCATCGGCGCCCACTCCGGGAACTCGCTCGGGTCGAGCATGTCCAGGTAGCCGTGGACCACGGTCAGCGGGGTGCGCAGCTCGTGCGAGACGTTGGCCACGAAGTCGCGCCGCACCTGCTCCAGGCGGAGCAGCTTGCTGACGTCGCGGGCGACCAGCAGCCAGTAATCCTCCGAATACGGGATCAGGCGCAGGTTCAGGCGCAGGCGGTCGTCCACCGGCGCGGGCGCGTCCAGGATCGGCTCGGCGTTGCGGCCGGCGGCCATCCACCGCGCCAGCGGCAGCGGCTGCATGCGCTCGGCCACCGGGGCGCCGAGGTCGCGCGGATGCGCCAGCCCGAGCAGGTCGGTGGCGGCCCTGTTGAACCAGAGGATGCGCTGGGTGTTGCGGTCCACCACCACCACTGCGTCCGGGAGCGCGGCGGCCGCGGCGCGGTAGGCGCGCAGCATGTCCAGCAGGCGGCGCTTGCGCGTGCGCATCTCCGACTGGCTGCGGTGCAGCAGGCGGTCCAGCTCGTTCCAGGCGCCGTGGCCGCGGGCCGGTTCCCAGCGGCGCCGGGCGGTCAGGCCCAGCAGCACCCGGCGCAGGCGCCAGTAGTGCCAGGCCAGCACGCCGATGGCGGCCGCGGCCAGCACCGCACCGACCTGGTCGATGGCGATGCCCACCAGGGTGGCCGCCGCCAGCAGCAGGAACAGCGCCGAGAGCGTGCGCCACCAGGCCGAGCGCAGGTGCGGCGGCATGCGCACAGGCACCGGCCGCTCGTCGCGGTCGGGGGGGCGCGGGGGACGGGGACGGGACTCCATTCCTTTCTTCGGGCGGCCGCCCCGGCCTCAGGCCGCGGCCGAGAAGCGGTAGCCGGCGCCGCGCACGGTCTGCACCATGGCGTCGGCGCCGAACGGCTCCAGGGTCTTGCGCAGGCGGCGGATGTGCACGTCGATGGTGCGCTCTTCCACGTAGACGCTGCCGCCCCACACGTGGTCCAGCAGCTGCGCGCGGCTGTAGACGCGGTCGGGGTGGGTCATGAAGAAGTGCAGCAGGCGGTACTCGGTGGGGCCGATCGGCACCGGCGCCTCGCCGGCGAACACGCGGTGGGCGGCGCCGTCGATGCGCAGGTTGCCGACGGCCACGCTGCCGTCCTCGTCGTCCTCGCGCGAGCGGCGCATGACCGCGCGGATGCGCGCCAGCAGCTCGCGGGCCGAGAACGGCTTGACGACGTAGTCGTCCACGCCGGCCTCCAGCCCGCCGACGCGGTCGTTCTCCTCGCCGCGGGCGGTGAGCATGATGATCGGCACCTCCCGGGTCAGCGCCTCGCGGCGCCAGCGCCGGGCCAGTTCCAGGCCGCTGGTGCCCGGCAGCATCCAGTCCAGCAGGATGAGGTCGGGGACGCGGTCGGCGATGGCGGCCTGGGCCTCGCGGGCGTCGGCGGCATGGACGGGAGCGTAGTCGCCCTTGCGCAGGGCGAAGGCGACCATGTCCCGGATGGCGGGTTCGTCGTCGACGATGAGGATCTGCTTCTGCACGGTCCGGCCCGGCTTTGCGGTGTCGCCGGCGATTAGACTACCGCCGGATGACCGTTGTGTGACATGCCGGCGCCGGCGGTCGCCGTTCAGCGCCGTTCCATGTCCGGATCGCGAATGCCCTGGCGGCGCAGCTCCAGCACCTGCGGGGTGATGGCGGCGATGCGCGCGTCCACCCGGGCCCGGGCCACGTAGTCCAGGTCGCCGCGCTTCTTCAGGTTCTCCAGCTGGATCAGCGCCTGCTCGGGGCGGCCGTTGAGGAAGGCGGCCTCGGCATAGGCCTCGCCGGCGCGGGCAGGGTCGCCGGCCAGCTCGCAGGCGCGGGCGAAGGTCTGCTGGAACACCGGGTCCTCGCCGGCCCGGGCCAGCATGGGCCGCAGCACGGCCTGGGCGCGGCGGCCGGCCTCGGCGCCGCCCTGTTCGACCAGGGCGCGGGCGTAGGTCAGCGCGACCGGGCGGCTGGTGGGCAGGCGCCGCAGCAGGCTGTCGAAGCGGCGGTTGGCCTGCTCGGCGCGCCCGCTGCGCGATTCGGCCTCGGCCAGCGCCAGCTCGACCCAGACGTGGTCCGGGTGCTGCCGCAGCAGCGATTCCAGGTCGGCCGCCGCGGCCGCCGGCTCGCGCGACATGCGCACCAGCGCCAGGCCGTAGCGCTGCGGGTCGCTCAGGCCGCCGGGGCCGGCGCGGCGCAGCGCCTCGTACTCGCGCACGGCCGCGTCGGTGGTGGTGGCGCTGAGCGCGCGCAGGCGCTCCTGGGCCCAGGGGAACAGGCCGGTGTCGCCCATGCCCAGGGCCGCGTCCAGCCCGTCGATGCGGAACCCCGACGGCAGCAGCGGGTTGCCGTTGCCCGCCGGCGGCGCCACCACGGGCGGCAGGCGCTCCACACGCTCGATGCGCTCGCCGTCCTCGCCGGTCACGGACGTGGTGGCGGTCACGCCGTTGCGCCGCAGCTGCTCGGCGCGCTGCTTGGCCTCGCTGACGCGGGTGACGTTGATCGGGTGGGTGCGCAGGTACTCCGGCGCGGTGTAGCCGCCCTGGTTGCCGCGCATGGCGAAGGACATGCGCTCGAAGAAGCCGGCCATGGCGTCGACGTCGTAGCCGGTGCGGGCGAGGGTACGGATGCCGATGCGATCGGCTTCCGACTCGTTGGAACGGGTGTAGTTGATCTGGTTCTGCTGGATCAGGCCCATCGCCGAGGCGATGGCTGCCTGGGTGGCGTCGCCGGAGGAGCTGCCGCCCGCGGCCTGCGCGGCGACGACGGCCGCCAGCATGCCCAGCAGGATCGGCACCTGGTCGCGCTGCGCCCGTTCCACGCCGCGCAGCACGTGCTGCTGGGTGACGTGCGCGATCTCGTGCGAGAGCACCGCGGCGACCTCGTCCTCGCGCTCGGCGGTCAGCACCAGGCCGGCGTTCATCCCGATGTAGCCGCCCAGGGTGGCGAAGGCGTTGATCTGCCGGTCCTTGAGCATGAACAGCGTGTAGCGCTGCTCGGGGCGGTCGCTGTTGGCGCCCAGCCGGTTGCCGATGGACTGCAGCCAGTCGTCGACCAGCGGGTCCTCCAGCGTGTAGCCGTAGTTGCGCAGTTCGCGCAGCATCATCGCGCCGTACTCGGCCTGGCGCGCCGGGGTGAGCAGCTCGCCGGCCGAGGAGCCGATGTCGGGCAGCCGCGCGTCCTGCGCCGGTGCGTGGACGGCGGCAAGGCTCAGCGAGATGGCGGCGGCGAGCAACAGGATGCGCAAGGCGTCGGGCTCCAAGGATCGTCCGCAGCATGCCGGCTGCGGGGTGGGGGCGAGTGAATCGGCCGTTAATCCGCTGTGTTCCGGATTCGGGCCGTGCAAACGGCCCGACCGATACCATATCCGCTCAGACCCCTTCCAAGCCGCGGAGTTTCCCGTGCCTTCGCCCGATACCCCCGAGATTCGCATCTATTCCACCGCCATCTGCCCGTACTGCGTGGCGGCCAAGAACTTCCTCAGGAGCCAGGGACGGGAGTGGACCGAGATCCGCATCGACCTGGACCCGGCCGAGCGCGAACGGATGGTCGCCCTGGCCCGCCGCACCAGCGTGCCGCAGATCTTCGTGGGCGACGTCCATGTCGGCGGCTACGACGACATGATGGCGCTGCATCGGGCCGGCCGGCTGCTGCCGCTGCTGGACGGGCAGGCGCAGGAGGCCTCGGCATGAGCGGCGCGCCCGGGCGGGAGGAAGACCGCGTCCGCGCCTTCACCGAGTTCCGCCAGCGCATGAACCAGCGCATCCTGGCCGAGCCCAACCAGGTGGTGCGCCGCTTCTTCGCCCTGGACACCCAGACCTACCAGCCCGGCGCCCTGGACGTGAAGACCAAGGAGTTGCTGGGCCTGGTGGCCTCGCTGGTGCTGCGCTGCGACGACTGCATCAGCTACCACGTGGCCCAGTGCAAGGAGGCGGGGGTCGACCGCGACGAGTTCTTCGAGGCCTTCTCGGTCGGCCTGGTGGTCGGCGGCTCGATCGTCATCCCGCACCTGCGCCGGGCGGTGGATTTCCTGGACCAACTCGAGGCCGGCGAGAGCGCCGGGATGGCGCCGCACGACCACGGCTGAGCCGCGTCGGCCCGGGTCCGCCCCCGGCTCGCCGGGCGGCGGACTGGGGCCGGGGCCGGGGATCGGGCATAATTTCACCGCAAACTATCCCTTCCCCCACCACGCGCCGTGTCCGGCTCCCCGGGCGCGCGCCTGCCAGGAACATTCCCCATGACCCAGAAGATCACGGTCATCCGCGGCGACGGCATCGGCCCGGAGATCATGGACGCCACGCTGCACGTGCTCGAGGCGCTCGGCGCCGGGCTGTCCTACGAGGAGGCCGATGCCGGCCTGGTGGCGCTGGAGAAGCACGGCGAGCTGCTGCCGCAGGCCACGCTGGAGTCGATCAGGCGCAACGGCGTGGCCCTCAAGAGCCCGCTGACCACGCCGGTGGGCGAGGGCTTCAGCTCGATCAACGTCGCCCTGCGCCGCCACTTCGACCTGTACGCGAACGTGCGGCCGGCCAAGTCGTTCCCCAACACCAAGTCGCGCTTCCCCTCGGGCGTGGACCTGATCACGGTGCGCGAAAACACCGAGGGCGCCTACATCGGCGAGGGCCAATCCATCTCCGAGGACGGCGAGACCGCGCTGCTGACGCAGAAGGTCACCCGCAAGGGGTCCGAGCGCATCGTCCGCTACGCCTTCGACCTGGCCCGCGCCACCGGCCGCAGGAAGGTCACCGCGGTGCACAAGGCCAACATCCTCAAGACCACCTCGGGCCTGTTCCTGAAGGTGGCGCGCGAGGTGGCCACGCAGTACCCGGAGATCGAGTTCAACGAGATGATCGTGGACAACACCTGCATGCAGCTGGTGATGCGCCCCGAGCAGTTCGACATCATCGTCACCACCAACCTGTTCGGCGACATCATCTCCGACCTCTGCGCCGGCCTGGTCGGCGGCCTGGGCCTGGCCCCGGGCGCCAACATCGGCAAGGACGCGGCGATCTTCGAGGCCGTGCACGGCTCGGCGCCGGACATCGCCGGCAAGGGCATCGCCAACCCGTGCGCGCTGCTGCTGGGCGCGGCGCAGATGCTGGACCACATCGGCCAGCCGCAGAACGCCGAGCGCCTGCGCAAGGCCGTCGTCGCCACCCTGGAGGCGAAGGACTCGCTGACCCCGGACCTGGGCGGCAACGGCAATACCCTGGGCTTCGCTCGGGCCATCGCCAGCCGGGTCTGACCGGCACCGCCGGCGGGACGACAGGACGGGACGCGCGAGCGTCCCGTTTTTCGTCGGGCGGCGTCCCACCGGCGGGCTTGGTCGCTAGGATGGGCCGGCCGACAATCCGCGGCCCTTCGCCCTGGCCCCGCCCATGACCGTCCGCCCCGGCGCGCTGGCGCTGACCCCGCTGCTGCTGTTCCTGGCGCTGTTCTTCGGCGCCGGCCTGTACTTCACCGCGCAGGGCGAGGCCATGGGCTTCTACCAGCTGCGCGCGCCGGTGGCGATCCTGCCGGCGCTGGCGCTGGGCATATGGCTCGCGCGCCGGCGCGGGCTGCCCGCGCAGCAGGTGCTGCTCTCGGGCATGGGCGAAAGCAACGTCATGCTCATGTGCCTGATCTTCCTGCTGGCCGGCGGCTTCGCCACGGTCTCCAAGGCGATCGGCGCGGTGGACGCGGTGGTGGCGCTGGGCCTGGGCGCGTTGCCGCCGGCGCTGCTGCTGCCGGGGTTGTTCCTAGCGGCGGCGTTCGTGTCGCTGTCCATCGGCACCTCGATGGGCACCGTGGCGGCGGTCGCGCCCATCGCCCTGGGCGTGGCCGATGCCGCCGGGCTGGACCGGGTGCTGGTGACCGGCGCGGTGGTGGGCGGCGCCATGTTCGGCGACAACCTCTCCATCATCTCCGACACCACCATCGCCGCCACCCGCAGCCAGGGCGCGGAGATGCGCGACAAGTTCCGCGAGAACTTCAGGATCGCGCTGCCGGCGGCGGCGGCCACGGCCGCGCTGCTGGCCGTGCTCGGCGACCCTGCGCCGGTGGCCGCGCCCGCGGCCACCTCGCCCTGGCTGGTGCTGCCCTACGTCCTGGTGCTGGTACTGGCGCTGGCGGGGCTGGACGTGGTGCTGGTGCTGGGCATCGGAATGGTGGTTTCCGGCCTGTGCGGCTTCTGGCTGGCGGACTACGACGCCGTCGCCTTCGCCCGGGACGTCTACGCGGGCTTCGAGAGCATGGTGGAGATCACCCTGCTGTCGATCCTGGTCGGCGGCCTGGCGGCGCTGATGAAGGCGGCCGGCGGCCTGGACTGGCTGGCGCAGGCCATCGCGCGCTTCGCGCGCGGGCACACCGGGCGGCGCTCGGGCGAGTTCAGCATCGCCGCGCTATCGGCGGGCGCCGATGCGCTCACCGCCAACAACACTGTCGCCATCCTGGTCACCGGCGGGCTGGCACGCGACATCGCCCAGCGGCATGGGATCAGCCCGCGGCGCGCGGCCAGCGTGCTGGACATCTCCGCCTGCGTGGTCCAGGGCGTGCTGCCCTACGGCGCGCAGATCCTGCTGGCCGCGTCGCTGGCGACGGTCTCGCCGCTGGCCCTGGCCGGCAGCGTGCACTACTGCTGGCTGCTGGCGCTGGCGGCGATCGGGTTCATGCTGTGGCCCGCGCGCCGGTCGGCGCCCGCGGAGGCCGGTCCCTGAAACGGCGACGGGGCGCCCGTGCGCCCCGTCGTCGCGCCGAAATGGCCGCAGGCTCAGTCGCGCGACTGCAGCTTGGCCAGCAGGCGCAGGAACTCCAGGTACAGCCACACCAGCGTGACCATCAGCCCGAACGCGCCGTACCACTCCATGTACTTTGGCGCGCCCTGCTCGACGCCGGTCTCGATGAAGTCGAAGTCCAGCACCAGGTTGAGCGCGGCGATCACCACCACGAACAGGCTGAAGCCGATGCCGATCAGCCCCGATTCGTGGATGAAGGGGATGTTGACGCCGAAGAAGCCCAGCACCATGGTCGCCAGGTACACCAGGAAGATGCCGCCCGTGGCGGCGACCACGCCCAGCTTGAAGTTCTCGGTGGCGCGGATCAGGCCGCTGCGGTAGGCGAACAGCAGCGCGAACAGCGTGCCGAAGGTCAGCAGCACCGCCTGGAACACGATGCCCTCGAAGCGTGCCTCGTACATGGCCGAGATCGCGCCCAGGAAGAAGCCCTCCAGCAGCGCGTACAGCGGCGCGGTCACCGGCGCCCAGGCCTTCTTGAACACGGTCACCAGGGCCAGCACCAGCCCGCCGATGGCGCCGCCCCAGACGTACAGGCCCACGCCCGGGTTCGGGGTGCCGTCCGGGCCCAGCGCCTGGTTCCAGGCGAAGGCGGCGGTCAGCACCGCCAGGAACAGCAGCAGGCCGGTCTTGTGGACGGTGCCGTTGAGCGTCATGGCGCCCGCGTCGCGCGAGACCACCGTGCCGCTGCCGAGGTCGAGGAAGGTGGATTCCTTGAGGGCGGGATTGCCGCTGCGGATCATCGTGGCTCGCTCCGTGATGGATGGTCGACTGCGCCGAAGCATACACGGCGCCGCGGGAACGGCGCGTGGGCGGCCGCCGCCGGTGGATGGTGCGAAAGGCGGGACTCGAACCCGCACGGGGGCTACCCGCTGGAACCTAAATCCAGTGCGTCTACCAGTTCCGCCACTTTCGCCTGCGGCGCATTCTACCCGCCGGGGGCGACCGCACGGGCGGAGGCGGTCCGGGCGTCGCCGCGGCCACCCGCGGCCAATCCCCGCGGCTTTCCCGCCGGCACGAAAAAGCCCCGCCTGAGCGGGGCCAATCGTCGATTCGGTGGTGGGCCGTCAAGGATTCGAACCTTGGACCTACTGATTAAGAGTCAGCTGCTCTACCAACTGAGCTAACGGCCCGAAACGATGAGCTGCACAGTCTAGCAAATTCCGCTGTCCTGGCAAGCTTCGCGGCGTTCGGAGCGCCGCGTTTTGGGGTGGGGTGGCTGATGGGATTCGAACCCACGACCACTGGAATCACAATCCAGTACTCTAACCAACTGAGCTACAGCCACCACCGGTGAAACTTTCCGCCGGCGCCCGCACTGGCGCGCCCGGCAGGACTCGAACCTGCAACCGCCGGCTTAGAAGGCCGGTGCTCTATCCGGTTGAGCTACGGGCGCACAACTCGGTGTCGCATCGGCCGCCCTGGACGGGATGGTCGGGGTAGAGGGATTCGAACCCCCGACATCCTGCTCCCAAAGCAGGCGCGCTACCA
>Ga0182792_1003337_pt1 | contig 10363 bp, 7 predicted proteins | sample Passage237B_FD_130497 | JGI IMG/M metagenome (GOLD analysis project Ga0182792, IMG submission 130497) | Cellulose adapted compost microbial communities from Newby Island Compost Facility, Milpitas, CA, USA - Passage2 37B (version 2) (version 2) ... | reverse complement strand
TGGCCATGGTCAAGCAGGCCGCGGCGGACGCCAACCGCAAGCTCGGCCACCTGTCCGCCGCCAAGCACACCGCGATCACCACCGCCTGCGCGCGGATCATCCAGGGCGAGTTCCACGACCAGTTCGTAGTGGACATGATCCAAGGCGGCGCCGGCACCTCGACCAACATGAACGCCAACGAGGTGATCGCCAACGTCGCCCTGGAGGCCATGGGTTTCGAGAAGGGCGAGTACCAGCACCTGCACCCGAACAACGACGTGAACATGGCGCAGTCGACCAACGACGCGTACCCGACCGCCATCCGCATCGGCCTGCTGCTCGGCCACGACAGCCTGCTCAACGCCCTGGACAAGCTGATCCAGGCACTGGCCGCCAAGGGCCTGGAGTTCGCCCACGTGCTGAAGATGGGCCGCACCCAGCTGCAGGATGCCGTGCCCATGACCCTCGGCCAGGAATTCCACGCCTTCGCCACCACCCTCGGCGAAGACCTGCAGCACCTCAAGCTGCTGGTGCCGACCCTGCTCCACGAGGTGAACCTCGGCGGCACCGCGATCGGCACCGGGATCAACGCCGACCCGCAGTACCAGAAGCTGGCCGTGGAGCGCCTGGCGATCATCAGCGGCCACCCGGTGAAGCCGGCTGCCGACCTGATCGAGGCCACCAGCGACATGGGCGCCTTCGTGCTGTTCTCCGGCATGCTCAAGCGCCTCGCGGTCAAGCTGTCGAAGATCTGCAACGACCTGCGCCTGCTCTCCAGCGGCCCGCGCACGGGGATCAACGAGATCAACCTGCCGCCGCGCCAGCCGGGCAGCTCGATCATGCCCGGCAAGGTCAACCCGGTGATCCCCGAGGCGGTCAACCAGGTGGCCTTCGAGGTGATCGGCAACGACCTGGCGCTGACCCTCGCCGCCGAGGGCGGGCAGTTGCAGCTGAACGTCATGGAGCCGCTGATCGCCTACAAGATCTTCGACTCCATCCGCCTGCTCAGCCGCGCAATGGAGATGCTCCGCGAGCTGTGCATCGAGGGCATCACCGCCAACGAGGAACGCTGCCGCCAGTTGATGGAGAACTCCATCGGTCTGGTCACCGCGCTGAACCCCTACATCGGCTACGAGAACGCCACCCGCATCGCCAAGACCGCCCTGGAAACCGGCCGCGGGGTGCTCGAGCTGGTGCGCGAGGAGCAGTTGCTGGACGACGCTGCGCTGGCCGACATCCTGCGCCCCGAGAACATGATCGCCCCGCGGCTGGTGCCGCTGAGCGCCTGACACCGAGTCTCACCAGAGAGGAGAACTCCTGCTCTCCTCATTCCATAGGGATGGCTCTGGCCATCCCTTTTTTTATCCCCAACAATTGCCCGGACCCTTCCACCGACCCGCAGGGGATTCCCGTCATGCCCGCAGCCAAGCGCATCCTCATCCTCTATACCGGCGGCACCATCGGTATGCAGATGGGCGCCGACGGCCTGGTCCCGGCCTCCGGCTTCGAGGCCCGCCTGCGCGCCCAGCAGTCCCGGGAAGAAGGCGACATCGCTCTGCCGGACTGGCGCTTCCGCGAGCTGCTGCCGCCGATCGACAGCGCCAACATGACCCAGGCCCACTGGCTGGCGATGCGCCAGGCGATCCTCGACGGCCTCGCCGAGGAAGGCTGCGACAGCGTGCTGGTCCTGCACGGCACCGACACCCTGGCCTACAGCGCCGCGGCGCTGAGCTTCCTCCTGCTCGGCCTGCCGCAGCCGGTCTTGCTCACCGGGGCCATGCAGCCGGCCGGGGTCGAGGGAGGCGATGCCTGGCCCAACCTGTTCGGCGCCCTGCGCATGCTGCAGCGCGGCGAACGCCCGGGGGTACAGGTGTACTTCGATGGCCGCCTGTTGCACGGCGTGCGGGTCGGCAAGCTGCGCAGTGATGCCTTCGACGCCTTCACCGTGCTGCCGCGCCGGCGCCACGGTCAGCGCGCCGCGACGCTTCCCTCCGCGCTCGACTACCGGCAGCCGCGCCGCCCGGTACGCATCGCCGTGCAGCCGCTGTTCCCCGGGTTGGATGCCGGCCAGCTGCGCGCCCTGTTGGACAGCGGCGTCGAGGCTCTGCTCCTGGAGTGCTACGGCAGCGGCACCGGCCCGGCCGACGACGCGGACTTCCTAGCCACCCTGCGCGAGGCCCAGCAACGCGGCGTGCTGCTCGCGGCGATCAGCCAGTGCCCGCAGGGCCACGTGGAGTTCGGCGTCTACGCGGCCGGCCACCGCCTGCAGCAGATCGGGGTGGTGAGCGGTGGCGGGATGACCCGGGAGGCGGCGCTGGCCAAGCTGTTCGCCCTGCTCGGCGCCGGGCTATCGCGCGACGAGGCGGCGCACTGGCTCACCCTCGACCTCTGCGGCGAACTGGCGGAGTAGCAGCGATCCCGCCGAGTCGGCGACAGGGCATGGTTCTTGCCTGATTTCCCGACGCATCCACGGTCGACTCGAGCCTATGCTGCATTCGTACCTGACAAGCCTGCACGGTATCTCGCTGCTGCTGCGCATCCTCTGCGGCGACGACCAGGCCACGGCGCAGCGCCTGCTGGCCGGCAGCGGCATCCGCCTGGAAGACCTGCAACGCCCCGACCGGCGCATCACCACGGCGCAGGAGATGCGCGTCTACGCCAACGCGCTGGCCGAGCGGCCCGACATCGGCCTGCGGCTCGGCCAGCGCATGCACGTGTCCGGTTATGGGTTGCTCGGTTACACCCTGCTCTCCAGTGCCACCCTGGGTGACGCCCTGGATCTGGCGCTCAGCTACCCGGCGCTGCTCGGCACCTACTTCGAGCTCAGCCTGCAGCTCGAGGGCGACACCGTGTGGATGGTCGCCGAAGGCTACCGCGACCGCCCGGAGCTCAGGGTATTCAACGTCGAGTACTGCCTGGCCTCGCTGAAGCTGATCTGCGACGACCTGCTCGGCCAGCCGCTGCCCCTGGTCGGTGCACAGTTCGGCTACCCCGCACCGGACTACCACGCCGGGTACGCCACCAGCTTCCCCTGTCCGATCCAGTTCGGCGCCCGGCGCAACGCCTTCGGCTTCACGGTGGACTGGCTGGAGCACCGCCTGCCGCTGGCCGACCCGGTGACCCACCACGAGATGCGCGAGCGCTGCCGGCTGCTGAACAGCGAATTCACCGCCAACCAGGCCTGGGTGACCCGCGCCCGCCAGCTGCTCGCCGCCCAACTGCCGGCGGCCCCGGGCCTCGAGGAGCTGGCGCGGCAGATGCGCTGCTCGCCGCGCACCCTGCGCCGCCGCCTCAGCGAGGCCGGCACCAGCTACCAGGCGCTGCTCGACGGGGTGCGCTACGAGCGCGCCCGCCAGTTGCTGGAGCGCGAGCGCCTGCCGATCCACCGCATCGCCGAGGCCATGGGCTACAGCGAGACCGCCAGCTTCCGCCACGCCTTCCAGCGCTGGAGCGGGGTCTCGCCGCGGCAGTTCCGCGCCTACTAGGCCATCGCCCTGCGGATGTCCGCGGCCAGCTCGCGGACCCGCGCCTCCTCGGTGTCCCAGGAGCACATGAAGCGCGCCCCGCCGGCGCCGATGAAGGTGTAGAAGCGCCAGCCCCAGTCGGTCAGGCGCCGGATGGCGGTTTCCGAGAGCTGCAGGAACACCCCGTTGGCCTCCACCGGGAACATCAGCTCGACACCCGGCACATCCGCTACCAGCTCGGCGAGCAGCCGTGCGCAGCGGTTGGCGTGGCCGGCATGGCGCAGCCAGGCGCCATTCTCCAGCATGCCCACCCAGGGCCCCGACAGGTAGCGCATCTTCGAGGCCAGTTGGCCGGCCTGCTTGCAGCGGTAATCGAAGTCCTCGGCCAGGGCCTTGTTGAAGAACAGGATGGCCTCGCCCACCGCCATGCCGTTCTTGGTACCGCCGAAGCACAGCACGTCGACGCCGGCCCGCCAGCTCAGCTCGGCCGGACTGCAGCCGAGGAAGGCGCAGGCGTTGGCGAAGCGCGCGCCGTCCATGTGCAGGCTAAGGCCCAGCTCCCGGCACACCTGGCTGATCGCCCGCACCTCCGCGGGACGGTACACGGTGCCCACCTCGGTGGCCTGGGTGAGGGTCACCACCCGCGGCTTGGGATAGTGGATGTCCTGCCGCTTCAGGGCCACCTCGCGGATCGCCGGCGGGGTCAGCTTGCCCTGCACGGTGCGCGCCAGCAGCAGCTTGGAGCCGTTGGAGAAGAACTCCGGAGCGCCGCACTCGTCGGTCTCGACGTGTGCGGTCTCCGCGCAGATCACGCTGTGGTAGCTCTGGCACGAGGCAGCCAGGGCCAGGGAGTTGGCCGCGGTGCCGTTGAAGGCGAAGAACACCTCGCAATCGGTCTCGAACAGCCGGCGGAAGTGGTCGGCGGCACGCTGGGTCCAGCTGTCCTCGCCATAGGCACGCTCGTGGCCGCGATTCGCCTCGGCCATCGCTGCCCAGGCCTCCGGGCAGATGCCGGAATAGTTGTCGCTACCGAATTGCTGGGTCTGCTCGCTCATTGCACTGGTCCTGCGCTGCGGAGGGAAGGCAAGACCCTGCGCTAGGCGCAGGGGCAAGGAAGAAACATAGCGGCACGACGGCCGGGCGTCGCGCATCTTTGGCCACATCTATCCCTTTTTGGCCGTTCCGCGCGTTTTCTCCGCCGAATGTCCCTGCCAACAATGGGTCGACAGCACACCAGCGGAGAACAAGCAGATGCTGACCATCTATAGCGACGACCATCACCTGCACCACGGTCGCTGCGAGCTGATCGACGGCGAACTCAAGCCCTGCTTCGAGATGCCCTCGCGCGCCGACCACGTGCTGCAGCAGGTCCGGGAGCGCCGCCTCGGCGAAGTGCGCGGCCCCGAGGACTTCGGCCGGGCGCCCATCGAGCGCATCCACACCCCCGACTACCTGCGCTTCTTCGAAGGCGCCTGGGCGCGCTGGGCGCAGCTCGGCAAGGGTGGCGACCTGCTGCCCTTCACCTGGCCGGCACGCACCCTGCGCGGCGTGCTCCCCGACAGCCTGCACGGCCAGCTCGGCTACTACAGCTTCGATGGCGGTGCGCCGATCACCGCCGGCACCTGGCAGGCCGCCTACAGCGCAGCCCAGGTGGCCCTCAGCGCCCAGCGCTGCATGGCCGAGGGCGCCTATAGCGCCTTCGCCCTGTGCCGCCCGCCGGGACACCATGCCGCCGCCGACCTGATGGGCGGCTATTGCTACCTGAACAACGCCGCCATCGCCGCCCAGGCCTTCCTCGACCAGGGCGCCGCGCGGGTAGCCATCCTCGACGTGGATTACCACCACGGCAACGGCACCCAGTCGATCTTCTACGACCGCGCCGAGGTGCTGTTCACCTCCATCCACGGCGACCCGCGCTTCGAGTTCCCGTTCTTCCTCGGCTATGCCGACGAGCAGGGAGAAGGCGCCGGTGCTGGCTACAACCTCAACCTGCCACTGCCCGCCGGCAGCGCCTGGGACGTCTGGAGCGCGGCCCTGGAGCAGGCCTGCCAGCGTATCGCTGCCTACGCGCCGGACGTGCTGGTGGTATCCCTCGGCGTGGACACCTTCAAGGAGGATCCGATCTCGCAGTTCAAGCTGGACAGCCCGGACTACCTGCGCATGGGCGAGCGCATCGCGCGCCTCGGCAAGCCCACCCTGTTCGTCATGGAGGGTGGCTACGCAGTGGCGGAAATCGGCATCAACGCCGTGAACGTGTTGGAAGGTTTCGAAGGCGCCTGAGCGCGCAACCTGGGGAGGAAACACCATGCACAGCATCAAACGCCTGCTCGGCGCCGCCCTGTGCGGCGCCAGCCTGCTCGCCGCGGCGCTGCACGCCGATGCGCGCGAACTGCGGGTTTACAACTGGGCCGACTACATCCTGCCGGAGGTGCCCAAGGACTTCGCCAAGCAGAGCGGCATCAAGCTGACCTGGGACGTCTACGACACCAACGAGACCATGGAGGCCAAGCTGCTCACCGGCAACTCCGGCTACGACCTGGTGGTGCCGTCGAACATCTTCCTGGCCCGCGCGGCGGCCACCGGTGCCTTCGAGAAGCTAGACAAGTCCAAGCTGCCGAACTGGCAGCATCTGGATCCGGGCCTGCTGGAGATCTTCGCCGCCAACGATCCCGGCAACCAGTTCGGCATGCCCTACATGTACGGCACCGTGCTGATCGGCTTCAACCCGGACAAGGTCCGGGCCGCCCTAGGCGAGAACGCACCGGTGGACAGCTGGGACCTGGTGCTCAAGGAGGAGAACCTCGCCAAGCTCAAGCAGTGCGGCGTGGCCATGCTCGACTCGCCCTCGGAGATCCTGCCGATCGTCCTCCACTACCTGGGCCTGCCGCCGAACAGCACCGAGCCGAAGGACTACGACCAGGCGGTGGCGCTGATGGAGAAGCTGCGCCCGTACATCGCTTACTTCCACTCGGCCAAGTACATGACCGACATCGCCAACGGCGACATCTGCGTGGCGGTCGGCTACTCCGGCAGCTTCTACCAGTTCGCCAACCGCGCCAAGGAGGCCGGCAACGGCGTGGTGGTCGACTGGCGCCTGCCCAAGGAGGGCGCGCCCATCTGGTTCGACAGCTTCGCCATTCCGAAGAACGCCAAGAACATCGACGAGGCCCACGAGTTCCTCAACCACCTGCTGGCCCCCCAGGTGATAGCGCCGATCAGCGACTTCCTCGGCTACCCGAACCCCAACAAGGACGGCATGCCGCTGGTCAGCGCGGCGATCCGCGACAACCCGCACCTGAGCCCGAGCGGCGAGCAACTGAAGACCCTGTTCGCCACCGAACCGCTGCCGCAGAAGGCCGAACGGGCGCGGACCCGGGCCTGGACGAAGATCAAGTCGGGCAGCTGAGCAGCTCATCTGCCGTAACGCAAAAAGGGGAGCCAGACGGCTCCCCTTTTACGCGGGCGACCGGGATCATTCGATCTCGATCAGCACCTCTCCCGGGTTGACGCGGTCACCCTTGGCCACATGGACTGCCTTGACGGTGCCGCCGATGGGCGCCTGGACCTCGGCTTCCATCTTCATCGCCTCGGTGATCAGCACGGCCTGACCGGCCTTGACCTGATCGCCTTCCTTGACCAGCACGTCGACGATGTTGCCCGGCATGGTGGTGGACACATCGCCCGGCGCGCTGGCCTGCTTGCGCTTGCTGCCAGTGCCGGCGACGAACTCGTTGAGCGGCTCGAACACCACCTCTTCCGGCATGCCGTCGATGGACAGGTAGAAATGGCGCTTGCCTTCACCCTTGATGCCCACCCCGGTGATGTCCACCCGGTAGGTCTCGCCGTGCACGTCGATGACGAACTCGGTGGGCACGCCCTCGCCACCGGCGGCCTGCACGCCGTTGCCGCTGGGAATCGGCAGCAGCTCTTCCGGCTTCAGGGTGCCGGCCTCGCGCTCCTCGAGGAACTTGCGGCCGATGTCCGGGAACATGGCGTAGGTCAGCACGTCCTCCTCGCTCTTGGCCAGCGCACCGATCTCGCCGCGCAGCTTGGCCAGCTCCGGCTTGAGCAGGTCGGCCGGACGCACGTCGATGACTTCCTCGTTGCCGATCGCCTGCTTGCGCAGCTGCTCGTTGACCTCGCCCGGGGCCTTACCATAGCGACCCTGCAGATAGAGCTTCACCTCGTTGGTGATGGTCTTGTAGCGCTCGCCGGCGAGCACGTTGAAGAACGCCTGGGTACCGACGATCTGCGAGGTCGGGGTGACCAGCGGCGGGTAGCCGAGGTCGGCGCGCACCCGCGGGATCTCCGCCAGCACCTCGTCCATGCGGTGCAGGGCCCCCTGCTCCTTGAGCTGGTTGGCGAGGTTGGAAATCATCCCGCCCGGCACCTGGTTGACCTGCACGCGGGTGTCGACCCCGGTGAACTCGCTCTCGAACTGGTGGTACTTCTTGCGCACGGCGTAGAAGTACAGGCCGATCTCCTGGATCAGCTCCAGGTCCAGGCCGGTGTCGTAGGGGGTGCCGCGCAGCGCCGCGACCATCGACTCGGTACCCGGGTGGCTGGTGCCCCAGGCCATGCTGGAGATGGCGGTGTCGATGCGGTCGGCGCCGTTCTCGATGGCCTTCAGCTGGCACATGCTGGCCACCCCGGCGGTGTCGTGGGAGTGGATCACCACGTCCAGGTGCGGCAGGTTGTCCTTCAGGGCCTTGACCAGCTCGCCGGTGGCATAGGGGGTGAGCAGGCCGGCCATGTCCTTGATGGCGATGGAGTCGACGCCCATCTCGGCCATCTGCTGGGCCTGCTTGACGAAGGCCTCGATGGTGTGCACCGGGCTGGTGGTGTAGCAGATGGTGCCCTGGGCGTGCTTGCCGGCGGCCTTCACCGCCTCGATGGAGACGCGCAGGTTACGCACGTCGTTCATGGCGTCGAAGATGCGGAACACGTCGATGCCGTTCACCGCGGCCTTGGCCACGAAGGCGCGCACCACGTCGTCGCTGTAGTGGCGGTAGCCGAGCAGGTTCTGACCGCGCAGGAGCATCTGCAGGCGGGTGTTGGGCAGCGCCGCCTTGAGCTTGCGCAGGCGTTCCCAGGGATCTTCCTTGAGGAAGCGCACGCAGGCATCGAAGGTGGCGCCACCCCAGACTTCCAGGGACCAGTAGCCGACTTTGTCGAGCTTCTCGCAGATCGGCAGCATGTCCTCGGTGCGCATGCGGGTGGCCAGCAGGGACTGGTGGGCATCGCGCAGGATGGTATCGGTGACGGTGATTCTCTTGCTCATGGGGCGTTCCTCACAGGCCGGCGTGGGCAGCGATGGCGGCGGCGATGGCCAGGGCCAGCTCTTCCGGTTTGCGCTTGATCGAATAGTTGGTCAGTTCCGGATGGCTCTCGACGAAACTGGTGTTGAACTGGCCGCTGCGGAACTCGGGGTTGCGCAGGATCTCCTGGTAGTAGGGGGCGGTGGTCTTCACGCCCTGCACGCGCATGTCATCCAGCGCCCGCAGGCCGCGGTCCAGCGCCTCCTCCCAGGTCAGCGCCCAGACGATCAGCTTGAGGCACATGGAGTCGTAGTAGGGCGGAATGGTGTAGCCGGTGTAGATCGCCGTGTCGGTGCGCACCCCGGGACCGCCGGGCGCGTAGTAGCGGGTGATCTTGCCGAAACTGGGCAGGAAGTTGTTCTTCGGATCCTCGGCGTTGATCCGGAACTGCAGGGCGAAACCGCGGTGCTGAATGTCTTCCTGCTTGACCGACAGGGGCAGGCCCGAGGCGATGCGGATCTGCTCACGGACGATGTCGATGCCGGTGATTTCCTCGGTGATGGTGTGCTCCACCTGCACGCGGGTGTTCATCTCCATGAAGTACACCTCGCCGTCGGCGAGCAGGAACTCCACGGTGCCGGCGTTCTCGTAGCCCACCGCCTTGGCGGCACGCACCGCCAGATCGCCGATGTAGGCGCGCTGCTCGGGGGTGAGCTGCGGGCTGGGGGCGATCTCGATGAGCTTCTGGTTGCGGCGCTGGATCGAACAGTCGCGCTCGAACAGGTGCACGGTGTTGCCGAAGCTGTCGGCGAGCACCTGGGCCTCGATGTGCTTGGGATTGACGATGCACTTCTCGAGGAACACCTCGGCCGAGCCGAACGCCTTGGTGGCCTCGGAGATCACTCGCGGATAGGCGGCCTCCAGCTCCTCGCGGCTGTTGCAGCGTCGGATGCCGCGCCCGCCGCCGCCGGAGGTGGCCTTGAGCATGATCGGGTAGCCGATGCGCTCGGCCTCGCTGAGCGCCTCTTCGAGGCTGGCCACATTGCCCTCGGTGCCCGGGGTGACCGGCACGCCGGCGGCGATCATCGAGCGGCGCGCCTCGGTCTTGTCGCCCATGCGGCGGATCACCTCCGCGCTCGGGCCGATGAACTTGATGCCGCGTTCGGCACAGATCTCCGCCAGTTCGGCGTTCTCGGACAGGAAGCCGTAGCCCGGGTGCAGGGCGTCACAGCCGGTTTCCACCGCCAGGTTGACCAGCTTGCGCGGGTTCAGGTAGCCGGCCAGCGGGTCCTCGCCGACGCTGTGCGCTTCGTCGGCACGCTTGACGTGCAGCGCATGGCGGTCCGCCTCGGAGTAGATGGCCACCGAGCGGATGCCCATTTCGGCGCAGGCGCGCACGATGCGGACGGCGATTTCCCCACGGTTGGCGATCAGGATTTTCTTGATCACGGTCAGGTTCTCTCTCTCAGGGTCCGTTCACGCTGCGCAGACAGGCCCCAGGTGGACAGACGGGCGACTCGCATCGCCCGACGCTCGACCATGGCCACGCCGCGGTCGTCACGGAAAACCTACTACCGGCACACAATTACTAAAAATTAATATTTGTTTGGATAGTCATTAGTAAGGACTTATATTCATAGTTTCCGAGTCCTTCTCGAGGGT
>Ga0182792_1003334_pt1 | contig 10367 bp, 7 predicted proteins | sample Passage237B_FD_130497 | JGI IMG/M metagenome (GOLD analysis project Ga0182792, IMG submission 130497) | Cellulose adapted compost microbial communities from Newby Island Compost Facility, Milpitas, CA, USA - Passage2 37B (version 2) (version 2) ... | reverse complement strand
GCCGCAGGTGTCCACCACCTTGCCATTGGTGCGCAGGAACTCCGACTTCTGCAGCCGGGCGGCGGGCGTGTTGCGCGGGTCGGAGTGCGGATCGGTCCCGGTGGACGGCGGCAGGTTGTCCTGCGGCGGCGCCGTGGTCCGCCCGGGGCCGCTGTCCCACACGACGAGCGCGGAACCGTCAAAGCCGCCGGTGCCCTCGATGCAGGGCAACTGGTAGTAGGGGTTCGCGTCGGGATGGCGGCCCGGGGCGAGCGCCGGGCACTGCAGCCGGGCACCGATGGTGCGCGCCTCGATCTCGGCCGACCACATCGTCACCTGGTGGTCGCCGTAGGCCACGTGCAGCAGCACCTTGTGCGGCGGCGTGTCGGGCAGCGGCTGGTCGGTCATGGCCTGCGCGTAGCCGTTGGCCTCGGCGCGGTCCCACAGCGTCTGCCACAGCGAGAAGATGAACTGCTGGTCCAGGCTGTCCGGATAGGCCGCATAGACCATCTCGCCGAACTGCGGGAAGTCGCTGCTGCGCTCCAGCAGCAGCGAGTAGTTCATGCCGGGCACGCCGAGCACGCCGCGCTCGATGTCCTGCGCCACGCTCATCAGCAGGCCGCCCAGGATGCCGCCCTGGCTGTTGCCGTCGTAGAACAGCTCGCTCGTGTCGAGCACGCTGGCCGGCGCGGTGCCCATCTGGAAGGCGGGGTGGGCGCCGAAGCCCTGCGCATGCTTCATCGCCCGCCCCAGCATCAGCGTGTTGAGCACGCCCTGCTGCGTGGTGTCGAAGGGCACCTGCGCATTCGACAGGTCGAAGAAGGCGAACACCGAGGGAATGATCTCGTTCTGCGAGAAGCCGTACCAGTTGGTGGCGCAGAACACGAAGTTGTGCTCGTTGCCCATGTCCTTCACGTTCCCGCCGTTGGCCTCGGCGGCCCGGCCGAACAGGCCGTGGCCGTAGAGCGAGATGCGCGCCGGGTTGACCGTGCCGTCCGCGTTCAGCGCGGACTGCGGGATGTTGCAGAGGAACGGAATCTCCATGGTGCCGTTCTGCACCGGCACGTCGTACACGCCCGGCGTGGCCGACGCATAGTGGAAGCGCTGCAGGTCCAGCGGGCTGTCTCCCAGCGTGTCGAAGGCGGCCTTGATCGCCGGCAGGTCGAGCGGCCCGCCCTGGAGATAGGGCGCGACGGCCGCGGCCACCGGCGTGATGTCGGCGCCGCCCGCCGGCGCGGCGACGAAGCTGGGCACGGTGAGCGTGCCTTCTATGTGGCGGGCGATCCGCGCGTCCTGCTGCGGCGTGAAGTCCTGCATCAGGGTCACGTTGAAGGCCGGCGCCGCCCCGTTCAGCGCGGCGAAGCCCTGGTCGCGGATGGCCAGCATGCGGCCCGTGGTGCTGCGCTGCGAGGCCACGGTGAAGTCCCAGGCCAGGTAGAGCGACTCGCGCGCCACGCCGGCCTTGTCCAGCGTGGCGAACAGCGCCTCCATGTGGTCGCGCCGCGCATTGACGAAGTCCAGGGCGCTCTCGTGGCGGTCGCGGTAGATGCGGAAGGCCGGGCCGGCCTCGATCGCCTCGCCCTGCCCGTCCTTCATGCCGCGCAGCACGACGATGTAGCGGTGGCCCCAGGCCAGGCTCTTCGCAACGCGGATGTTCATGCTCTGGCGCTCGGGCGCGCTGACGGTGTTCTGGTCCAGCTCGGCCCAGACCAGTTGCTTCTCCAGCGTGTCGGCGTCGATCAGCATCACGGGCGAGCCGTCCTGCTGCGAGACCGACAGGTCCGTCAGGCGCGGCGCCCCGCTGCGCTCCAGGTCCACGCCGGGTACGCGCACGACGATCATCGCGCCCGGCGAGAAGCCGTCGCTGCGGTTCCACTCGGTGGTGTCGATGGGCCGGTCGGCGGCGATGGCGCTGCGCGGCATCGAAGCCTTCTGCAGGTTCAGCCGCCGCCCGGTGTCGGTGCCGGCGTCCGCCACGGTGTAGTAGTCGTTCGGGAAGGGCAGCATGCAATGGCTGGCGTCCAGGAAGTCGCAGCGCGCCGCGGTGGCGGCCAGGTCCGCCGGCAACTGGTCGTCGATGCTGGCCAGCATGGGCGGCGGGGTCGTGCCGTTCCCATCGCCCCCGGAGCCGTTCCCGTTCTGGCCGCCGCTGCCGTTGCCGCCGGGCAGGCTCCACAGCGGGACCGGGTTGCCGCCGCCTCCGCCGCCGCAGGCGGCCAGAGCCGTGAAGGCGATGGCGCATGCGAGCCAGCGGCACCAGGCGCCGGGCGAACGAGAGGACGGCATGGGGCGCACCGAGGGCCGCCAGAGATCGTGCCTTGGCATGGGGTTGTGTCTCCTTGTATGTCTGCGAGCTTGCCACCCGCCGGCCGCGTGGAGCGCGAGGCTGCACTCACGGCCATCGGGCGTGGCGGCACTCTACCGACGGGACAACGCCGAGGCCATTGGCAAGCGGCCCTGGGCGCGTTGTGCATCTGCACAACGCGAGGCCGCGCCAACGTCAGTGCAGGGGAGATGGAGACGGGCGGCCGATGCGGCGCTGGCGCAGCGCCAGGTACATGCGCGACAGCCAGCCCATGTCGTCGAAGCTGGCGCCCAGGAGCGACTCGATGTGCCCCAGGCGGTGCAGCAGCGTGTTGCGGTGGATGCCGAGCGCGGCCGCCGTCGCCTTGTGGTTCTGGCGGTGCTCGAAGTAGGCCTCCAGCGTTTCGAGCAGGTGGGGCTCGGCCGAAATGCTGGCGATCATCTCGCCGCACAGGGTGGCCATCTCCGACGACTGGCGCATGAGGGTGTCGAGCGCGAACTCGGAATACCGGAAGGCGACGTCCTCCCTGCGCAGGTGCCGGCCCAGCTCGATCGCGGCCAGGGCCTGTTCGGCGCTGCCGCGCCAGCCGGCTGCGCCGACGCCCGGCAGCCCGAGCCCGGAGGACTCGAATTCGGGGAAGGCGCCGAGCAGGCGGCGCGCCCGCTCGTTCAAGCGGCGCTCCCGCCCATCGACCGGCTCGCCCGGCATGACTGGCAGCCACGCGACCCAATGGCCGCGGTAGAGGCTGCCGCCCGCCGGTGCGGCATCGTCCCGCCCGTGATTCGACAACGCCTCGTGCACGCGCTCGCACAGCGTGTCCGCCCCTTCGTCGCCCAGCGGCATGGCCGCCAGGCGCAGCGCCAGGGCGACGTGCGGCTGGTCGGCCGGGATGCCCAGGGCGCGCGCCGCCTCGTCGAAGGGACCGGCGGCATGCAGCACCGCGGCGCCGAGCCGCGCCTGAAGCTGCTGCCTCCATCGCAGCTCGCGCGACTGCTCCGCGAAGTAGGCGTCGCTCAGGGTGCTGCTCATCAGGTCGCTGTAGTACAGCAGGAAGGGCGGCACGATGAACAGCACCTCGTCGGCCAGCACCGGCTGCTCGCGCACGCGGGCCAGCATGGCGTCCATGTAGACGCGGGCGCCGGTGCGGTAGGCCTGCAGCAGCGCGCCGAGCGACAGCGCCTGCGAATGGCGGCGGCGGCTGAAGCTGCCGATCCAGCGCAGGTTGTCCTCGTCGGGCCGGCCGCCGGCGAGCAGGGCGTCGTACCAGAGCTCGGCGTTCTTGATCCCGGCGCGGTAGACGTCCTGCGCCAGCGTATCGCCGAGCGCCCCGTACTCGGCGATCGTGCCGCGCAGGGTGCCGAGCATGCGCGCCGACAGGCTGGGGCTGTCCTCACGCAGTTGTGCGACCAGCCGCCGCAGGGTCGGCGACAGCGGTTGCACTTCGGAGAAAGTCATCGTTGCCATCGTGTCGGAAGCTGGTCCGGGCCGGCAGCCCCGGCCATGCCGCGCGCGTGCGCGACCGGGCCGCACCGGCGCTTCTTCCCCTCCGGCCGCAATGTTGGATGGCTTTGGCATCGGCGCGCAAGGGTGATTGCCCCCGCTGTGCGGCCTCTTCCCGGCCCCGGGCTCCGTCGGCGCGTGGCCAGCTACGGCCACGCCGTCCGCGCTATTCGCCCAGGTAGGCGGCGCGCACCTTCGGGTCGTTGAGCATGACCTTCGCGTCGCCGCTCATGGAGATCAGGCCCGACTCCATCACGTAGCCGCGGTCGGCGAGCTGCAGCGCGCGGCTGGCGTTCTGCTCCACCAGCAGGATGGTCACGCCCTGGTTGTGCACCTCCTGCACCACCTCGAAGATCTTGTCGCACATGATGGGCGACAGGCCCATCGTGGGCTCGTCCATCAGCAGCACCTTGGGCCGCGCCATCAGCGCCCGGCCCATGGCCAGCATCTGCTGCTCGCCGCCCGACATGGTGCCGGCCAGTTGCGTGGCGCGCTCCTTCAGGCGCGGGAAGATGCCGAAGACCTTCTCGATGTCGGCCGCAATGCCGGCCTTGTCGTTGCGCGCGTAGGCGCCGATCTGCAGGTTCTCGGTGATGGTCATGCGGGTGAACACGCCGCGCCCCTCGGGCACCATCACCAGCCCCTCCTTGACCAGGTCCCACGCGCCGCGTCCCTTGGTGGGCTTGCCCATGAACTCGATCTGGCCCTCCAGCGGCGGCAGCGTGCCGGTGATGGCCTTCATGGTGGTGGTCTTGCCGGCGCCGTTGGAGCCGATCAGCGAGACCAGCTCCCCCTCGTGAACCTCGAAGTCCACGCCCTTGACGGCCTGGATACCGCCGTATGCGACCTTCAGGCCGCTGACTTTCAACAGTGTCTGTGCCATGCGCCCGCCCTTCAATGTCCGCTGGTGCCGAGGTAGGCCTCGATCACCTTCTCGTTCTTCTGCACCTCGGCCGGCGTGCCCTCGGCGATCTGCTTGCCGTAGTCGAGCACCGTCACCCGGTCACACAGGCCCATGATCAGCTTCACGTCGTGCTCGATGATGAGCACGGTGCGGTTGTCCTTGCGGATCTGGTCGATGAGCTGGCGAAGCTGCACCTTCTCGGTGGCGTTCATGCCGGCGGCCGGCTCGTCCAGCGCGATGAGCTGCGGATCGGTGGCCAGCGCGCGGGCGATCTCCAGGCGGCGCTGGTCGCCGTAGCTGAGCGTGCGGGCCTTGTAGTCGGCGTACTTGCCCACGCCCACGTACTCCAGCAGTTCGTGGGCGCGTTCGGCGATCGCCTTCTCCTCGGCCTTGAAGCCGGGCGTGCGGAAGATGGCGCCGAACACGCCCGAGTGCGTGCGCACGTGGCGCCCGACCATCACGTTCTCCAGCGCCGTCATCTCGGCGAACAGGCGGATGTTCTGAAAGGTGCGCGCGATGCCGGCCTTGGCGACCTCGTGCACGGCCGTGGGCGTGTAGGGCTTGCCTGCCAGCTCGAAGGTGCCGCTGTCGGGCGTGTAGAGGCCCGTGATGACGTTGAAGAAGGTGGTCTTGCCGGCGCCGTTGGGGCCAATCAGGCCGTAGACCTGGCCGCGCTCGATCTTGATGCCGACGTCCGACAGGGCCTGCAGGCCGCCGAAGCGCTTGGAGATGCCGCTGACGTGGAGGATGGTGTCTGCCATGTTCGTGTGCTCCATCCGTCAGGGATTGATCGACATGGGGCGGTTGGCGCCACCGGCGATCTCGTCGGCCGGCGTGTCCACGCCGGGCTCGATGGCCTGGGTGGAGCCGGGCACCGGGTCCGGCGCCTTGCGGCCCTTGAGCGACTTGCCGTGCTCCGGCGAGGGCCACAGGCCGCGCGGCCGGGTGAGCATGATCAGGATCATCGACAGCGCGATGAAGAGCTGCCGCAGGATCGAGGCGTCCAGCCGCCCGTCGGTCATCGACTGCAGCGGGCCGGCCACATAGCGCAGCACCTCGGGCAGCGCCGCCAGCAGCACCGCGCCGAGGATCACGCCCGGTAGGTGGCCGATGCCGCCCAGCACCACCATGGAGACGATCATCACCGACTCCATCAGGTTGAAGGACTCGGGCGAGACGAAGCCCTGGAAGGCCGCGAACATGGCGCCCGAGACGCCGCCGAAGCTGGCGCCCATGCCGAAGGCCAGCAGCTTCATGTTGCGGGTGTTGATGCCCATCGCCTTGGCGGCGATCTCGTCCTCGCGGATCGCCATCCAGCCGCGGCCCACGCGCGAGCTCTGCAGGCGGTAGGAGACGATGACGGTGAAGATCACCAGCACCAGGAACAGGTAGTAGTACAGCGACACCGAGGAGATGGTGTAGTCGCCGATCTTCAGCGGCCGGCCGAGGTTCAGGCCGAAGATGCGGATCGAGTCGATGCCGGTGATGCCCTTGGGGCCGTTGGTGACGTTGTAGGGGTGGTCCAGCGTGTTCAGGAACACGCGGATGATCTCGCCGAAGCCCAGCGTCACGATGGCCAGGTAGTCGCCGCGCAGCTTGAGCGTGGGCGCACCCAGCAGGGCCCCGAGCAGCGCCGCCAGCACCAGCGCCGCCGGTATCACCAGGATGAGCGAGGTGTGGAAACCGTTCGGGAACATGGCCTTCAGCGCCTCGAAGTTGTCCGTGAGCTGGGTCGAGCCCAGCAGCGCGAACAGGTAGGCGCCGATGGCGAAGAAGGCGACGTAGCCCAGGTCCAGCAGGCCGGCGTAGCCGACCACGATGTTCAGGCCCAGCGCCAGCAGCACGTACAGCAGCGCGATGTCGACGATGCGCACCCAGGCGTTGCCCTGCGTCTGCAGCAGCAGCGGCAGCACCAGCAGCGCCGCCGCCGCGACGAGGAAGACGACGAGTTTCTTGGCGTTCATGCTCGGTCCCTCCTCAGGCGCGGTCGGCCACCCGTTCGCCCAGCAGGCCGGAAGGCCGCACGGTGAGCGTCAGGATGAGGATGATGAAGGCGAAGATGTCGCTGTGCTGGCTGCCCAGCACGCCGCCGGTGACGTCGGCGAGGTAGCCCGCGCCCACGGCCTCGATCAGGCCCAGCAGCAGCCCGCCGACCACCGCGCCGGCCAGGTTGCCAATGCCGCCGAACACGGCCGCGGTGAAGGCCTTCAGGCCGGGGATGAAGCCCATCGCGTGCTGCGCGATGCCGTAGTTGGAGGCGTACATCACGCCGGCGATGGCGGCCAGCACGGCACCGATGATGAAGGTGGCCGAGATCACCGTGTCGGGCCGGATGCCCATGAGCGCCGCCACGCGCGGGTTCTCGGCCGTGGCGCGCATCGCGCGGCCGAGCTTGGTGTAGTTGACCAGCCACATCAGCACGCTCAGCGAGACGGCCGTGACCGCCAGGATCATCACCTGCGTCGGCGAGATGTTGGCGCCGGCGAAATGGATCGACTCGCTGGGCAGCAGCGTGGGATAGGCCTTGTTGGTCGGCCGCCAGATGATCATCGCCAGCGTCTGCAGCAGGATCGACATGCCGATGGCGGTGATCAGCGGCGCGAGCTTGGGGCTGTTGCGCAGCGGCCGGTAGGCCACCTTCTCGATCACGAAGTTCAGCGTGGCGGCCACCACGCAGGCGATCACCAGCGCGATGAGCAGCACCAGCCAGCCGGGCGTGCCGGCCATGGACGTCTGCATCCACCCGATGATGGTCCAACTGGTCAGCGCGCCGACCATGAGCACCTCGCCGTGGGCGAAATTGATGAGGTTGATGATGCCGTACACCATGGTGTAGCCGAGGGCTATCAGGGCGTACATGCTGCCGAGGACCAGACCGTTGATGATCTGCTGCAGCAATATTTCCATAGAAGAGATCCCTATTGTTTATGCGCCCGGTGGAGGCGCTCATGACCGGCCCAGGCGCCGGTCGGGCACCCAGGGCTGGCTAGCAAAAAACCCGCCAGCATGGGTGATGGGCGGGTTGGGGTGGCGGGATTTTAGTGACGCGCAAAGGCCGTTCCGGTGGGTGTCCGACACGGGTTTTCCCGGTGGACGAGGCAGCCTGTTGCGCATGCCGGCATGCCGCCCGCGCATGGCTGCAAGCGCGTATCATCCGCCGGCCTGTTCGTCGTTGCGGCGGCGCAGTTCGCGCAGCTTGTCGGCGATGCGGATTTCCAGCCCGCGCTCGACGGGACGGTAGAAGCCCGGCGGCGCCATGCCCTCGGGCAGGTAGTTCTCGCCGGCGGCGAAGCCGCCCTCCTCGTCGTGCGCGTAGCGATAGCCCTTGCCGTAGTCGAGCTGCTTCATCAGCTTGGTGGGCGCATTGCGCAGGTGCATCGGCACGGGGCGGGAGCCGTCCTGCTTGACGAAGGCCTTGGCCTCGTTGAAGGCGGCGTACACGGCGTTGGACTTGGGCGCGACGGCCAGGTAGACCACGCACTGCGCCAGCGCCAGCTCGCCCTCGGGCGAGCCCAGGCGCTCGTAGCTCTCGGCCGCGTCCAGCGCCAGGCGCAGCGCGCGCGGGTCGGCCAGGCCGATGTCCTCGCTGGCCATGCGCACCAGGCGGCGCGCCATGTAGCGCGGGTCGGCGCCGCCGTCGAGCATGCGCACGAACCAGTACAGCGCCGCGTCCGGATCGCTGCCGCGCACCGACTTGTGCAGCGCGCTGATGGTGTCGTAGAACTGCTCGCCGCCCTTGTCGTAGCGGCGCATGCGCTCGCCCAGCACGCGCAGCAGCCAGGCGTCGTCGATGCGCTCGCGCCGCTCGGCGCCGGCCGCCACGGCGAGCGTCTCCAGCGTGTTCAGCAGGCGCCGGGCGTCGCCGTCGGCATAGGCGATCAGCCGGTCGAGCGCGGCGTCTTCCAGCGCGGGCACGGCGCCGATCTCCTGGGCGCGCGTCACGATCTGCCGCAGGTCGTCTTCGGCCAGCGGCTGCAGCACATAGACGGCCGCCCGCGACAGCAGCGCCGAGTTGACCTCGAAGGAGGGGTTCTCCGTGGTCGCGCCGATGAAGGTGAACAGGCCCGATTCGACGTGCGGCAGGAACGCGTCCTGCTGGCTCTTGTTGAATCGGTGCACCTCGTCGACGAAGACGATGGTGCGCTGCTGGGCGAGGCCGTCGCGGGCCAGCGTGGCGCGCTCCACCGCCTCGCGGATGTCCTTCACGCCGCCCAGCACCGCGCTGATGGGGATGAACTGGGCGTCGAAGGCGTCGGCCATCAACCGCGCGATGGTGGTCTTGCCCACGCCCGGCGGGCCCCAGAGGATGCACGAGTGCGGCTGGCCCGACTCGAAGGCGATGCGCAGCGGCATGCCCGGGCCCAGCAGGTGCTGCTGGCCGATGACCTCGCCCAGGTTGCGCGGGCGCAGGCGTTCGGCCAGGGGTTGGTGCGAGGCGGCGGGCATGGAAAGGGTTATACCGGCAGGCCGGCGGCGGGGTTCACTGCCGGATCACGTCGGCGCCCGCCGGCGGCTTGAACTGGAAGGTGTCGGCGGGCAGCGCCGGGTTGAGTTCGACCTTGGCGAAGCGCAGCACCGAGCGCTGGCCGAAGGCGTCGAGGATTTCCAGCGCCGCCAGCGCCTCGCCCTGGAAGCCGATCTGCACGCTCTGCAGTTGCGCGTCGCGCGACTTCGGCGTGGCCTTCACCCATTGCAGGCCGTCGCGCTCGGGCTGCTCCTCCAGCGTGAAGTCCGCGTCCAGCGCCCGCAGGTCGGCGGCCGAGGCGATGATCGCCGCCGGCGTCGAACCCAGCGCCTGCGCCTGGGCACGCTGCGTGACCTGGTTGAGGTCGGCGTCGTAGAGCGAGAGCGTCCTGCCGTCCGCCACGATGGTCTGGGCGAAGGGCTTGCGGTAGTCGAAGCGGAAGCGCCCGGGCCGCTGGAACTCGAAGCTGCCGGTGGAGGTCTTGGCGCGCTGCGCCTGGCCGTCCCTGGGCGGCGGCGTCACGGTCTGGGTGAACTCGGCGCGGCCGGACTTCGCGTTCTTGACGAAGGCCTCCAGGCTGTCCATGCCGCCGGCGCTGGCCGCGGCGGCCGCGGCGCCCAGGGCCAGCGCGGCGAGCAGGCGGGGAAAGCGGTTCATGCTTGTTCTGACCTTTCTAAACGGGAGATGGAGTGCCGATTGGAGCTTCGCGGCCTGCCGGCGTTGCAGCCGGCACGTTTCGCGCGGGCAAAGCAATGCAAGTGATCGTCACGCGGTTGCGGATGCAGCGCCATCGGCCCTGTCCACGGGCGCACCACCGGCCGCGTCCGACGGACGCGGCCTACTCCGGGCGTGCGGGCACCAGGATGTCACGCTTGCCGTCGGCCGTCATGGCGCTGACCAGGCCGGCGGTCTCCATGTCCTCCACCAGCCGCGCGGCGCGGTTGTAGCCGATCTTCAGGTGGCGCTGCACCAGCGAGATGCTGGCCTTGCGGTTCTTCAGCACCACCTCGACGGCCTGGTCGTACATCGGGTCCTTCTCGCCGCCGCCCTCGCCGCCCCCGAAGACGTCGCCGCCCTCGCCGTCCACCGTGCCGCCTTCGAGCACGCCCTCGATGTAGTCGGGCTCGCCCTGGCTCTTGAGGTAGGCCACCACGCGGTGCACCTCGTCGTCGGAGACGAAGGCGCCGTGCACCCGCACCGGCAGGCCGGTGCCG
>Ga0182792_1003332_pt1 | contig 10372 bp, 9 predicted proteins | sample Passage237B_FD_130497 | JGI IMG/M metagenome (GOLD analysis project Ga0182792, IMG submission 130497) | Cellulose adapted compost microbial communities from Newby Island Compost Facility, Milpitas, CA, USA - Passage2 37B (version 2) (version 2) ... | reverse complement strand
GGCGTGCTCGAAGCCACGCTGCAGGGCGCGCGCGACGACCTGGTCGAGGTCATCATCGACCCGATGAAGCTGTCCTCCTACGGGCTGCGCCTCGACCAGTTGATGCAGGCCATCGGCGCCTCGAACAGCCTGGTGGCCGCCGGCTCGATCGAAGGCGAGGAAGGAAAGTACTCCGTCAAGGTGCCCTCGCTCATCGAGGACGTCGAGGACGTGGCGAACCTGCCGATCGTGGCCGGACCCAACGCGGTCGTCCGCGCTCAGGACCTCGCCACCATCCGCTCCAACTTCAAGGACGCCGAGACGATCACCCGGCTCAACGGGCAGCCGGCCATCGCGCTGGAGATCAAGAAGCGTACCGGCGCCAACCTGGTGGAAACGGTCGAGCGGGTGAAGGCGATCGCCGACGAGGCGCAGAAGATGATGCCGGAAGGCATGACGGTCTCCTATACCCAGGACAAGTCCGTCTTCATCAATCAGCTTCTGAACGATCTGCAGAACCACGTGCTGATCGCGGTGATCCTGGTGTTCATCGTGATTCTCTACGTGCTGTCGGGCCGCGCCTCGATCCTGATTGGCCTTGCCATCCCGGCATCGTTCCTGATGGGCATCCTTGCGCTGGGCATGATGGGCTACACGATCAACATGATCGTGCTGTTCAGCCTCATCCTCGCGGTGGGCATGCTCGTCGACGACGCGATCATCGTTACGGAGTATGCCGAGCGGCGCATGAACGAGGGAATGCCGAAGGAACTCGCCTTCGAGCAGGCTGCCAAGCGCATGGCGGGTCCCGTCATCGCGGCCACCATGACCCGCATTGCCGCCTTCTCGCCGCTGCTCTTCTGGCCGGGCATCGTCGGCGACTTCATGAAGTATCTGCCGATCACGCTGATCGTGACGCTGGCGGGCTCCATGCTGTACGCGCTGGTGTTCACGCCGACGCTTGGCGCCCTTTTCGCCAAGGCGCACGTGCACGAGGAGCACGAGCGGCGTGACGGCTGGTACATGGCGGTAGTCAAGCGTGCCGTGCGCTACCCCAAGACGGTGCTGTTGCTCGCGGTCGGCCTGCTCGTCGGCGTGATGTATGCCTATTCGCACTTCGGCAAGGGCGTCGAGTTCTTCCCCGCCGTGGAACCCGACTACGGCCTGCTCTACGTGCATGCGCGCGGCAACCTGTCGCTCGCCGAGATGGACGCTGCCACGCGGGAGGCGGAGGACCGGTTGCTCGGCTGGCCGGGCATCAAGTCGGTCTACACCCGCGTCGGCAAGACCCAGGGTGGCGGCGCCGACATCCCCGAGGACGTGGTTGGCGTCATCCAGTACGAGTTCATCGACTGGCGCGAGCGCAAGCCGGCGAACGAGATCCTGGACGACCTGCGCGGCGTGATGGCCGGCATTCCGGGCGTCGACGTGGAGGTGCGCGTTCCCGATGCCGGACCGCCCCAGGGCAAGGCGATCCAGGTACGGCTGTCGGCGGCCAATCCGGAAGGGTTGGATGACACGGCGCGTGCCGTCGCGGCCCGTATCGGCCAGATTCCGGGCGTCATCGACATCAGCGACGGCCTGCCACCCCCGGGCGTGGACTGGGCGCTGTCGGTCGACCGCACGAAGGCGGCGCGCTACGGTGTCAGCCCTGCCTCCGTCGGAACCGTGGTGCAGCTCGTCACCACCGGCCTGAAGCTGACCGACTTCCGGCCCGCTGGCGCGGACGATGCGGTGGACATCCGCCTGCGCCTGCCGGAGGATCGGCGCACGCTTGCGACCCTCGACCAGCTCAGGATCGAGACCGCGCAGGGCTCGGTGCCGATCTCGAACTTCGTCACCCGCAAGGCCGAGCCCCGCGTCGGCACGCTCAACCGCATCGACGGCGAGCGTACCATCGTGGTGCAGGCGAACGTAGCGGCCGGTCTCCAGGTCGCGCAGGTCCAGCAGCAGGTTGCGCAGGCTCTCGGCCAGATGGACCTCGGCGATGTGAGGTGGAAGATGGCCGGCTCCAGCCAGGAGAGCGAGGAGGCGAGCTCCTTCCTCACCGGCGCGTTCGGCGCGGCGATCTTCCTGATCTTCGTGGTCCTTCTGGCGCAGTTCAACAAGTTCACCAGCGTGTTCCTGGTCTTGATGACTGTGGTCATGTCGACGATCGGCGTGTTCCTCGGCCTGCTGATCACCGGTCAGGCGTTCGTCATCGTCATGTCGGGCATCGGCGTCATCGCGCTCGCCGGCGTCGTGGTGAACAACAACATCGTGCTGATCGACACCTACGACCGGCTGCGCGCCGAAGGCTGGAACAAGATGGACGCCATCCTGCAGACCTGCCGCGAACGCGCCCGTCCGGTCGTGCTCACGGCGCTGGCCGCGATCCTCGGCGTGCTGCCGATCGCCCTGGGCCTCGGGCTCGAGCTGTCGCATCACGAGACGACGATCAACGCGCCCTCCACGCAGTGGTGGATCGCGCTGTCGTCGGCGATCGTCTACGGCCTCGCCTTCGCGACCGTGCTGACGCTGGTCGTCACGCCATCCGCGCTGATGGTCTTCACCCGCGAAAAGCAGGCGGCCGGCGATCGGCGCAGCCTGTTGTCGCGGCTGTTCCGGCGCAAGCCGAAGGACGGCACGGGTCCGGACGCCGGCGTCGAGGACGAGGCAGTGCCCCCGATCGCCTACCCGAAAGCGGCGGAATAGCCTCTCTCGACACTATCCAGCCAGCAGGCGGCGCGGAACTCCCCGCGCCGTCTGCGCATTTGTTAACCGGGCGCTTTGAACCGGAAAGGAACCGCGATGACGCTCGGTACCATTCTTTTGATCATTTTGATCCTGCTTCTTATCGGGGCAATTCCCAGTTGGCCCTATTCGCGGGGCTGGGGGTACGGACCTTCCGGCATCCTCGGCGTCGTACTGGTGATCGTCATCATCCTGCTTCTGATGGGCAGAATCTGACGCAGCGCACCTCTCAGGCAAACGAACGGGGCCGCCGGCCAGGACCGGCGGCCCTCGTCTTTTCCGGGCAAAGTCATCAGGCGGCGGCCCGCGGCTTCACCAGCAATCCGAGATCGGCGATCGTCCGGCGCATCGCCTCGACCGGGTCGGTCGAGGGAACCGCGCCGAGCAGGCGCTCGAGCCTGGTGCCGTCCAGCGAATGCGCGGTGCGCCACAGGTAGGACATCGTCACGATCTCCCGCATCATCGGGCTGACCAGCCCCGCCGCGCGCAGCAACGCCCACGGCACACCTGCGCGCTTCAGCCTGCCGCCAACCGCTTCCTCGGTGACGCGTTTCATTTCTTCTCCGGTCATGGTGTGGCCTGCGAAGTGGAAACGCTCGAACACCCCGAGTTCATCGCGCCGCTCGGCGAGTTCGACGAAGGTCGCGCCGAGGTCGGGCAAGTAGGCGAAGGCATGCGGCACTTCCATCGGCCCCGGCCAGGTGAAGATGCCCTTGTTCAGCTTGGCGAGCAGGATCAGGTCGGCCCACGTGCCGGTCTTCGGCCCGCCGTAGAAGTCGCCGGCGCGCAAGATGATGGTGCGAATGCCGCGCCTCCCGGCGAGCTCCGCGAACATCTGCTCCATGCGGATGCGGATTGCGGCCTTTTCGGTGGACGAGACTTGCGGCGCATCCTCGCGCATGTCCAGGCCGACTGAGTAGCCGAAATTGTAGACGTTGCCTGGCAGCATGTGCGTCGCACCGGCGGCCTCCACGGCCGCCGCGACGTTCTCCGCCATTGGCAGCACCTTTTCGTGCCACGCCGTGTATTCCGGGTTGAGGCAGTTCAGCACCACGTCCGCGCCGCGACAGGCCTCGATCAGTGCCGCCCGGTCGAAAGCGTCGGCGCGCACCGGCTCGACGCCCGGCGCAAGCTGGTCGGCCTTGGCGTTGCGCGCCACGCCCTTCACGCGCCAGCCCTTTGCCAGGAAGGCGCGCGCCGCTGCATCTCCAATCCGGCCCGCGGCACCGAGAATTGCGACAGTCTGCATGGGTCTCTCCTGTGTTCGAATGTCCAACTGTCGCCTCTTCGCAGGCGAATGGAAATTCGCTATCTTTGACATCTTGATATTCACAGATGAATGGAGAATGACCGAACTCGACTGGAACCTCATCCGCAGCTTCGTCGCGGTGGCCGAAACAGGCAGCCTGTCCGGGGCCGCGCGCCGGCTCGGCGCGAGCCAGCCGACGCTCGGCCGCCACGTCGCCGAACTCGAGGCGGCACTCGCCGTCACGCTTTTCCGGCGCGGCCGGTCCGGCTACGAGCTCACCGAGGCCGGGCTGGCTCTTTACGGTCGCGGCAAGGCGGTCGCCGAGCAGGCCGCCGCCTTTGCGCGCCTGGCCCAGGGCAGGACGGAAACCATAGCCGGCACGGTGCGCGTCACGGCCAGCGAGGTGATCGCCGCCTGTGCCCTGCCGGCCATGATGGCGCGGCTCGCGGTCGTTGAGCCCGACATAGAGGTCGAGATCGTCGCCTCGAACCAGGTCACAAGCCTGCTGCGCCGCGACGCCGACATCGCGATCCGCATGACCGAACCCGCCCAGCTCGACCTCGTGGCGCGCAAGATTGCGGACCTCCCGCTGGTCGCCTGCGCGGCCCGCTCATATCTCGAACGCAAGGGCCGTCCCGAACGGCCCGAAGACCTGTTCGACCATGATCTCGTCGGCTTCGACCGCGGCACCGAGCTGATCGACGGCTTCGGCAAGTTCGGCATCGCGATCGATCGCCACGCATTCCGTTTTCGTTCCGACAACCAGATCGTGCTGTGGGAGGCGCTGCGCGCCGGCAACGGGATAGGCTTCGCGCAAGCGGTGCTCGTCGCCCGCGACCCGCTGCTGGAGCAGGTGTTGCCCGACCTGCCGATGCCCAGCCTGCCGATGTGGCTCGCCATGCATGGCGACGTGCGCACCAGCGCGCGGATCAGGCGCGTCGCCGATTTCCTCTACCAGGAGTTGAAGGCCTATTCGGCCGGCTGAGGTGCTGCCTTGAAATCGGCGACCCTGGCGTTCCCCGCCAGCAGGAACACGACCACGAGCAGCGCCGCCATGGCGAGATAGACCGGCGCAAAGCCGATGCGTTCCCCGACGAAGCCGATGGCGGACGGCGCGACAAGGATGCCGGAATAGCCCATCAGCGTGACGGCCGACAGCCCGGCGCCCGGCGACACGCCCTCATGGTTGCCAGCCGCCGAAAACGCGATCGGCACGGTGTTGGCGATTCCGAGCCCCGAAAGGGCGAAAGCCGCGATCGCGAACCAGTCCGAGGGTGCAAGCCCCGCACACAGCATCCCGCCCGCAGCGATCAGGCTCGAGACCCGCAGGGTCGCCACCGCGCCAAAGCGATTGCGTACGCGATCGCCCAGGAAGCGCATGATCGCCATGGTCGCGGAGAAGGCCGCGAAGGCGAGGCCGGCAACCGCGATGTCGCTGCCCATTTCCTGCTTGAGATAGAGCGCGGCCCAGTCGAGCACGGCGCCCTCCGGCACCATGCAGAACAGCGCGATGATGCCCGTGAGATAGACCGCAAAACGCGTCGGCAGCGCGAAGCGCGGCTTTGGCGTGTCCCCTGCATGCGGGGGATCGGTCACCAGATGGCGGGACGCGGCGAGCACGACCGGCACGGCGAGCGCAGTGACCACGCAGGCATGCACGAGATGCCCGTAGTGGCTGATCAGCAGGCCGCCCATTGCCCCGCCAGCAAATCCGCCGAGGCTCCAGAAGCCATGCGATGACGACATCACCGCGCGCCTCAGCCTGCCTTCGACCGCCACCGCGTTGGCGTTCATCGCGACATCCATGCCGCCAATCAGGCCACCGAACAGGTATAGCGCGACCGCGGCGATCCACACGTTGGCCGCGAGCGCCACCACCAGCAGGCCGAATGCGCATATGATTGCCGTCACCTGCACCACGATGCGCGATCCGTAGTGGTGGATCAGCCATCCGCACCAGGGCATGGCGGTGAGCGCGCCCAGACCGAAGACGAGGATCAGTACGCCCAGCGTAAGCTCGCTGATGCCGAGCCGCGTCAGGAAGACCGGGATCTGTGGCGCCCAGCTGCCGACGACGAAGCCGTTGGTCAGGAACATCGCGGCCACGGCCCAGCGGCCGCGCAAAGCGGATTTGTCGGCCATGGCTTCCTTTCGTGGGGCGCGCGGGAGACGGCGAACCTAAATCGGTTCAGACGCCGCCAGTCAAGCGGCTCGATCGCTGCGGTCGCCTGTGTGTCCCAAGATTGCGCGCGACGGCGTCAGGGCTCGACGCGATGGAACGACGGAACCGGAACAGACCCCTGCATGACGACCGGCTTGTCCTTGCCGCAGACGAAACCGGCGACGCGCGTGTCGGCGATTTCCCGCGCCTGCTCGTTGGCCTTGGGGTTGCCGGTCGAGGCGACATAGCCGACCCGGCAGCCGTCAGAAATGCCGGGCTGCGCGACCCTGCTGACGACGAGCACCTCCGTCGTCTTGTCGGGGTCGGCACCGGAAACGAACCATCGGTGGATCGTGGCGAACGGAACCGTGTTGCCGCTGGCGTCGTCGAGCCGCCATTCGACCTTGTCGCCGCTCGAATTGAAACCGTCGAAGCTCTCCCAGGCGGGCGCGAGATCCCCCGCTGGCGGGAATCCGTAGAACGCCGATTCGCGCGCATCTCCGTAGTAGATGAAGATCGGATAGCCGCGATAGCCGTTGCAGACCAGATTGGCCCAGTCCTGGTCGGATTCCTCTCCTCCCGGCGCCGAAAACACGGTGCAGTGCTCGTCGGCCTTGAGGTCGGTATAGGCGCTGCTGATCTCGGCGCGGGCGGGCAAACAGAGAGCGGCGATTGCCGCGATCGCAGCCATGAGCGGGCGCATGCGAAAACCCTCCGATGAGACACCGAGATTAACCCGGCCTGCCGGCTCGGTGAAGCCGGTGATGGCTATCGCGATCTCTCCAGCCTTTCAGCGACCGTGTCCGCCAGGCGAGCGAACTCACCCGCCACGCGCACCGTCTTCAGCCGGGACGTTGCGCCACCCGTTAACGAAACGCTGCTGGCCGGTACGCCGAGCCATTCTGCGACGAGCCGTTCGAGCGCCTTGTTGGCCGCGCCCTTCTCCGGCACCGCGCGCACACGCGCCTTGAGGAAGCGCCGCCCGCCGGCGTCCTCGCCGACGCCCTCGATGCGGTCCGCCGACGACTTCGGCGTCAGCCTGACCGAAAGCTCGAGTCCGTCCACGACGGCGCGCCAGACCATGATGTTCAGAGAAGCGCCGGGGCGATCGTCGTAAGGATGAACTGGCGGATGAAGAACAGGATCAGAAGCAGGATGATCGGCGAAATATCGATCCCGCCGAGGTCGGGCAGGATCGCGCGGATCGGCCTGAGCGCCGGCTCGGTGATGCGGAACAGCGCATTGCCGACCATGCTGACGAACTGGTTGCGCGGATTGACGACGTTGAAGGCAAAGAGCCAGGAGAAAACGGCCGAGGCGATGATCAGCCACCAGTAGATGTCGATCGCGAGCACGATCGTCTGAATGAGCGCCAGCATTCACGGTCTCCCAAAAGTCTGCGACATGTAGACACTGGCGGCGGGAGGGGCAAGACCGCGGCTTCCAGCCGTGGTGCCGCATGCGCGCCGCGCTTGCGCTTGACAGCGGGCAGGCCCGATCACTAAATGCGCGCCAATCGTCGGACGGGGCTGTAGCTCAGTTGGGAGAGCGCATCGTTCGCAATGATGAGGTCAGGGGTTCGATTCCCCTCAGCTCCACCATCCTCCGGCGTTCCTTTTCCCTTCTTGAAATGTCCTTTTCGCGATGCCGCCCGTTGCCCGCAGTCCGAGGACCGGGCGCGGCATCATGTGCTGGCGCCTCGCGAGAATCCGGCGGGGGAGCCGCATCTGGCGGTATCCAAGGCCCTAGGCTGCGCCGAGCGTCCGGGCCTTTTCGAAGCGCTTGCGCTCGTGCGGATCGAGATGGAGCTTGCGTAGCCGGATCGACTTCGGCGTCACCTCGACCAGTTCGTCGTCCTGTATCCAGGAGAGCGCGCGCTCCAGCGTCATGCGGATCGGCGGGGTGAGCTTGACCGCCTCGTCCTTGCCGGCGGCGCGGATGTTGGTCAGCTTCTTGCCCTTCAGCACATTGACCTCGAGATCGTTGTCGCGGGAATGGATGCCGACGATCATGCCGGCATAGACCTTGACGCCCGGATCGATGATCATCGGGCCGCGATCCTCGAGGTTCCATAGCGCATAGGCGACGGCCTCACCCGGCTCGTTGGCAATCAGCACGCCGTTGACGCGCCCGCCGATCTCGCCCTTCCACGGCTCGTAGGCGTGGAACAGCCGGTTCATGACGGCAGTGCCGCGCGTGTCGGTCAACAGCTCCGACTGATAGCCGATCAGGCCGCGCGTCGGTGCGTGGAAGACGAGCCGCTGGCGGTTTCCCCCGGACGGCTTCAGCTCGACCATCTCGCCCTTGCGCTCGCTCATCTTCTGCACGACGACGCCCGAGTGTTCCTCGTCGACGTCGATGACGACCTCCTCGACCGGCTCCAGAAGCTGCCCGTCCTCGTCCTTGCGCATCACCACGCGCGGGCGCGACACGGCGAGTTCGAAGCCCTCGCGGCGCATGGTCTCGATCAGCACCGCGAGCTGCAGCTCGCCGCGTCCGGACACGTAGAAGGAGTCCTTCTCCGCCGATTCCTCAATCTTCAGCGCGACGTTGCCCTCCGCCTCGCGCAGCAGGCGGTCGCGGATGACGCGGCTCGTCACCTTGTCGCCTTCCGTGCCCGCGAGCGGCGAATCGTTGACGAGGAAGCTCATGGTCACCGTCGGCGGGTCGATCGGCTGGGCGGGCAGCGGCTCGGTGACGGCCGGATCGCAGAACGTATCGGCGACCGTGCCCTTGGTCAGGCCCGCGATCGCGACGATGTCGCCGGCATGCGCCTCGTCGATCGGTTGCCGCTCGAGCCCCCGGAAGGCGAGGATCCTGGAGATGCGGCCCGTCTCGATCAGCGCGCCGTCGCGCGAAAGCACCTTCACCGCCTGGTTCGGCTTCACCGACCCCGACTCGATGCGGCCGGTGATGATCCGGCCCAGGAACGGGTTCGCCTCGAGGATCGTGCCGATCATGCGGAACGGACCGGTGCCAATCGTCGGCTCCGGCACGTGCTTCAGCACCAGGTCGAACAGCGGCGCGAGACCCTGGTCCTTCGGCCCTTCCGGCGCTTCGGCCATCCAGCCGTCGCGGCCCGAGCCGTAGAGGATGGGAAAATCGAGCTGCTCGTCGGTGGCGTCGAGCGCGGCGAACAGATCGAACACTTCGTTGACCACTTCGATGTGGCGGGCGTCCGGCCGGTCGATCTTGTTGATCGCCACGATCGGCCTGAGGCCCACCTTGAGCGCCTTGCCCACGACGAACTTGGTCTGCGGCATCGGCCCCTCGGCCGCGTCGACCAGCAGCACCGCGCCGTCGACCATGTTGAGGATGCGCTCCACCTCGCCGCCGAAATCGGCGTGTCCGGGCGTGTCCACGATGTTGATGCGCGTGTCCTTCCACTCGACCGAGGTCGCCTTCGCCAGGATGGTGATGCCGCGCTCCTTCTCCAGATCGTTGGAGTCCATCGCGCGTTCGGCCACGCGCTGGTTGTCGCGCACCGCGCCGGACTGCTTGAGCAGCGCGTCGACCAGCGTGGTCTTGCCATGGTCGACATGCGCGATGATCGCGATATTGCGGAGCTTCATCAGGTTCTTCACTCGGGGGGTTGTGGCGCGCACGTGCCGAGCTTCGAGATGGCTGCGCGGGCCGAAGTTGGTCGCGCATATAGTCGCTTTTTCGCAGGTGCGAAAGGGGCGACTTCCTTTACGGGTTCTTAACCACGAAGCCGGACAAGAAAAATGTCGACGCGACGTGGAACCAAAGCAACCGCCGGGAGTTCAGGCGCCATGATCCGTATTCCGGCCAGGTCTGCCCGTATCGCAAGCACCCTCGTCGCCGCGGCCGTCCTCACGGCTGCCTTCGCTCTGCCTGCGTCCGACGCACGGCAGGCGGATTCGCGCGAGAACGCGCAGATGGCGCTGCTCGGCGCCGTGCCGCAGACGCCGGCCGCGTCGGCCGAGGCGCTGTTTCCCGATGCGCCCGACGGCGTCGACCCGATGGTGACCGGGCCGGTCTCGGCCGAGTTCCGCGCCCGCCAGCAGCAGCTCGGCTGCGAAAGGGCCGAATGGCCGGACATTCCGGCCGCCTGCTATCCGAATTGAGCACCCTGCCTTCTGCCACCCAGGAACGGAACTCCTGACGCAGGGAGCGGAAAGGTTCGGCGGCGAGCCCGCCCCCATCCACCACGCTTCGCACGGCCGTCCTCCCCCGCTGCGCGGGGGAGGAACCGGACGTCGCGAACGGCTACTGCCCTACGCCGCCAG
>Ga0182792_1003331_pt1 | contig 10374 bp, 9 predicted proteins | sample Passage237B_FD_130497 | JGI IMG/M metagenome (GOLD analysis project Ga0182792, IMG submission 130497) | Cellulose adapted compost microbial communities from Newby Island Compost Facility, Milpitas, CA, USA - Passage2 37B (version 2) (version 2) ... | reverse complement strand
CGGCGCGTGGCGGGCGAAACATTTTCGCCGTCCGCGCCCTCCCCCTCACTCCGGACCACGACCCGGGTCAGTTGCCGCCGCTCGCCATCGGCCCTCCCTCCCTCACCATCCTCATCGCTGGAGAAGATCACCATATGGTGCGCGCCTTCGATCGCCTCGGGAGGCCCTGGCGGCGCGGGCGGGGGCGGCGGAGCGACGGCCTCGGGAGGCGCCGGGGGTGCGGGGGGCACCGGCAGGGCCCCGGACTGCGCCGTCGCTGCGGGAACGAGCGTTGCGGTCGCCGCGAGCGCCGCAATCGCGGCACCGCCGACGAGCAGGCGCCCGGCAAGCGTTCTGCGGCGCGATATATTCTGCTGCATCAGCATTGTCAGTCTCTCCTGCAAACTATCGTGCGAGGCCATCGGCGCCGCGAGGGCGAGCCGCGAGCCGACCGCGGCCTTGGCGATCGCGGTCGCGTAGCTCGCCGTGCGCGGACCGCGCGCCCCACCCTGTGTCATTACCAGCACCCGCGCGTCGCAGGCGGCCTCCTGATCGAAGCGGAACGCACGGATCGCGCGCCAGGCGAGCGGGTTGAACCATTGACCCGCGAGCAGCAGCAGCGCAGCGGCATTGGCCCAAAGATCGCCGTGGCGATGGTGCGCGAGTTCATGGTCGATCGCCAGCGCGCGCTCTTCGGGCGCGTAGCGGGCAAAGAAGTCGCGCGGGACCGCGACGAAACGCCGGACGAGGCCGAAGGCGACAGGCCCGTCGACCGCGTCGCTCATCACGAGCCGGATTGCTCCGAGCGGTTCAAGATCGACGCCCCGCGCCAGCACCTCGGATTTGAAGCGTCGATGCGCCAGTATGGCGCGCGCGAGAATGGCAAGGGCGCCCGCCAGCCAGGCCAGAAAGAGAAGCGGCACGGTGTCGGCGAAAACCCAGCCTGCCCCGGGAATGACCTCGGGTGCCGCGGCGCCATGCGGGAGTGCCGTCATTGCGTTCACTATTTCGCCTTCCGCTACCGCAGGTGCGGCAGCCATGGGCGCAGCCACGGGATCGGCAAGGGGGAGCGGCGGCAGCGCGAAACGGAGCGCGGGAATCGTCCAGAGCGCGTATGTGAGACGCGGACCGAACCGCCGCATGAAGGGCTTGCGGATCACGAGCACCGCCCCGACGAGAAGCGCCGTGGTGAGCATCGTGTCTCCCCACGCCTCCATCATCAGCGCCGCGTTCATGACTTGAGCCTCCTCAACAGCGCCTCAATCTCTTCGATGTCGGCGTCGGTCAGCGCCTCCCGCTCGGCGAGATGCGCGATCATAGGGCTAACGCGGCCCCCGAAGAGCCTGTCGACGAAACGCTGCGATTCCTCGCCCATCGCCTCGGCGCGGTCGACCGCAGGACGATAGAGATAGCGGCGTCCGTCAGCCTCCGCCGTCACGGCCCCCTTCTGGACGAGACGCGCGATCAGCGTCTTCACGGTCGCCAGTGTCCAGCCATTCGCCTTGCCGATCCGACGCGCAAGGTCGGCCGCGGTCAGCGGCGCCTCGTCCCATAGCGCATTCAGCACCTGCATTTCGGATTCGCTTGCCCGTTCGGCCATGCGGACCCCTCCCTTCGCTTGATACGATTACAAATGTAGTCAGTCAGCTGAATGGCCGATGAACGCAAAATCGTGCCAAAAGTGTCGGGAATTTTGACATCGATCCAAGGCGGTAAGCTTTTGCTAACCACCAAGGAGCGCCCGAAAGCCCGTAATACGCAAACTGGCACGGCGATTGAATGGTGATCGCTGTTCCCGAGTGTTCCGCTCAATGGAGCGGCGGGGGATATCGGTCTGGTCCCTGATGTCCCCCGCCCTCATTCGGGAAATCCCCACTTACCCCCGAGGCACGCGGGGGGCGGCGCGGCATAAGGGCCCCCGCCCCCCGGATGCTTCCCTGGGTCATTTGCCGCTCGAAGGTGGTAAAATCTGCCCCGCGCGGCCATCTTCGCGGCGACTTGCGCGAGGCAAGCTGGCGCCAGCTCAGATTTTCCCGAGCGTCTCCCGCCGCGGTCCCAGATAACCGAACAGATAGGCGGCCACCTTGCGCATCTGGATTTCTTCCGCGCCCTCGGTGATGCGGTAGCGGCGGTGATGGCGATAGATATGCTCGAAAGGCTTGTGCCGCGAATAGCCGATGCCGCCGTGAACCTGCATCGCGCGGTCCGCGGCTTGGCAGCAGAGGCGGTTCGCCCAGTAATTGCACATGCTGACCTTGTCGCTGAGGCGGTGCTCGACCTCCTTGTGGGGCATATTGTCCATTTCCCAAGCGGTCTTGCGAATGAGGAGGCGAAGCATTTCGGCCTGCGTCGCGAGCTCGACGAGCGGAAACTGGATCGCCTGGTTCTTGGCCAGCGCTTCGCCAAAGGGCTTCCTCTCGCGGGCGTAGCGGACGCTTTCCTCGATGCAGTAGACCGCGGCGCCGAGCGAGCTTGCCGCCTGCCGGATGCGGTTCTGATGCACGAAGCTCTGTGCGATCGATAGCCCGCCGTCGACCGGGCCGAGCCGGGCGCTGTCGGGCACCCAGACGTCGGTGAAGCTCACCCGCGGATGGTCGGTCGGCATGTTGAAGGTCCAAAGATACTCCTCGATCACGAGCCCCGGTGAGGGGTTGGGGACGAGCAGGCAGGTGATCCCTTTCGCATCACCATCCTCCCCGCTCGTGCGGCAGAAGGTCGCGCAGTGGGTCGCGACGTGCATACCGGTTGTCCACATCTTCTCGCCATTGATGCGCCAGCCCTCAACCCCGTCGCGCACCTCGCGCACCGCGCGCGTTTCCATATGCGTCGCGTCCGATCCGTGATCGGGCTCGGTGAGTCCGAACGCGGTGCGGCGCTTGCCTTCGAAGCCGCCAAGGATGAACTCCTGCTTCTGCTCCTCGCTGGTGGCAAACTGCTCGAACATCTCGACGAAGGGGAAGTTGCCAACGATGCTGTGTTCGTTCTGAAGATCATTGTGCAGCCCAAGCCCCTTTGCGGCGAAATGCTCGCGGATCACCGCCATCCAGAGGTTCGACCCGTCCTTGCCGCCATATTTCTTGGGCGCCGAGAAGCGCCAGTGCCCAGCGGCGTCGGCCCGGCGTTTCGCTTCGTTCAGCAGCTCTTCCCATTCGTGCCGCGGGAGGCCCTGATTGTCCCAGTCGGTACGGCTGTGCTCGCGGCGATGGTCGAAGAAGCGGATATTGTCGTCGGCCTCCTCGAGCGGCTTGATCTCGGCCTCGATGAAAGCATCGAGCTCGTCCAGATAGGCCTTCAGATCGGCCGGAACCGCAAAATCCATGTCTCTCTCCCTTGACTCAGCCGCGCCAATCGGTGCGCGCCGCCGCGAGCGCGGCATATTTCGGACTGTCGATAGCGCATTTGTCGAGCACCGCGCGCCGCAATCGCGCGAGCAGGCCTGGTTTGGCGAGCGTCGTCTCGCCGTTCATGATCGCCTCGGCGAGGGTCCGGTCCTCGGCGCGCACCCCCGCGTCGAGGTCGCGCGTCACGATGCCGAGCGCGTTCATCGCAACCACCGCCTCGAACTTCGCATGACCCTCGGCCTTCGGCTTGATCGCGCTTTCGATCCAGTCGCGCACCGCCTCGACCATTTCGCGGTTGGTCGGCTCGCCTACCGGCGTCTGGGCTGGATGGGCGCACGGCGGCAGCGGGCGTTGCCGTTCCGCCTCGGGCGCTTCTTCTTCCAGCAAGCGAATAAGGTCGAGCTCCTGCTCGGCCGTGCGACGTCCAACCACGACGCGCTCGACCGTCCTGTCGGCGCCGCTCCGCCACGCCTGCCCCATCTGGAGGCAGCCGAGCGCCCACCAGAGCGTGCGGTAGACGAGCCAAAAGCGGAACCGGTCCCGGTCAACCGCCTGCCCGCCCGCCGCTTCATAGGCCGCAAAATAATCCTCGAGGCTCCCTACTCCAAAGGCCGGCCGCTCGAGCCGACCGAAGCGCCACACGGTCATACAGCCGAACGCCAGATCTTCGTGCGCGTCGCCAAGATGCGCAAGCTCCCAGTCGAGAACCGCGGCGAGCCCCTGCGGGTCGACCATCACATTTCCCATGCGATAGTCGCCGTGGACCAGCACCAGCTCGGCGGGCGCCGGCAGGTGATCCTCGCACCAGCGAATCGCGAGCGCGATCGCCGGACGATCGCCGCCATAGGAGAGGAAGCGGGCTTTGAGTTCGGCAAGCGCCTCTGCGGTGTCCATCACCGGAATGCCCTCGGGGATCACAGCGCGCGGCAGCGCGTGAATGCGCGCGAGTTCGCGGCCCAAATCGGCGATCAGCGAGGGCGGCGGTGCGGACAGAATCTTCGCGGGACTGACCTCCGCGGTGATGCGCCGCATCACATAGCCCGTCCCCATGCCGTCGCTGTCGGCGAGAACGGCGACGACTTCGGGAGCCTTTACCCCGCCCGCATGCGCTGCCCGGACGAGCGCAGCCTCGACAGGGTGCCCATAAGGCCGGCCCTCCATATATTCTGCCGAAGGGGCTCGCCGAAGGACATAGCCAACCCCTGCCCAGTCGAACGCCCAGCTCTCCATGTTCGCCCCGCCCGAAAGACGCGACAGACCCGACAGCGCACCGGGTCCAAGGGCGCGCGACATGAAAGCGGAAAGCGGTTCGACAAGCTCGGTCATTACTTAACCTTGCTAAGTATTTTTCGCCTCCGCAAGGGGTAATCGAAGAACCCGCCCAGGGCGTGCAAATCTCCCTAGTTCGCAAACGCGAAGCGCACGCTGTCGCGGTAATAAGAGGCGATCGGCTGTCCATCCCGGTCGAGCGCTGGTTCAAAGCGGGCACGCTTCATCAGGCGGTCGCACACGGTTCGGTCAAAGCCCTCAGGGTGGGTCGATTGCTGGATGTGACAGGCTGTGGGAACCCCGTCCTCGCCGACATCCAGTCGGAACTCGACGAGGCCGGGCTGCCGTTTCAGCAACATGGCCAATGGGTAATCGCCATCTTTGAGCCAGGTTGACGGTGAGCGGGTGGGGATCGCAGAGCGCAGCCGCGTCTTGTGGCGCGCAGCATCGATGCCCCAATGGGTCAGCAACTCGTCGGTGCAGGCATCCATTGCGGCGAAACTTGCCTTCATGGGCCCCGTGCGCAGCCGCATGGGATGCCGCAGCGGTCTACCGATGTCGATCGAGCTCACCGAGGCTTTCTCATCATCGGTAACGGGTGCGACCGGCGCGCTACCTCGCGCGGATAGCACTGCTTTTTCCGTGTCGGACAGCGGCCGGATGCGAATATCCGTTACAAATATCCATGCGGGATTTGTTCCGATCGAGCCCGAATAAAAAAGGACATCCTGTTGAGGCAGGGCTTCGCCGAACCGGATTCGGGCCTTGTCACTGCCTGCAGGGCTCTTCATTCGCCTGCCCATCAACGAGATGCGAAATTCATCGCCCGGCTCATACTGGTCAATGATCAGCGTGACGGCCTCCCGGCCGCTACCGAATACACGTATCAGCCGGCAATAATCATCGGCATAGTGAACGTTCCAGGGCGACGAAGGGTCGAGCCCTACAGGCTCGGCCGCGCCTGCTGCAACCGGCTGCGCGATGCTCGATAGCATCGCCACCCAAACGCCCAATCCCCCTGTTTTCATGGAGCTGATCTAGGGCCCAGCCGCCTTGCTGGCAAGTTGCTCTCCCATCAACCGGCGTGTTCCCTGCCACGGGCCATCACCGCGTGCCGACGCGCTTCAACCTCGTCAGCGGTCACCATGCGGTTCGCGGCGGTAGATCGCGCTTTTTCGAGCGCTATTCCTTCGCGAAAAGGCAGCGCATAACCCTCATCAATAAGCGCCTTGTACCGCCGCACCATCGCCGGATCGGCGCTGGCAATGTCGCGAGCAAGCGCCTGCGCTGCAGGCAGAAGTTCTTCGGGCGCCACGACGCGATTGACCAGACCCCACTCGCGCGCCTCCTCAGCGCCGAGGAAATTGCCGGTCAGCGAGAGCTCCTTGGCGCGGCTGATGCCGATCAGCCGCGACAGTTTCTGCGACAGGCCCCAGCCCGGCATGATCCCGACGCGCGCATGGGTATCGGCAAAGCGGGCGTTGGTCGAGGCGATCAAAATGTCGCATGCAAGCGCAACTTCGAATCCACCGGTAATCGCGACACCGTTGACCGCACCGATAACGGGCTGCGGGCAGAGTTCGATCGCCTTGACAGGATTCTCGTCGGCGCTCTCCGCATTGGCGGCGCCCAGATGGCTCGTATCGCCGCCGAGTTCCTTCAAATCGAGACCAGCGGTGAAAGCCCGCGTTCCAGCACCCGTCAATACGATCGCGCGCACCGTCTCATCGGCGGCCAGATCGCGCATCACGCCGGCGAGTTCCGCACGGAGCGCCCGCGAGAGAGCATTCATCGTCTCGGGCCGGTTCAGCGTGACCGTCGCAACGGCATCGTCGCGGCTGACGAGGATCAGGGACATCTCATTCTCTCCAAAAAAGGAAAGGGCGGCCGAAACCGACCGCCCTTCGCAATCATGCCATGACGGCCCGGTTCAGATCTTGGCTGTCAGATCGGGCACGGCGCTGAACAGGTCGGCAACGAGGCCGAGGTCCGCGACCTGGAAGATCGGCGCATCCTCATCCTTGTTGATCGCGACGATCGTCTTTGAATCCTTCATCCCCGCAAGATGCTGGATCGCACCCGAGATACCGATCGCGAAATAGACCTCGGGCGCCACGATCTTGCCGGTCTGGCCGACCTGGTAGTCGTTGGGAACATAGCCCGCGTCGACCGCAGCGCGGCTCGCGCCGAGCGCAGCGCCGAGCTTGTCGGCGAGCGGGACAATGACTTCCTGATATTTCTCGCTCGATCCGAGCGCACGGCCGCCCGAGACGATGATCTTGGCCGAGGTGAGCTCAGGCCGCTCGGACTTTGCAATCTCGGCGCCGACGAAGCTCGAGATACCGGCGTCCCCGCCAGCCGAGACGGCTTCAACCGTGCCCGAGCCACCGGTCGCCGCCGCCTTGTCGAAGGCCGTACCGCGGACCGTGAGGACGAGCTTGGCGTCCGAGCTCTCGACCGTTGCGATCGCGTTGCCGGCATAGATGGGGCGGGTGAAGGTCTTGGGACCTTCGACCGACAGGATTTCCGAGATCTGCATCACGTCGAGCAGCGCAGCGACCCGCGGCGCGATATTCTTGCCGGTCGTGGTCGCGGGCGCGACGAACGCGTCGTGCGACGCCATCAGTTCGGCAACGAGCGGCGCGACATTTTCAGGCAGATTGTGCGCGAAGGCCGCATTGTCGGCGACGTGGACCTTGCCCACGCCGGTGATTTCCGACGCGGCCTTGGCGACGCCATCGACGCCTTCGCCGGCGACAAGCAGGTGGACTTCGCCGAGTTCAGACGCGGCAGTGACCGCGGCCAGCGTGGCATCCTTGACGGCGCTGCCGTCATGTTCGACCCAAACGAGCGTTTTCATGAATGCACTCCCATCGCCTTCAGCTTGGCAACCAGTTCATCGACATCGGCGACCTTGACGCCGGCCGAGCGAACGGGCGGTTCGGACACCTTGACCACCTTGACGCGCGGTGCCGTGTCGACGCCGTAATCAGCGGGCGACTTGGTATCGAGCGGCTTCGACTTCGCCTTCATGATGTTTGGCAGCGATGCATAGCGCCGCTCGTTGAGGCGAAGGTCGGTGGTGACGATCGCGGGGAGCTTGAGCTTCACCGTCTCGAGGCCGCCGTCGACTTCGCGGGTCACGCTCACGCTGTCGCCCTCGACATTTACCGCGCTGGCAAAGGTGCCCTGCGCCCAGCCGGTCAGCGCAGCTAGCATCTGGCCAGTCTGGTTGTTGTCGTCGTCGATCGCCTGCTTGCCGAGGATCACAAGACCCGGCTGCTCAGCGTCGGCGATGGCCTTCAGGATCTTGGCGACAGCCAGGGGTTCGACTGGATCGTCGGTCTGAACGAGGATCGCGCGGTCGGCGCCCATCGCGAGCGCGGTGCGCAGCGTCTCCTGCGCCTTCGCAGGGCCGATGCTGACAGCGACGATTTCGGTCGCGACGCCCTTTTCCTTCAGGCGAATAGCCTCTTCGACCCCGATCTCGTCGAAAGGGTTCATCGACATCTTGACGTTCGCGAGATCGACGCCGGTGCCGTCGGCCTTCACCCGCGGCTTGACGTTGTAATCGAGCACCCGTTTTACGGGAACGAGGATTTTCATGGGCTCAAAGCTCCTCTTTGCAAATTGTGCACTGCGCCATAATTGGCGTTTACGTAAACGTCAACCAGCAGTCCCCATCATTCCTTCTCCCTTGAGAGGAGAAGGACCTCCGATGAGGGTGGCCGGAGCGCAGCTCCGCGCGAGCCTCCGGCCCGCATCCCCTCACCGAGCTTCAGCCTGGCAGCACGCTGCCAGCCTTCCAATCCCCTCCCTGACGGAGTGAGGGGAGCTGCATTCATGCCGCCTTGGCGACCTCGGCGACGATCTTCTTCGCCGCATCGCCCAGATCGTTCGCCGGAACGATTGGCAGACCCGAGTTTGCGAGGATGTCCTTGCCCTGCTGGACATTGGTGCCTTCAAGGCGAACGACGAGCGGAACCGAGAGATTCACTTCCTTCGCGGCTGCAACGATACCTTCGGCGATGATGTCGCATTTCATGATCCCGCCGAAGATGTTCACGAGGATGCCCTGGACAGCGGGGTCCTTCAGAATGATCTTGAAGGCGGCCGTGACCTTTTCCTTGCTCGCGCCGCCGCCGACATCGAGGAAGTTCGCAGGGAAGGCCCCATTGAGCTTGATGATATCCATCGTCGCCATCGCGAGACCGGCGCCGTTGACCATGCAGCCGATGTTACCGTCGAGCTTGATGTAGGCGAGGTCATATTCGCTCGCCTCCACCTCGGCGGGGTCTTCCTCAGTCAGGTCGCGCAGCTCGGCGAGGTCCTTGTGGCGGAACATCGCGTTCGAATCAAAGCCGACCTTGGCGTCGAGGACATAGAGCTTGTCGCCTTCGGCCGTCGGGCAGATGGCGAGCGGGTTGATCTCGATCTGCGAGGCGTCGGTTGCCAGGAACGCCGTGTATAGCCCCTCGAGGAGCTTCGCTGCCTGCTTGGCGAGATCGCCCGAAAGCCCCAGCGCCGCGGCGACCGAACGGCCGTGGTGCGGCTGGAGACCGGTGGCGGGGTCGATCGTGATGGTGTGGATCTTTTCCGGCGTGTCGTGCGCGACGGTCTCGATGTCCATGCCGCCTTCGGTCGAGGCGACGACCGCAACGCGGCTGGTTGCGCGATCGACGAGCAATGCAAGGTAGAATTCCTTGCCGATGTCGACGCCGTCGGTGATGTAGAGGCGGTTGACCTGCTTGCCGGCCTCACCGGTCTGGACAGTCACCAGCGTGTTGCCGAGCATCTCTTTCGCATGCGCTTCGACTTCTTCGAGGGTCTTGGCGAGGCGGACACCGCCCTTCGCGTCAGGACCGAGCTCCTTGAACTTGCCCTTGCCGCGGCCGCCAGCGTGGATCTGTGCCTTGACCACATAAAGCGGCCCGGGAAGCTGTTTTGCCGCCGCAACAGCTTCCTCGACGCTCAGCGCCGGAATGCCCGCGGGCACTGCGACGCCAAATTTCGCAAGCAGTTCTTTCGCCTGATATTCGTGAATGTTCATGGGGTCTGCCGGGCCTTTCGACTCTGGAGCGGGAGATATTCGGCGCCGCCTAAGCACAAGTTTGGCAGCAAGGCTACCCCTTGGTGCCCCGCGGGAGCGAAGAGATTTTCTACCCTAGCGCAAAGCGCAAACCGCCGCCGAGCTGGTCGAGACCGCCAAAATCTCAGGGTCCTTGAGCGCGCGAACCTTGTGCAGGAATTGATCGAGCGTCAGATCGGTGATCCTTCTGTCCTTGAGGCTGCCGAGCGATGCGAGGCGGCGCAATTGCAACAGCGACAGCCGGTCGACCATCCGCTCGGCCATGCACGCCGACATCGCCGGCGACAGCCCGGCGTCGATCAGTCCGCTGCGCAGGCGGGTCTCAGGCGTCGCGCAGGCGGACAAGGTGAGCGACAGGGCGATCAGATAAAGCGCAGGAGATGACTTCATGCCCGCGCCATATGCAAAAGCAGAAGGTCCCGCAAACCCGTTTCTTGCTGGAAGATGCCGCTATCGGCCGTGGAATTCGGCTACCGCCCCCGACACCGCCTGCATGAGCACCATGCGCTGCGGGATCGAGGCGGTTGTACTGCCGAGCATAACGACGATTGCATAGCGGGTGCCGTCGGGCGCGGTCGCGATCCCGATGTCGTTATAGCCCGCCGTCATCCCCTTATAATCCTGGCCCGTGCCGGTCTTGTGCAGGAATTTCCAGCCCGAGGGCAGCCCCGCCTTCAGCCGGTTCGGTCCGCTCCT
>Ga0182792_1003325_pt1 | contig 10394 bp, 9 predicted proteins | sample Passage237B_FD_130497 | JGI IMG/M metagenome (GOLD analysis project Ga0182792, IMG submission 130497) | Cellulose adapted compost microbial communities from Newby Island Compost Facility, Milpitas, CA, USA - Passage2 37B (version 2) (version 2) ... | reverse complement strand
CCCGAACGAGCCTTTCTTTACGGTCAATGGCAGTGTTCAGTATCGGCTGAACCACGTATTTCAGCGGAATTCCATCATGAATCTTTATTACAATACGGGATATGTCGCGCCTTTCAAAACCGTCTGGATGGAATCCGAATGGTTCACCACCCCTACCCAGTTCTATCATGATCTGGGCGGAAGTTACCGCTTCCCCGACGGCCGGCTGGTGATCAGCCTCGATTTCAAGAACCTGCTGAACGCTGAAATCTATGACAATTTCGGGGTTCAGAAGCCCGGAAGAAGCGTGGCAGTCAAACTGAATTACACAATCAGTAAATTTCTTTAAACACTTTTATACACCTATGAAGTATCAAGGAACAAGAACGATCGCTTTAAGTGCCCTTTTGGCTCTTGGCGCCCTTACAGCCTGTAAAGACGACAACAATGACAATATCAAACCTGAGCCCGGAGACGACGAGCGGAAATATGTCACGTTAACCGCTTCATTCCCGGACGAAGCCGGTACGGCAGGTAACGGTGGAACACTGGCCTACGCCCTTACGCTGGAACAGGCAGTCGACCCGAATTTCTCCCTGAATATCTATCAGAGCGGCTTCCCGCTGCGGTCGGCCCGAACCGCCCGCGTGCAGGCTTCCGAAAACGGAACCGAGCTGTATAATATCCAGTATACCGGCGAAGACGGCGGTGTATTCAACAAATATCTTGTGAAAGGCGGAGCCAATTTTGTGGATACCGGCGATGAACTTGACCTGTCGGACCTGGTCGGAACTTCGCCCCGTTGGGTGAAATCCGCGGAAGGAATAGGCATTGGGGTTCACCTCACCGGAAGTACCACGGTTTATGAAGGTACGGCGCCCAATCTGACTTACAAATACACCCGTGGGAAAGTAAGGATTGCCGACATCGACCTGATCGACGCCCGGGTGATCAACTCCACCGAATTCGATTTCCCGCTGCCGGCAGAACTCGAAGCACAGGGTTATTCCGTAGGACGTGTTGACGTGCCCGTGCTGAATGCCGCCAAATCCAAACTCTATATCGGCTGTAACCTTTCCAAGGTAGACCCGACCAAACTGTCATTCAACGAGAACGGTGAGCCCGTCTGGGCCAGTGACAACAACCGGCGCACGCTGGGAACCCTGACCCTTGTAGTGGACTATCCTTCCCTGCAGAATCCGAAACTGCTGTTTTCGGAAGTCAGCAAAGTGAATAACCACAGCTACCGTACTATGACCCAGTATGTGGGTGACGACGGGCATGTTTATCAGGCTACGGCCACCGGCGGGCAGGATATCCTGCGTATCAGCAAAAACACCGACGAGTACGATAACAGCTACCACTTCAGCCTCGACCAGGCACTGGGCCTGCAGGGTACCCGTATCATGGCCTGGCGATATATCAGCGAGGGAAAGGGTGTGGTACTCTACAATGTGGCCGGAACCGGTGGGTACATCGCCCTCATCGACCTGAACAGCAAAACGGCGACCAAAATCGCCAACGAATTTGAAGCAACGCTCGACTTCGGTCAGTTCCAGAATATTGGTTTGGCAGGTGACTATGTGTACATCCCCCTTACACCTCCGGGATCAAGCGGACGACTGTATGTTCTTAACTGGAAAACAAACGAGGTGATTAAGGGAGCCTCACTTAGCGGGCAGTCCGGATCATTCTTTATTGGAGCCTATTGATCTGACTTCCTTTACCAAAACCTCCGGGCGTGTTAAGGCGTTCCGGAGGTTTTTTCATTTCGTAAGATCCCTCTTGATTTCGTGATTGGAGGTAATGTTGGTAGCTGGCCTGATTAGCCGGACATCCACGATTGCCTTTACTCTGGCCAGGTATTCCCGGATCAGCGTGATATAGGAATAGCCGTCAGGTACATCCTGGGCAGCGAAAGCGATGGCGTCCAGCCCTTCCTGATGTGCGATGTAGAGTGCCCGGGCCGTATGGAAATTCTGGGAAACAATCGTGAAATTTTCCTCCTTAAAAAGGTACTTGGCCCGCAAAACGGAATCGTAGGTTCGCTTGCCCGAAAAATCGAGAATCATCGCGTCAGCAGGTACCCCCAGCTCCAGGAGTGCAGCCTGCATATCCTGGGGTTCGTTATAATATTCGGAGTCGTTGTTGCCGCTCAGGATCAGATACTTCACCTTCCCCCGCTTATAGAGTGCGGAGGTGGCCTCCATCCGATAGCGGAAGTAGAGATTTTCCCCTCCTCCAGGAAGCCCTTTACTGGTACCCAGGACCAGGGCGGCATGCCGTACCGGCAGGGAATCGAGCGAGAAGTAGGTATAAGGCCTGGCCTGCCTGACAATCCAGAGATTGCAGAGAAGGACGATCAGACTGAGTACAATCAGTATCCAGGTCCACCACGATATGGCTCGCGAGAATTTATGGAGAAAGACCCTTGCTACCTTCTTTCTGGATACCATATCGGGGAAAAGATTAGTGCAGTAAAAGGGTTCGACCCCATCAGTCGAACAGTCCTAACTGCGTTTTATCGGTTCCGGGCGAGCCTTTTTTTGGCGCGCCTTTTTTGTTTTCTCCCATCCCTGGCTCCTCATTTTCGGATGAAATTTCCGATGGCTCGTCTTCCGGGCTGTTTTCCTCAACCTCCATCTCCGCTTCTTCCGTTTCAGCCTCTTCCTCCGCTACCGGTTCTGTTTTTTCCTCCGGCTCTGGTTCAGGCAGGGGTTCGAGCCATACAGCTTCCTTGAATTTCACGGCTATAATTTTGTTACCCATAGCCCTCCAGCCTCTGACATCAACCATTTCCTCCACCAGATACTCCTCTGTTTCCACAGGATCTTTCGCAGATTTCTGTAAACTCAGCTTCAGGCGGGGACGGCGGTCGAGCGAGGCCAGTAACAGTTTACTACCCTTGGCATCTGAGATAAACAGGAACTTCTTGTCTATGGTCGAAGTCTCTATCACGAAACGCTTGATATAGTGTGTCTTCTGCGCTCCGTCGTAATAGAGTGCCGTTACGACCAGGTCAGGGGCAAATTTGGCGATGGCGACTACATTGGCCGGCTCGTAATGATTGGTCAGATCAAAATTGGTAAGCTCATAGGTTCCATCCCTATAAATGACCAGAATCTGATCGGTGGGTCCGAAATTGCCGAGGAATCGCCCTCTTTCATCCCGGTTCAGGCGGCCAATGACATTGTCAAACCAGATATCCACTCCTCCCAGGGTTGAAACCCCGGCACTTTTGAACTGGATTTTCCGGATGGGATATTTGGTAAGGATATTTCCCATCGCACTCCGGTTCTTGATCGAAATGCGGGAGAAGTCGAAATCAAAATTCTTGATCTTCGCCTTGCACTGCGCCGTCAGGTTGACACTGATCGTTTCGGCCTCACCGTTTTCGTTGGAAGTGAAATAGATGATTTTCGATTTCGGTGTGCCCTGGGTCAATACGTATTCCCTGTCCCGCGTCACAGAAGTCATCTGGAAGCGCTTGATGTAGGAAATACCCGTCTTGCCGTCGGTATAAACCAGGTTGTAGACTTTGCGTTCGTTGTTCCGGACATACACCTCGCAATGGATGATATCTTTCCCCACGAACACCTTGTCCTGGATTTTCGTCACAAGACATACCCCGTCCCTACGGAAGACGATTACATCGTCCAGGTCGGAACAGTCCATGACGTACTCGTCCTTTTTCAGTCCGTATCCGATAAATCCATCGGCGCGGTTGACGTACAGTTTCTGGTTGTTTGCGGCGACGATATTGGCCGAAATCTGGTTGAACACCCTGATTTCTGTCCGGCGCTCACGACCCTTACCGTACTTTTTAAGCAGGTCCTTGAAGAAATCTATGGCAAAACGGGTGATATTCGCCAGGTTGTCTTCGGCTACCGCCAGCTCTTCCTGCCACTTCCGCATCAGTTCGTCGGCCCGGAAGGAGTCGTATTTGGAAATACGCTTGATACGGATTTCCGTCAGACGGATGATATCCTCCTGCGTGATTTCCCTGTAGAACTGGGGCTTGTAAGGTTCGAGGCCTTTGTCGATGATTTCGATCACCTGCTCAAAAGTCGTGGCCTCCTCAATATCCCGGTAGATCCGGTTTTCAATAAATATCTTTTCGAGCGATCCATAGAGGATTTTTTCCTGCAGTTCCGAGCGGAGGATTTCCAGTTCCCGGGTCAGCAGATGGACCGTCTGGGCCGTACTCTTCCGCAGGATGTCCTTCACGGTAAGAAACTGCGGCTTTTCGTTGACAATGACACAGGCATTGGGTGAAATCGACACCTCGCATTCAGTGAACGCATAAAGGGCGTCCATGGTAATATCCGGGGATACGCCCGGAGCCAGGTGCACATGAATTTCTACCTCCGCCGCCGTATTGTCCTCTACTTTCTTGATCTTGATTTTGCCGGCGTCATTGGCCTTGACGATCGAATCGCAGAGTGACGTCGTGGTGACACCAAACGGAATATCCCGGATAACCAGCATCTTCTTGTCCAGCTCCTCGATACGTGCCCGGACCCTCACCTTGCCCCCACGCTGACCGTCATTGTAATTGGTTACATCAATCAGTCCGCCGGTCTGGAAATCGGGATAGATCTCGAAATCCTTGCCTTTCAGGATATCGATGGAAGCCTCCAGCAATTCGCAAAAGTTGTGGGGAAGCACCTTGGTAGACAGACCCACGGCGATACCCTCTACCCCCAGCGCGAGCAGCAGGGGGAATTTAACGGGCAGGGTAATCGGTTCTCTTTTTCTTCCGTCATAGGAAAGCTGCCATTCGGTAGTGTCGTCATTGAACAACACTTCCTTGGCAAATTTGGAAAGCCTGACCTCGATATAACGGGCCGCTGCAGCAGAATCGCCCGTATGAATATGACCCCAGTTACCCTGCGTGTCGAACAGCAGCTCCTTTTGCCCGATATTGACGATCGCATCGTAGATCGACGCGTCACCATGCGGGTGATACTGCATGGTCTGACCGATCACGTTAGCCACTTTGTTGAAGCGGCCATCGTCCATCTCGTTGAGAGCATGCAAAATCCGCCGTTGTACCGGCTTAAGACCATCCTCTATCGCAGGCACAGCCCGCTCCAGAATAACGTAAGAGGCATAGTCCATAAACCAGTTTTCGTACAAACCGGAAATGGGCGTCTTATTATGTAGTTCCTGGTCTTTTTCTGGCTCCAACTGGCCGTTATCATCCATAAATACTCGGAGGAAACTTTAAAGGTGTTGCGGTAAAAATAGGAAAAAAAACGCTATTGCTCAATAATTGCAAGCAACTCGCTAATCATCATGGCGGTAGCACCCCATATCTGGAGCCCGTTGTAATTATAGAACGGTGCGGTCACATAACCGCCCCGGATCGGGATTTTTCCTTCCTCGATAATCTGCCGGTTGCTGATCTGACCGAGGTTGATTTCATGAATCCGGGCCACCTCGCGGGGATCGGGCACGAAACCCGGTTTATAGGGCAGTGTCCCTACCACAGGCACTACCCGGAAATCGCTCACAAAGACGTAAACCTCGCTGAGCTGGCCCAGGATCCGGATTTCATCCCAGGGGGCACGAATTTCCTCCCAGGCCTCCCGGAGGGCGGTATGGATCACGTCACGGTCATCCGGATCCACCTTCCCGCCGGGAAAGGAAATCTGTCCGGAATGAGCCCCGTCGTAGGTAGGTCGCAGAATAACGGGAAAATTAATGCCGCCCTGTTCGTCAGGATAAAAAAGGATGAGGACGGCCCCGTTGCGGGAAGTCGACCTGGGCACAGGCCAGGCCACCGAACGGGACGACGCCATTCTTCCCTGGGCCTTTCGCCCCGGAAGTTCTCCACGAAGCCGGTCCGTCAGCAGTCCTTCAAAATCTGCAAACGAAATGGTTGAATGCATATCATTCGTTCTCTAAATTGAGCACCTCCTTCCTTTTGGCTCCCGCATCATATACCACACAGGGAAACCCGAACAGGCACTTGTCCTTGATCATCTCAGCCACATTGGCAGGTACCAGATTTTCCCAGCCGGGAGCCGCTGTCTTGACCATTTTCAGGACCTGATCTGTAGAATAGCGCATGTACTCCGTATTAAAGTTGCGGATATCCTCAATCTTATCGTTTAGCTTCAGATATTGAAACAGGGGCTGGAGGTTTACAGGCAGTTCGAAATTATCGCAGTTGTAGATGGTCGTACCATCACTCTTGAACGTCGGGTAAATATACAGTTTAAAGTTCCGGCTGAACAGGGTTGCAAAGGACTCCAGAATACCGCCTGGAAGCATGGTATAATGTTTTTCTTCGAAAACCGTCTGCAGGCTCGGTATACCCAGCAGCAGTCCTGATTTCAGGCGGGTCAGCCGGGCCAGGTAGGCGACTACCCGGAAATATTCGTGAAAATTGGAAATCATTACATTGTGCCCCAGACTGCACAGGATATCGACACGGTCGAGAAAATCCTTCTCGTCAATATCATCCCTTTCCGAGACCAGGTTATGCAGGGTCAGCTCCGACACGAACATTACCCGTTCGCGGTTGACATCCGGTTCATCCAGAAACTGGTGCATCCCATGCGTGATCATATCGACATGAACGTTGGTGATGGGTCTGAGTCTGCCCCGCATGAGCAGCACGTGTTTCTTGTAAAAGGCCTCCGAAGGCTGCATCACATTCCCGTCCGGACCGAAAAGGGCGGCATTGGTAAAACCGTTCCGGACGAGGTAGAGACTCATCAGCCGGTTGTCGACCGTGGCAAAATCGGGGCCGGAAAACCGGATCATGTCGATTTCAATATCCTCCGGACTGAGGTTGTCCATGAGGGATTTGAGCATTATCTCGGGGGAATTGTAGTAATAAAAACACGCGTAAATCAGGTTCACCCCAATCGTACCCAATGCCTGCTGCTGCTGGACGTTATCCCGCTGAAACATCCGCACGTGAATGACCACATCGTTGTGGGGTCCGCCGGGCGTAAGCTGGAACCGTATTCCGACCCAACCGTGGGGATCGTTGGTACGCTGATAGTTCAACGCTGCCACCGTATTGGCGAAAGCAAAAAAGAGGCTGTCCGCCCCCCGCTTTTCCGACAACCGTTTTTCCAGAAGGCTGTACTCCTTTTGCAGCATCTTTTCCAGCCGCGATTCCACCACATACCGTCCGCTGGTTTCCTGACCGTAGATGGCATCACTGAAGGTCATGTCATAGGCCGACATGGTCTTGGCGACAGTTCCCGAGGCTCCACCTGCCTTGAAAAACTGTGCAGCGGTTTCCTGTCCGGCCCCGATCTCAGCAAATGACCCGTAGATCCTCGGATCCAGGTTGAGTTTCAGCGCCTTTTGTTTGGTTCCAATATTCTCTTCGTACATGCTCCTTAATCCGATTGCGATTCTTAGTATGTTGTTAATAAAATAACAGTTTTCCGGCTTCTAAAGTTGTATTATATTAATTTTTTCAAAATCCCTGCTTACCTTACCCTATCGTTTAATCCATCCAAAAGTCGATGCATACTCCGGAGGACACCCCCTTTTTGTTCGTTTACGGCACGCTGATGCGGGAGTTTGACAATCCCTGGGCTGAAATGCTCCGAACCCATGCTGTTTTTACCAGTTCGGGATCATTTCCCGGCCGGCTCTATCTGGTCGACTGGTTCCCGGGAGCTGTTTACCTGCCCAAGGCAGAGCAAAAGGTCCACGGTGAGATCTATCGGGTCACCGATCCCGTTTTCCTCATTCCGCAGCTGGACGACTACGAGGATATCCATGCCGAGCCCAGTCTCTACAGACGCGAAATTATTCCCATTTCCGGATCAGATGACCGCATCTACCACTGTTGGGCGTATATTTACAACCTCCCGGCCGATGGATTGCCGGAGATCCCTGACGGGAGATTTCGTCGAACCAATTTCTGAAGGATGTCATCACATCATATCGTTAAAGATAAGCAGGAACCTGCGTTGATCATAGCCAATGGCCAGGAATGCAGCGATGAACTGCTCGGACAGCTGCTCGAATGGAACCCGTTCGTCGTCGTGCTCGATAATGCCATATACCGGGTGATGCACAAGGGCATCAAACCCGATCTGTGGATGGGAGATTTCGATAGGGGCCATGACTTTGAGGATATCAGGGAAAAACTTTATCCCCTCGAAATTGTCCATACCCCCAATCAGGACAAAACCGACCTCGAAAAAGCCGTCGACCTGCTGGTGGAGCGCGGCTTCCCAGCTGTCAATATCGTCTGGGCTACCGGTCGACGGGCTGATCATACCATCACCAACATCACCAACCTGGTAAGGCATAAGGAGAAAATCAAAGCCGTTATGTTCGACGACTACTCGAAGATTTTTCCGCTTCCAGCCAATTTTGAAAAATGGTACCCGGCCGGAACGGTGCTCTCCCTGATACCCGTAGGAACGGTCGAAGGTATTACCACCGAAGGTCTGAAATACGAACTGCGTGGCGAATCCCTGACCATTGGCTGGCGTACCGGCAGCAGCAATGAAGCGTTACAGGATGGTATCGTCAGCATCCGGTATGAGAAAGGCGACCTGCTACTAATGGAATGCCACGACTGAGAGCGCTTATTCCGCGCTAAACTCAACACAGTCTGCATAAAGCGTTTCACTACCTTCCTCGTTGGTCAGAAAGGCGGTGTTTCCTTTAGTCCACCAAACCAGTTTGCCGTCCGAATAGCGGGCACCGGAAGCTGACCGCGTCAGGGTGAGCCTGATTTTCTCGGGATTTTCTTCATGCAGCTGCAGAAAGACCGCCTGCTCCGGACTTTCATTATCATATTCAGCCTTTACCACAGCCCCACCTTCACAGCGGTAATTCACGCTCACCAGTTTCATTTCCTTCCCCTCTTCGCGATTACCCGAACACGCACCCGAGAGGCATAGCAGTAGGACCGCAGTCAATCTTTTCATTTTTTCGTCAATAAATTGATACCTTAGGACCTCCGGTCCCTTAAAGAAGGTAAATTTAGCCTAAACAGTGTTCCTTTCAAATTATGGTAGATATGAACAAACTTCGACTAGTCCCTTACCTGTTTTTCGGTTTATTTCTTACGGCAACTACCTATGCCCAACCCCGCCTGATAGTTCGCGGTGATGATATCGGATTTACCCAGTCGGCTAATGAAGCCATCATCCGGTGCTCGCTGGATGGTATCCAAACCTCTGTCGAAATCATGCCCACCACCCCCTGGTTTCCACAGGCGGCTGCCCTGCTGAAAGCCCACCCGCAGATCGATGTGGGCATCCACCTCACCCTAACCAGCGAATGGGATAACCTCAAATGGGGTCCCCTCACCCATGCGCCCAGTCTGGTGGATGAGAACGGATACTTTTATCCATTCATCTGGCCCAACAACAACTATCCCGGCCAGTACCTGAAGGACAAACCCTGGAAGCTCGAGGAGGTGGAAAGGGAATTCCGGGCTCAGATTGAAAAAGTATTGAAACATCTGCCCTGGGCCAGTCATCTTTCTGCCCATATGGGCTGTACCGGGCTCAGTGAGGAGGTACAGGCCCTGACCCAGCGCCTGGCAAACGAATACAAGCTCAATATTGACCTGAAAGCGAAAGGCGTTCAGGGGGTAGGATACCAGGGCCCCAAGCGCACGTCGGCTGAGAAAAAAGCGGCTTTCATTGCCATGCTGAAGTCGCTGGAATCGGGCAAAACCTATCTTTTCGTGGATCATCCGGCCCTCGACACCCCGGAAGTGCGGAACGTTCACCATATCGGTTACACCGATGTGGCCGAGGACCGCCAGGGAGTGACCGATACCTGGACCGACCCGGAAGTAAAGGCGCTTATCCGCGAGCTCGGCATCCAGCTGATCGCCTACAAGGACCTGAAATAGGGATATGAGGTAAAAGCCCGGGAGCTTCCAGGATGCTACCTGACAACTCCCGACTGACTACCTGTGGTTTTAATGGGGTAAAACATCACTCGTTGCCTGATATGGCAAAGTGAATCAACGGATATTTTCCCCTACCGACGCAAATCCCGACTTTTAACTCAATAAAGCAGGCGATAATACTCGTCAGCCAGGCGGTTCGAATCAAACTGTTCACCTACATCGTTCATCCCGTTGAGCATGACCTGCCGCCAGGACTGCGGTTGCTCATAGTACATGGGCAGGATGACATTTTCCAGCAGATCGAACATATTGTTGCGGTCCTGTTCATGTATATCGCCGTCCTTCGCCACGGGTATCACAAAGCAGTTCTCCCTATCCCGGGCGAACTCAGGTATCCAGCCATCGTAAGTCGTACAGTTGACAGCTCCATTCATGGCGGCTGTCATGCCGCTGGTACCCGATGCCTCCCGGGTGACCACCGGCGTATTCAGCCAGACATCCGCTCCGTCCTTCAGCAATTTGGAAAGTGCCAGTTCATACCCGGTCAGTATCGCTGCAT
>Ga0182792_1003321_pt1 | contig 10401 bp, 13 predicted proteins | sample Passage237B_FD_130497 | JGI IMG/M metagenome (GOLD analysis project Ga0182792, IMG submission 130497) | Cellulose adapted compost microbial communities from Newby Island Compost Facility, Milpitas, CA, USA - Passage2 37B (version 2) (version 2) ... | reverse complement strand
TGGTGGTGCTGGTGGTGCTGGTGGTGCTGGCGGTGCTGGCGGTGCCGGTGGTGCTGGTGGTGCTGGTGGTGCCGGCAGTGAAGGCGGTGCAGGCGGTGCAGGCGGTACTGGCGGTACTGGCGCGGGCACCGATGGCGCCGCCGCCGGTGCGCCGGGGCAGGGATCCGGCCAGGCCGGCAATGCCCAGGGCCGGCCCGGCGCGGCTGCCGGCGCCGCTGCCAATGGCAGCGGCAGTGGCAGTCCCCAGGTGGCCCTGGAGGTGGAGCAGGTGCTGCGCGCTGGCGACGGCTCGGTGAGCCTGGCCCTCGGGGACGAGGCTCTGGCCCGGCCGCAGGGCAGCAGCCTGCCGCTGTTCCTGGAGGCCGATGGCTCGCTGGTGGGCCAGTACCGGGTGGAGGACAGCGGCCAGACCCTGGCCCTGCGCCCGGATGCGGTCGCCAGCGCAGCCCGGCCGGACCTGGCCAGCCCGGTGCGGCTGAGCCTGGAGGCGCTGGTCAGCGCCAGCGAACAGGAGGAACTGAGCCTGCACCTGGAACTGCTGGAGGACGGCACCCTGCGCATCCTCGCCCCGGCCAGCGCCGCCGGCCTGGGCCGCGAGGTGGTGACCGCCTACGCCCTGGCGGCGCTCAAGCGCCACGCGGGCGTGGAGCCGGCGCAGGTGCGCGCCGCGGTCCTGCGCTACGAGGGCTGAGCCGGGCAGGGCGGGGCGCCCTGGGGTGCCCCGCCCATGCCAGGCTGAAGCTGGAAAGCGACAAGGCCGGCTGCGCAGGCAGCCGGCCTCGTCCGTTGCGGCAATACGGGCTGGATCAGCCGGCGGCCAGGGCCGCGGCCGGGCGCTCCAGGTCCGGCCAGCGGCGCAGCACGGCGGCGCGGATGCCGGCGGCGTCGATGCCGGCCTCGGCCAGCAGGTCCTCGCGGCTGGCGTGGGCCTGGAAGGCGTCGGGCAGGCCCAGGTGCACCACCGGCAGCAGCACGCCCTCGGCGTTGAGCAGCTCGGAGACGGCCGAGCCGGCGCCGCCGGCGACCACGTTGTCCTCGATGGTGACGAAGGCCTCGTGGCGGCGCGCCAGGTCCAGCACCAGCTCGCGGTCCAGCGGCTTGATGAAGCGCATGTTGACCACGGTCAGGTCCAGCTCGGCACCGACCTGTTCGGCCGCCGGCACGGTGGCGCCAAAGGCCAGCAGGGCGACGCGCGCACCCTTGCGGCGCAGCTGTGCCTTGCCCACCGGCAGGGTCTCCAGGCCGGCGCTGACCGCGACCCCGGGGCCGGTGCCGCGCGGGTAGCGCACCGCCGCCGGGCCGGGGTAGGCCAGGCCGGTGCTGAGCATCTGCCGGCATTCGTTCTCGTCGGCCGGGGCCATGACCACCATTTCCGGGACGCAGCGCAGGTAGCTCAGGTCCAGGTTGCCGGCGTGGGTGGCGCCGTCGGGGCCGACCACCCCGCCGCGGTCGATCGCGAACAGCACGTCCAGGTGCTGGGTGGCCACGTCGTGGACCAGCTGGTCGTAGGCGCGTTGCAGGAAGGTGGAGTAGATCGCCACCACCGGCTTGGCGCCCTGGGTGGCCATGCCGGCGGCCAGGGTGACCGCGTGCTGCTCGGCGATGGCCACGTCGAAGTAGCGCTGCGGATATTCCTTGCTGAAGCGCACCAGGCCCGAGCCTTCGCGCATGGCCGGGGTGATGCCCATCAGCCGCGGTTCGGCCGCAGCCGCGTCGCACAGCCAGTCGCTGAAGACGTCGGTGTAGGTGGGCTTCTTCGGCGCGGTCTTGGGCGGCAGGCCCTTGGCGGGGTCGAACGGACCGACGGCGTGGTAGCCGATCTGGTCGTCCTCGGCCAGCTCGTAACCCTTGCCCTTGGTGGTCATCACGTGCAGCAGCTGCGGGCCCTTGAGCGACTTGGCGGTGCGCAGGGCGGCCAGCAGCGCCGGCAGGTCATGGCCGTCGATCGGGCCGGTGTAGTGGAAGCCCATCTGCTCGAACAGGGTCGAGGGCACGAACATGCCCTTCCAGTGGCCTTCCCAGCGCTTGACGAAGCGCGCCGGCGGGCTGCGCTTGTCGCCCAGCAGCTTCTTGCCGCCTTCGCGCAGCCGGTTGAGGGTGGCGCTGCCGGTCAGCCGGCCGAGCATCTTGGTCAGGCCGCCGACGGCCTCGGAGATGGACATCCGGTTGTCATTGAGGATGACCAGGATGTTGGGCTCCTCGTCCATGCCGCCGGCGTGGTTGAGCGCCTCGTAGGCCATGCCCGCGGTCATCGCGCCGTCGCCGATCACCGCCACCACCTGGCGCCCGTCGCCGGCCTGCTGGCGGGCAATGGCCATGCCCAGGGCGGCGGAGATCGAGGTGGAGGAGTGGCCGACGCCAAAGGTGTCGTACTCGCTTTCCTCGCGCTTGGGGAAGGGGGCGATGCCGCCCTTCTGCTTGACCGTGTGGATGCGGTCGCGGCGCCCGGTGAGGATCTTGTGCGGGTAGGTCTGGTGGCCCACGTCCCACACCAGCAGCTCGTCGGGGGTGCTGTACAGGTAGTGCAGGGCCACGGTCAGTTCGACCACGCCCAGGCCGGCGGCGAAATGGCCGCCGCTGCGCCCGACCGATTCGATCAGGTAGGCGCGCAGTTCCCCGGCGATGGCGGGCAGCTCGGCTTCATCGAAACCGCGCAGGTCGGCAGGGGTATCGATCCGCGACAGGCGCGGATAGCGGGCGGCGTCGATGCTCATCGGGAACTGCTGCAAACGGGACGCCATTTTCCTCCCCGCGGGCGTGACGGGGCAAGCAAGGCCGTTCAGCAGGCGGCGGGCCTGGCCCGGTTCAGATCCGGCCCAGGCGTGAAAGGGCGTTGCGCTTGGGCAGCTGGGCGGTGAGGAAGGCCATCTGGTCGGCCAGGATGTTGCGGTTGGACAGGATCAGGTGCTCGATCCAGCTCGGCCGGTAGGGCACGGCCAGCAGCGGCATGTTGGCCTGCTGCGGGGTGCGGTTGCCCTTGCGTGAATTGCAGTGGAAGCAGGCCGTGACCACGTTCTCCCAGACGTCCAGGCCGCCCCTGGACAGGGGCAGGACATGGTCGCGGGTCAGGTGCGGGCGGCTGAACTGCTGGCCGCAGTACAGGCACAGGTAGGCGTCGCGGGCGAACAGGGCGCTGTTGGACAGGGCCGGGGTCGGGTCCAGGGCGCGGGCATGGGCGTGGCCGCGGGTGGCGATGATCGGGTGCAGCTCGATCACGCTGCGCTGGCCGGTGTCGCGGCTGATGCCGCCGTGCACGCGCATGCAGGGATCGCCCAGGGTCCAGGCCACGGCATCGCGGGCGTAGAGGCAGGTCGCGTCCTGCCAGTGGATCCAGTCCATTGGCCGCCCGTAGGCGTCCAGCGACAGTACCCGCGGCGGGGGCGGCGGATAGCGCGGGGAGAGCGAAGCCGCCGCCGGAGCCTTGTCGGTTCCGGCGTAGATCAGACCTAGCGGTGCTGTGTCTGTCTCCATCGGAAAGACAGCTTATACCCCAACACCGCAGGATTGTGTATGGGTCAGCGCAGGACCCCGTCCAGGCCCGGGGCCGGGTTGAGCAGGCTGCGGTCGTCCACCTCGAACTGGCGCGCCTTGCCGGACTGGTCGGGGGTGGCCGAAACCTGGCCCCTGAGCCGGTAGGACAACGAGCGGCGGCCGGCCAGGGCGTCGGCCACGGCCATGCGCGCCATCGCCGAGGGCTTGAGCCGGGCGCTGACCACGTCGCCGGAGGACGGGCCGATGGAGATGTCCGGGCGCACGTCCACGGTGCCGGCCACCTGGTCGTCCACGCTGACCTCGATCCGTGCGCTGGCAAAGTGCATGGAGACGCTGCTGTAGTTGTGCAGGCGCAGGTCCAGCTCCCAGTCGCCGTTTTCCTGCACGGCCAGCTGCTGGATCGAAGCGGCCGGGGCGGAAATCCGCGGTGCCTTGCTGGCGCAGGAAGCCAGCAGGGCGGTGGCCAGGGCCACGCAGGCAAGGCGCGCGAACAGGGGCTGGGACGGCTTCATGCAGGCTCCTGGGATGGCGGGAGGCGGGAGGATACTACGGTGCCGCCGCGGCCTCGCGCAGCGGCGCAGACATGATCAGCGGCTCCAGGTCATAGCCCAGGTCCCGCGCCCGCTGCGCCAGCCGCTCGAACAGGGCGGCGTCCATGGACGGCTCGCGGGCCAGGATCCACAGGTACTTGCGCCCGGGCTCGCCGACCATCACCCAGTGGTAGTCCGGATCCAGTTCCAGCACCCAGTAGTCGGCCCAGACCATCGGCAGCCAGGACAGCCAGGACGGGGCGAAGCGCACCTGCAGCCGGCCGGGGTGGCCTTGCACCTGGCGTGCGGCGCCCTCGGCCGAACGAACCTGGCCCCTGGCATCGCGGCAGGCGTTGACCACGCTGATCGAACCGTCGCTGCGCAGGCTGTAGGTGGCGGTGACCTCGGCCACGCAGTCGCGCTGGAAGGACAGCGGCAGGCGCGCGATCTCGTACCACTGGCCGGCATAGCGCGACAGGTCCAGCTCCGCGACCGGCTGCAGCGGCGCCGCGGCGCGGGCCGTGGCCGCCAGGCCCAGGGTGGCCGCCAGCAGGCTGGCCAGCAGAAGGATCAGGGAGCGCATCGGACCTCCGGATGGGCAGGGTCGGGCGATCCTACCCGGGCCGGCGTAAAGCCTCGTTCAGCCGCCGCAAGGTCCGCCACGGCAGCCTATTCCAGGCGCAGCACCTGCTCCGTGCGCCCGTGCTGGCGCAGCAGTACGGCGATGCCGCGATCGCCGCGCAGCCTGCCGGCCTCGGCCAGGGTGCGCGCCAGTTCCAGGGCCGGCGGGCAGGCCCGGTACCAGGCCACCAGGCGTCCATCGTCGCGCAGGGTATAACCGCGCTGTTCCCGGGTGATGGTCAGTCGGCGAGGTTGCATGGCTTGCCTCCTTGCGCAGGCCCCCTGTCCGTAGCTGCCCTCCCAGGGCAAACCTGCCGCGCGCTCGTGGCGATCGCTGTCGGTGCATTGGGTCGGGCGACGTAGGAAAAGCGCGAAGCCGCCACTCGGACTCGCGCAAACGGCGTGAAAACGGTGCAGGTGCGTACTGCCGCTGCCAGCGCAGGGCGCCTGTGCGGTTCGCGCGTGCGCGGCCGTGCGCAGGCCGCCTGCTGCGGGACGAGGTCTCGCGTAGGGGGGGGGCTGCATGGCGGGCACAAAAAAAGCGCCTTGCAGGCGCTTTTCCTGTACCACTTGAAGGTGGTGGCCGGGGAGGGAATCGAACCCCCGACACGGGGATTTTCAATCCCCTGCTCTACCAACTGAGCTACCCGGCCATCGCCCTCGGCGCTGTGCGCGTCGGCGAGGTGCGGCATGATAACGGCACCGGATCGATCCGACAAGCACCATCGGCGAAGAATTTCGCCAGGGCCGGTATTGGCCTGGCCGGGGTGCGCGGAGGATGATCGCAGGCCATGGTGTTCCGGGAGGCTTCGACGATGAAATCCGTCCTTGCGATGCTGGCTGCGCTGCTGCTGGCCGGCTGCGCCGGCAGCCTGCGCCTGAGCGAGGCCGAGCGTCTGGCGTTGTACGAGACGCACGCGGGCGAGCCGGTTTCCAGCTTCAGGATGTTCGGGCAGATGGATGGCTGGACGGCGGTCGGGGCTGGCACCCTGGTGATCTGGACCCGGCCGAAGGAAGCCTGGCTGCTGGACCTCAACCACGCCTGCCAGGACCTGCAGTACGCCACCGCCATTGCCCTGACCGGGATCGGCAACGTGGTCCATGCGCGCACCGACTCGGTGCTGCCGCTGGGGCCGATGGTCAACCGGGTGGGGCGGATGCCGTGCCGGATCATCCGGATCCGGCCGCTGGATACCCGCGGCCTGCGTGCGGCCCAGGACCAGCTGCGCCAGGTGCAGGCGGCCGAGCGCGGGCAGGCCGCGCCCACGCCCTGAGGCTCAGTTGCCGGCGTCCGGGGCGCTGTAGCCGGCCGGCTTCTCCGCCCCGCCGCCAAACAGGAACTTCTCCATCTGCTCTTCCAGGAAGGCGCGGTGCTTCGGATCGCGCGGGGAGAGCCGGTTCTCGTTGATCAGCATGGTCTGGTGGGCCAGCCACGCGGCCCAGGCGGGCTTGCCAATGTGGGCATGGATGCGCTGGCCCAGCGGGCCGGGCCAGGGCACGAAATCCAGGCCCTCGGCCTCGCGTTGTTCGTACTGGCAGAAGACGGTGCGGGACATGGGCGCTCCAGGAGGGGTCAGGGCGTGAGCAGCAGGCGGCGGATCGGGGCGGGCAGGCCGAACCCGGACAGCTCCGTGCGCGCCACCCAGCGCAGGTCGTCATTGTCGCCAACCGCGGCCGCCGGCGCGACCGGGCGCAGCCGGCGTGGCTGCAGGTGCAGGCGGTAGTGGCTGAAGGTGTGCACGATCGGCTCCAGCGCGTCGGCGCCGTCGAAGTCGCCCTCCAGGTGGCGCTGGAACCACTGCCGCAGCTCGCCCTCGGTATCGGCCTGGGGCAGGGTCCACAGCGAGGCCCAGATCCCGCTGGGCGGGCGCCGCTGCAGCAGGATCCGGCCCTGGCGATCCTCCAGCAGCAGGGCGATGGCCTCGCGCTCGGGCAGGGTCCGGCTTGGACGCGGGGTGGGCAGCTCCTGCACCCGGCCCTGGGCCAGGGCGGCGCAGCCGTGCTGCAGCGGGCAGATCGCGCAGGCCGGGTTGGCGCGGGTGCACAGGGTGGCGCCAAAGTCCATCTGCGCCTGGGTGTAGTCGGCCATGCGTCCGTCCGGCACCTCGGCCAGGTGGGCCTGGGCCAGGGCCCACAGCTGCTTTTCCACCGCCGGCGTGCCCGGCCAGCCCTGCACCGCGTGCCAGCGCGAGAGGCTGCGCTTGACGTTGCCGTCCAGGATCGGGAAGCGCTCGCCCCAGGCCTGGGCGAGGATGGCCCCGGCGGTGCTGCGGCCAATGCCGGGCAGGGCCAGCAGCGCGTCCAGGTCGCGCGGCAGCCCGCCATCGTGCAGTTCCACGCATTGCTTCGCGGCCGCGTGCAGGTTGCGGGCGCGGGCGTAGTAGCCCAGCCCGGCCCAGTGCGCCATCACCTCGTCGGTGCTGGCCGCGGCCAGGTCGGGCAGCTGCGGGAAGCGGGCGACGAAGCGCTCGAAATAGGGGATGACGGTGGCGACCTGGGTCTGCTGCAGCATGATCTCCGACAGCCACACCCGGTAGGGCGTGCGCGGATGCTGCCAGGGCAGGTCGTGGCGGCCGTGGCGGTCGAACCAGTCCAGCAGCGGCCGCGCCCAGCCACCGGCGGGCGCGGCCGGCGCCGGTGCGCGGCGGGCGCGTGCGGCCATGCTCAGGCGGCGCCCAGGCTTTCCGGCAGCAGGGCGTCGACGAAGGCTTCGGGGTCGAACACGCGCAGGTCCTCCGGGCGCTCGCCAATGCCGGCAAAGCGGATCGGGATGCCGAATTCGCGGGCCAGGGCGAAGACCACGCCACCCTTGGCGGTGCCGTCGAGCTTGGTCACCACCAGGCCGGTGACGCCGACCGCGGCATGGAACTGGCGCAGCTGGTTGAGCGCGTTCTGGCCGGTGGTGCCGTCGATCACCATCAGCACCTCGTGCGGCGCGGCCGGGTCCTGCTTCTGCAGTACGCGCTTGATCTTGCCCAGCTCGTTCATCAGCCCGACCTGGGTGTGCAGGCGGCCGGCGGTGTCGGCGATCAGGACCTCGGTGCCGCGGGCGCGGGCGGCCTGCAGGGCGTCATAGGCCACCGAGGCGGCATCGGCGTTCTGGCCTTGGGCAATCACGCTCACGCCGTTGCGCTCGCCCCAGGCCTGCAGCTGGGCCACGGCGGCAGCGCGGAAGGTGTCGCCGGCGGCCAGCATCAGGCTGCGGCCCTCGTCCTTGAAGCGGCGGGCGAGCTTGCCGATGGTGGTGGTCTTGCCCACGCCGTTGACGCCCACGGTCAGCAGCACGAAGGGGCGGGTGTGGCGGGCGATCACCAGCGGCACCGAGACCGGGCGCAGCATCGCCACCAGCTCGGCGCGCAGGGCCGCCAGCAGGGCGTTGGCATCGGCGAACTCGCGCGCCTTCATCCGCTTGCGCAGGCCTTCGACCAGGGCGGTGGAGGCGGTCACGCCGACATCGGCGGTGAGCAGGGCGGTCTCGATCTCGTCGAGCAGGTCGTCGTCCAGGCGCGGGTTGCGCGAGAACAGGCCGCCCAGGCTGCGGGCGAAGACGCTGTTGCGCAGGCGCTCGCGCCAGCCGGGCTTGCCGGCCGCGGCCGGCGGCTGCACCACCTGGCCGGGTTCGACCACCTGGCCGGCGTCGGCCGGGATCACCACCTCGGCCGTGGCCTGGACCGGCTCGGCCGCCACCACTGCTTCCGGCTGCACCGGCATGGCCTGGGCGGCCGGGTCAACGGCATCGGCCGTGGCCGGCGCGGCGGCGGGCGCGGAAGGGAAGGCGGCGGCAAGATCGTCGGCGCTGAAGCGCTCCCCGTGGCTGGTCGGCGGGGTCGGTTCGGGCTTCTTGCGGCGAAAGAAACTGATCATTGCGCGGAGATGTCGGAGAATGCGCACATGCTAGCACTGCCCCCCCCAAGCTCCCCGTGTATCCGCCCCCCGCTCCGGCCGTGGAGGGCGGCATGAGCCGGCGACGGCCCGCGGCAGGAGCTTCGCCCGCGCGCGCAGGCGGAGGCAGCGTGCGCATCATTGGCGGGCGCTGGCGCGGCACCCGCCTGCCGGTGCCCGATGCGCCCGGCCTGCGCCCGACCTCCGACCGGGTCCGCGAGACCCTGTTCAACTGGCTGATGCCGGCCCTGCCCGGGGCGGTGGTGCTGGACCTGTTTGCCGGCAGCGGCGCGCTGGGGCTGGAAGCGGTCTCGCGCGGGGCGGCGCATGCCACCTTGGTCGAGCGTGACCCGGCCCTGGCTGCTGCACTGCGGCAGCACGCGCAGCGCCTGCAGGGCGGAGAACGGGTCCAGGTGGTGGCGGCCGATGCCATCGCCTGGCTGCAGGCGGCCCCGGCCAGACGCGCGGACATCGCCTTCGTCGATCCGCCGTTTGCCGACGGGCTGTGGGCGCAGGTGCTGGCACGGCTGCCGGCGCACCTGGATCCGGATGGCTGGCTGTACGTGGAATCGCCGGCCGGAACCGCCCCGGCCCCGCCGCCGGGCTGGCGCCTGCATCGCCAGTTGCAGACCGCCCAGGCCCAGGCCTGCCTGTATCGTGGCCCCGGCCCGGCGGGCGCTGATACACTCGGCACGGCCAATCCGGCCTCTTGAAGCAAACAGCCGTGGCCCATCGCCGCATCGCCGTCTATCCCGGAACCTTCGACCCGATCACCAACGGTCACATCGACCTGGTGGCGCGGGCCGCGCCCCTGTTCGAGAAGGTGATCGTGGGCGTGGCCACCAGCCAGACCAAGGGCCCGACCCTGCCGCTGCAGCTGCGCGTGGACCTGGCGCGCGAGGCCCTGGCCAACCATGCCAACGTGGAAGTGCGCGGTTTCGATTCGCTGCTGGCCAACTTCGTGCGCGAGGTCGGCGCCGGGGTCCTGCTGCGCGGCCTGCGCGCGGTCTCGGACTTCGAGTACGAGTTCCAGATGGCGAGCATGAACCGCCATCTCATCCCCGAGGTCGAGACCCTGTTCCTGACCCCGGCCGAGCAGTACAGCTTCATCTCATCCTCGCTGGTGCGCGAGATCGCCCGACTGGGAGGCGACGTCTCGGGCTTCGTGACGCCGGCGGTGGCGGCAGCCCTGCGCAGCGCCCGGGGCGACGCAGTTTGAACGTGACCCACAACCAGAACCACGGGAGCTTTTCCAAATGAACAAGACCACGCGCGCCATCGCGCTCGCCTGCATGCTGGCCTCGCCGCTGGCCCTGACCGCCTGCAAGAAGGCGGAGGCCCCGGTGGCCAACGAGGCTGCCGAAGCCAAGGTGCTGACCGCCCCCGCCAAGGACGATGACGCCGGCTGGAAGGCCTACCTGCCGCAGGTGGTGCAGGCCAACATGGGCAACATCACCAACAACCCGTTCCTGTACTACCTGCCGCCGGAGAGCGATCCGGAGTTCGAGGCCAAGTACGAGCGCCAGGTCGAGGCCGCCACCACCGCCATGGCCCGCGGCGTGCAGAAGGACAACCTGCTGGCCTTCGGTTCGCCGGCCTCCGGCCGCATGGCCGACCTGATCGAGGTCGCGTTCAAGAACGTGCCGGCCGACACCATGAAGGGCGTGCGCATCCTGTTCATTGGCGACGCCGCCGACAACGCCCGGGTCAAGGTGGCCCTGGAGCACACCGGCGCCGACTACGTCTTCATCGAAGCCAAGTGATCAAAGCCGCGCGTGCGGCCGCCGCCCGGCGGCCGCCCGCCCGGCGCCGCCCCGGCGGGGCCGCGGGCCGGGCCCGGGCGCCCGCCGACGGCCCCCGAAGTCAAACAGCCTTG
>Ga0182792_1003315_pt1 | contig 10418 bp, 9 predicted proteins | sample Passage237B_FD_130497 | JGI IMG/M metagenome (GOLD analysis project Ga0182792, IMG submission 130497) | Cellulose adapted compost microbial communities from Newby Island Compost Facility, Milpitas, CA, USA - Passage2 37B (version 2) (version 2) ... | reverse complement strand
CTCGCCCACGCTGATGGCGCGGAACATCTCGCCAAAGCCGGGCATTTCCTTGTCCAGCAGCGGCAGCAGCGCCTCGGGGGTGGAGTCGCGGCCGGTGAAGCCGGTGCCGCCGGTGACCAGGATCCCGTCCACCGCGGGTTCGGCGATCCAGGCCGACACCAGTGCGCGCAGCCTGTAGCGGTCGTCCGGCAGCAGCGCGCGGGCGTGCAGCTGGTGGCCGGCGGCCTGCAGCGCACCGGCGAGGTAGTCACCGGAGCTGTCGTTGTCCAGGGTGCGCGTGTCGGACACGGTCAGCACGCACAGGCGCAGCGGGATGAAGTCGGTCTGGGCGCTCATGCCCCTAGCCTAGCGCGGGTCGCGCCGGCGCCGCTCATTCGCAGGTCAGGCGCGCCAGCTCGTCGGCCTGGTACTCCTGCTGCAGGCGGCTGACCAGCGGCTCCAGGTCGCCCTCGAGGATACTGGGCAGGTCGTACAGGGTCAGGCCCTCGACCCGGTGGTCGGTGATCCGGCCCTGGGGGAAGTTGTAGGTGCGGATGCGCTGGCTGCGGTCGCCGCTGCCCACCTGCAGGCGCCGGCTTTCGGCCTGGGCGGCCTGCTGCCTGCTGCGCTCGGCCTCCAGCAGCTGCGCCTTGAGCCGCTTCATCGCCTTGTCGCGGTTGGCGTGCTGGCTGCGCTCGGTCTGGCATTCCACCACCACCCCGGTGGGCAGGTGGGTGATGCGGATGGCCGAGTCGGTCTTGTTCACGTGCTGGCCGCCGGCGCCGGAGGAGCGGAAGGTGTCGATCTTCAGCTCGGCCGGGTTGATCGCGATGTCCTCGACCTCGTCGGCCTCGGGGATGATGGCCACGGTCGCGGCCGAGGTGTGGATCCGGCCCTGCGACTCGGTGGCCGGCACGCGCTGCACGCGGTGGGTGCCGGACTCGAACTTGAGCTTGGAATAGGCGCCGCGGCCGACGATCCTGGCCACGATTTCCTTGTGCCCGCCGTGCTCACCCGGGTTCTCGGATTCGACCTCGACCCTCCAGCCCTGGCGTTCGGCGTAGCGCGCGTACATGCGGAACAGGTCGCCGGCAAACAGCGCGGCCTCGTCGCCGCCGGTGCCGGCGCGTACTTCCAGGAACAGGTTGCCCTCGTCGCGCGGGTCCTTCGGCACCAGCAGCAGGGCCAGCTCGGCGTCCAGCTGCTGCAGGCGCGCGCGTGCGCTGGCGATCTCCTCCTCGGCCAGCCCGGCCAGTTCCGGGTCCTGGAGCATGGCCTCGGCCGCGGCCAGGTCGGCCTTGGCCCGGGCTTCGGCGGCCAGCGCGCTGGCCACCGGCTCGAGCTGGGCGAACTCGCGCGACAGATCGCGGAAACGCGCGGCGTCGGCCACCACCTCGGGGGCGGAGAGCAGGCGTTCGAGTTCCTCGCGGCGCTCGGCCAGCGCTTCAAGCTTGCGGCGCAGGCTCGGGCTCATTGGATCCTGGGGCAGGGTCGGGGAGGTGGGCGGGGGCCTGGCCGGCGGGCGGCGGGAACAGGCGGTCGGCGGCGCGGGCCAGTTCCAGGTCGCCGCTCAGGGCCGCCTCGCGCAGGGCCGCGGTCGGCGGGTGCAGCAGGCGGTTGGTCAGGGTGTGGGCCAGGAACTGCAGCACCTGGTCCGGGTCGCGTCCGGCGGCCAGCTGCTGGCGGGCGCGGCCGAGGATTTCCTCGCGGGCGGCCTCGCCCATGGCGCGCAGGCGCTTGAGCGTGTCCTGGCGGCCGGCGGCCTGCAGCCCTTCCATGAACCGCGCCACCTGCAGCTCGATGATGGCCTCGGCCGCCTCGGCGGCCTCGTGGCGGCCACGGCGGTTGTCCTCCACCGCGCGCTCCAGGTCATCGACCGTGTACAGGTAGGCATCGTCCAGGGCCGACACGCCAGCCTCGATGTCGCGCGGCACTGCCAGGTCGAACAGCAGCATCGGCTTGCGCTTGCGCGTGGCCAGCGCCGCCTGGACCTGGGTCCTGCGCAGCACCGGTTCGCGGGCGGCGGTGGCCGAGAACACCACGTCGGCCTCGGCCAGGTGGCGGTCCAGCTCGGCCAGGGGCAGGGCGTAGCCGCCGTGGCGGGCAGCCAGGTCCTGGGCATGGGCCAGGGTGCGGTTGGCCACCAGCAGGCGCTGCACCCCGGCCTTGACCAGGTGGCGCGCGGCCAGCTCGATGGTCTCGCCGGCGCCGATCAGCAGCACGGTCGAGTCGGCCAGGCGGGCGAAGGAGTCCTGGGCCAGGCGCACCGCGGCCGAGGCCACCGAGACCGGGTTGACCCCGATCCGGGTATCGGTGCGGGCGCGCTTGGCCACGGCGAAGGTCTGCTGGAACAGCCGGTCCAGGCGCCGGCCCAGGGTCTGGTGCTGGCGCGCCAGCGACCAGGCATCCTTGACCTGGCCCAGGATCTGCGGCTCGCCCAGGACCATCGAGTCCAGGCCGGTGGCCACCCGGAACAGGTGGCGCACGGCGTCGCTGCCCTGGTGCCGGTACAGGTAGTCGGAAATGCCCGGGGCCTGGGCTTCCAGCCAGCCGGCCAGGGCCTGGCCGTCGCCGGCCACGGCATAGATCTCGGTGCGGTTGCAGGTGGATAGCAGCGCCGCCTCGTCCACCCCGGGCACGGCGCGCAGGGCGTGCAACGCCGGGGCCAGCGCATCGCCGGCAAAGGCCACCCGTTCACGCAGGTCGACCGGCGCGGACTGGTGGTTGAGGCCGATCCCCCACAGCGTCATGTTCAGGTGCTTGCGTTAATCTGCTGGCTTCCGTGGGCCGCCATTCTACGGCCCGGTGGCTGCCAATGCCCGAACTGAAGCTTTCCATCGGTGCGAGGATGGCGCCACGCCCGCACCGCCGCCCCCGGCGGCCGATCCTGGCGCTGCTGTTGCTGGCCTGCCTGGCCGGCCCGGCGCCGGCTGCCAGGCACGAGGACCCCATGGTCGCGCTGCTGGCGGGCGAATTCGCCCTGCAGGCCGGGCAGCTGGGCGAGGCGACCGACTGGTACCTGGCGGTCGCGCGGGCGGTGAAGGACGACCCGGTGCTGGCCGAGCGCGCCACCCGCATCGCCCTGCTGGCCAATGACGACCGCCGCGCCGCCCAGGCCCTGCGCCTGTGGCGGGCGCGCGCGCCGGAAACCCTGGTCATGCGCGCGGCCGCGGCCACCCTGGAGCTGCGTGCCGGGCGCCTGGGCCGGGCCCAGCGCGAGCTGGAGGACCTGCTGCGCTCGCCCGACCCGCAGGGCTGGCGGCATGCGCGCCTGGCCCTGGTCGGCGGCCGCGACCCGCAGCGTATCGCCCGGGTGCTGGGCGCGCTGGTCGATGGCGGTGCCATTCCCTCCGACCTGGCGGCCTGGACCGAGTTCGGCCGCCTGGCCATCCAGCTGGACGACGAAGGTCTCAAGCGCCGGCTCCTGGACCAGCTGGCCGCGCGCTTCCCCGACGAGCCGCGGGTGGCCCTGCTGGTGGCCGGGCAGCTGCGCCAGTCCGGGCAGCTGGAGCAGGCGCGCGCGCTGCTGCTGCAGGTGGAGGCGGCCGCCGCCACCGACCCGGAGGTGCGCAACCTGCTGGCCATGGCCTACGAATCGATCCGCGAGTTCGGCGAGGCCGCGCGGGTGGTGGCCCTGGGGCCGCAGGACACCACCTCCTACGGCGTGCGCGCCTCGCTGCTGGCCCGCGCCGGCGAGCGTGCGGGCCTGGAGGCCATGTACCGGGAGCTGGCCGCCGCGGCCGGGGCCCCGGACCCGGGGCGGCGCCTGCTGCTGGGGCGCATGGCTGAATTCCTGGGCCACGCGGCCGAGGCCGTGGACTGGTACCGTAGCGTGCCCGGCGGGCCGCAGCGCACCGAGGCCCGGACCCGGATCGCGGTGGCCCTGCACGAGCTGGGGCGCAAGGACGAGGCCTATGCCGAGGCGCGCGCGCTGCAGGAGGACGCCGGGGCGCCGGAGGCTGCCCGGCGCGACGCCTACCTGCTGGAAGCCGAGCTGCGCCAGCGCGAGGCCGATCCGGCCGAGATGGACGCGCTGGACCGCGGCCTGGCGGCCTGGCCGGACGATACCGCCCTGCTGTACGCCCGCGCCCTGGCCTGGGAGCGGCGCGACCGGATCGACCGCGCCGAGGCCGACCTGCGCCGGGTACTGGCGCTGGACCCGGAGAACGTGGCCGCGCTCAACGCCCTGGGCTACACCCTGGCCGACCGCACCAGCCGCTACCAGGAGGCGCTGGAGCTGATCGACCGGGCGCGGCTGGCCGAGCCGGACAACGCGGCCATCGTCGACAGCTATGGCTGGGTGCTCTACCGCCTGGGCCGCAACGAGGACGCCCTGGTCGAGCTGCGCCGGGCCTGGAGCCTGATGAAGGACCCGGAGGTGGCCGCCCACGTCGGCGAGGTGCTGTGGGTGCTTGGCCGCAAGGAGGAGGCGCAGCGCTTCTTCGAGGAGGCCTGGAAGCTGGATCCGGGCAACCGTGCCCTGCGCCGGGTGCTGGAGCAGTTCGGCCTGCCGGAGCCGCAGGCATGAGCGCGCGCTCCCTTGCCCTGGCCCTGCTTGCCGGGCTGGGCCTGGCGGCCTGCGCCGGGCCGGCGGTACGCCCGGTGGCGCCCGCGGTGGACCTGGAGCAGGCCCGCCAGCGGCAGGCCGGGCGCGAGGCCGCGCTGGCCGGGCTGCAGGACTGGCGCCTGAGCGGGCGGGCAGCGATCAGCCAGGGCGACAGGGGCGGCAGCGGCCGCCTGGAGTGGCGCCAGTCCGGGCCGGCTTTCCAGGTCAGCCTGGCCGCCCCGGTTACCCGCCAGAGCTGGCAGCTGCAGGCGGCCCCGGGCCAGCCTGCGCGCCTGGACGGGCTGGAGGGCGGGGCGCGCGAGGGTGTGGACCCGTCGCGGCTGCTGGCCGAGGCCACCGGCTGGGACATCCCCGTGCAGGCCCTGGCCTGGTGGGTGCGCGGCCTGGCCATGCCGGGCCAGGACGAGCCCGCCTACGGCCCGGACGGTCTGCCGGCGCGGCTGGAATCCGGCGGCTGGGTGATCGAGTACCAGGAATGGATGCCGGCCTCCGGCCCGTTCCCGGCCATGCCTCGGCGGCTGCAGGCCAGCCGCGGCGCGGCGCGGGTGCGGCTGGTGGTCGATGCCTGGGAGGCGGGGCAGTGAGCGCGGCCTGGAGCGAATGGCCGGCGCCGGCCAAGCTGAACCTGTTCCTGCGCATCACCGGGCGCCGGGCAGATGGGTACCACGAGCTGCAGACGGTGTTCCGGATCCTGGACTGGGGCGACCGCCTACGCCTGCGGGTCCGCGACGATGGCCGGATCGAGCGCCAGGGCGAGTCGCTGCCCGGCCTGGCGGCGGCCGACGACCTGGTGGTGCGGGCAGCCAAACTCCTTCAACAGGAGGCGAATGTCGCCCTTGGTGCAGACATCGTCGTCGAAAAGCACGTTCCTGCGGGGGGTGGGTTCGGTGGCGGCTCGTCCGACGCGGCCACCGTGCTCTGTGCCCTGGACCGGCTCTGGGGGCTGGACCTGGGCGAGGAGCGGCTGGCCGCCCTGGGCCTGCGCCTGGGCGCGGATGTGCCGGTGTTCGTGCGCGGGCACAGCGCCTGGGCCGAGGGGGTGGGGGAGCGGCTGCGGCCGCTGGAGCTGCCGCCCGCCTGGTACCTGCTGGTGGACCCGGGCGTGCACGTGCCCACCGCCGGCCTGTTTGCAGCCCCCGATTTGACGCGTAATGCCGCGCCCGCGAAAATAGCGGACTTCCTTGCGGGAGCGGTGCTCGACAATGCGTTCGAGCCCGTCCTGCGCCGCCTGGAGCCGGCCGTGGAAACGGCCTTCCGGGAGCTGGCGCAGGTCGGACGGCCGCGCCTGACCGGGACCGGTGGCGGCTGCTTCGTCGAGTTCGCCACACGCGCCGCGGCCGAATCGGCCCTGGCGCGCCTGCCACGCCGGATGCGTGCCTGGGTCGCGGCGGGTGTGGACCAGTCTCCCCTGCGGCGCGCGCTGGCGCATACGCGGGGCGGGGCCGGCGGCTGACCCTTCCGTTGCAGATGCCACAGGGGCGTCGCCAAGAGGTCCAAGGCACCGGGTTTTGATCCCGGCATCCGCAGGTTCGAATCCTGCCGCCCCTGCCAATCGCGGGCGGGAATGCCTCACCGGCAGTCCCGCCTGGAGTTGTTACAGCCGCCGCCGCGTGCGGTCCATCGCGCCAACCACCAACCGAAGAAGTGCCGCCGGAATGACCAAGATGCAAGAAGAGCGCAACCTGCTTGTGTTTTCCGGCAACGCGCACAAGGCGCTGGCCGCGAGCATCTGCCACAAGCTGGGCGTGCGCCAGGGCAAGGCGCTGGTCTCGCGTTTCTCCGACGGCGAGGTCCAGGTCGAGATCGAGGAGAACGTGCGCCGCCAGGAGGTGTTCGTGATCCAGCCGACCTGTGCGCCCACCGCCGAGAACCTGATGGAGCTGCTGGTGATCGTCGACGCGCTCAAGCGCGCCAGTGCCGCCTCCGTCACCGCGGTGGTGCCGTACTTCGGCTACTCGCGCCAGGACCGCCGCCTGCGTTCCTCGCGCGTGCCGATCACCGCCAAGGTCGCGGCCAAGATGTTCACCGCGGTTGGCGCCGACCGGGTCCTGACCGTCGACCTGCACGCCGACCAGATCCAGGGCTTCTTCGACATCCCGGTCGACAACGTCTACGCCTCGCCGTTGCTGCTGGCCGACATCTGGCGCGCCTACGGCACCGACAACCTGATCGTGGTCTCGCCGGACGTGGGTGGCGTGGTCCGCGCCCGCGCCATGGCCAAGCGCCTGGACGACGCCGACCTGGCGATCATCGACAAGCGTCGCCCGCGCGCCAACGTCTCCACCGTGATGAACATCATCGGTGACGTGGAGGGCAAGGTCTGCGTGCTGGTGGACGACATGGTCGACACCGCCGGCACCCTGTGCGCCGCCGCGGCCGCGCTCAAGCAGCGCGGCGCGGTCAAGGTCGCCGCCTACTGCACCCACCCGGTGCTGTCCGGCCCGGCGGTGGACAACATCAGCGGCTCGCAGCTGGACGAGCTGGTGGTCACCGACACCATCCCGCTGTCGCCGGCGGCCAGGGCCTGCGGCCGCATCCGCCAGATCAGCGTGGCCGAGCTGCTGGCCGAGACCATCCGCCGCATCGCCTTCGGCGAGTCGGTCAGCTCGCTGTACGTGGACTGATCCACGCGCCCGCCAGGGCGCACCGGGGCCGGCGCCAGCGCCGGCCCGCCGGGGGACGGCAATGCGGAATCGGAGGCCCGATTCCGGATTCCCGATTCCCGGGAGCCACACGGCTCGTCTGGTCGCGGACGAGTCGTCCCGGGCCGCCGCGAGGCGGTCCCCACTGCGGGGCATGCAGTCCCCGACAAACCAAGAGTGATTGAAATGGCACATGTGATTGAAGTTGAACGTCGCCAGACCCAGGGCAAGGGTGCGAGCCGCCGCCTGCGTCGCGACGGCAAGGTGCCGGCCATCGTCTATGGCGGTGACCGCGAGCCGGCCAACATCCAGCTGGACCACGAGAAGGTGTGGCTGGCGCAGCAGAACGAGTGGTTCTACTCCTCGATCCTTGACCTGAGCCTCAATGGCGAGATCTACAAGGTCCTGCTGCGTGACCTGCAGCGCCACCCGTACAAGCAGCAGATCCTGCACCTGGACTTCCAGCGCGTGAACGAGAACGAGGCCCTGCGCGCCTCGGTCCCGCTGCACTTCGTCAACGTGGAGAAGTCGCCGGCCGGCAAGACCGGTGGCGTGACCATCACCCACGAGCTGAACGAAGTCACCGTGTCCTGCCTGCCGAAGGACCTGCCGGCCAAGATCGAGGTCGACCTGTCCGAGCTGGCCGTGGGCCAGGTCCTGCACCTGTCGGAGCTGAAGCTGCCGGCCGGCGTGGAGATCCCGGAGCTGAAGCTGGGCCCGACCCACGACCTGGCGGTCGTGATCGCCAAGGCCCCGAAGGAAGAGGCTTCGGCCTGATCCCGGATGGTCCCGCCCGCGCCGCGGGCGGGACCGCTGGAGGGGTTCTAGCGGATGGCGGGACTGCGCCTCATCGTCGGCCTGGGCAATCCTGGCGCCGAATACGCCAACACCCGGCACAACGCCGGGTTTCGTTTGGTTGACACCCTGGCCGAGCGGTCGGGGGCGCGCTTTGGCCTGGAGCCGAAGCTGTTCGGCGAGACCGCGCGGGTGGAGATCGGCGGGTGCAGCGTGTGGCTGCTCAAGCCGGCAACCTTCATGAACCTGTCGGGCAAGTCGGTCACGGCCGCCCTGCGGTTCTGGAAGATCGAGCCCGAACAGGCGCTGCTGGCGCACGACGAGCTGGACCTGCCCCCGGGCACGGCGCGGCTGAAGTTCGACGGCGGCCACGGGGGCCAGAACGGCCTGCGCGACACCATCCGCCTGCTGGGGCACGGCCGCTTCCACCGCCTGCGCATCGGCATCGGCCACCCCGGGCACAAGGACAAGGTCACCTCCTGGGTCCTGGGCCGGGCCGGCAGGGACGACCAGGTGCTGATCGGCCGCGCCATCGACGAGGCCATCGACGTGCTGCCGCTGGCCGTGGCCGGCGACTTCAACGAGGCCATGAAGCGCCTGCACACCGCCAAGGCCTGACCAAGGCGGCTGTGGGCTGGGTCCGCCGGCGCGGGTCCAGCCCACAGCTCCCTACGAGGAAAGCCCACCATGGGTATCAAATGTGGCATCGTCGGCCTGCCCAACGTCGGCAAGTCGACCCTGTTCAACGCCCTGACCAAGGCGGGCATCGCCGCCGCCAACTTCCCGTTCTGCACCATCGAGCCGAACGTGGGCGTGGTTCCGGTGCCCGATCCGCGCCTGAACCAGCTGGCCGAGATCATCAACCCGCAGAAGGTGGTCCCGACCGCGGTCGAGTTCGTCGACATCGCCGGCCTGGTCGCCGGCGCGGCCAGCGGCGAGGGCCTGGGCAACAAGTTCCTGGCCCATATCCGCGAGGTGGACGCCATCGCCCACGTCGTGCGCTGCTTCGACCACCCGGACATCGTCCACGTGGCCGGCAAGGTCGACCCGCTGTCGGACATCGAGACCATCGACACCGAGCTGGCCCTGGCCGACCTGGACAGCGTGGAGAAGGCCCTCAACCGCGCCGAGCGCGCGGCCAAGGGCGGCGACAAGGAGGCCCAGGCGCGCAAGCCGGTGCTGCTGAAGCTGCAGGCCGCCCTGGCCGAGGGCAAGTCCGGCCGCAGCGCGGGCCTGGACGAGGAGGAGAAGGCCCTGGTCCGCGACCTGTTCCTGCTCACCCTCAAGCCGGTGATGTATATCGCCAACGTGCTCGAGGACGGGTTCGAGAACAACCCGCACCTGGACGCCGTGCGCGCCCACGCCGCCGCCGAGGGGGCGGAGGTGGTGCCGGTGTCGGCGGCCATTGAGGAGGAGCTGTCGCAGCTGGATGACGCCGACCGGGACGCCTTCCTGGCCGACCTGGGCCTGGACGAGCCGGGCCTGAACCGGGTCATCCGCGCCGCCTACAGGCTGTTGGGCCTGCAGACCTACTTCACCGCCGGGGTCAAGGAGGTGCGGGCCTGGACGGTCAAGGCCGGGGCCACCGCGCCGCAGGCCGCCGGGGTCATCCACACCGACTTCGAGAAGGGCTTCATCCGCGCCGAAACCATCGCCTTCGAGGACTTCATCAAGTACCGGGGCGAGGCCGGGGCCCGCGAGGCCGGGCGGATGCGCCTGGAGGGCAAGGAGTACCGGGTGCAGGAGGGCGACATCCTGCATTTCCGCTTCAACGTCTGATGTGAAAAAAATCGTCCCGATCCGTTGACAGGGACGGTTTCGTTGGACAGAATAGGCGGCTCTTCACCACTGGTTCCTTTCGGGGTGCCGGTGGCGGATCCGGAGGGATACCCAAGCGGCCAACGGGGGCAGACTGTAAATCTGCTGGCTTACGCCTTCGGTGGTTCGAATCCACCTCCCTCCACCAGTTTTGCGGTAGCAGGATCTGGGTTGTAAGTCCGGGGTTTTCTGCCGGAATGCGTTTCCCCTCGCGGGAGTAGTTCAATGGTAGAACCTCAGCCTTCCAAGCTGATGGTGCGGGTTCGATTCCCGTCTCCCGCTCCATTGCACAACCGCGAAGATCCTGAAAAAATACAGGCTTCATCGCTCACGTAGCTCAGTCGGTAGAGCACCTCCTTGGTAAGGAGGAGGTCGATGGTTCGATTCCATTCGTGAGCACCATATTCCCGTCACGGGTTGCTGCCGGTGGCGGGCGCGGAACCCCCGCCGCCTGGCGGGTCGGTTAAAAGACCACTTCGAGATCGAGAAGAAGCAGCCATGGCCAAGGGTAAGTTCGAGCGCACCAAGCCGCACGTGAACGTGGGCACCATCGGTCACGTCGACCACGGCAAGACCACGCTGACCGCCGCGCTGACCAAGATCGGCGCCGAGCGTTT